>ENA-UOIW01000814-UOIW01000814.1-human-gut-metagenome-genome-assembly--contig:-P58-NODE-814-length-21650-cov-12.486640_pt1 | contig 21650 bp, 14 predicted proteins | sample MGYA00242334_ERZ723881 | MGnify/ENA metagenome assembly ERZ723881 | reverse complement strand
CGAATTCCAGCTTTACCCCGACTTCCCGACGGGCGGCATGGCCGACGTGAGCCGCTATAACGACGGCCTGCGGGGCGGGGCGGTGAAGGTGCGTGCCAAGATTTCGAAGATCGACAAACGCACGCTCGCCATCACCGAAATCCCCTATACCACGACCACCGAGTCGATCAAGGATTCGATCATCAAGGCCAACGATAAGGGCAAGATCAAAATCAGGAAGGTCGATGACAATACGGCCGACAAGGTCGAAATCATCATCCAGGTTTCGCCCGACGAGTCGAGCGACAAAACCATCGACGCCCTCTACGCCTTCACCGACTGCGAGGTTTCGATCGCCCCCAACGCCTGCGTCATCTGGGAGGAGAAACCCCATTTCCTGGGCGTGAGCGAGATCCTGCGTCGCTCGGCCGAGCATACCAAGTGGCTGCTGGGGCGCGAGCTGGAGATCCGGCTCGGCGAACTGAACGAAGCCTGGCATGCCGCGTCGCTCGAACGCATTTTCATCGAGAACAAGCTCTACCAGCTCATCGAGGGCTGCAAGAGCCGCGAAGAGGCCTACGCCGCCGTGGACAAGGGGCTGGAGCCGTTCAAGAAACGGCTGCGCCGCGAGGTCACGCTCTCCGACGTGCAGCGCCTGACGGAACTGAAGTTCATCCGCATCTCGCGTTACGACAGCGACAAGGCCGACAACGAGATCCGTCAGATCGAGGAGGACATCAAGGCCACGCAGTACGACCTCGACCATCTCACCGAGTACGCCGTGGCCTACTACGAGCGTATCCGCGACAAGTACGGCAAGGGCAAGGAGCGCCGCACCGAGCTGCGTGAGTTCGACAACATCGAGGCCACGAAGGTCGCCGTGACCAATGCCAAGCTCTACGTCGACCGCGCCGAGGGCTTCTTCGGCATCGGCAAGTCGATGAAGGACGCCGAATTCGTATGCGACTGCTCGGATATCGACGACGTGATCGTCTTCACGAAGGACGGCCGCTACGTCATCACCAAGGTGAGCGACAAGGCCTTCTTCGAGAAGGGCATCTACTACATCGGGGTCTTCAAGCGCAACGACGAGCGCACGATCTACAACGTGCTGTACCGCGACGGCAAGAACGGCCCGATCATGATGAAGCGCTGCGCCATCAAGGCCATCACGCGCGACAAGGAGTACGACATCACCAAGGGCACGCCCAAGAGCGAGATACTCTATATGTCTGTCAATCCGAACGGTGAGGCCGAGGTGCTGAAGGTTTACTTCAAGCCCCGTCCGCGCCTGAAAAAGGTGATCGTCGACCTCGATTTCTCGACCCTCGCCATCAAGGGGCGCCAGAGCCAGGGCAACCTCTTCTCGCGCTACGGCATCCACAAGATCGTCCTCAAGGAGCGCGGCACCTCGACGCTCGGCGGCCAGAACGTCTGGTTCGACGAGGATGTCCGCCGCCTGAACGCCGACGGCCGCGGCAAGCTGCTGGGCGAGTTCAAGGGCGACGACCGGATCATCGTCTGGACGTCGAAGAACCAGTACTATATCACGGGTTACGACCTCGGGCAGCATTTCCCCGACGAGACCGTGCGCGTGAGCCGCTATGAGCCCGACCGCGTTTACAGCGTCTGCTACTACGACCGCTCGCAGCAGTTCTATTACATGAAGCGCTTCACGGCCGAGATGAGCGACAAGATGCAGTTCTTCCTCGACGAGGACGGACAGGCCGATCTGGTCGCCGTGACGGAACGCACGGGCGCCAAACTCGAAATCACCTACAAGGGGGCGCATGCGTCGCGTCCAGCGGACGAGGTCGACGTCGACGAATTCGTCGGCGTCAAGAGCCACCGCGCCAAGGGCAAGCGCCTGACGACCTACGAGGTCGCTACGCTGCGCTTCATCGAACCCGAACTGCCGCCCGAGTCCGAACCTTCGGATGACGGCGATGCCGGGGAGATTCCCGACGGCCTGCTCTCCGGCGGCGGGGCGGATGACGGGGCGGCGGATGCCGGTGCCGGCGACGCTGCGGCTGTTTCCGGCGGGGTGGAGTTCGAGATCGAACGCGCCCGGGGCGATGCCGACGAGGTGATCGACCCCGAACAACTGAACCTGTTTTGACCTGCCGGCGATGAAACCCCTCTTTTTGGTCGGTTACATGGGATGCGGCAAGAGCACCCTCGGGCGCAAGCTGGCGCGCAGGCTGGGCGTCGGCTTCGTGGATACCGATGCGCTGGTCGAGGAGCAGGCGGGAGCCTCCGTGGCCGATGTCTTCCGTTATGAAGGCGAGGCACGGTTCCGCGAAGCGGAGCGCGAAGCGCTCGAACGGGCGATCGCCGCAGGCGGCGAAACGGTGGTCTCGACGGGCGGGGGGCTCCCCACCTGGAGCGATAACATGCAGCGCATGAACGGCGTGGGGCATACCGTCTTCCTGCACCGCACTGCGGAGCAAATCGCCCGCCGCCTGAGCCCCTACGGACGCCGGAAACGTCCCCGCTTGCGGGGGCTGGACGATGCCGGACTGGTCGCTTTCATGGAACGCGATATGGCCGTGCGCGAACCCTTCTATGCGCAGGCGCATCTGGTCGTCGACTGCGATGCGATGTCCGACGACCAGGTCGTGGAGCATATCCTGAGGCAACTCGGCCTGAAATAGAAAAGACCCTGCGGCTGCGGCCCCGGGAGTACCCGGGGGCGCGGAAACCGCAGCGAACGATACGACGCGGCCGTGCCGCGGACGATGATATGCTGCAACTCCTGAAAGACGTGGATAAACTTTCAAATAATGCACCCATCGGTGTTTTCGATTCGGGGCTGGGCGGGCTGACCGTCTGGCGCGAGGTGCGGCGTGCGCTCCCCGCTGAGTCGCTCGTCTACCTGGGTGACGGTAAGAACTGCCCCTACGGGTCGCGCCCCCGCGAGGAGGTGCGGCGCCTTGCCGACGAAGCGGTCGCCTTCCTTGTGGCGCAGGGGTGCAAGCTGGTCGTCGTGGCCTGCAATACCGCTACGGCCGCCGCCATCGACTTCCTGCGCGAAAAATACGCCCCCATGCCGATCGTGGGCATGGAGCCGGCCGTGAAACCCGCCTGCCTGGCGACCCGCAGCGGGGTGGTGGGGGTACTGGCTACCGAACGGAGCCTCGACGGCGAGCTCTTCCGCCGCACGGCGGCCAGGTACGGCGACGGCGTAGACCTTGTCACGGCGCCAGGCCGGGGCTTCGTCGAACTGGTCGAAAACGACCTCGAAGCTACGCCCGAGGCCGAGGCTACCGTCCGTGCCGCCGTCGCGGAGATGCTGGAGCACGGGGCCGACCAGATCGTGCTCGGCTGCACGCACTATCCTTTCCTGCTTCCCGTCCTCGAACGTGTCGTCGCGGGCCGCGGCGTCACGGTCGTCGACCCTTCGCCCGCCGTCGCCCGCCGCGTCGTGCAGCTGCTCGACCGTTACGGCCTGCACGTCGACCCCGCCCACCGCGCGGAATATACGTTCCGCACCTTTGCCGACGAGGCCTACCGCCTCCGCCTGGAACGCAAGGCCTTGGGGGCACTTTAATAGCGCCGGATTCGCTTCCGAACCCGATTTTACATCGCGATATTCCGAAATGTCGAAAAAAATGCGTAACTTCGCTTGATAAAAATCAAGCGCAACACAGATGGCATCTAAAAATACATCCTCATCCCCCAACGGACGGCAGAAAGTCCAGCGTTCCAACAGCGACAGTGCGCGCTGGGTCGCAGGATTGCTGCTGCTTTTCATCGGGGTGTTCGCCGCCTCGGCCGTACTGTTCTCGTTTTTTACCTGGGCGGCCGACCAGAGCGGGCTGCTGCTCTCGCCCGAGGAACGTGCCACGCTGGGCGTCGAGCCCGGAAATCTCTGCGGCTGGGCGGGTGCCAGGCTGGGACGCCTGCTGGTCGACAACTCGTTCGGCGTGTCCGGCATTCTGATCCCGGTGATGGTGGTGCTCGTCGGCGTGCGCGTCATCCGCCAGCGCCCGCTGCTGTTCAACCATTCGATCCTCTCGCTTTTCCTCATCCTGATCCTCGGTTCGCTGACGCTGGGCTTCGCCTTCTCGGACAAGTGGAGCCTTTGCAGTTCGACGGGGTGGGGCGGTGCCTTCGGCATCGAGACCGCAGCGCTGCTGCGCACGCATATCGGGGTGCTGGGGACGTTGATCCTGCTGCTGGGCTGCTGGATCCTTACGGGGGTATTCATCAACCGCAACTTCATCAACAAGGTCAACCGTGCGGGCAACGTCATGGTCGACAAGAGCGGCAGGATCGTAGAGATCGTCAAACATAAGGTCGTGCACGCGCACGGGCAAACGTCCGATGCCGCCGGGGATGCGGCTGCCGTAGCCGCGGAATCCGCCGGGAATCCCGGGGAGAGGCCTGCCAGGCGGTCGGCCGACACTCCGGCCGTGGAGTCTGCCGTGAAGGCGGAGCCCGAGGTGGTCGTGCGCCGTCCCGAACCCGAACTGGCCGTGCAGCGTCCGGTGCCGGAAATGCCCCGCGCCGTGCGTACTCCCGGGCCTGCTGCCGCCGGGACTCCCGCCGCCCCGCAGGCCGCCCGCCGCGATGCGGACGACAATCCGTTCGTGGAACTGGGCCCCGACGGCATGCCCATTGTGCCCGAAGCCCCGCAGGCGGCAGAGGCCGCCGCATCCGATGACGACGGCGAGTTTACCGAGGTCGACCTGTCGCGCCCCGAAGGCTGGCTGGTGATCGGCCCCAGCGGGCTTGTCGAGCTGGAACGCCCCGCGGTGCGTCCTGCCGCCGGCACTGCTGTCCGGCCTGCTGCGCCCGTGTCCGACGAACCTTTCACCGAATTATCCCTGGGCGGGGAAGAACCTGTCCGGACACCGGCCCCGGTTGCCGGGATGCCCTCTGTTGCCGGGATGCCCTCTGTTGCCGGGATGCCCTCCGCTGCCGCTCCTGTATCCGGGGAGCCGCTCCCCGACGGGCCGTTCACCGAGATACCCGTTCCTGCCGGGGGCGTCGTCGTGACCGTCGAGGCCAACGAAGCCCGCCTGGTCGACGAAAAGGCGATCCCGACCGAGAGCTACGACCCGCTGAAAGACCTCGTGAACTACCACAAGCCGCCCGTGACGCTGCTCGAAGACTATGTTTCCGACTCGGAAGTGAGCGACGAGGAGATTTTCGAGAACAAGACCAAGATCGAGGACACGCTCCGCAATTTCGGCATCCCCATCCAGCGTATCAAAGCCACGGTCGGCCCCACCGTGACGCTCTATGAGATCGTGCAGGCGCAGGGCGTCAAGATCTCGAAGATCCAGGGGCTCGAAAACGACATCGCCCAGAGCCTCAAGGCGCTGGGTATCCGCATCATCGCCCCTATCCCCGGCAAGGGAACCATCGGCATCGAGGTGCCCAACCGCGACAAGCAGGTGGTGTCGATGTACTCCGCCGTGCGTTCGCTGCGTTTCCAGGAGTCGAAGGCCGAGCTCCCGGTGGTGATCGGCCGTACGATCCAGAACGAAAACTATGTCTTCGACCTGGCCAAGATGCCGCACCTGCTAGTGGCCGGCGCCACGGGACAGGGTAAGTCCGTGGGGCTGAACGCCATCATCACCTCGCTGCTCTACCGCAAGCACCCCGCGCAGCTCAAGTTCGTGATGATCGACCCCAAGATGGTCGAGTTCTCGCTCTATGCCAAGATCGAGCGCCACTTCCTCGCCAAGATGGAGTCCGAGGACGATGCCATCATCACCGACCCCAAGAAGGCGGTCTACACGCTCAATTCGCTCTGCACGGAGATGGACAGCCGCCTGGAACTCTGCAAGAAAGCCGGGGCGCGCAACATCGCCGAGTACAACGAGAAATTCACCGCCCGGCGGCTCAGCCCGCTCAACGGGCACCGCTACCTGCCCTATATCGTCGTGGTGGTCGACGAGTTCGCCGATCTGATCATGACCGCCCGCGAGGTCGAGGGGCCCGTCATGCGCCTCGCGCAGAAGGCGCGTGCCGTCGGCATCCACCTGATCATCGCCACGCAGCGCCCCGACGTGAAGGTCATCACGGGCGGTATCAAGGCCAATTTCCCCGCGCGTATCGCCTTCCGCGTGATGCAGATGATCGACTCGCGTACGATCATCGACCAGCCGGGGGCCAACCAGCTTATCGGCCGCGGCGACATGCTCTTCTCGAAGGACGGGGAACTGATCCGTATCCAGTGCGCGCTGGTCGAAACCAAGGAGGTCGAACGCATCGTCGAGTATATATCGAAGCAGCAGGGCTATACCTCGGCCTATTCGCTGCCCGACTATACGCCCGATACGGGCGATTCTTCGGGGAGCATGGGCAGCGAGGACTCCGCCCCCGTGAAATACGATTCGCTCTTCGCCGAGATCGCCCGCGACGCCGTTTCGGGCGGCAATATCTCGACCTCGATGATCCAGCGCAACTACGAGGTGGGCTTCAACCGTGCCGGGCGCATCATGATGCAGCTCGAACGTGCCGGCATCGTCGGCCGCCAGCAGGGAGCCAAGCCGCGCGACATCCTTTTCCATGACATGCCCTCGCTCGAAGCCAAGTTGCAGGAGCTGGGCCTATTCTGATGCTGCCATGAAACGACTCCTGTCCCTCCTGTTGCTGCTTTCCGCGATGCAATCCGTCGCCGCAGTCCCGGCTGCCGCGGATGTTCCGGCTGCCGCGGATGTTCCGGCTGCCGCGGATGTTCCGGCTGCCGCAAATAATGTTCCGGCCGCCGGCCGTGCCGACGCGATCCTGGCCGGGGTCAGCGACGGCTTCCGGGCGCTGGGTGCCTACGGGGTGTCGTTCGAGGTTCGCTCGGACGAATACGTCACGCGCGGGCGCTATGCCGTCGAGGGGGAGAATTATTACCTCGTGCTGGGCGATGCCGAGGTCTACTGCGACGGAGCCGTGCGCTACGAGGTGGACAACCGCCGCCGCGAGGTGACGATCGACGTGGTCGACACCGGCAGCCGCAATATCCTCAATAACCCCGTCCATGCCTTCGATTTCCTCGGCAGCGAATATGCGGCCTCGCTCGCCGGCGAGCAGGAAGGCCGTGCCGTGGTGCGGCTGACGCCTGCGCCGGGGAATACCTCCTCGGCGGGCAATATCGTCCTTACGGTCGATACCGCCGCGATGCGTCCCGTGTCGCTCCGCTACGATTACGACGGCGAGCAGGTGCAGGTTTCGGTGCTGGGCATCAAGCCCCTCGAAACGCCGCTCAAGGCCTTTGCGAAGGATAACTACGCCGGGTACGAATTCATCGACTTCCGCTGACCATGTTCCGCCGGCCGATTATGCTGCTGTTGTCCGTCGCCATCCCCGCGGCGATGCTGGCTGCGGCGCCGGAAGACCCGTCGCCGGCGGGCGGGCATACCCCTGCCGCCGGACATGACCGCCCTGCGGCGGATATGCCCGGTTCGGTTCCCGGAGCCGGAAGCCCGGCCGGGCAACAGCCTTCCGGCACGGCATGGGAGCTTACCTGCGAGCGCGATCTGCTCTATGCGGCGTCTTTCGTAGGGGATTCCATACCGGTGCGGGTGTTCCTCGAATCGGGCGTCTATTTTCCGCTGATCGACAGCGCGCTGGTCTGGTCGCACCCCGGGCTTTTCGAACCCGTCGAACTCGAACGCCCCGTGCGTTTCCGCATGGCCGGCGGCACGGACTATTCGGCCCGCTATAAACTGGCGCCGGGGCTCAGGGTGGGGGATACGCGCAGTTTGTGCGAGAGCTATGTCGTCGATCTGCGGCGACGCAAGCCCTGCGACCTGCTCTACCCGCTCCATACCTTCACGACCGACAGCGTGGCCGCGCCCGGTATTTTCGAGCTCGATGTCCGCCGCGGCATTTTCCGTCCGCTCTCATCCGGGAGCCTGCCGCAGCCCGGTGACGGGTGGGAGGCCTACGAACTGGTGCCCGACGGGCATTCGGGGATGTTCTGGGTCATGGATACGGTGCGCTTGTCCGACGACCGGGGACGCAGCCGTGCGATGCCGATGCGGCTGGTCGTCGATTTGGGCAACGCCAACCTGCTGGCACTCTTTGCGTTCAAACCTGAGGTCGGAAAATTCGTGTCACGCGCCCCTGTCGATCTGGTGGAAGGCCATACGCCGGGCGGGATGACCCTGCGGGTGCTGATGCCCGCCGTCGCCACTTTCATGGGGTGTTACTCCTTCGGCGGGCTGCCTGTCGTGGTGCTTGACAAACCGATGAAACTCCCCGGCGACGGTTTCCTCGGCGTAAAATTCTTCTCCGCATTCCGGGTGGTCTTCGATTTCCGCCACGGGCGGTTGTGGCTCAGGCTGGCGGATTGACCCCTATTTCCGGTTGAGGTACCAGTAGAGCCCGCCGACGAAGATGCCGCCGCCCGCGATGTTCCCGAGCGTGGCGGGAACCAGGTTTGCGGCGACCATGTCCGCCGCCGTCACCGGGGCGCCCAGCATCATCCCCAGCGGGATGAAGAACATGTTGGCGATGCAGTGCTCGTAGCCGATCACCACGAAGCACATGACCGGGAAAAACAACCCCATCATACGGCCTGCCGCGTCGTCGGTACTCAGCCCGAGCCATACCGCGAGGCATACCAGCCAGTTGGCGCCCACGCCGCGCAGGAATACCGTCAGCCACGGCATCGAGACCTTGGCCTGCGCCACGTTGCAGGCCGCTTCGCACCACAGCTCCGACGAGAGTACGCCGGGCAGCACCACCAGGAAATAGGCGAAGAAGGCCGCCCCGATGAAATTCCCCGCGTATACCAGCCCCCAGTTGCGCAGCACCTTGCCCCATCCGTACCTGCGGCCCAGCGCCCCGGGTACGAGCACGGCGTTGTTGCCCGTGAAGAGCTCCGCCCCGGCGAATACCACCAGGATGAGCCCCAGCGGGAATACCAGCCCCGAGAGCAGGCGCTGCAACCCGGGCGCTTCGGCCACCCCGGGGAACCCGAACCCCGCCATCAGCGAGAAGAGTCCGCCCATGGCGATGTATGCGCCGGCCAGGAATGCCAGCAGGAGGGTCTTGCCCGCCGGGAGTTGCATTTTGCCCGTTGCCGACTTCTGAGCCAGCGCGAGTACTTCCTTGGGTGTGTTTATCTGTGCCATGTTCGGGAAATAGAGGCCGCAAAGGTAGTGAAACGATCCGGAACGCGCAAGCGGATGCCGTCAGTCTGCCGGGAATTTTTTTTGAGGCCGTCAGATCGCCGGAAAAGGGGCAAAAACGGGGCGTTGTCCCGGAAATCTTCCGCCCGGATGCGATATTTATGGGCTTAAAGTTGCTCAGATCGGAAATAAATCGTATTTTTGTTCGTTAAAAGACTGTAATTTTAAAGAGATAAGATGCTAACTGAAGAAGAAAAGAATGCAGGTTTGATAGGACGTATCATTCCTATCAATATCGAAGAGCAGATGAAGTCGGCGTACATCGACTATTCGATGTCGGTCATCGTGTCGCGTGCGCTTCCCGATGTGCGCGACGGTATGAAGCCCGTGCACCGCCGCATCCTCTACGATATGAGTGCGGAGCTCAACCTCTACTCCGACAAACCCACCCGTAAGTCGGCCCGTATCGTCGGCGACGTGCTCGGTAAGTTCCACCCCCACGGCGACTCGTCGGTCTACGACGCGATGGTGCGTCTGGCACAGGAGTGGTCGATGCGCTACCCGCTGGTCGACGGCCAGGGTAACTTCGGTTCGATGGACGGCGACTCGCCGGCTGCCATGCGTTACACCGAGGCCCGCATGAAGAAGATCACCGACGAGGTGATGGCCGACATCGACAAGGAGACCGTCGACTGGACGCTCAACTTCGACGATACGATCCCCGAACCCACGGTGCTGCCCACGAAGATCCCGCTGCTGATCGTCAACGGCGCCAGCGGTATCGCCGTAGGTATGGCCACCAACATGGCCCCGCATAACCTCTGCGAAGTGGTCGACGCCTGCTGCGCCTATATCGACAACCCCGAAATCACGGGCGAGGAGATGCTCCAGTATATCAAGGGCCCCGATTTCCCCACGGGCGGTATCATCTACGGCTACGAGGGTGTTCGGGAGGCCATGCTTACGGGCCGCGGCCGCGTCATGATGCGTGCCAAGACCGACATCGAGCATACCCCCAGCGGCCGCGAGTGCATCGTCATCACCGAAATCCCCTACATGATCAACAAGGCCGAGATGATCAAGAAGATCGCCGACATGATCAACGAAAAGAAGATCGACGGCATCTCCTACATCAACGACGAGTCCGACCGCAACGGCCTGCGCATCATCATCATCCTCAAACACGACGCCGTGGCGAGCGTCGTGCTCAATACGCTTTTCAAGAACTCTCCGCTCCAGACTTCGTTCGCGGTGAACAACATCGCGCTGGTGAACGGCCGTCCGCAGCTGCTGCCGATGCGCGACCTGGTCAAGCACTTCGTCAACCACCGCCACGACGTGGTGGTGCGCCGTGCGCGCTTCGACCTGCGCAAGGCCGAGGAGCGGCTGCACATCGTGCTGGGCCTCCTGATCGCGCAGGATAACATCGACGAGATCGTGCACATCATCCGTTCGTCGCAGACCCCCGACCTGGCCAAGCAGGCCATGATCGAGCGTTTCGAGCTGAGCGACCTCCAGGCTTCGGCCATCATCGAGATGCGCCTGCGTGCCCTGACGGGGCTCGAATACGGTAAGCTCACCGCCGAGCGCGACGAGCTGACCAAAACCATCGCCCACCTCAAGGAGGTGCTCGCCGACGTCGGCCTGCAAATGCAGATCATCAAGGACGAACTGCTCGAAATCAAGGAAAAATACGGCGACGAGCGCCGTTCGGAGATCGTCTATGCCTCCGAGGAGTTCAACCCCGAGGATTTCTATGCCGACGACGACATGGTCATCACCATCTCGCACATGGGCTACATCAAGCGCACCCCGCTGGCCGAATACCGCACGCAGAACCGCGGCGGCGTCGGCGCCAAGGGCAGTGCTACGCGCGACGAGGACTTCATCGAGCACATCTACGTGGCTTCGATGCACAATACGATGCTCTTCTTCACCGAGAAGGGGCGCTGCTACTGGCTCAAGGTCTACGAGATCCCCGAGGGCGCACGCTCCTCGAAGGGACGCGCCATCCAGAACGTCATCCAGATCGAGCCCGACGACAAGGTTCGCGCCTATATCAACGTCAAGCGCCTGAACGACGCCGAGTATGTGAACAACAACTTCATCATCATGTGTACCAAGGACGGTACGATCAAGAAGACGAAGCTCGAAGCCTACTCGCGCCCGCGCCAGAACGGCGTGAACGCCATCGTCATCCGCGAGGGCGACCAGCTGATCGAGGCCAAGCTCACCAGCGGCAACGCCGAAGTGATGATTGCGGCCCGCGAAGGCAAGGCCATCCGCTTCAACGAGTCGACGGTGCGCCCGATCGGGCGTGTCGGCGCCGGTGTGCGCGGCATCTCGATCGAGGAGTCCGACGAGGTGGTCGGCATGATCTGTGTGGAACCCGATTCGACGCAGGACGTGCTGGTGCTGAGCGAAAACGGTTACGGCAAGCGTACCGACCTCGACGAATACCGCATCACCAACCGCGGCGGTAAGGGTGTGAAGACGATCAACGTGACGGAGAAAACCGGTAAACTTATCTCCATACAGGCCGTTACGGACGACAACGACCTGATGATTATCAACCGTTCGGGACTTACCATACGTACGGCAGTGTCGCAGATCCGCCTTGCGGGCCGCGCGACGCAGGGCGTGCGTATCATCAACCTGCGCGAGGGCGACGCCATTGCTTCGGTGATGGCCGTGCCGGCAGCGGGCGATGAAGACGAAGAAGTACAATCCGCAGAGGTCGCTGCAACCGGGAATGACGCCACTCCCGAAGCGGACCGTCCGGCGGAGGAGTAACGAAGAAATGACTTTAAAACATTAAAATTCAATCTGTTATGAAAAAAGTATTTTTGACGGTCCTTGCGGTGGCTCTCGTAGCAGTTACTGCCGTTCAGGCCCAGAAAGTAAACAAGTCGGCGCTTGTATCCAAGATCGAGAAGAGCGACGCCGACATCGCCGATGCGAAGAAGGGCGCCAAGGCTGCGACGTGGATCAACCGCGGCAAAGCCTTCTATGAAGCGGCTATCGAACCGACGAAGAACCTTTTCGTCAATATGGACGCCGCGATGCTCAAGCTGGCCGTCGGCGAACCCGCCTCGACCGAATCGGTGACGCTCGTCAACGTTCCCTACGAGGCTTGGGTCTATCCTTGGTTCACGGCATATATCAAGGACGGCAAGATCGCGACTTGGAGCCAGACGCAGTGGGTGATTGAAGACGCTCCCGCCAAGGCTATCGAAGCCTATAACAAGGCTTACGAAATGGACCCCAAGACGGCCGATAAGGTCAAGGAGGGACTCAAGCAGATCAGCGACTTCTGCTCGCAGGTGGGTAACACGGGTATCGACACCGGCAATTACGCCGATGCCGCCGACGCCTATGCATTGGCTTTCGAAGCCCAGTCCAGCCCCGCTCACGGCAATCCCGAACCCGCGCTGCTCTACTATGCGGGTTACCTGCGCACGGTGGACGGCGCTGCGAACCCCGCTTCGTTCGTCATCGGTGCCGATTACCTGAACAAGGCGCTCGAACTGGGCTATAACGACGAGGAAGGCAATATCTACTATTACCTTTTCCACTGCTATTACGGCCAGAAGGACGCCGACAAGGCCAATGTCCTGAAAGCCAAGGATGCGCTGGTCGCCGGTATCAAGAAGTTCCCGAAGAACGAGCGTATTCTCGACGGTCTGGTTCAGCTCTATACCAATCCTGAGGATTCGGTGGGCGACCCCGCCGACTTGGTGGCGCTGATCGACGCGGCTATCGAGAGCAATCCGGAGAATGTGGACCTTTGGTTCGGCCGCGGCCGTATCTTCTTCGCGCTGAAGCAGTACGACGAAAGCATCGCATCGTTCCGGAAGGTCGTCGAACTGAAACCCGACCTCTTCGAAGGCAACTACTATCTGGGCGTGTTCTACACGATCAAGGCCGACGAGATGAACAAGGTGATGAACGAGAAGCAGTATAGCAGCCAGACTGCCTACGATACCGACCTGAAGGAGGTGAATGCCGTCTATATGGATGCCGTGCCCTGGTTCGAAAAGGCTTACGAGCTGAAAAAGGACGACGTCAATACGCTCGACTTCCTCAAGTCGATCTGCTTCCGCCTGCGCGACGAGGAGGGCATGATGGACAAGTACAACAAGTACAACACCCTGCTCAAAGAAGCCAAAGGCGAAGAATAATCCCCTGCGGGGGCGGCGCTGCCGCCCTGCGCTTACAGGAATCCCGGCTCCGCATTTCGGAGCCGGGATTTTTCATGCGCCGATGCGCCTGTCGTGATGTCCGTGCCGTCGAATTCGTAGGGTAATATCCGTGCAAGATACTCGTGCAAGATATCCGTGCAAGAAATCCTGTGCGGCATCCGTGCGAAATGCCTGTGCTGTTGTGCCGATCTCCGGGCATTCTGCCTGTGGCGCGACCCGCGCTTCAAGGTTTCCGGATGTCGAAGCCCAACTGCCGGAGCATCCCTTCGTGGTCGAGGCAAAAGCGTTTCATCAGCAGGTAATGCGGCGTCTGCTCCAGTTCGGTGAGTTGCAGTCCGTTGTCCGCGATCTCGTAGATGTCGGCGCCGGGGTAGGCCATGACGATAGGCGAGTGGGTGCTGACGATGAACTGCGATCCGCTTTCCACGAGTTGTTTTATCCGGCACAGCATATACATCTGCCGCGACGGCGAGAGGGCGGCCTCGGGCTCGTCGAAGATATAGAGCCCGTTTCCGCGGAGCCTGTGTTCGAGCAGGCTCAGGAAGCTTTCGCCGTGCGATTGCCTGTGGAGCGACTTGTCGCCGTAATAGCGGTGTATGCCGTCGGCTATCTGGTCGATCTCGGTGGCGACGTTGTAGAAACTCTCGGCACGCAGGAAATAGCCGTCGCGCGGCTGCAACCCGCGTCCGAGCACGAGGTTCCCGTATAGCGGGGAATGAGTCTCGCGCGTTGCGAACCGAAAGTTCTTCGACCCGCCCTCGGCATTGAATCCCGCTTTTACGGCGATGGCTTCCAGCAGCGTCGATTTGCCCATGCCGTTCTCGCCCACGATGAACGTCACCGGGCGGCGGAACCGCAACCCGCTGAACCCCGCCAGCGCGGGCACCGTATAGGGGTATTCGTGCGGCAAATCTCCGGCCTCTTTCAGTCGGATATATTTGATATAGAGTGCGTTTTCGGATAAGATCATGGCGGGTTTTTGGGGGGTTCCGTTCCGCTAATTTAGTGATTATCCCCGGATATGCGGCCTGTTATCGCAGGAAACCTTCCTGATTCCGGACGTTGCCTCTCCCGGGCCGTTCCGGCCTCTCCCTGCCCGGGGATTCACCGCCCCTTCCTTATGCGCCGGCTTTGCGGTAGATTGTCCGCAGGCTGTGCGTCATGAAGTATTGCAGCACGCCGCGCAGGAACATGTACAGCGTGAAGGCGAGCCACAGGGCGTTGTTGCCTATGAGCGTATGCCCGATATAGAAGATGCCGAAATAGGCTGCCGTAGCCCAAAACATCGAGTTGCGCATGACGCGCGTCTGCGTAGCGCCCACCATGATGCCGTCCATGATGAAGGGCATGGCGCTGGCTACGGGGATCAGGATGATCCATACGATATACCGTCCGGCGACCTCCACGATCGTCGCGGCGTTTGCGGCCGAATCGTCGATGAACAGCCCCACCAGGTCGCGCCACCAGACGATGTAGATTCCCACGAACAGTACCGACACGGCCGTGCCCCATGCGATGCAGCGCCGCAGGCAGTCGCGCAGCGCCTTTACGTCCCGGGCGCCGATGAACCGTCCGGTCAGCGCTTCGGCGGCATATGCGAAGCCGTCGTTCATGTACGAGAAGAGCGTGAAGAGCTGCAACAGCAGGGTGTTCACGGCCAGCAGCACCGGGTCTTCCATGCGGGCCGAAGCCCCCGTGAAGAAGGTGTAGACCGCCACGATGCAGAGCGTACGCAGCATGATGTCGCGGTTGACGATGAAGAAGGTTTTGAGCGGTTTCATGTCGAATACCTCGGCCCAGTCGATGCCCGTCAGCACCTTGCGGTAGCGCAGCATGAGCAGCAGCAGCGAAAGTCCCACGCCCGTCCACTGTGCGATCACCGAGGCGTAGGCGATGCCGACGATCCCCATGTCCATGCCGAAGGCGAACCAAAGGCTGCACAGCACATGCACCACGTTGACCGAAATAGCCGTGAACATCGGTATCATGGCATTCTGCATACCCGTGAACCAGCCGTTGAACCCGAACAGGAGGATGCCCGCCGGCACGGCCCAGATGCGGGCGTAGAAATACGCGCGCGTCATTTCGTTGCCATTGAGTCCCCACAGGGCCAGCTCGCCCAGCGGGTATTGCAGGGCGAGCATCAGCGATCCCATGCCCGCCGCCACGACCATCGCCCTTACGAGCATGTTGGTGCATTCGCGGAAATTCCCGGCGCCGAACGCCTGTGCCGTGAGTCCGCTGGTTCCCATGCGCACGAACGAGCAGTTCCAGTAGATGAAGTTGAAAATCGACACCCCGATGGCCAGTGCGCCGATCGTCGCCGCCGAATCCGCGCCCCAGTGCCCGGCGATGGCCGTCGACACGATTCCCATCAGCGGCACGGTGATGTTCGAAACGATATTCGGGAGCGCGATGCGCAGTATTTCGCGGTTCATGTTCATAGGTGCGGGGCGGGGATGTCCGGCAACCCCTGCCGGACGTCGTTTACGGGTGCAAAGATAAGGCAAAAGCGGCGAATTTGTAACGGCCCCTGTCTTTTATCGCCAAATCGGGTCTGCAATATGCCGTAATCCGGAAAAATGGATTACCTTTGCCCCACAAACTCATTCAAATACGTATGAAAGACAACAAAAACGACTCGACCACGGTACTTTCGCGTTTCGGACGCGACAAGCGCCAGCGTACCGTGACTGCTACGGCGGAGCGTGTCGAGCGTCGCCCGCGTTTGCAGCGTGATGCTGCCGATTCGGAGCAGCCGTCCGATGACCGCAAGCCCGTCAAGCGGGCGTCGTACAACCCCCACTTTACGGAGGACAACCGTCCTGCATTCGACAAACCGCGCCGCAGTTTCGGCGACGAACGGCAGGGCGACCGCGCCCGTTCGGACGAACGTTACCGCGACGGCGACAAACCGCGCCGCTCGTTCGGCGATAAGCCCCGCGGCGAAAAACCCGCCTACGGCGACAACCGGGGCCCCAAGAAATTCGGCGACCGCAAGTTCGGCGACAAACCTTACGGAGAACGTAAATCCGGCGACAAGCCCGCCGGCGACCGTCGGTTCGCAGACAAAAAGTCCGGTGACCGCAGGTTCGGCGACAAACCCGCCGGCGACCGTCGGTTCGCGGACAAAAAGTCCGGCGACCGCAGGTTCGGCGACAAACCCTATAAGCCCGGATTCCGGAAGCACGACGACAAGCCGGCTTCCTATCCGAAGTTCACACCCGAAAAGCAGATCGGCGAAATGCGCCTGAACCGCTTTCTGGCCCAGTCGGGACTCTGCTCGCGCCGCGAGGCCGACGATTTCATCACGGCGGGTCTGGTGACCGTCAACGGTCAGATCGTCACCCAGCTGGGCACCAAGGTGCTGCCCACCGACGAGGTGAAATTCAACGACAGCCGCGTGCAGGGCGAAAAGAAGGTCTATCTTGTGCTCAACAAGCCCAAGGGCTATGTGACTTCGCTCGACGATCCGCATGCGGGCAAAACCGTCATGGAGCTGGTGCAGGGCGCCTGCACGGAACGCATCTACCCGGTGGGGCGTCTCGACAAGAACAGTCTCGGACTGCTGCTGTTCACCAACGACGGCGATTTGACCAAGCAGCTCACGCATCCGGCCTTCCGGAAGAAGAAAATCTATCAGGTGTCGCTCGACAAACCCCTGACGCGCGCCGACATGGACCGCATCGCCGAGGGCATTACGCTCGAAGACGGCGAGATTTTCGCCGACGAGATCTCCTATGTCAAGGACAACAAGCAGGAGGTTGGCATTGAGATCCATTCGGGCCGCAACCGCATCGTGCGCCGTATTTTCGAGTTCCTCGGCTATACCGTCACCAAGCTCGACCGCGTCTACTATGCGGGTCTGACGAAAAAGAACCTCAAGCGCGGTGCATGGCGTTTCCTCTCCCGCGAGGAGGTCGAACGGCTCAAGTCCGGCCAGTACGAATAACGGAAAAGGGTGATTCGCAAGAATCACCCTTTTTCATTCAATGCGTGTCCCGGTACCAGCTCGTCTGCTTGTTCTCCTCGACGTATTTGTCCGACGGTTCGCTGAACGACACCCCCGAATAGTAGGCGACGGGGTTCATCCGGCCGTTGTACGCCGAGTAGAATCCCGGTGTGCTGAGCCGTGCGGCTTTGGGAAACGCCTTGTCCAGCTGCGCTTTGAAATCCTCTTTCAGCCCCGCGTCGCCGCAGGCCAGTTCGACCCAGTGGCCCAGATCGTAGAATATGTGCGAAGACATTCCCTCGTAGCTTTGCAGTTCCTCGGCATAAGACTTTTTCGGCGCTGCGTTGATGCGCCGCATGACCTCCTTCATACCCTCCATTTCCGACATCACGGCCAGCGAAATGCAGCCCGATTTGGTCGTTGCATCGTTCATGTAGAAGTTCCAGAACGCTTCGCATACCTTTGTCAGGTTGTATTCTTTGCCACCGTCGGTGAAGAACCACGGCATCGCCCGCTCATAGGGGAATCCTTGTGCCATGATTTCGCAGGGCGCGGCAATTACGTAGTCCGTGCATTCGCGCAGGTCGTACAGCGTCTCTATATTGGCCATAAAGCAGGCATCGAAAAGCAGGTAGTCGGGTCTGTAATTTTGGGCCTTGACCGCCGCCGCGAAATTCGTAATGTCGATCGACCGCCCCGTGTCGCCGAACGAACGGGTTAGCAGTGCCCCTGGCATCGGAATCCATAAATCCTCCAGCTCATTCGTCATCCGGGCCGAGTAGCTGAGTGCCCCATGATCCGCGGGCACCCACGCCTTGCCGTGACAACCGACGATGATCCCGTAATGCTGCGCAGGGGCGAGCGCCGCCACGTCGCTCAGCATGCGCTGTACGCATGCGGGATCGGCCGCCGCGAAATCGTCGTAACTTTTCAGCAGCGTGAATGCGGCCGCCTGCTTTTCGGCGTTGAAATACGCTTCGTACATTTCGGCCTGTGAGTGCGTATTGGGCTGGTAGCAGACTAATATGCGGCCGTCGCCCGGAACATTTGCGTCGACAGCTTTCAATACACCGTCGATATTTTGTTTGTAGAAATTCAGCAAATCCCGCCCCGGCATGTAGAGCAGCATGGTCTGCGTCGCAGTCGCCGGGCTTTGCGATACGGTGACGCTACACTGCGCACCTCCTGCGGTCAGGTTCAGCATCACTGTCCCTAACTTGATGCGGCTGTGGCCTGTATTGTCGTCCTGCGCCCTCACCGTTACCGTCGTCTCCCCGCGGCCGCCTTGGGTGGGGGAGACGTCGAAGCCGCTTCCCGTGGTGGTGAGCGACCACGCTTCGGTCGACGACACCGTGAATGCCGCCTCCGAACCCGCCGTGCTGCGCAGTACCACTTCGTTCTGCGTCGTGATCAGCCCTGCGCGTTCCTCTGTTTTTTCGCACCCGGCGAGCAGCGCCACTGCCAGCAGCAGCCACAGCGTGCGCCGGATTATTTGTAGGTACGGGGTTTCAGGTTGTTGAATTGCCATGTGCGGTCACGTTTATAGGTATATCCTTCGGGCTTGTTCCAGTATACGCGGCCGAAGTCGTAATAGAGCCCTTTGCGTTTCTTGTCGCCGACCATCCGGGGCGCCGTGAAGGGGATGAATTCCACCGTACGGCTGATGATGCGGCTCTTGCCGTAGGTGTAACCCTCCGATGCCATCACGTCGAGCGCATGGTCGAACATCAGGATATGGCGCGGGGTCTTCTGCGTGAGGGCATCCCCCGAATCCTCGATCGCGCGGAGCACCCCCTTCACCTTGTTGTAATACATCTTCTCCTGCAGCTTGTTGCCCAGCGCCCCGTGGGCATAGGCCATCAGGTTCAGGATCTTGGGGCTGAACGGGTCGCGGGCGAGCGCATCTTCGCCCACGTAGAGCATCGCGTCGAGCGTTTCGGCCAGCGGGTTGTCGGGATCGAGCCCCGATGCCAACATCAGCAGCTTGTCCAGGTCGGGGTTCGCCTCCATCGGTTTGTAGCTCTCCTGGTGGGCGTAGCCGTAGTAGAGGTAGTGGTAATCCTCGTCGGTGAGCGTCTCGTCGCCCGCGTTGTAGCGCATCATCAGCGAAGTGTAGTAGAACGGCGAATCGGGGTCGGACGTCTTGGCGACGATGTCCTCCTCGACGGGGACTTTCGCCGCGGCCAGCGCCGGGAGCAGGAGCAATGTCAGCAGTAAATTTTTCATATTCGTATTTTAGGCACTAACGCTCAAATCAGCGCAAATCGTATTCCGCGATCAGTTTGCGGAACTTTTCGCGCAGCGCCCCCGAACCTTCGACGAGCGGCAGCCGCATCGTCGGGCCGATTATGCCCATTTCGGCCAGTGCGCACTTCACCCCCACGGGGTTGCCCTCTTCGAACAGGGCGTGCACCGCTTCGTCGAGGCATTCGTATGCCTTTTCCGCACGGTCGAACTCCCCGGCCTTGGCGTAGTTCACACACTCCATGAACCGCTTGGGAAAAGCGTTCGCGGCCACCGAGATCACGCCGTCGCCGCCGCGGCGCATCAGCTCGAGCGTCATGCCGTCGTCGCCCGACAGCACGATGAACCCTTCGGGGCGCCGGTCGAGGATGTGCTGCATCTGTTCGATGTCGCCCGATGCCTCCTTGATGCCGATCACGTTCTTCATCCCGCGAGCCAGTCGCAGCGTCGTCTCGGCCGTCATGTTGACGCCCGAGCGTCCCGGGATGTTGTAGAGGATCACCGGCAGCGGCGAGTGCTCCGACACGGTGCGGAAATGCTGGTAGAGTCCCTCCTGCGAGGGCTTGTTGTAGTAGGGTGTAACGCTCAGGATGGCGTCGGCGCCCCGCAGGTCGAATTCGCGCAGCTGATCCAGTACCTCCGACGTCGAGTTGCCGCCGCAGCCCATTACCAGCGGTACGCGTCCCGCGATGTGGTTGGTGATGAACATGGCTATCACGGCGCGTTCGGGCATGTAGAGCGTCGGCGTCTCGGCCGTGGTGCCCAGCGCCACGATGTAGTCCACGCCGCCTTCGATCACATAGTCGATCATGCGTGCCAGCGCCTGATAGTCGACTTTTCCTTCGGGTGTAAAGGGGGTTATCATGGCGGCCCCCACGCCGCAGAGCTTGTGTCGTATCATATGATTCTGTTTGGCATTATGTAGTTTTTTATGCGTATTCCTTTTCCGCGGGGCTCAGAACAACTCGCCTTGTTGGACGGGTTCGCCGTCCCCGCTTTCCGTCGCGGCCGGGGCGCCATTGTTCCTACCTCTGGTATTTGCCGTTGTTGCGCTGTCGGCTTCCGTCCCGTTTGCCGCCGGGGCTTCCTGCCCGCCGACCATGGCGATGAACTCCTCTTCGGAAATGATCTTCACGCCCAGCTTCTCGGCTTTCCTGAGCTTCGCCGGGCCCATGTTGTCGCCCGCCACGATGTAATCGACGTTGGCCGATACGGCCGCGAGGTTCCTGCCCCCGTGCATTTCGATCAGCTCCTTCATTTCGTCGCGGCTGCGCGAGAACTTGCCCGACACCACGAAACTGCGGCCTGCGAGCGACTCCGACGCCAGCTCCCGCGCCTCCTCCTCGAACTTCAGCCCCGCGGCACGCAGGCGGCGGATGATGGCGTGGTTCTGCTCGTCGGCGAAATATTCGATGATCGCGTCGGCGATGCGCCCGCCCACCTCGTCGGCCTGGGTCAGCTCCTCGCGCGTGGCCCGCATCACGGCGTCGAGCGAGCGGAAATGCTCCGCGAGGTATTTGGCCGTCGTTTCGCCCACGAAGCGGATGCCGAGTCCGAACAGCACGCGGCGGAACGGCACCTCGACCGATCCGCGGATGCTGCGTATGATGTTGTCGGCCGACTTCTCGCCCAGCCGCGGCAATTCCGCCAGCTGTCCGGCCTTCAGGTCGTACAGGTCGGCCACGTCGTGCACCAGCCCGTTTTCATAGAGCAGTTCCACGGTCTCCTCGCCCAGCCCCTCGATGTCCATCGCCTTGCGGCGGATGAAATGGATGATGCGTCCGACGATCTGCGGCGGGCATCCCCCCTGGTTGGGGCAGTAGTGTTTCGCCTCGCCCTCGTAGCGCACCAGCGGCGTGCCGCATTCGGGGCATACGGTGATGTATTCGAAAGGTTTGCTGTCCGCAGGCCGCTGCGAGAGGTCTACCCCCGTGATCTTGGGGATGATCTCGCCGCCCTTCTCGACGTATACCATGTCGCCCGGGCGGATGTCCAGCAGGGCCATCTGCTCGGCGTTGTGCAGCGTCGCACGCCGCACGGTCGTCCCGGCCAGCAGCACCGGTTCGAGGTTCGCCACAGGCGTTATGGCTCCCGTGCGTCCCACCTGGAACGACACGCTGTCCAGCCGCGTGAGCGCCTGCTCGGCCTTGAACTTGTAGGCCACGGCCCATTTCGGGGCCTTGGCCGTGA
>ENA-UOIW01000805-UOIW01000805.1-human-gut-metagenome-genome-assembly--contig:-P58-NODE-805-length-21904-cov-11.816925_pt1 | contig 21904 bp, 21 predicted proteins | sample MGYA00242334_ERZ723881 | MGnify/ENA metagenome assembly ERZ723881 | reverse complement strand
TTTATTATCGAATATTAATAAGGAATGATGGGCAATAGCGGTAGACTGCGGCGAACGTGTTTGACCAGGTATTCTTCTTTTCATGTTTTTTGTCTCTGCACCCCGTTGCTTCTTGCCGGGTCTGCTGTCTTTGTGTGTTGTGCTGTCTTTACCGTCTGTCGCCAAAGTTCAGCCCCACTTATCTGACGCCCATTTAAGCTATGCGACTCACTTGCGGATGCGTAACCGCGCCCGGCTGCTGAAGCAGTATCACGCGCAGGTAAAAAAGCAGGCAAGCTACGTGGTGGAAGGCAACGCAGAAAGTAAAAGCGCGCTGCGCCAGCAGAACCGGGCGCTGATTAAACAGCACCCGGAGTGGTTCCCTGGCCCACTAAAAGCCAGCGACCATCGCTGGCAGGAACTGGCTGAGAATGACCATTTTCTCAGTAGCAATCATCTACACAATATCACTGAAGTGGCCATCCACCGACTTGAGCAACAGCTCGGTAAACCCTATTTGTGGGGCGGTACCGATCCGGATGAAGGGTTTGACTGTAGCGGGCTGATTTTTTATGCCTACAACAAAATCCTGGCGGCAAAATTGCCCCGGACAGCGAATGAAATGTATCACTATCGACGGGCTACTATTGTCGCTAACCGCGATCTTCGCCGTGGTGATTTAGTGTTCTTTCATATTCACAGCCGGGATATTGCCGATCATATGGGCGTCTATTTGGGGCAGGGACAATTTATTGAATCACCACGGACAGGAGAAACAATTCGGGTGAGCAATTTATCCGATGACTTCTGGCAGGATCATTATCTAGGCGCTCGTCGTATTCTTACGGAAAATACGATTCTGTAATCAAAAAGGCGGTGTAATGACACCGCCTCGGCAGGCGTTAACTTAACGCCCCCATGATCTTTAATTCCAGTTCATCCGGAACTTCGTTATAAGACAACACCTGTAGGCCCGGGGCAAACAGGCGCGCATAGCGCGCGAGCAAAGGACGTAACTGCGGCGCGACCAGCAGCACAGGCTCTTTCCCCGCCGCTTTCATCTGTTCTTTTATCTGCGGCATATTGGTCTGAAACTGATTCAGCATATTGGGATCGACCGGCACGCTATCCAGCACCACTTTTCCACTTTGCTGAGCCTGATTCACCACATTCGCCAGCAGATTCTCCAGTTCACTGTTCAGCGTATATACGGCCAGCTCATCTTTGCGCACAAACGGGTGGGTAATGCTGCGACGGAGCGCCAGACGCACATCCGCCGTTAACAAAATATGATCTTTGGTCACGGTGCTACTGGCGACAAGTACGGTGGCTATGGTGACGATATCGCGCAATGACACACCTTCGATAAGCAGCGCCCGGTACACTTTCAAGAGCTGGCTGTAATTCAGCGCTGCGCTCAAATCTTCCGCCAGACGTGGCGCCATAGAAGAGAGGCGGTTATGCAACTGCGTAATATCATCGTAATTAAACAGCTCTGGAATATAGTTACGAATGATCTTATTCACATGCGTCGCAATGACGCTGGCACTATCAATAACCTGGTACCCCATATTTAACGCTTTAGCTTTTTGCGCCGGAACAATCCAGGTGACCGGCATACCATAGGCTGGATCGTGGCCTAAAACACCGTCGATCTCGCCATAGGTTTCACTGGAGGGCAGCGCCATCAGCTTATCTGCGGGAATATCGGCTTCATCGGCCTTGATCCCATTGATAAAAATGGCGTACTGGGTGGGTTTAAGGCGGAAGTTTTCGCGGATGCGAATTTCCGGCAGCAGTACGCCGTTCGTGTCTGAGATCACCTGTCGCACACCGCGAATGCGTTGAGTGAGCGGATTCCCTTTGGATTTATCGACCAACGACACCAGCTTATATCCCAGGCTCAGGCTGATAGGTTCTATTAAGGGGATAGTTTCCCAACTGACCTGCTGCTCGGTGGTTTCAGCGATGGTTTTGGTCAGCGTTTCGAGATTTTTCTCTTCGGTCTCAGCCACCTTCGGTCGCTTGCTCATGCGCCAGGCGGTGAATCCCAGCAGGGCGCTGAAAATCAGGAAGGGGAAATGCGGCATCCCCGGCACCACTGCCAGCACAAACATAATGCTGGTGGCGGTATACAGCACGGAGGGGCTGGCCAGCAGTTGGCTACGTACGTCCGTGGCAATATCGCCGCTGTCGCTTACGCGGGTGACGATGATCGCTGCTGCTGTCGACAACAGCAGAGAAGGGATCTGGGCGACCAGGCCGTCACCGATGGTCATCAGTACGTATTGCTGGAAGGCGGCTTCGGCGCTTAAATCGTATTTAAAGATCCCGATACAGACGCCGCCGATCAGGTTGATAGCCAGGATCATCATCCCGGCGATGGCATCGCCGCGCACGAACTTTGACGCACCATCCATCGCGCCATAGAAATCCGCTTCGCCCGCTACGTCTTTACGTCGCGCTTGCGCCTGCGCCTGATTAATCAGTCCTGCGTTCAGATCGGCGTCGATCGCCATCTGCTTACCGGGCATGGCGTCCAGCGTAAAGCGGGCAGAAACTTCGGAGATACGCTCCGCACCTTTGGTCACCACGATAAAGTTAATGATCATCAGAATGATGAACACCACAAAACCGACGACAAAGTTACCGCCGATCACCACCTGACCGAAAGACTCAATCACCTTACCGGCAGCGCCTGCGCCCATATGCCCATGCAGTAACACCACGCGTGTTGACGCCACGTTCAGCGTCAAGCGCATTAAGGTGGTGATCAGCAAAATGGTCGGGAACAAGCTGAATTCGAGCGGGCGTTTTGCGGAAACGGCCACCAGCAGCACCATCACCGCCAGCACGATGTTAAAGGTGAACAGAATATCCAGCAGGGCTGGTGGTAACGGCAGGATCACCATCGCCAGGATACACAGTATGACCAGCGGAATGCCGATGTTACCGTTACGCAGCAGCGCGAGGAATTGTTTAGTTGTTTTCGGCATCCAGTTTAAGAACCTCTTTTGGAATGGAAATATGTCTGTTCAGAGAAGGGCGGGTTTGGGAACCATCACGCCAGTGTTTCATTTGCAGTACATAGGTCAGGACGTGTGCAATCGCCCGATACAGTTGAAATGGGATCTGTTGATTCACCTGGGTGGTGTAATAAACGGAGCGTGCCAGCTTAGGAAACTCAACGATTTCAATATTGCTTTCTGCCGCTACCTGCCTGATATACAGCGCGATTTCATCGGTGCCTTTGGCAACCACGAAAGGCGCTGCGGCGCGTGACTGGTCGTACTGTAGCGCCACGGCATAGTGGGTTGGGTTGGTGATCACCACATCGGCTTTTGGCACAACTTTGCGAATTTGCCCCATCGCCATTTGCCGTTGCAGGCGACGGATCCTGGCCTTAACCTCTGGTTTACCTTCCTGATTTTTATACTCTTCTTTCACTTCCTGTTTCGTCATCTTCAGCCCTTTGGTGAACATTTTTTTCGCCAGAGGGACATCGATCACCGCAAAGAAAACAAACAGGATGACAAAGTTGCGCATGATGCTGCTGTACAGCGCCAGACCATCGCTGATGGCCTGTTTGAAATGAAGCTCTTGTAAGCCGAGAAACGCGGCAACGTTATTGCGTACGCTGATCCATAGCATCACCAGCAGCACTATCGCTTTGAGCGTCATCTTGCCGGTATCCACCAGATGATCGGTAGAAAACAGGCGACCAATCCCTTTGAGCGGGCTTAATTTGCTAAAGTCCGGCAAAATTTTCTTCGGCAGGAATAGCCAGCCTCCCGGAACCAGTGAGGCAAACAGCGCGGCAACCGGCATGGGTAACAGCGTCAGGATGAATTTCCCCAGAATCAGCAGATGGTGTTCAAGGAACTGACCGATGATGTCCGGGTCATTAATGTTCTGCGCGTACTGATGCACGCTGATAAAACTTTCACGCACGAAATCTTCGTACCAGGGAAAGCTGCTGGAGATCACCATAAACGCGGCAAACAGACTGGCGGCAAGCCCCATATCTTTTGAACGCGGTATTTGTCCCTCTTGTCTGGCCTTGCGAAGTTTTTGCGCCGAGGGTTTTTCTGTTTTTTCTTCGCTACTGTTATCCGCCATAGTGCCCCTTCAGCGCGTCAAGCTGCTGTAAGACGAAATTCGCCAGGTGCAAATAGTGGTCGGGCAGGTTGTAAAGCAGAGTCGCAAAGCAGATCAGGCCCGCCAGCATGTTAATGGGAAAACCTAATGAGTACAGATTGAGCGGCGGCGCAATACGGTTTAGCAGACCAAAGCAGCCCTGAACAATCAGCATGATAAAGGTTGTCGGCAGCGCCAGCAGCGTGGCGGCAGCGAATACCCAGCCCAGCGCCAGAGAAATCGTGCGCAGAGATTGCGGATGCAACGCATTGCCAATCGGCCAGTAAGTAAAGCCTTTGAATAAAATGCTCACCAGCAGCAGATGCCCGTCCATGGCAAAAAACAGTATCACCGCGTAGATGTTGATCATTTCCGCCAGTACCGTCGTTGACGCGCCGCTGCTGGGGTCGTTCATCACCGCCATGCTCATCCCCATATTAAAAGAGAGGATTTGGCCCGCCAGTTGTAGTGCTAAAAATAAAAACTGCAGCATCAGGCCGAAAAGCATTCCCCACAGAAACTGCTCCGTGGTCAAAATAATACTGTTCATCGACAGCAGGCTGGTGGGCACCGGGTGGGGGATAAGCGGCGTAATGATAAAGGCCAACGCCAGTGACAAAATAATGCGTATACGTATGGTCAGCGCGGCATTATCCAGTACTGGTGCGTAGTGAATAAACGCCATAATGCGCACGAAGGGAAACCACATTCCCAGTATCAGATTACTTAACTGTGTAATATCGGTTTCGCGCATGTCAGTGCACCAGAATGGCGGCCTGAGTGAACAGATGCACGCAGAGATCGCTCAACTGGACGATCATCCATTTTCCGCAAATACCCAATACCGCGAGGGTGACGATTAGCCTGGGTAAAAAACTAAGCGTTTGTTCGTTAATCTGCGTCACAGCCTGAAAAATGCTGACCAACATACCGACTAGCAGGCTGGGAACGACCAACACACAGACTAAAATGATCACAACTTTTATACCGCTGGCAACGATGTCTGCGGCTACATCAATGGTTAGCATGTCTGATCTCCGTTAGCCCAGTCCCAGACCGCGAATGCTGGAGGTCAGCGTCCCAACGGTCAGCGCCCAGCCATCAATAAGCACAAACAGCATCAGCTTAAAGGGCAGCGAAACGATCAGCGGTGACAGCATCATCATCCCCATCGCCATCAGTACGCTGGCGACGATCAGGTCGATCACCAGGAACGGAATGTAAATCATAAAACCTATCTGGAAGGCGGTTTTGAGTTCGCTTAGCACATAGGCGGGAACGATAATGGAGAGATCCTGATCGACTGCATTCCCTTTCGCGTTGGCGATCTCCATGATCTGCGCAATCGCTTTTTTATTGGTCTGCGCCAGCATAAAGCGCTTCAACGGCGAGGCGGCTGTACTCAGGGCGTCGGGGAGCGTGATTTGATCGTTTTCAAAAGGGACAACGGCATGATCGTAAATATTGAGCCAGATTGGGCGCATCACCAGCATGGTTAACGACAGCGCAATGCCAATCAATATGCGGTTCGGCGGCGTTTGTTGCAGCCCTAACGCCTGACGCAGCAGGGAAAGAACAATAATAAAACGGGTAAAACAGGTCATCATCAGCACCAGGGTAGGCAGAATGCCCACCAGGGTCATCAGGATCAGGACCTGGATTTTTACGCTGTACTCCTGGCTATTTCCGTGCGAAATCACATTCAGCAACGGGATATCTCCCCCTTGCGCGCAGGCAAAGTGAGAAAGGATGAGTAACGAGATACCCAGTAAGAGCGTGAGTGTTGGCGCGCGTTTCATGGTGCAAGGTCGTTGATTTCATGCGTGTTGAATTCAAGGACGCGCAGGCCATATTTTTCGTTAACCACAACCACTTCAGCCTTACCTAGCAGGATATTATTGACCTTAATATCCAACGGTTCACCGGCGAGTTTATCCATCTCAATGACGGTGTCGTCATCAATGTTCAGCAGGTCGGCCAGCATCACCTCCACGGACGAAACTTCCAGCGTTAGCGTGACCGGAATACGTTTGAGTAATGACATCGACTCGGAAAAACGGTCTTCTAAACGCGCCACCAGCTTTTCTGTAACAGACGGCGCGGGTGGCGTAGTCGCTTCGGGGGCTAACTCGAAACCTTGCTCTAAAATATCTTCTGGCTTACTCATAGGATTTCTCCATCTTGCTCGTTAATTCGGACAAAAACAGTTTGTCTTTATCCTCTACGATCAGGGCATTAAATAATTCGGATTTCCCGATATACACAGGGAAAGTATCAGGCATCGCAATCGGTAAAATATCGCCGGGTTTAATCGTCGTCAGGTCGGCAACATTCAGCGGAATTTCTGCAATCTTCACGTTCATGGTTAGCGGCAGCGTATGGATAATTTCTTTGATCAGCGTTTTTTTACGCGTCTCAGCGCTGGCTTTATCAATCTGCTTTTTTTTCTCGCCGTGCTCGCTATGGCGGATTAAATTCAGAATGTAATCGGTATGCGAATCGTCCAGTAAGATGCGGAAATTGCAATTCTCATCATCACCTAATACAAATGTAAGCTGATAAGCCCAGTGGGTTTGTATGGTGCTGCTGTCGGGTTTGAGTGTCAGTGGAATACCGGATATATTTTTATTAAAAATGGTATTACAAATATCCAGCGCCAGTCTGCTTCGCAACCGGATTTCTGTTTTGGTTGGTAAATCATCCTGTGACTTCTCGTCGGCGAGAGATGATGCCAATCCATAAAAGTTACCTAATAACATTAACAATAATGCGCGGTCGATATCAAAGGCCAGATGCCCAACCTGAGAAACTAATAATTCCGCACTTTTATTGATAACATCCATCTCACAGTGTATTTTTTTAAGTGTTATATTTGTGCGATGTTTTTTCAGGAAGTAGTTTCCAAGATGTGATTCAATTGTATCAAAACTTCCCGTAAACATAGTCGGCAGACGATGATATGGACGTCCAAGCCGGTTTCCTTCAAGTTTAAAGATTCCGGGCGTTTGACTATATTTCAGCATGGTACGCTTTCTCAGCTGTAATTTCTGGGGCGGTTGAATTGATATCAAATCCCGCGGTTATCAAAAGAAATACAAATTCGTTTAATTTATTGTTCATCCTTGACGCTATTCTCATAGTGTTGAAGTCCATTAGATACGAAATACCGTACCCACTCACGTCTATGGAGTAGGGCTGGATATTAGATATTTTACCCCTCTCCTCTGCAAGTTATTAATGGCGTTAGGTTGTAATTAAAAAATAATTAATTACATATACGTGATGTTTCTCGCTTACTGCTTGTCCCAGATTAGGCTTCCCCCTCATGTCTATTTTTTATGCCATATTTAAATCAAGTCATTGTTTTTAAATGAATAATGTTTTTATTATCTTTTAATTTGAGATTGTTAATGGTACTGGTGTTAGTATTTTTTTAGGAAAAACCCTATTTGAAAATAGTCTTCGATAGGGCTGCCATTTGATGGGGTGGTAAAACATGAGCAAGGATGGGATTAAGACATGGCACGGGCGATATCTATTATTCGATGATTGTGCTTTGGAATGATTTGTATATTTCTCGTAACGGATGTTAACTTTACTTCTAAGTGTAAATAATCATGTTTGAACTTATTGCCGAAGCAGCCTCAAGCATTAATGTTTTTTCAATGGCAAGGCGTATTGCTGCTTTTAATGTTCCTGTACTTATCCATGGTGAAACCGGTACGGGTAAAGAATGTATCGCCAAATTTATCCACTCGATTGCATTTGCGCAGGAGGCTTCAGCGCCTTATATCGGCGTGAACTGCGCCGCTATTCCTGAAAATATGCTTGAAGCAACGCTCTTTGGTTATGATAAAGGGGCGTTTACCGGGGCGGTGGCCACCGTACCGGGAAAGATGGAATTAGCCAATAATGGTACATTATTGCTGGATGAGATCGGTGACATGCCTTTGGCGCTACAGGCCAAAATACTGCGTGTATTACAGGAACAACAGGTTGAGCGTTTAGGCAGTAACCGTCTAATCAAATTAAATTTTCGTTTAATCGCCTGCACCAATAAGAATCTTGAAGAAGAGGTGGCCGCAGGACGCTTCAGAGAAGATCTCTATTATCGCATGTCAGTGATTCCGTTGACCATGCCGCCTTTGCGCGAGCGTATGGAAGACATTATTCCGCTGGCGGAATCCTTTATTAAAAAATACTCCACGGTGCTGGTAAAAAATATCAAGCTTTCTGAATCGTCACGCCGGGCGTTACTGAGCTATGCGTGGCCGGGTAATGTGCGCCAACTGGAGAACGCCATTCAACGAGGAATGATCCTTAATCGTGATGGCGTCATTTATCCCGATACGTTAGGCCTGCCATCCATTGAGTCCGATTCCTGGAGCGAGCCGCAATGGCAGCCAAAACCCACTGCGCAAATCACCACCAGCGACAATCTGGGCCAGCATGGTCGCAGCGCGCAATATCAATATATCGCTGACCTGATGCGCAAATATCAGGGTAATAAAACCAAAATCGCTGATTTATTAGGAATTACCCCACGTGCGCTTCGTTATCGTCTGGCATCAATGCGAAAACAGGGAATAGAAATCTTTTCCTGAATCAGTCTGTGGTACCGAGAACGCTTTTCTAATTTTAAGAGTAAGTCATGAGCATAAATACGATAGCCCCAGCCAGTACGATGCAGACGCAAATGATGCAGGACATGCAGCAGATGAAAGCGGTCGCACAAGCCCCTGTCCTTTCGCCGATGCAGATTAACGCCGTAGGTGCGCAGTCTGCATCATCTCCGGTTTCGTTTGACCGTGTTATGCAGGGCGCGCTCAACCATGTTGATCAATTTCAGCAGGTCGCAGAGCAAAAACAAACGGCCATCGAGATGGGGAAAAGCGATGACCTGGCGGGGGCGATGATCGCCAGTCAGCAGGCATCGTTATCGTTTTCCGCGCTGGTGCAGGTACGTAATAAAGTCGCTTCCGGATTCAACGACCTGATGAGCATGTCAGTCTAACGCTATGAATGAACTAATAAAAAAAGTAACTCAGTTTTTACCCTCGTTCTCTTTCAGGCTGGATGGTAATAAACGCCTGGCATTACTGGCGGCAGCGGCTATTGCGGCCACCACCATTATTGTCAGCGTGTTGTGGAATGGCAACCACGGCTATGTTTCGCTGTACGGTAGCCAGGAGAATATCCCGGTTTCGCAGATAGTCACCGTGCTGGACGGTGAAAAACTGGAATACCGCATCGATCCGCAAAGCGGACAAATTCTGGTTCCGGAAGAGACTTTGTCTAAAACGCGAATGACGCTGGCGGCGAAAGGCGTTCAGGCCATGCTGCCCAGCGGCTATGAGCTGATGGACAAAGACGAAGTGCTGGGCGCCAGCCAGTTTGTGCAGAACATTCGCTATAAGCGGAGCCTGGAAGGCGAACTGGCGCAAAGCATCATGACGCTGGATGCTGTAGAGAGCGCCCGAGTGCATCTGGCGCTCAATGAAGAGAGTTCCTTTGTCGTCAGCGACGAGCCGCAAAACAGCGCCTCGGTGGTGGTGCGTCTGCATTATGGCAGCAAGCTGGATCTCGACCAGGTGAATGCCATCGTGCACCTGGTATCCGGCAGCGTGCCTGATTTGAAAGCTGCGCAGGTCAGCGTTGTCGACCAGGCGGGGAATTTGCTTTCCGATGGTATTGGCGCGGGTGAAGCGGTTTCTGCGGCGACGCGTAAGCGCGACCAGATCCTCAAAGATATCCAGGATAAGACCCGCGCCAGTCTCGCAAATGTTCTCGACTCGCTGGTCGGAACCGGTAACTACCGGGTACCCCGCAAGAGACGGCGAAGATAACAGAAGATAACGCCAAAAAAGCGCTGGATGTAAATGAAAAAGCGGTGTTGCTGAAGCAAAAATCAGCGCGTGAATTGGGCGAGCTGGCGACCGATATTAACGTCATTGCCCGCAATGCACATATGGAAACCAACCTCGAGATGGAGATTGTTCCTCAGGGGTTGCGCGTACTGATTAAAGATGACCAGAACCGGAATATGTTTGAACGCGGCAGCGCCAAAATTATGCCGTTCTTTAAATCGCTGTTGGTTGAGCTGACCCCCGTGTTTGACTCGCTGGACAACAAGCTCATCATTACCGGACATACGGATGCGATGAGCTATAAGAGCAACATTTACAACAACTGGAATCTCTCCGGCGACCGTGCTTTGTCAGCACGACGCGTGCTGGAAGATGCCGGCATGCCGCAGGATAAAGTCATGCAGGTTAGCGCCATGGCGGACCAAATGCTGCTGGATGCGAAAAACCCGGAAAGCGCAGGCAACCGCCGTATTGAGATCATGGTGTTAACGCAAAGTGCTTCCGATACGCTGTATCAATATTTTGGTCAGCACGGCGAGAAAGTGGTTCAGCCACTGGTTGATAAGCTGGACAAACAAAAGCAGGTGACTTCTTTACGTCAGCCCTCTGTTCCCGTCACTCATTAATTCTGTTTTCCGCCCCCCACGCAACGTGGGGGCAAATTATCCCTCAGGAAGGTAATGTGATAGATGTAACCCATATTATTCCATTGGATATTCATACTGATAATGTCACTGATGGGGCTTGTCAGGGCGCGCATTTCGACCCGGTTTCAGGTATCTGGTACACCGAGCCTCATGTGTTAAATGAGGGGCTTCGTGACTATGTCTACAACACCGACAGTTTTAACATCGTTGCGCCGTACTATCTGGTGATTACCTCGAAGATGCACTGCTGGAGCTGCCACCAGCTCACCCATATTCACGGGGTGATGTTTACCCGCTTTATCAGAAAAGATCAGGATGGCAAAGGCTGGCAATCTATTCGGCGGAATACCTTTCTGTTCCACATTAATTCTCTGCCTGAAGAGATACAAAAGAACATCAAAGCCAGCAATTACTATCTGGATAAAAGTAAAACTACCGGGCTACGTTACTGGATGAATCATTGTGAAATTTGTGGAGAACGTCTGGGCGACTATGAGCTTTTCTGCGTGGAAAATGATGCATTTCGCCTGATGACGATCGAAAAATTGCTGCGGGCAAAGATTCGCAAAGTGAATAAACTTTTTGTCAGTACGGCGGGTAATCCCGCAGAACATAAGATCACGGATATCGTGCGTTACCTGTGCGATGCACGCTTCGTCATGAATGGTCCGGCGTAAGGCATAAACAGACTTCTCACAACATAAAAATACTGTATACTTAAACAGTGTTGTGAGAGGTGAGTCATGCGCAAAATCATACATGTCGATATGGACTGCTTTTTCGCGGCGGTGGAAATGCGCGACAACCCCGCCTTGCGTGATATTCCCATTGCTATTGGCGGCAGTCGTGAACGTCGGGGAGTCATCAGCACGGCCAATTACCCGGCGCGCAAATTTGGTGTGCGTAGCGCAATGCCGACCGGAATGGCGTTAAAACTGTGTCCGCATCTCACGTTATTACCTGGTCGTTACGAGGCCTATAAAGAAGCCTCCCGCCAGATTCAGGCTATTTTCTCCCGTTATACCTCGCTGATAGAACCGCTTTCGCTGGATGAAGCCTATCTGGATGTGACTGACAGCACTCACTGCCATGGCTCAGCTACGCTGATCGCTCAGGAGATCCGCCAGACAATTTTTACCGAGCTACAGTTAACCGCCTCTGCCGGAATTGCGCCGGTCAAATTTCTGGCAAAAATAGCTTCCGATCTCAACAAACCCAATGGGCAATATGTGATTACCCCTGCCGATGTTCCTGAATTTCTCAGAACATTATCGTTAGGCAAAATTCCCGGCGTTGGCAAAGTCTCTGCCGCTAAGCTGGAAGCGATGGGGTTGCGAACCTGCGAGGATGTTCAGAAATACGACCTGGCCATGTTGCTCAAACGTTTTGGTAAGTTTGGTCGCGTGTTGTGGGAACGCAGCCAGGGCATTGATGAACGCGACGTCAACAATGACAGACTGCGCAAATCAGTCGGCGTCGAGCGTACTTTGGCAGAAGATATTCATGAGTGGGCTGAATGTGAGGAGATTATTGAGCGGCTATATCCCGAACTGGAACGACGTCTGGCCAAGGTAAAACCGGATCTGTTGATCGCCCGGCAGGGAGTAAAACTCAAGTTTAATGATTTTCAGCAAACCACGCAGGAGCACGTCTGGCCGCGCTTAAGTAAAGATGACTTAATTGCGACGGCGCGCAAAACCTGGAATGAACGCCGGGGAGGCCGGGGCGTAAGGCTGGTGGGATTACACGTCACGCTGCTGGATCCACAGCTGGAAAGGCAACTACTGTTGGGACTGTGATGTTGATGTATTGCCGGATGGCTGCGTAAAAACTATATCCGGCCTACAAATCAGCATGTAGGCCGGATAAGCACAGCGCCATCCGGCGTTTAGCGCAGACTTACTTCGCCGGAATAGACTTCAGCAGTTCAGTCAGCAGCGTCCAGTAATGGCCGACGCTTTCGATATGAACCTGTTCATCCGGGGAGTGTGGACCGGTGATGGTTGGCCCGATGGAAACCATGTCCATATCTGGATACGGTTTCTTGAACAGACCACATTCCAGACCGGCATGGATGATTTGGATGTTAGGCGTTTTGTTGAACAGACGCTGATAGGTTTCACGAACCAGGTGCATAACCGGAGAGTTGGCATCCGGCTGCCAGCCTGGATATCCGCCTTTTGCCTGGGTTTTCGCGCCAGCCAGTTTACCCAGTGAATCCAGCATGCTCACCACGTAGTCTTTACCGCTGTCGATCAGAGAACGGATGAGGCAGTGAATTTCAACGTTGTCGTCAGTCATGGTTACAACGCCGACGTTCAGGGAGGTTTCTACCACGCCTTTTGCTACGTCGGAATTGCGGATAACACCGTTCGGGGTGGCGTTCAGCAGACGCACAAAGCTGTTGCGAGACTCAGCGGTCAGCGCGGCTTTGTCTTGAGTAACGGCATCCAGCAGCAGAGCCAGGTTCTTCTCTTTGGCTTCCAGTTCGTTTTTCAGGATTTCCTGATAGGTGTTGACCAGCGCTTTTAACGCATCAACTTTATCTGCAGCCACGGCCAGGGTGGCAAAGGCTTCACGCGGAATTGCGTTACGCAGCGTACCGCCGTTGAAATCAACCAGACGCAGATCCAGCTCTTCAGCGTGGCCCGCCAGGAAGCGGACCAGCAGCTTGTTCGCGTTACCGAGACCCACGTGGATTTCGCCGCCGGAGTGGCCGCCTTTCAGGCCTTTTAACGTCAGCTTAAAGCTCTGGAAGCCAGCAGGGATTGCTTCACGGGACAGCGGCAGGTTAGAGGTAAAGTCGATACCGCCTGCGCAACCCATGTAGATCTCACCTTCTTCTTCTGAGTCGGTGTTGATCAGGATATCTGCCTGCAGCCAGTTAGCCTGCAGACCAAACGCGCCATCCATACCTGCTTCTTCGGTCATGGTCAGCAGCACTTCCAGAGGACCATGTACCACGCTGTCATCAGCCAGAACGGCCAGCGCGGACGCCATACCGATACCGTTATCTGCACCCAGCGTGGTGCCACGGGCTTTTACCCATTCGCCATCAATATAAGGTTGGATAGGATCTTTGGTGAAGTCGTGCACGGTGTCGTTGTTTTTCTGCGGGACCATATCCAGGTGCGCCTGCAGAACGACCGGTTTGCGGTTTTCCATGCCTGCGGTAGCGGGTTTGCGAATCAGGATATTACCGACTTGATCGCGCTCGACGTGGAAACCTTTTTCCTGGGCCCAGCTCAGAATGTGTTCAGCGAGCTGCTCTTCATGATAGGACGGATGAGGAATAGAACAGATTTTGGCAAAAATATCCCATAGCGGTTGCGGGGATAATTGAGACAGTTCAGACACGTTGAGTCTCCTTGGCGATGTCCTACAAAACTTGCTTGCAGGCCACGGGGTTAGCAGAATTAAAAACACCACAAGTCAGGCTTGCGCGATGCGATTGAGAATACCACTTTCTCCGCTGACGGCTAGCATAAAGCATGCAAAAAGAGGCGCGGATTCCGCGAAACACTGGTTTTTAGTGCGTCAGATCTCTATAATCTCGCGCAACCTATTTCCCCCTCGAACACTTTTTAAGCCGTAGATAAACAGGCTGGGACACTTCACATGAGCGAAAAATACGTCGTCACCTGGGACATGTTGCAGATCCATGCACGTAAACTGGCAAGCCGCCTGATGCCTTCTGAACAATGGAAAGGCATTATTGCCGTTAGCCGTGGTGGTCTGGTACCGGGCGCATTGCTGGCGCGTGAATTGGGTATTCGTCATGTCGATACCGTATGCATCTCCAGCTACGATCACGACAACCAGCGCGAACTGAAAGTGCTGAAACGTGCCGAAGGCGACGGTGAAGGTTTCATCGTAATCGATGACCTGGTTGACACCGGTGGTACCGCCGTTGCGATCCGCGAAATGTATCCTAAAGCGCATTTCGTTACTATCTTCGCTAAGCCGGCAGGTCGCCCGCTGGTGAATGATTATGTTGTTGATATCCCTCAGGATACCTGGATTGAACAGCCGTGGGATATGGGCGTGGTGTTCGTCCCGCCGATCTCTGGTCGCTAATCTAAAAAGTTTTCAACGCCTGGCAACTGCCGGGCGTTGTTCTTTTTGTGCAGTGTCAGGTTACACTATGCCTTAGTGAGTACTCATGGAGGCTGCAATCATGTCACAGGCTAACCTCAGCGAAGTCCTGTTTAAACCCCGCTTCAAACACCCTGAAACGTCAACGCTGGTTCGTCGTTTTAATCACGGCGCGCAGCCGTCCGTACAATCTGCCCTGGATGGTAAAACCATTCCCCACTGGTATCGCATGGTGAATCGTCTGATGTGGATCTGGCGTGGCGTCGACCCGCGTGAAATCCTTGAGGTGCAGGCACGTATCGTGATGAGCGAAGCCGAACGTACGGATAAAGAACTCTACGATACAGTTATCGGCTATCGCGGCGGGAACTGGATCTATGAGTGGGCGAAGCAGGCGATGGACTGGCAACAGAAAGCGTCTATGGAAGAGGATCCGCAGGTGAGCGGACGCCACTGGCTACATGCGTCTACGTTGTACAACATTGCCGCTTACCCACACCTGAAAGGCGATGAGCTGGCAGAACAGGCACAGGCTTTGGCCAATCGCGCCTATGAAGAGGCCGCGCAGCGACTGCCGGGGACATTGCGCGAGATGGAATTTGCCGTTACCGGCGGCGCGCCAATCACTGGATTCCTGCATATGCCAAAAGGCGACGGTCCGTTCCCGACGGTGCTGATGTGCGGTGGCCTCGATTCCATGCAAACGGATTATTACAGTCTGTATGAGCGCTACTTTGCTCCGCGTGGCATTGCCATGCTGACGCTGGATATGCCGTCGGTTGGGTTCTCATCAAAATGGAAACTGACTCAGGATTCCAGCCTGCTGCATCAGCATGTATTAAAAGCGCTGCCTAATGTTCCCTGGGTGGATCACACTCGCGTGGCGGCCTTTGGTTTCCGCTTTGGCGCTAACGTAGCGGTACGTCTGGCATATCTGGAATCATCACGCCTGAAGGCGGTGGCCTGTCTGGGACCAGTGGTTCATGCGCTGCTCAGTGACCCGCAACGTCAGGCGAGCGTCCCGGAAATGTATCTTGATGTACTGGCTAGCCGCCTGGGGATGCATGACGCCTCCGATGAAGCGCTGCGCGTTGAGCTTAATCGCTATTCATTAAAAGTGCAGGGCCTGCTGGGGCGACGCTGCCCGACGCCAATGCTTTCGGGGTTCTGGAAGAACGACCCGTTTAGCCCGGAAGAAGAGTCACGTTTAATCACATCTTCATCTTCAGACGGTAAGCTACTGGAGATCCCCTTCAATCCGGTGTATCGCAATTTTGACAAAGGGTTGCAGGAAATAACCAGTTGGATCAATCAGAGATTGTGTTAAAAGTTTGCTAAATTTTATCGATTTGGTAAAACAGGTGCTTCACCTAAGGAGATCGTAATGACGTTACCGAGTGGGCATCCGAAAAGTAGATTGATCAAGAAATTCACCGCGCTTGGCCCGTACATCCGGGAAGGGCAGTGCGAAGATAATCGATTTTTTTTCGATTGTCTGGCTGTTTGCGTCAACGTGAAACCCGCCCCTGAGAAACGCGAGTTCTGGGGCTGGTGGATGGAACTGGAGGCGCAGGAAAAACGCTTCACGTATAGTTATCAGTTTGGTTTGTTTGATAAAGACGGTAACTGGACTGCGGTGCCGGTGAAAGAGACTGAAGTGGTAGAGCGACTGGAATACACCTTACGTGAATTCCATGAAAAATTACTTGGCTTGTTAACGACGCTGAATCTGGCGCTGGAACCTGCTGACGACTTTAAGGATGAACCGGTTAAATTAACGGCATAACGAACAGCAAAATGCCGGATGGCGGCGCAACCCCATCCGGCTTTTTTTATGCTATATCAAAACTGGTAGACCATACCGACGGCAACGATATTATCATCGTTGATGCCCAGCTTATTATCGCTATCGAGCTGGTTGATTTTATAATCGACAAACGCGGACATATTTTTGTTGAAATAGTACGTTGCGCCGAGATCAATATAATTCACCAGATCTTCATTGCCGACGCCTTCAATATCTTTCCCTTTAGACAGCACATAACCCAGTGACGGACGCAGACCAAAGTCAAACTGGTACTGAACGACCGCTTCGAAGTTCTGTGTTTTATTAGCAAAGCCACCGGAAATTGGCGTCATATTGCGCGTTTCAGAATAGAACGTTGCAATATAAATATCGTTAGCATCATATTTTAAGCCAGTTGCCCAGGCTTCTGCTTTATCGCCTGTACCGCGAGTTTGCAGATTCTGCTGGTTAGTACGATCGGAGTTGGTATAAGCGCCGCTCACCGCAAAATCGCTGCCGCCAAAGTCATAGGTAACAGAAGTACCAAAACCGTCGCCATTCTGCTTTTTCACATCGCGGTCCTGGTTTTTACCCTGATATTGCAGGGTCAGATCCAGGCCATCCACGACCCCGAAGAAGTCAGTGTTACGGTAAGTTGCCAGGCCGCTGGCACGTTTGGTCATAAAGTTATCGGTTTGTGCGGAGGAGTCGCCGCCGAATTCCGGGAACATATCGGTCCATGCTTCCACGTCATACAGCGCACCCAGGTTACGGCCATAATCAAACGAGCCAAAATCTTTTAATTTCACACCGGCGAAGGCCAGACGTGTTTTTTGTTGGTTAGAATCGCTTTCAGCTTTATTGCCGGCGAATTCAGCCTCCCAACGACCATAACCGGTCAGTTGATCGTTAATTTGCGTTTCGCCTTTAAAACCTAAACGGATATAGCTTTGGTCACCATCTTTGCTGTCATAATCCGTCATGTAATGCATGGCTTTTACTTTGCCGTATAAGTCCAGTTTATTACCGTTCTTGTTATACACTTCCGCAGCCTGTACGGATGCCGACGCAACAATTCCCATCACCACTAATGCCAGAGTGCTCTTTTTCATTTTCATTCCTGATTAAAAGTACGCGCTAATATTCACTGGGTGTGATCCCCGTTAAAAGACAGGAGGGTTTTTAACGTCTGGCAATGAACGTTTTATGACAAAGTAAGAATATTTTTAAAAAAGGATGTTTTTTTGTTTCTGTAATAAATGCGTCAAAATCTGCCGCTACGCTTGCTGATCCTGCGCAATAAAATTTCATGCTTTGTGCGCTGGTTGTTGGCAACCGGGGCCAGTCCTGCTAAAACGTTCGTTTGATATCATTTTCCCCAATTTTGAATGGCAGAGAATCATGAGTGACAGCCAGACGCTGGTGGTAAAACTTGGCACCAGTGTGTTAACGGGCGGATCCCGCCGCCTGAACCGCGCCCACATCGTAGAACTGGTTCGCCAGTGCGCGCAGCTCCATGCCGCAGGGCATCGTATTGTTATTGTTACCTCAGGCGCGATTGCCGCCGGACGTGAGCATCTTGGTTACCCTGAACTCCCGGCAACGATAGCCTCGAAACAGCTGTTGGCAGCGGTAGGGCAGAGCCGACTGATTCAACTATGGGAACAGCTTTTCTCGATTTACGGTATTCATATCGGGCAGATGCTGCTGACGCGTGCGGATATGGAAGACAGAGAGCGCTTCCTCAATGCCCGCGATACGCTGCGCGCGCTGCTGGATAACAACATCGTTCCGGTCATTAATGAGAACGATGCGGTGGCGACCGCTGAAATTAAAGTGGGTGATAACGACAACCTCTCAGCGCTGGCGGCAATTCTGGCTGGAGCCGATAAGCTGCTGCTGCTGACCGATCAGCAGGGCCTGTTCACCGCCGATCCGCGCACCAATCCGCAGGCGGAGCTGATCAAAGACGTGCACGGTATTGATGATGCGCTGCGCGCCATTGCCGGAGACAGCGTCTCGGGTCTGGGAACCGGCGGCATGGGGACTAAACTGCAGGCCGCCGATGTCGCGTGCCGCGCCGGGATCGACACCATAATTGCCGCAGGCAGCAAACCGGGCGTCATTGGCGACGTGATGGAAGGCGTTTCCGTTGGGACGCGTTTTCATGCTCAGGCATCTCCACTGGAGAACCGTAAACGCTGGATCTTCGGCGCGCCGCCTGCCGGAGAAATTACCGTTGATGAGGGCGCTACCGCAGCGATTCTGGAACGCGGCAGCTCATTACTGCCAAAAGGCATTAAAAGCGTGACAGGCAACTTCTCTCGTGGTGAAGTGATCCGCATCTGCAATCTCGAAGGGCGCGATATTGCCCACGGCGTCACCCGCTATAACAGCGATGCGCTGCGCCGTATTGCCGGACATCACTCACAACAGATCGACACCATCCTGGGCTACGAATACGGCCCGGTCGCTGTCCATCGTGACGACATGATCACCCGTTAAGGAACAGGCATATGCTGGAAAAAATGGGCATTGCTGCCAAAGCCGCGTCATATAAGCTGGCGCTGCTCTCCAGTCGCGAAAAAAATCGCGTACTGGAAACCATTGCTGATGAGCTGGAAGCGCAAACCGAAAGCATCCTCAGCGCGAACGTACAAGATGTTGAGCAGGCGCGAGCCAACGGCCTGAGCGATGCGATGCTCGACCGCCTGGCTCTGACGCCAGCGCGTCTGAAAGCGATTGCTGACGATGTACGCCAGGTGTGTAATCTCGCCGACCCGGTCGGGCAGGTGATTGACGGTGGGCTGCTGGACAGCGGTCTGCGTCTGGAGCGTCGTCGCGTCCCGCTGGGCGTGATTGGCGTAATTTATGAAGCGCGCCCAAACGTCACCGTTGACGTTGCCTCCCTGTGCCTGAAAACCGGCAATGCCGCGATCCTGCGCGGTGGGAAAGAGACCTACCGGACGAACGCCGCCACCGTGGCGGTTATCCAAAAAGCGCTGGAAGCCTGCGGTTTACCCGCGGCTGCCGTACAGTCGATTGATAACCCGGACCGCGCACTGGTCGCTGAGATGCTACGGATGGATAAGTACATCGATATGCTGATCCCTCGTGGTGGCGCGGGCCTGCACAAGCTGTGTCGTGAGCAGTCGACTATCCCGGTCATCACCGGCGGCATTGGCGTATGTCATATCTATGTTGATGATACCGCGGAGATCGCCCCGGCCCTGAAGATTATCGTCAATGCCAAAACCCAGCGTCCGAGCACCTGCAACACCGTAGAAACTCTGCTGGTGCATCAGGATATCGCCGCGCGTTTTCTGCCAGCATTGAGCCAGCAGATGGCACAAAGCGGCGTAACTCTGCACGGAGACGAAATGGCGCTGGCTACATTGAAGGCAGGGCCTGCTAATGTGGTTGCGGTGAAAGCTGAAGAGTATGACGACGAGTTTCTGTCGCTGGATTTGAACGTGAAAATCGTCACCAGTCTGGATGATGCCATCGCCCACATCCGCGAGCATGGTACCCAGCATTCCGATGCGATCCTGACGCGTACGCTACGCAACGCCGATCGTTTTGTGAATGAAGTCGATTCTTCCGCTGTGTACGTTAACGCTTCTACGCGTTTTACCGATGGCGGCCAGTTTGGACTGGGTGCGGAAGTGGCGGTAAGTACGCAAAAACTGCACGCGCGTGGTCCAATGGGGCTGGAAGCACTGACTACATACAAATGGGTTGGCTTCGGCGACGACACGATCCGTGCGTAATTGAAAACGGGCGATTCCATAATAGCACTCTGATTTTCAAGGCTATTAAGGCATCGCCCTGTTAATTCTAACCTTCACTCCACTGCCACATTTTTCTATCCTGCGTTTTAACATCATCAGTCTGGTTTTGACCCATGCGTCCCTGTGCCAGAAAGGCGATGTATCACAGAATTTTCCCTGCCAGCATGAATTTTCCTGGTCTTCAGTTCACGTATTGTTCCCATGGCCCGATCTATTAGAATCAGTCTCATTTTTATGAGGAGTTGTTGCGTGAAATCGGATATTCACAAACATCGCATTCCTGTAGTGCCGCTCGGCAACCCGTTTCCCCCCCGCCATTGTTCGCTGTGTCCAAAGGGAGCGGCAATTGATCGTGATAATCAACACCGATTAATAGACAAAAGAAGAAGGTTTAAAGCAGGGGAGATACTCGCCCGGCAGGATGAAGCCGCAAACATGCTTTTTGTTATTCACGAGGGATACTGCAAGTCCAGCGTGGAATGCGGTGATAACGATTTTATCAGTCGATTTTATGTTCCGGGAGATATCATGGCGCTGGATGCTGTCGAAGGGGGGAAGTACCTGACAACGATTAAGGCGGCAACGGCTGCGGAGGTATGTCATATCGATATTGCGCGGTTGTTCAAAGTAGCAGAAAAGGATCCGTCGGTTGCTGCCGCAGTCATCAAGTTTCTCTGCAGGGACAATGGATTCATTGTTGAAAAACTGCGGCGCTATGCGAATAAACATGCTGAGGCCAGGATCGCTGCTTTTCTGGTGGAGTTTTACGAGATGCATTTACGTATTGGCAGGCCAGAAACGACGCTTCACTTGCCATTCTCCCGGGAGGAAATTGCCAGTTATCTCGACCTTAAAATTGAAACCGTTAGCCGGTCATTTAAATCCCTCGAACAACAAAATTTGATTACCCTACATCGGGTGCGAACGGTAACACTTAATAGTTATTTGGGATTAAAAGGTTTCAGCTAAATCTCTCCTGTTGAGCGTTATATAACTCTTGATATTCCAGGAATATTCTTTTTATATGGAAAATTCCTGGTTTTATTTCTGTGAAATAATTATCAATTCGAATACTAATCCTCCAGCTTAGCGATTCTTTTATAAGAATATTCCCCCTCATATGAATATTTCATGAGAATTTTCTTGTGAAGTTAAAAAATTAGCATAATTGCAACAAATAATAAGCATTATAGAGAAAATATGGAGGCGTTAATTAACTTAATGTTTTTTAAGGATTTTTCTTAAGTGTTATTTTTATTATATTTTTTATATTTATAAAAAACATAAAAAAGATGAATTGTTTGGTATTGCTTATTTGTGTGGGTGATAATTCTGAAACAAGGCACATTTCAAGTAATTCTGTCTTAGGAGACTTCTTAGATAAAATTTTTTGTGGGAAAATTCTTAGTTTTTTGTAATTTTTGCGTTTCAGGGTTTGTTGAGATGTTACTTAATTCAAATGATAATTTTTTGGCGCGGCAATTCTGGCTCGCAATTAATGGAACCGCTGGAGTGACTTAAAAATAAGACTCGGTGGTGAGTTTGTTCTTAGGAGAAGATAAAAATGAAAAAATTATTATTAGTAACCTCTCTGGCTTCTGT
>ENA-UOIW01000802-UOIW01000802.1-human-gut-metagenome-genome-assembly--contig:-P58-NODE-802-length-21967-cov-4.786783_pt1 | contig 21967 bp, 18 predicted proteins | sample MGYA00242334_ERZ723881 | MGnify/ENA metagenome assembly ERZ723881 | reverse complement strand
CCGTGTTTTCCACGTTCAAAACCTGCGGAAAACTTTTCATCGCCGTGGGGTGAGTTTTAGACATGTTATGCCCGGCGTTTCGACAAGTTTTCAACAGGTGTCTCTATTTCCCTACGAGCGCAGTGTAATTTTATCTCGCAGCGACTTGAGATCCTCGGTTACGGTGCGGTCTTCCTGAATCATCTTCTGAACCTTTTTATAGCTCGTGCTGACGGTCGAGTGGTTGCGGTTACCAAACTCCGCGCCCACCGCCGTGGTCGTCATCTCGCACATCTCGATGGCCAGATAGATGGCGATATGGCGGGCTTTGGCTATGTTGGCATTGCGACGCGGTCCGATGAGCTCCTCGTGCGTCACGCCGTACTGCTCCTCGATGACAGACTGGACCGTCTGCACGTTGATCTTCTTAGCCGACGTGTCGAAGTACTGGCTTGCGATGGCGTCGATGTCGTCGAAGCTGAGCTCGCTGCCCTCGCGCTCGCGGTCTCCTGCCTCGCCGGCACAACGTTCGCAGAAGCTCTCGAGCTCGCGAATGTTGGTTCCCGACACCTCCGCCATGTGCTTAAAGTGCTCGTCGGTCAGATGCCCGCCATCGCCACCGTAGGCCGCCAACAGCGAGTCGTCACCCACCTCGGGTGCGGCGGCTATCGTGTTCTCGTAGTAGCGCTGCAAGATCTTGTATTTCATCTCGTAGCTAGGCTCTGCCACCAGACAGAGCATGCCGGCGTTAAAGCGGCTGGTCAGGCGTTCGTCCATGCTCAGGTCTTTGGGTGCGCGGTCGGCCGCGATGACGACTTTTTTGTTATTGCGGATAAACTCGTCCATGAGCTGGAAAAAGTAGTCAACGCTCGCGCGCTTGCCGATGATGTTTTGGATGTCGTCGATAATGAGCACGTCCACGCCGTGGTATGCCTGCATGATGGGGGCGTTGCTCTTCTTTTGGCGGTCGAACTCCGTCATCAGGTCATCGAGGTATGCCTGCGAGTTGGCGTACTTCACCTTGATCTCGGGCGACTTTTCGGCGAGCTCGTTTTTGATGGCGAGCAGCAGATGGGTCTTGCCCAGCCCCGATTTGCCATAGATGAACAGGGATGTGCATGTGCCGCGTTCGTCCGCGAGTGCGGCAAACTTGAGGGCCGAGCGATAGGCATGGCTGTTTTCGGGGCCGTAGACAAAGTTTTCGAAGGTGAATTTTGAGTTGGCCGCGAGCGGCGCGCCATCGGCATTCTGCTCGACCGGTGCCGCAGCTGCGGGGACGCTCATGGGCGATGTGGAGGCTGGTTTTGCACTCTTTGCAGGCGCCCCGCCTTTCATCTGGTTCATCATGCGGCGGAAATCGTCGGCCGAAAGCGTGTTTTTGATTGCGATGCCCGAATCCTCGCCCGGTGTTGCGTCGTGCGCGATAGGCATGTGTGTGGCAGCGGGCATGGGGGCTGCCGACGTCGAGACGGCGGGCATGGTTTCACGGGAAACATCGCCGGTTTGATGCTCGGGAGCTGGCACCGCGGCGGCAGCTGGCGCCACCGGGGGGACGACGGCCGCCGCAGGCGCGGCGTTATCCGCCGCGGAGCCCTGTGGCGCCACGATGTCGAGCGCAATCGGTGCAAAGGCGATCTCTTCCAGGTACGCCTCGATGGTCGGCTGATGCTTTTTGAGCTGAGCGATAGCGAATCGTGAGGGGGCCTCAATCGTCAAGGTATCCTCGGTCAGGCTCACGGCGCGCGATTGCCCCAACATGTTGATGAGGCGCGCATCTTGGCCGTCGCGCTGACAAAAGGCGATGGCATCTCCCAGGATGATGCTTGCTTCCTCGTCCACTGTCTCTCCCGTTCCTTAAGCTTGGGCCCGCACGCGAGCGCTTCCGATTTCGGTCAGATGGTATTTCTGCCCATGTTTGATTACCAAGCCCGCCTGCGCCAAATCGTTGAGCGTGCGCGACCAGGTGGGTGCGGAGTTTCCAAACGCCCGCGCCAAGTCCGTTGCGCCGCACTCTTGATGTTGGGCCAGATACCCTAATGCGGCGTTGCCACGTTCGCTTACAAACACGTCTGACTGCGGTTGTGCGTATTGATTCGTCGCATTAGGATACATCATTTGAGCTGCTGGTTGTTGAGAACTCTGCATGGGTGGCATCTGCTGTTGAAAACTTTGCGGCCACTGTTGGTAAGGCTGCGGCGGCATCTGCTGGGCCCAAGGGTTACATTGCCCCTGCGGCATCTGCTGATACGGCTGTTGATACCCCTGAGGATACTGCTGCGGATACGGCTGGGCGTATTCCTGCTGCGGCATATATTGGGGAGGATACCCTTGCGGGTACGGTTGGTAGCCCATTTGCGGGACGTTTGGCATGGCCGCCGTCTGCTGCACGATGCCTGTGTCCAGATCTGCCGAGCCTATGCCCTCCGGCATGTTTTGCGCCGTGTGGCCCAGCGGTGCCTGGGGATCTTGCGCGGGAAAAGCTCCAGGCTGCTGCATGTGCGCCATGGGCTGCTGTGCAAACGTGCTGGGTAGGGCGTATGCCGGCTGCTCCGTCTCGGGGCGCACGGCGGCCCCTCGCCCTCCGGCGCGCTCGATTTCCTGCACGCGCTTGGGGTTCAGGCTTACCGTGACCACGGTCCCGTTGCCCATGTTGTCCTCGATGGATACGGCGCCGCCGGCGTTTTCCAAGTACTCCTGCACCATGGGAAACCCTGCTCCGGTTCCGCGGATATATCGCTTCATGTTGCTGTTTGCGCTGGTAACGCCAAAGTCGAAGGCGCGCTCCTTATCCTCAATCCCCGGTCCCTGGTCTGCGAATCGGATAGTGTCGCCGCCGTCCAGGATCGAGATGATGGGCTCTGCAAAGTGGGCGTGGATAAAGTTTTCGACAATCTCGCGGATAACCATGAGCGAGATGTGCCCGCCTTGCTCTTTCATGCACTGGTAGACGGTGTTGGTTGTCTCCTCCAGATAGGTGCGCACGTCCTTCGGTTCGATGACGATGACGCGCGGCGTCGACAGCATGTCGTCATAGACCGCGATGCGTGCGGCATACATGGCAGCCTGCGCTTTCGCAGTGGCTTGCTCTTCCTCGCCACGCTTTTCGCGCACGCCGTTGATGTGCTCGTTGTCGGGTGCCGGGTCTCCGGAGTCGACCATGGTGTAAAAGTCGTCAGACATGCCGCTCGCAATCTTTCAAAAGGTTTCGAACAAATAGTAGCTCACCGTGCAATGTTTCTCATCTTTCGACAACTTTTCAAAACCTGTTGAAAACTTTGGAAAACGGGCGAAAAGTTCTCAACATTGCCAACATGACCTGTTGAAAACTCGATGAAATATCATGAAAAGTTGCCATATGGCGAAAATTTCGGTTGAGCTTATGGGGGAACCGTGTGAACTGCGCAACCTTTTACCTTTGATTTCTTGACATTTGAACATCGATTTCCCTACAATCTTCAAGCTCACGTGTCTATATCTGCGTCCGCGCTCCCGCGGACACTCGAAATGCAGCAGGAGGAACTTAAGATGAAGCGTACGTATCAGCCTAATAAGCGTAAGCGTGCCAAGACCCATGGCTTCCGTGCCCGTATGGCCACCAAGGGTGGTCGTGCCGTGCTCGCCCGTCGCCGCGCCAAGGGCCGCAAGCGTCTCACTGTCTAGCAGCGATACACACATCTCGCATGAAGACTATTAAGTCTCGGCAAGATTTCGAGCATGTGTTCAGTCAGGGGCGTCGTTTCAATCACCCTCTGATTCGAATGACCATATGTGAATCGGTTGGCGAAGGCGACTCCGGAAGGGTCGCCTTCGTTGGTGCTAAACGCCTCGGTTGTGCAGTTGTGCGCAACCGTTCTAAGCGTGTGATGCGCGAGGCCGCCCGCAGCTGCGGATTTCCCGTTGCGGGTTATGACATCATCTTGTTCGCGACTCCCAAGACGAGGATCTCCTCGCCGCAGGAGATGGACAAGGCATTGCGTTCGCTTATGAAACGCGCCGGCGTTGCCGGGGAGGAGCGATGAGCAATCACGTTTTGCGACGTGTTGCCATCGCTCCTATTCGCATATATCAACAGGTTATTTCGCCCTTATTACCTGACGCCTGCATTTATTACCCAACGTGCTCGCAATATGCCGTTCAGGCGATTGAGAAGTACGGTGTTTTGAGAGGCTGCTGGCTTGCCGTGAGGCGCATCGCTCGCTGCAATCCCCTGCACGTCGGCGGTTATGACCCTGTGCCTTAGCGGGCACTCGCTATCGGAGGAAAACTTACATGTGGGATTGGATCGTTAACATCCTTTTCGAGCTGCTCAAGCTCATCCAGACCTTTGCGGTCGACTGGGGCCTGTCCATCATCATCCTGGTGGTCATCATCCGTCTGCTGCTGACGCCGCTCATGCTCAAGTCGACAAAGTCGACGGCTCGCATGCAGGTGCTGCAGCCCAAGATGCTTGAAATCCAGGAGCGCTACGCCGACGATCCCCAGCGTCAGGCCGAGGAAATGCAGAAGTTCTACAGCGAGAACAAGTTCAATCCGCTGGCCGGCTGCCTGCCTCTTCTGATTCAGATGCCCGTCCTTATCGCCCTGTTCACGCTTCTGCGCAACCTGCCGCAGTACTTTAACGAGGGCACGTTTTCGTTCTTCAACATCCTACCCGATCTGACCACCACGCCGAGCGCCTCTTTTGCCGATGGCTTTATGGTTGCATTGCCTGCGCTGGTCTGCCTGATCCTGTTTGCTGTCCTGACCCTGATTCCGCAGCTCTATATGTCGCGCAATCAGACCGGTCAGCAGGCCCAGAGCATTCGCATGATGGCCGTTGTCATGACCGTCATGATGCTTTGGATGGGCTGGAGCCTGCCCGTCGGCGTTCTGCTGTACTATGACGTATCCTCTGCCTGGCAGGTTATCCAGCAGATCTTCGTGACGCAGAAGGTTATCGACAAGGTCAAGGCCGATGAGGAAGAGCGTCTTAAGAACGCCCCGCTGCAGGTTGAGGTTACTCGTCGAGAGAAGAAGCCGCGCCCGCACAAGAAGAAGTAGTGGGACATTAATCTTATTTAGGTACCTAACTTTTGGAGTTCGTTATGTCTGAAGAGATCGTCGAGGATATGCTTGAGGAGGTTGCCCCGCAGGTCGCGGGCGATTATCCCGAGATTGCACAGCGTTACAAGGCTGGTGAAGATCTGACCGATGAGGAGCTCGACGGCATTGCCGATGTGGCTATTTCCATTCTGCGTTCTATCCTTTCGCACTTCGATGCGGCGAACTCTCCCATCGATGAGTATGAGGGTGACGAGGGCGAGTTGATCTTGGACGTAACTGCTCCGGATCTTGCTGTTCTCATTGGTCGTCATGGACGTACCCTCGATGCCCTTCAGGTTATGTTTTCGCTGCTGGTGAGTCGCAAGCTTGGTTTTAGGTATCCGGTTGTAGTGGACGTCGAGGGATACAAGAGCCGCCGTCAGGACAAGGTTGCCTCCATGGCTCAGTCTGCTGCCGAGCGCGCCATCCGCACTCACAAGAGTGTTTCGCTTCCGCCCATGAATGCCTACGAGCGCCGACTGGTTCACATTGCACTTCGTGGCAATGATGCGGTCGATACTCATTCTGAAGGTTCTGACCCTGATCGCCATGTAGTGATTGTTGCTCGATAATCTACTCGAGCTTATGCTAAGGGGACGTGGTTTCCACGTTCCCTTTTTTTGTCAAAAGTTCTCGATACACCTATTTTTGTCAGATAGGAGCTTTCGTTGTTAGTACTTACTGATCAGCAGGCTGACGAGATGTTTTGTCGTCTAACTTCCTATTGCAAAGAGTATTCCTTGAGCGTAACTGATGTTGAGCTGAGGAAATGTATTCAGCATTTGGATTTGGTTCTGGAAATAAATAAGACAACCAATCTCACCCGTATTCTTAACGTAGAAGATGCTGCAGTACTTCATATCCTTGACTCACTTGTTTTGCTCCCTTATATCAATAAGGCTCCTCGATATGGGAACAGGTGCGGGCTTCCCTGGTATTCCATTAACCATAACCACGCATCGTAAAGCAACTTATATTGACTCTGTTGGCAAGAAGGTTGATGCAGTCAATTCCTTTGTCCATGCTCTTGGATTGAAACATGCTCATGCGGTCCATGATCGTCTTGAAGAATATGCTCGAAGCCATAAGAAGCAGTTCTCTGTCGTAACCGCCCGCGCACTGGCCCCTCTACCGATTCTTGTTGAGTATGCGGCTCCGTACCTCAAGGATGGAGGGCTATTTGTTATCACCAAGGGCAATCCTTCGGATGAGGAGCTTGCTTCTGGCATGTCAGCAGCAAAGATTTGCGGCTTCACTTTGCTTCTGAATGACGCTATCGATTTGCCTGAGGGCCTGGGCCACAGGGAGTTTATTGTTCTTAAGAAGAGTCATCCAGCATCCGTTTCATTGCCTCGTGCAAATGGCATGGCAAAGAAGAATCCGCTTGCCTAGATGTTTCACGTGAAACATAATGGATACTAACAACTTGCAGTGTTTCACGTGAAACACTGCGGTTGATATCGAATCGGAATGTTTCACGTGAAACATCCTCCGTTTGACAGCTTTAATACACACCAGGAGGGACCGTGGGATTTCGCGACGTTAAACGTTCTAAGAGCGCAAAAGACACGCGTATCATTGCAATCATCAATCAAAAAGGCGGCGTCGGTAAGTCAACGACGGCTGTAAACCTTTCAGCAGCACTGGGTGAGCAGGGTCGTAAGACACTGATTGTCGATTTTGATCCGCAAGGAAACAGCACCAGTGGATTCGGAATTGAAAAAGAAGACCTTGATCACTGCATCTATGATGCATTGTTGAATGATGTGCCGGCAGAATCGCTTGTTCTTGATACAAATTGCAAAAAAGTATTCGTAATTCCGGCTACAATTCAGCTTGCAGGCGCGGAAATTGAACTCGTAAGCGCAATTGCTCGTGAAACCCGTCTCAAAGATTTGCTTGAGCCGATTCAGGACGAGTTCGATTTTATATTCATTGACTGCCCTCCTTCGCTCGGCCTGCTTACTATCAACGCTTTGACCGCAGCAGACAGCGTTTTGATTCCGATCCAGTGCGAGTATTACGCACTCGAAGGCGTTACGAAGCTGCTTGAGTCAATGAAGATGGTCAAATCTCGTCTGAACAAGGGCTTAGACACCTACGGTGTGCTTATGACCATGTATGACTCGCGTACTTCTCTATCGAATCAAGTTGTAGAGGAGGTTCAATCGTACTTTGGTGATAAGGCGTTTAAGACGTTGATCCCCCGTACAGTTAAAATCTCTGAAGCTCCGTCTTTTGGAGAACCGGTAATTACCTATGCACCTCAAAATAAGGGTGCAAAAGCATATATGAACCTTGCAAAAGAGGTGATCAAGCGTGCCTAGTGTAAAGAAACGTGGCGGATTGGGACGTGGACTCAATGCTTTGGTCTCAGAGGCCGAGTATGAGACCGGTGGTTCGGCTGCATCGGCTTCGAATGCTGCATCTGAAATAAAACTACCTATTGAGGATATCGTTCCCAACCCTAATCAGCCGCGAATTCACTTTAACGAAACTGAACTTCGTGAGTTGAGCGAGTCAATCCAAGAACATGGCGTCTTGCAGCCGCTTTTGGTTCGCAAGCATGGAAACGGCTATGAGATCATCGCTGGTGAGCGTCGTTACCAAGCGTCAAAGCTTGCTGGTCTTGAGGAGCTGCCTGTCATCATTAAAGATGTTAATGATGAAGAGATGCTTGCTCTTGCACTTATCGAAAACCTTCAGCGTTCTGATCTGAATCCTGTCGAAGAGGCTAAGGGCTATCGCCAGCTCATAGATGCCAGCGGTATGACCCAGGAGGCATTGTCAAAGGCTGTAAGCAAGTCACGCTCTGCAATTACAAACTCGCTGCGCCTTCTTGATCTTCCCGAAGTTGTTCAGCAGATGATATTTGATGGCAAACTTACTGCTGGTCATGCACGTGCGATTCTTGCAGTTCCCTATGAGGATGCTCGAATTCGACTTGCTGAGAAGGTTGTTGTAGAGGGCCTTTCCGTAAGAGCGACAGAAAATCTTGCTCCGTTGTTTTCTGCCGGAGAGACACCTAAGACTCCGAGGCCTGCAACGCCTCAGTCTTTTAAAAAGGCTGCCCGTGTGCTTCGTCAGATTTTTAATACCAACGTGCGTGTGAAGAGCTCGCGAGGAAAGAATAAGATTGAGATTGAGTTTAAAGACGAGGAAGAGCTCTCTCGTATTCTTGGCGAAATGATTCAGTTTGATCAAGGAGACCAAGATGAGGAATAAGATTTTAACTGCGATTGCATTGGCGACAACCGTCGCAGCTGGTGCCTTTGTTGGCTATAAGATCGCGACAGACGATGAGCTACGAGGTCGTTTGCTTCGTGGTGCGCAGGATATCGTCGATACTTCCAAGAAGAAAATGGATGTTATGACAGAAGATGTTGCTATGCGTACTGCTCAGGTAACGAAGAATCCAAAGATTAATCAAGGTTGGGTTAGCAACCAGTGGGAAAATGTAGGCTATTAGGTACCTAGCAATTACCCAGTATATTTTGGAGGGTCCTTGTCTGATTCACGAGACAAGGACCCCTTATTTTGCCCGTAAAAAATGGGACCAGTAGTAGCAAAGCTAAAATTGTAGTCAATATATGAAACAGTCCCGGTTGCATATCCTGCAACCGGGACTGTTCGATGTTTCACATGAAACGATTTGGGGTGCGACTCCCCTATGCGTTCTTCTGAACTTTGAAACGCTGCTTCAGCTGTCCGCAGGCGGCGTCAATATCGTTACCACGGGAGTTACGAATCGTGGTCTCGATGCCACGGGACTCGAGACGACGCTGAAGATCCTCAACCTTATGAATCGGCGACGGCTTGAGCGGGCTGCCCTCGATGTCGTTAAGCTGAATCAGGTTAACGTGGCACAGCGTTCCCTCGCAGAAGTCGCAGAGCGTCTGCATCTCGGGATTCGTATCGTTGACGCCTTCGATCATGGCATACTCATAGGTCGGGCGGCGGCCAGTCTTCTCGGTGTAAAGCTGAAGCGCCTCGTGAAGTCGAAGCAGCGTGTACTTCTTAACGCCGGGCATGAGCTTATTGCGCGTCGACTGGATGGCGGAATGCAGGGAAACGGCAAGCGTGAACTGCTCGGGGATGTCGGCAAATTTGCGAATACCTGGAATAACGCCGCTGGTGGAGACGGTGAGGTGGCGAGCGCCAATACCGATGCCATCGGGGTCGTTGAGGATTCGCAGCGCCTTGAGAACCTCATCGTAGTTGGCAAACGGCTCGCCCTGACCCATGAAGACAACGCTCGTGGCACGCTCGCCAAAGTCGTTGGATACATGAAGCACCTGGTCGACGATCTCTTGAGCGGTCAGAGAGCGCTTGAGGCCATTGAGACCGGTAGCGCAAAAGGCGCAGCCCATGCCGCAGCCTGCCTGGGTGGAAACGCAGACGGAAAGCTTGTTACGACGGGGCATACCGACGGTCTCGACGGAAATGCCGTCGTGGTACTCGAGCAGATACTTGCGAGAGCCATCTTTGGAAACCTGCTTGGTTAGTTCAGCCGGCGTGTCGAAGGCAAAAGCCTCTTTAAGCTGCTCGCGGAAAGCCTTGGGAAGGTTGGTCATATCGTCAAACGAACAAACGTTCTTCTCGAAGACCCATTCGATGAGCTGCTTCGCGCGGAAGGCGGGCTGGCCAAGTTCGGCCACAAGGTCGCGAATATCGTTTTGGCTCAAGTCGCGAATGTCCTGAGATTTAGTCCTGGGATTCATGGAAGCCTTTCGATTTTGGGGAAACGTAGAGGGTATCGCTACAATATGGTATCAGCTGCAGAAATTATAGAGGAGGAGTCTGCCCATGCCGGGTAAAAGCCTAGAGAACATGCACGTAGCGGTCTTGGCGGGCGGTCATTCCGCTGAGCGCGAGATCTCGCTCAATTCGGGAAAGAACGTCGTGGTTGCCTTGAAGGAGGCCGGCTACACTTCGGTGGAGCTGCTCGACACGGCTGCCGATGATTTTATGGTAACCATGGCGACCGGCGGCTTTGACGTGGCGTTTATCGCCATGCACGGTGCCGGCGGCGAGGATGGCGCCATGCAGGGCGCCATGGAGACCCTGGGTATCCCCTACACGGCCTCGGGCGTGCTTGCCAGCGCCTGCGGTGCCGACAAGGAGGTCTCTAAGCTCCTGTACGCCAAGGCGGGCATTCCTGTTGCCCCCGGCCTTGCGCTCGAGGTGGGCGATGAAGTCGATATCGATCATATCGTCGAGGTTTGTGGCGAGCGCTGCTTTGTGAAGCCGGCCGTCAACGGTTCCAGCTATGGCATTTCCCTGGTCCATGAGCCCCCCGAGCTGCCCGCGGCAATCGCCAAGGCGTTTGAGTACGGCGACAAAGTGCTGGTCGAGAAGTGCATCGAGGGTACCGAGATCACCGTCGGCGTATACGGCGAAGATGACGTGCGCGCTCTGCCGATCGTTGAGATCCGTAAGCCCGAGGACTGCGAGTTCTACGATCTGGACGTAAAGTATGTCGACCCTACGGACATCCATCGCATTCCGGCACAGATTTCGCCCGAGAACTACGCTCGTGCCCAGGAGCTCGCCTGTGCTGCCCATAAGGCACTCGGCTGCCTGGGTATCTCGCGCAGCGACTTTATCGTGAGCGAGGATGGCCCCGTTATCCTCGAGACCAATACCATTCCCGGCATGACCGATACGTCGCTGTATCCGGATGAGATCCGCCACACCGACGACATGACGTTCCCGCAGGTCTGTGACAGTCTGATTCGTATGGGACTTCGTCGAGCGGGCGTTGCATGCTAATCGAGGACGCTGTTTCGTCGGGAACGCCGCAGTTTGTCATCGATTCCTATGACACGCTTGCCGAGCGCGCCAAAACCCAATCGTTTGGTCTCATCGAGGAAGATGTTATCGTCCTCGATACCGAGACCACGGGTCTTTCGGTGCAGGACAATGAGCTGATCGAGATCTCGGCGGCCCGTCTTTCGGGCCGCGAGATCGTCGACCGTTTCGATACCTTCGTGCATCCCAAGCAGCTGATTCCCGCCGAGATTACCGAGCTCACGAGCATTACAAATGCCGACGTGGCAGATGCCCCGTCGGCCGTTGAGGCCGTCGCCGCTCTCGCCGATTTTGTCGGTGGTTGCCCGGTGATCGCACATAACGCCACGTTCGACCGCTCGTTTATCGAGTCGGTCAAAGGCGGCGTCAACGTGAGCGATATTTGGATCGATTCGCTGGCGCTGTCGCGCATCGCGCTACCGCGCCTGTCCTCGCACAAGCTGTCTTTTATGGCCGATCTGTTTGGCTGTGACTCGGTATCACACCGTGCCAATGCCGACGTCGACGCCCTGTGCGGCGTATGGCGCGTGTTGCTTGTGGCACTCACCGACTTGCCCCAGGGCCTCATAGCGCGCCTAGCCGACATGCATCCGGACATGCCTTGGTCCTATCGTCCTATCTTCTCATTCTTGGCAGGGCAGAACCCTGGTTCTATCTTCTCTCTCAGCGCCGCTCGTGCTGACGTTCTCAAGGCCGATCGCGCCGACGATCGGGTGGACGCCGACGAACTACCGGTCCTCAAGATGCCGAGTCGTGAGGAGATTGAGGCAGACTATGCGCCGGGTGGCCTGGTCAATCGCATGTATCCCACTTACGAGCCGCGTGATGAGCAGATCGCGATGGCGCTCGAGGTCCGCGATGCGCTGGTCACGGGCACTCATCGTGTAATTGAGGCGGGTACGGGCGTCGGCAAATCGATGGCCTATCTGGTGCCTTTTGCCGAGGCAGCACGCCGTAACAACATCACGGTTGGTATTGCGACCAAATCGAACAATCTTGCCGACCAGCTCATGTATCATGAGCTGCCAAAACTTGCCGAGCAACTGGACGGTGGCCTGTCATTTTGCGCTCTCAAGGGCTATGACCACTATCCGTGCCTGCGCAAGCTTGAGCGCATGAGCCGAAGCCAGGTCGAGATTACCACCAAGCGCGATCCGGCGGACACGCTCACGGCGGTCGCGGTCATTATGGCGTACGTCTGTCAATCAGCCGATGGCGACCTCGACTCGCTCGGCATTCGGTGGCGCAGTGTCAACCGCCCCGACTTTACGACAGCCTCGCGCGAGTGTGCCCGCCGCCTCTGCCCGTTTTTCCCTGATAAATGTTTGGTCCACGGCGCTCGCCGTCGTGCGGCGCATGCCGATGTGGTGGTCACCAACCATTCCCTGCTGTTCCGCAATGTTGCGGCCGAGGGCAGGATTTTGCCTCCGATTCGTCATTGGGTAATCGACGAGGCTCATTCTATCGAGCGCGAGGCGCGCCGTCAGTGGGCGCGCGTGGTGTCGGCGGACGAATCACGCGTTCTGTTTGAGCGCCTGGGTGGCTCGAGCACCGGTGCGCTAAGCCAGGTCTCCCGTGATTTGGCAACCTCCGAGGGCTCTACGCTCTATTTGGGCCTTACTGCCAAGGCGACGTCGACGGTTGCGCGCGCGAGCATGGCAATCGCCGACGTGTTCGATGGCGTTCGCGAACTCGGCCGCCGTGCCCGTGGGGGTTATGACAATGCCAATCTATGGATTGGCCCCGAGCTGCGCGAATCTGACAACTGGCATGATTTCTTACAGTCGGCCTACACTGCCATCGACGCATTGGAACAAGCTGACAAGAGCGTCGACGCGCTGGTGCAAGCCGTCGCCGCCGACAAGCCCGAGGTTGTTGTCGACCTGGGTGATATTTCGCGCCGCCTGCACGAGCTGGCCGAGAACCTCAAACTCATCATTGACGGCACCGATGAACACTACGTGTATTCGCTGCAGGTCAATCGCAGGCTGCGTGCCGGCGGAGAGTCAATGACCGCAGAGCGCATCGACATTGGCGAGGCCTTGGCAACTGAGTGGCTGCCCGAGGTTCACACGGCTATCTTTGCCTCGGCGACCATGACGGTGTCCAAAAGCTTTGAACACTTTAACCACGCGGTCGGTCTCGATCGCATCGGTGCTTCAACATCCTCGTCGCTGCACTTGGACTCGAGCTACGACTTTGATTCGAACATGGCTGTAGTCGTTGCGGGCGATATCCCCGATCCGCGCGATCGTGAGAGCTATCTTACGGCGCTCGAGCGCGTGCTGGTCGACGCCCATCTTGCCATGGGCGGATCGGTGCTCACACTGTTCACCAATCGGCGCGACATGGAAGACCTGTACGCCCGCGTTGAGCCCAAGATGGCCCGTGCGGGCCTGGAGCTCAACTGCCAGCAGCGCAACTCATCTCCTCGTCGCCTGCGCGACCGGTTTATCAACGAGCCGACCTCGTCGCTTTTTGCTCTTAAGGCCTTTTGGGAGGGATTCGACGCCAGCGGCGAGACGCTGCGCTGCGTCATCATTCCCAAACTGCCGTTCTCGAGCCCTACGGACCCGCTCTCGTGCGAGCGCAACCTGCGCGAAGACCGCGCTTGGGCGCGCTATTCGCTGCCCGAGGCGGTGCTCGAGGTCAAGCAGGCGGCCGGCCGCCTTATCCGCTCGTCGACCGATTGCGGCGTGCTGATTCTGGCCGACCCGCGCCTGGTGACGAAGGGCTACGGAAAGAAGTTCTTAACGTCGCTGCCCACGAGCTCCTACCAGCGCATCGAATCGGCGCAGATCGGGCACTATCTGCAACTGTGGCGCGCACGCCACGAGCGGCGGCGCTAAAGCGGACAGACGAGGGTTGTTGCCATAACGCACAGCCGCTTTGACAGGGCGGGGGCATCCAAGAGGTGGATGGCTCCGCCCGCTGCAATTATCTGGCTCAGTAGCCAACGCTCGGAGCCGTAATGCACGGTTACCGTTGCCATGTCTGCTCCGCTGCGCTCGATTAGGGTGATGCCGGCCCAGTCCAGATGCTCCGCCATATCGAATGGCATCAAGAGCTTTGCACTACGCTGCGTCCGGGCAAGGGAATCGTGGAGGGATGCGACGTCCGGTGCGTGAGGCACGACGGAGTCTTCCGTCAAGGCGAGTCCCTCGATTTTATCCATGCGATAGGTGCGCTGCTCATCGACCGCGATGTCCCAGGCAATCAGGTATGTTTGGTCGCCGTTTGCCGTAATGCGCAAGGGGTCGACCAGACGCTCGCGTGGCCGTGCATCGTCCATCGAGCGATACGAGATGCGGCAGCGAACGCCGTCCTGAATGGCGCAGCTCAGCTGCTGCCAGTGCGACCCGTGGTTGACGGTGTCAAGGACGCGCTGGTTATAGCCGAGCTCTTCGGGTAGAAGGGCATGTCGAATCCGAGCTGCCGTCTGCGGCTCGATCCCCAACGATTCAAGTTCATGGTTGAGCACAGCGCCCTCGGCGGCACTCAGGCGCAGCGGTAGCACACGCCCGGCGTCACCGGTGAGGACCACACGCTCGCCGCGGCATTCGCAGATGATACGCGCGCCCGATTCTCGGTCCGCGAGCGTCGAGACGATCTCGAGAATCTCGTCGAGCGACACCCCCGTGATGCCAAAGCGACTGCAAATCTCGGTTCGTGTCATGCCGCTCTCGCCGGCGGCGTAGAGGGCCTCCATGATGTCGATGGCGCGCGAGAGTCTCTGCTCGCTGGTGAGTTTACGCACGGGCATACTCGTGCACCGTCCTTTCGATGAGGTGGTTCCACGCCTGCTTGAGCGATTTGGGGGCCATGGGCCTCATGCCGTCCATGGCGTGGGCCATGCAAAATGAGGCGGCGGCTTCAAGGTCGTGCACGTCAACGGTCCAGGTCCATCCTGCATCGGTGTGTGCGAGCTCACCTCGCCCACGCGTGAGGCCGTTGATCATATCGATCTGCGTCTGAGGGGCGAACGAGAACGTAGCTGCAACGGGCGGTCGGTCGGCAAAATCGAATTCAAAGAACAGATAGTCGTTGAGATTGAAGTCCGCAGGGATGGCGTAGGCCTTCGAAGGACGCCAAGCGCGAACGATACGGTCACAGCGGAATGTCCTGATGTCGTCGGTGGCATTGTCGAGGCCGCAGAAATACGCCACGCCCTCGCGCTCGAACATGCCGTAGACGCGGACGGTACGCTCTTTCTGCTCGCCGCGTCCGTTCTGATATAAAAATCGCAGCGCACAACGCTCGGCAAAGGCGCTCCAAACCGCATCGACGGTGGGAGAGCGGCTGATCGGCGCCTCGTCTACCGTCGTCCTGCCGGTGAGATAGGCAATCTTGGAGCGAATATCGGCAAGCGGTGCGGCAAAAGTGGATGAGCCGGCCGCTAGTGTCTGGTCGATGGCGTTGAGCAGGATATCGGCGTCGTCTGCGGTAATGAGGCCGCCTGCCGCAAACGTGTGCTCGCGGTCGATTGTCCACGAGCTTTCCTCGGTCTCCTGCGCGCCGGTGGGGCGAACCTCCTTGATTAAGATGCCGCGTTCGAGCAGCTTGTCACGATCGCGTCGAAACTTGCGCTTATCCGAGTCGATATTGCCCGAGCCATATCCCAGGTCAGAATCCAAGACGATCTGCTCGGTCGTCAGCGGTTCGGGGGAGCTATTGAGCACAAAGAAAAGATTGAGGATGCGCTGAGCCGTTTTATCGAAACTGGGCTCCGAATTTCCCTTTTTAATTGTCTCGGTCGTGTCGCTTGCCGTCATAGAGTCCTCGCATGAGAAGGTGGTTTGCTGCCATGATTTTAGTCCGATATGGAGATTAGGCTATATCCTTGTCCGCTCGGGGCGTTAAGATGGCCCGAATTCGGTCGTTTGCGCTCGCTCGGGGTATACTTTCGACTATATACGGTTCTAATGTGCATGCATTGGGCCTATTTGTCGGATTATGGATGTGGAGCGCACATGGCGAACACCCAGAACTATATTAACCACCTGCTGCAGAACACCGGCATTACGCCGGCATGCAGCGAAGAAGAGCGCTTGGCTGCCGAAGATATCGCTCAGATCTTCCGCAACCACGGCTTTGACCCCGAGGTTCAGGAGTTCAATGCCCCGGCGCCCAGTAGGTTGGCATTTGCCGTTACCGGTATTCTTGCGTTTGCCGGCGCCCTGCTGATGGGCATCGGCGGCGGTATCGGCTTGGTCGGCACCTTGCTGGCTATTGTCGGTGCCGTGCTCTACGTGCTCGAGCGCACAGGGCATCCCGTGGTTTCGCGCCTGGGCAAGACGGGCGTGAGCCAAAATGTCATCGCCTACCACAAGGCCTCGGGCCCGCTCGCGTCTCCGCGCAACCGCCCGGTGGTCGTTGTCGCACACTACGACTCTCCCCGTGCTGAGCTGCTCGCCCGCGAGCCCTATGCTTCGTATCGTGCGCTCATCGCCAAGCTGTTTCCCGTTGCCACGGTTGCCCCCGCTGCCGTTGCCATCCTGCGCATCCTGCCGCTCCCCGGCGCGCTCAAGGTTCTGCTGTGGATTGTCGCGATCCTCGCTTCCCTCGTTGCGCTTGCCAACGCGGCAAACATCATCTCTAACCGCCACATTCTTCCCTATACGTCCGGCGCGGTGTGCAACAAGTCTTCTGTCGCCGCTATGCTCGGCGTTATGGACAACGTTGCTCCCTTCCAGGGCGAAAACGAGTTTCCCGACGATGTTCCGTTCGATACCTATTTTGGGGAGCAGAAGCGTCGTGCCGAGGAAATGGCGCGCGCAGCGGCGGAATATGCCGCGGCCCAGCAGCAAAACGACTACGGCAACACCATCGAGTACGAAGAGCCTACCTACGCCGAGGACGAGTTCGGTCAGCCGATTGCTCCCGACACTCAGACCGAGCCCGAACAGGGTGAGGCTTTCGACGAGCAGATCGAGGGCTTTGAGGGTGCGTCTGCCGACGAGACGCTGATCGGCGCCATCGTGCCCGAGGATCAGAATCAGGCTGTCCAGGCTGAAGAGTTCAATGACGAGGTTTCCGCTGCCGAGCCGGTGGAGGAGCCTGTCGCGGCCGAGCCCGAGCCCAAGCTCTATCGCAATGCCGCCGGCAACATCCGCTTTGGTTCGGATGCCATCCGTGCGCTCGGAATGCTTCCCGAGTCCTGCACGCTCGATTACGAGGAGGGCGAGGAGCCGACGTTTGAGCCCGAGTCTGCCCCCGTCGTGACTGCGCCTGCGCCCGCTGTCACCGTGGATGATGAGTCTGCCGCGGTTGCCGTTGCCGTTGCCGAGCCCGAGGCGGTGTCCGCGATCGATCCCGCGGCAGGACTGGACATTTTGGCTCCCGCCGCGCCGGCGCAAGACGTTGCGGACGAGTCTGACGACGATTACGTTGAACAGCCGAGGCGCGTGTCTTACGAGAGCGATACTGATTTCTCGGCCGAGATTCCCGCGGCAACGCCCCATGCCGACATTGCATCCGCGTTCTCGTCGATTGGCGCCAGCGCTTCCAACTTCTTTAAGGGTGCGCTTGCAAAGGGCAAGAAATTTGTCGACGATTTCGAGGAGAAGCGCGCTGCCGCACGCGAGGCTGCCGAGCAGGAGGCTATCGCTCAGCAGCAGGCAGCTGAGGCGGCACGTGAGCACGCGGCGCAAGAGTTCGAGCAGAACGAGGCTATGCAGTCCGCGCCCGTCGACGCCGCCGAAGCTACAACGTCCTTTGAGTCCCAGCAACCGGCGTCCGCGGATGTTGTTGAGGCGACGACGTCTTTCGAGGCTCAGGAGCACGTCGATAGCACCATGTCGTTTGATGCCGCGCAGTTCGATTCCACGATAACGTTTGAAAAGCAGGGCACCGCGATTGCCGAGCCCCTTCCTGTTCCCGATGAGCAGGGCGACGCGGCAGACGATGACGAGCCTATTGATGCTGCCGAAATCCAAGATGTCGCCGAGGACGAGTCCGTTGAGGCCAACTCTGACGAAGAGCAATACGCGGCAGCCGATCAAGGTGATTCGACCGAGGTCGAGCAGGAGGAAGTGCCTGCGGTTTCCGAGACTCCCGAGACGGATGAGTCGAGGCCTTACTCCACGCAGATTTTCACCATGCCGACCCCGAGTGGTTCCGGTGCCACGGTTGCCAATGTCGCTCCCACTCAGGACGAAACGGTCGATTCCCTTATGGCCCAGATTTCCTCCCAGGCATCGCCGCGTCCGCAGATGAATGTTCCCGATCCGGCGTCGGCACCGTCGCCTGCACCTTCCTCGTCTCCGCTGGCTTCGGTCCCCGATCCGTCGCTGCCGTCCATGAAGCAGGCAAACGTTGCGTCTCGCACGTCGCTGTTCGACCTTCCCGACCCCTCCGCACAGGTCAACGATCCCTTTGCTACTGCCCGGGGTCCCGAACCCACATCGGCACCCGTTGCGCCTCCTATGCCCGTTGCGTCGGGCGCGCAGCCGATCGAGACCATTTCGGCTCCCGCCCCGGCGGCACCCAAGTCTCGTAAGCGCGGCCTGGGTGGTCTGTTCGGCCGTAAAAAGAAAAACGAGCAGGACAGCATGAGTGACTGGCTGGGCGTCGAAGACGATTACGATGCCAAGAAGTCCGGTCGCGGTATCGGTTCGTGGGATAACTTCGAGGACGATAACGATGGCTGGAAGGGTGGCGCTACGTCTTCCGATGGCGCTTCTTCCGAAGATATGCTCTCGGCTGTCGCCTCTATGGGCGATGATGAGCTGCTCGGTCACGATATCTGGTTTGTGGCAACGGGCGCCTCGGATTGTGATGGCGCCGGCATGAAGGCCTTCTTGGCTTCGCATCGCGATAAGCTCCGCGGCGTATTCTTCATCAATCTTGAATCCGTCGGCGCCGGTAGGCTTTCGGTTGTGACGGTCGAGGGCGAACAACAACTGCTCAAGGGCGATCGCCGCATCATGAACCTGGTCAGCAAGGTGTGCAAGTCGTTCCATGTCGATTGTGGCGCGCTCGAGATGCCCTATGCCAAGACCGATGCCTATGCCGCGCTCGAGGCGAGCCGCCGAGCCCTCACCATCGCCGGCGTGGACGGCACGCGTCTGGCTTGCGCTCGTACCGAGGACGACCTGCCCCACAATGTCAACCCGACGAACATTGCCACGGTATCCGAGGTCGTGACCGAGGTTATCCGCCGTTCGTAGACGGAGCTCTAAGGAGTCAACGTGTTTTCGTATATTAAGCGCCATTGGCCTGTCTACGTGATTTTGACCTTGATTGCCATTGCGTTAGGATTTGGGGCTGCCTACATCGTGGGTGCGAAGGGCTCGACCCCCGCCTCCGCAATCAGCGAAGAGGTGGAGCAAGAACAGAGCACGGGTGCCGATGGGATTCCTGAGTCTGAGCAGGCAATCGTTGATGGTGGATCTTCGTCTGCAGAGTAGATACGGCGATTTACATGATTGAAAGCGGGCGAGCCGGGGGACTGGCTCGCCCGCTTTTTCATCGTGCTAGCGGTTCTTTGGGATCGACCTAAGGCGAGCGAACCATAGGGCTGCGGCACCCGAGGTCAGGAGCGCGGTGATGCAAGCGGCGATGGGAACTGATCCTGTTGCCGGTAGGTCCTGCGGTAGGGTACAGCGTTGAATGACACGGTCCTCGTCATGTGACTCAAGTTTATCGCCGCCGCCGTTGCGGCAAAGATCGACGCGCGCGCTGTTGGTGAGTGCGGTTTGGGGCGTATAAGCCGACGTTGCCTGCATGTGCACGACTGCGCCCCGAGCGTCTGTGCCAAGGATTGCTTTGGCATCGTCAAGGTCGTCGTGCTCATCTTTGAGATCATCGCGGGTCCAAGAATCCGCATCGCTTCGAGTCGTAAAGTCGGCAGCTACCGCACCGTATTCAATTCGAATGCCCGTTACGACGGTATTGGATGCAAGGTCGAGCTCTTCCGCCTCGAGTGTGGTGGATTCCGTGGTCGAGATATCCGCCTTCCAGAGGTGCCAACCGTCGTAATCGACGAGGCGGCAGTCCTCACCCAGGCTCTCTTTTACTTCGTCGGACTCAAGCCAAGGATTTTCGTGCCCATCGTCAAGTGTAGCGTTTGCCGGCTCATCGACGTCTGTCGAGTCCAACGGCGTCGTGCGATACCATACGTTGCACAGACCGTTGAGGTCGCCGATGGCGACGGGGGTTTCGATTGAGATGAATCTCGCCGTGCCGTCTTTGGCGCACTCAAGATCATCGGTAATCGTAAACTCATCAACCCAAGTAGCGGAATCGTTTCGAGCATCGATGGTATAGGAGAAAAGCCCATCACTATTGGTTTGCGTCGTGGCGCGGTTTTTACCATCGCCGTTAGCCAACAGGCCCTTTTCGATAGGTTGGACAAGTTCCTGACGCTTGTCGACCTGCCCCTTGATCTTGATGGGCGCATCCTTCATCGCGACGGATTGGACTTCTCCCGTATCTTTTATTTCAAACGTTATCTCCTCGGCAAGGTCATAGGTCCGCGGAGACATCATTTCGCGCAACGAGTAGGTGCCAGGTGCAAGATGTTCGACGCGGTGCGGCTTGTCGGATGAGGTCCAGGAGTCTATTTCGGTTTTATCGGGACCATATAAGGTGAGCTGTGCGCCTTCCACTTCCTGCTCACCGCTTGCATCGACCTTGGAGATATCAACCTTGGTGTAATCGTCGGATACGTTAAGCCGTGCTTCTACAACGGGTGTTTTCTGGTCGGCATAAGTAAGGTCGACAATATGGGTTGTCCGATCGAGTAAGAAGCCTGCCGGCGCTTGAGTCTCGACAACCTCGTAGCGTGCGGTGCCAGATCCCAGCGGGAGGTCGTCCGCGCGTGCTTCTCCAGTTTCATCCGTCGTGACGGTAGCGACAGTCTCACCGTCGAGCGCGGCAATGCTACCGTCGGGGCGCACGATATCACCCGAGGCACGGATCTCAAAGACGGCGCCCGCGAGGCTGCTGCCGTCTACGGCATCGGTTTTAACGATCCTGATGTTTCCGGTTGCGGCGTGGTCATAATACGAGGCGATTGCAACGGGCGTTAGGTTCATGTCGGCGGGTATGTTTACCTCGATCTCCTCGCCGACAAGATAGGGCTCTTTGGCCGAGGTTTCGCGTACATAATAGGTGCCCGGCACGAGCGATTCGGGCAGTGTGACGGTCCCGGTCGCGTCAGTCGTAAAGGTGTCCATTACGTTATGTGCTGGATACCAGCAAGTTTGTGAGACAGGTTCGTGATTGCTGTCGAGGAGTTGGAAGGTGAATCCGGCTAGTGGAACAGAAGCGCCTGTTTGGGCATCGCGTTTTACAATCTGGAGATGCGTCGACAGCGCGTGGTTGTCCACGATATATTGAAGCTCGGCGCCGTTGGAAATCTGATTGGCCCCGACGGTCCATTCCCCTGCACGTTTAAAACCCTCGGGGACGGTTTCCGGAACCTCGCGAATCGTGTAGCCGGCACGGTCGTATGGGACAGCTCCGTGGACACCGGCGGGTCGCTTGCCTGTGCCGAACCATGCTTCGGGCTGATCTTTGGTGGAGGCAAAGCCATAGATGTTTGTGGTCAGTGTGCCAACAACCTGCTGAGAACTGTTGCTGACAACCTCAAAGACAACACCACCCGCCGGTTGCTCCAGGCCGGATTGGTCGCTATTGCCGTAATCCTTGAATTTGGAAATCTCAAGGTCAAACGCAATGGGGATATCGGAAATGCGAGATTCGATCTCGACTACGCCTGAATCGCCGAGCTGGTCGGCTCCAACGGTATAGGTCCAGCTGTCGTTGGATGGCAGGTAGCCCTCGGGGGCTTTTGATTCGTAGATGGTAAAGGTTCCTAAGGGGACATCGACGAGGGTAGCCCGACCGCTTTCGTCGGTCGTGAGGATCTGCGCCCATCCAGGGGTTGATTGCGACACACACGTGAACTCTGCTCCTGCGAGTGAAGATCCCACCTGGGGGCCGGCATTCGTCGCGGCATCGAGTTTTACGATACGCAGGTTGATGGTGCCGGGCTGTTCATCAATGGCGACCTGTCCACCGTCATTCCACGTGGTAAAGGCGATGCGATCACGACGGGGGACATAGCCGGCCGGCGCCTTCGTTTCAACTA
>ENA-UOIW01000780-UOIW01000780.1-human-gut-metagenome-genome-assembly--contig:-P58-NODE-780-length-22498-cov-8.986900_pt1 | contig 22498 bp, 19 predicted proteins | sample MGYA00242334_ERZ723881 | MGnify/ENA metagenome assembly ERZ723881 | reverse complement strand
CCATTCGTCAGACGAAACGCACAATTTGCGACAACGGTGCCCCGACAACCCACCAAAACGTGGCACAATGGGGTCATGGTAGCAAATAATGCGGGTATGCCCGCCACCCCAGCAGATCTGATCAATGTCGACGAAGTCATTGGCAAGTACTATGACCTTGTCCCCGATCCGTCCGTCGCCGAGCAGCGCGTCTCCTTCGGCACCTCCGGCCACCGCGGATCGTCCCTGAAGACCTCGTTCAACGAGGCCCACATCGCGGCCATCACCCAGGCCATCGCCGAATACCGCAAGACTCAGGGTGTCACCGGTCCGCTGTACATCGGCCGCGACACCCACGCCCTGTCCGAGCCGGCATGGAAGACCGCCATCGAGGTGCTCGTCGCCAACGGCGTGCGTGTGCGCATCGATTCGCGCGACGACTTCACCCCCACCCCGGTCGTCTCCCAGGCCATCCTGACCCACAACCGCGCCGCGGACGGCACGCAGCGGTTCTCCGGCGAGGACCTGGCCGACGGCATCGTGGTCACCCCCTCGCACAACCCGCCCACCGACGGCGGTTTCAAGTACGATCCGCCGACCGGCGGCCCGGCACCGGCTGAGGCGACCAACGCCATCGCCGCGCGCGCCAACGAACTGCTCGGCGATTACAGGAACGTCAAGCGCGTCCCGTTCGAGCAGGCCGTCAAGTCCGATCTGGTCGAACGTTTCGACTACCGCGACCACTACGTCTCCGACCTGGGCAACGTCATCGATTTCGACGTGATCCGCTCCTCGGGCGTGCGTCTGGGCATCGACCCGCTCGGCGGCGCGTCGGTGAACTACTGGCCGCTGATGAACGAGAAGTACGGCCTGACGATCGACGTGGTGCGCCCCGAGGTCGATCCGACCTGGAGCTTCATGACCATCGACCACGACGGCAAGATCCGCATGGACCCGAGCTCGACCTACGCCATGAAGGGCCTGGTCGACGAGCTCAACGCCGGCGCGTGGGAGAAGTACGACCTGGTCGGCGGCACCGATCCGGATGCCGACCGCCACGGCATCGTCTGCCCGAACTGGGGCGTGATGAACCCGAACCACTACATCGCCGTGTGCGTGGAGTACCTGTTCGGCGGCAACCGTCCGGGCTGGCCGGAGGGCGCCGGCATCGGCAAGACCCTGGTCTCCTCCTCGCTGATCGACCGCGTGGCCGCTTCCATCGGCGCCAAGCTGGTCGAGGTGCCGGTCGGCTTCAAGTGGTTCGTGGACCCGCTGTTCAAGGGCGAGGTGGCCTTCGGTGGCGAGGAGAGCTCCGGCATGAGCTTCCTGCGCATGGACGGCCGCGTGTGGACCACCGACAAGGACGGCCTGATCCCCGACCTGCTGGCCGCCGAGATCACCGCCAAGACCGGCAAGAACCCGGCCCAGCTGCATCAGGAGCAGGTCGAGCGTTTCGGCGAGAGCTGGTACAAGCGCGTCGACACCCCGACCACGCTTGAGCAGAAGGCCAAGTTCGCGGCCCTGTCCGGCGAGGACGTGACCGCCACCCAGCTGGCAGGCGAGGACATCGAGGCCAAGCTGACCGAGGCGCCGGGCAACGGCGCGAAGATCGGCGGTCTGAAGGTGGTGACCAAGGACAACTGGTTCGCGGCCCGCCCGTCCGGCACCGAGAACATCTACAAGGTGTACGCCGAATCCTTCGTCTCCCCCGAGGCGCTGGACAAGGTGCTTGACGAGGCCACCGAGGTGGTCGACAAGGCGCTCGGCGAGTAACCGCCCTCTCGGCAAAACCGTGAAGGAGGGGCGTTCCCGGCAGGGAGCGCCCCTTTATCTATGGTCGCCGGTCCTCACATGATATGGCGGACATGCCCAGTGTGGTACGGAATCCTCAATCCCCTGCTCCGGGGCTTCCGTACCGCACCGCCGTGGTACAAAACCACCAATATCCCGCTTGAGGAATTCCGTACCGTACCACACGAGATTCTCAGGGGAGGAATCCCTGGAATTCCAACGTTCTCTGAAACGAATTGAGCTTGTGGTACGGTACGAAACACCAAAAACCGCATTCAGTGATTGCGTACCACAGCCATGAGGTACGCACCACCCAGAACGCGTCTTGAATGGCCCGTGCTACAACATCAAGAGGTCGCTCCGCACCTTGCCTTAGGGTGGGACGCATGACGATTACGGTTTCCACGGACGGTTCGGCGCTCGGCAATCCCAATGGACCGATGGGCTGGGCATGGGCCGACCATACGCCGCACGCCGGCGGCCAGCCCGGGCATGAGCACCTCGGCGACTGCGACGCGGGCGGCGCCACGAACGGCACCAACCAGATCGGCGAGCTGTGCGCCGTGCTGGAGGCGTTACGCGCGCACCCGGGCAGCGAGCCGCTGGTCATCGAAACCGATTCGCAGTACGCAATCAACTGCTCGACCAAGTGGGTGCACGGTTGGAAGCGGAACGGCTGGAAGAACAGCCAGAAGAAGCCGGTCAAGAACGCCGCGCTCATCAAGGCCATCGACGCCGAACTGTCCAAGCGCGCCGGTTCGGTCAAGTTCGTGTGGGTCAAGGGACACGCCGGCAACGCCGGCAACGAGAAGGTCGACGAGCTGGCCCGCACGTACGCCGCGGACTGCCGCAGCAAGGCCAGGGACGGCTACCTGCCGAAGGAGGGATGGCAGTCGCTGATGTCCTCCGAGTACGCGGATGGACTCGACGTCCCCGGCGACGCGCAGATGCTGCTCGACGGGGCCATCAGCGACGCCGACTACCATCTGGGCCGCGGCTCGCAGGATGATGACGGCGAGTCCCGGCATGCGACGAACCACGACCGACGCCCGTCGCTGGCCGAGATGCTGACCGAACCTGAGGGGGTGCCGGACTACCCGTTCGCCGAGAACACGGACGACACGATCAATACCGCCACAACCGACACCGCCACAACCGATTCATCGCCAGAGGCAGACGAAGCCACCGCCGCTACGGCCCGAACCGCCGATGACGCGAGCCGGACCACCAACGAATCCCCCCGCGCCGCAGGACATGGCGCGACGCCCGCCCCCTCCCCCACGCCGACCTCCGGCGGAACCACCGCACAACGTTCCCGGTCCGGGCTTACGGTCTCTGGCACGCTGCGGTTCTCGCCGCCGCCCGCCTCCTCCCCCACCTACAACGGATCGCCCCGATTCATCCGCGGCGTCATCGAGGTCGAGGGATACGTGCAGGGCGACGGCACGCTCACGCTGGACGAAGCCGTCTTCCGGGTGCGGCGCGGCTGACCATGCCCGCGGACGCGCCTCATTCCATGCCACCAGCCACGCGCCTCATCCGTTCCCGTCTCCGTCGTCATCGGATATGCCATTCATGCAGCCGATCGGACGAATCATCGCAAACGTATGCATCGCGGCGCAACATCCGATACTATGGGGTACTGAGCTTCGGACCGTGTCGGGGTCCGGGGGAGAGTATCCGCCGAAGGAGCAGATTATGGATAAGGCACAGCAGGATGCGCTGAAGAAGGCGGCCGGCATCGAAGCCGCCAAGCTGATCGAGAACGGCATGATCGCCGGCCTGGGCACGGGTTCCACCGTTCGGTTCCTGGTTGACGAGCTCGGTCGCCGCGTGCAGGAAGAGGGCCTGCAGTTCACTGGCGTCACGACTTCCCGCCGCACCCAGGAGCAGGCCGAAAGCTACGGCATCAAGATCGTGGACATCGACGATGTGGACCACATCGATGTGACCATTGACGGCGCCGACGAGGTGGACAACAACTTCAACGGCATCAAGGGCGGCGGTGCCGCGCTGCTGTGGGAGAAGATCGTGGCCGTCAACTCCAACAAGATCGTCTGGATCGTGGACGAATCCAAGATCGTGGACACCATCGGCAAGTTCCCGCTGCCGGTTGAGGTCATCCCGTTCGGCGCCGGCCAGGTGGTCAAGAAGTTCGAGGCCCGCGGCTACAAGCCGGTGCTGCGTCTGGACGCCGACGGCCAGCCGGTGCGCACCGACGAGAACAACTACGTGGTGGATCTGCACCTGGAGCGCATCGACCATCCGAAGGAGCTCGCCGAGGACCTGATCACCACCGTGGGCGTGGTGGAGCACGGCCTGTTCCTCAACATGGTCGACACGGTGATCGTCGGCGACCCGAACGGCCCGCGCGTGCTGACCAACTCGAACAAATAACGCCCCGCATTCCGGACTCTGATCCATTGCGGCCATGGGCCATCCGCGCATGTGGCGGAATTCCGACGATCGATGACTTGCATCACGGTCACGATGGATCAGAGTCCGAGAAGGACGGCTCGGGCACAGATACGGAAAAACCCCGCAGGATTCTGCGGGGTTTTCTGATGCTCATCGAGCTCAGCTCAAGACTACTTGCGCTGGTGACGAGTCTTACGCAGCAGTTTGCGGTGCTTCTTCTTGCTCATCCGCTTGCGGCGCTTCTTGATGACCGAACCCATCGTGAGCCTCCGTTCCTAGTTATCGTAAAGATTGCAACTTGCCCAATAGTACACTGCTTCGGGGACTTTGCCTAACGGCGCCCGCGTCGCATCCTCAATTACGGCGGGATTACAGCGGGAACTCCATGTAGAAATCGGCGACCGAATCCTTGGCGCCGGTCGCTTGGAACACCACCGTATCGTTCTGCCACACCGCCACCGCCTTGGTGTCATCGGCGGCATCCAGCTTGGCCACATAGTTGCCCTTGGTCTCCCCTGACACCTTGACCTCGCCGGAGCCCAGCTCCTCGCCGGTCAGGGCGCCGGCCAACGCGTCATACTGCGTCTTGGCCGCATCGGCCGTGGACCACTGCGCCGCGATCAGCGTGACGTCCTCAGCAGTCTCCCCGGTGGAGTACGTCATCGTGTACTCCTCCAGCGGCGTGGAGGATCCCCAGCTGGTGCTGGCGGCGGCCGCGGTACGCGCGAAATTCAGCACGCTGTCGGGCATCGCCTTGAGCAGCTCGGTGGCGTCCTCCGGCAATGCGACGGCATCGATGCTCGGCGTCTTCGGACGCTCCGGAGCGGTCTGCTGCGTCTGCGCGTCCGCCTGACCGTCATCGTGACGAATAGCCCAGCCCGGCCATACGAACGCCGAGAGCACCGCCAGGATGATCACCACCGCCGCGGCCACGACCACGGCGATCAACTTGCCATGAGAAGAGGAACCTTGAGTATTCGACATGCTCCCGATTCTCTCACAGCGGCATGACGCGCCGCCGGGGAGTCCCACGGTTTTGCCCCGGAACGGCACAACCGGCCGCACACCTTGTCTGCGAACACCGATAGCGTCGAGATATGGCGAAGACCTCGACGCAGTACGTATGCTCCGAATGCGGATGGAACGGCCCCAAATGGTATGGCCGCTGCCCCGAATGCGGCCAGTGGGGCACGGTGGAGGAATTCCACGAGTCGAGGCCCGCCGCCGGCACGCGCACGGCCGCGCCCGGGCGCACCTCGCGCACCACGGCGCTCCACGTCGGGGACGGCACCGCCACGCCGATCACCGAGGTCGGCACCGAATCCGTCCATCGCCTGCCCACCGGGTTCGGTGAATTCGACCGGGTCTTGGGCGGCGGCATCGTGCCCGGATCGGTCACGCTCGTCGCAGGAGAGCCCGGCATCGGCAAATCCACCCTGCTGTTGCAGACCGCCGGCGCCGTGGCCAAGCGGCATCCGGATCGCACCGTGCTGTATCTGTCCGGCGAGGAATCCCAAGCGCAAGTGCGCATGCGGGCCGCACGCATCGACGCGGTGACCCCGAATCTGCTGCTGGCCTCCACCACCGATCTGGCGACCGTGCTGGGGCTGATCGAGCGGGAGCGCCCGGCGCTGGCCATCGTCGACTCGGCGCAGACCATCGTCTCCCAGGAGGTCGATGGCATCTCCGGCGGCTCCACGCAGGTGCGCGAGGTGGCCAGCGCCCTGATCGACACGGCCAAAAGCCTGGACGTGCCGGTGCTGCTGGTCGGGCATGTGACCAAGGACGGGTCGATCGCCGGGCCGCGCACGCTGGAGCATCTGGTGGATGTGGTCTGCCAGTTCGAGGGCGACGCCCAGACCGCCCTGCGCATGCTGCGTGCGGTGAAGAACCGGTTCGGCCCGACCGACGAGGTGGGCTGCTTCGACATGAGCGGCGAGGGCGTGGCGGAGGTGGCCGACCCCTCCGGGTTGTTCCTGTCCGATGCCGAGACGCCGGTGGAGGGCACCTGCGTGACGTTCACGCTGGACGGGCATCGTTCGCTGCCGATCGAGGTGCAGGCGCTGGTGACGAATTCGGTGCTGCCGACGCCGCGGCGCGCGGTCAACGGCGTGGACACGAACCGCATCGCGATGCTGGTGGCCGTGCTGTACCGGCACGGACGGATCAATCTGCTGGGCAACGACCTGTATGTGTCCACCATCGCCGGCGGAGTGGCGAAGGAGCCCGCCTGCGATCTGGCGATTGTGGCGGCGTTGGCGAGCGCGGCGCGTTCCCGCCCGATTCCGCGCACAACCTGCGCGATCGGCGAGATCAGCCTGACCGGGCAGGTACGGCCCGCGCCGCGGTTGGAGCAGCGGCTGCGCGAGGCGGCTCGGCTCGGCTTCACGACGGTCGTGGTGCCCAGATTGCGGCGCGGGAACAGGATTCCCGGGCTACAACTGGTGGAGGTGGACACGCTGCGGGACGCATTGGAGGCGTTGGGGTTGACCGGACGGTAGCCGCCGCCGGCGATGTCGCCGTAACGGGATGGTTATGATGTCACTCATGGCATTGGGTTTTCTTGGCGCGGATGATTGGGATTTCGCCACGTGGGCGGCCGAGGTGTCCCAGCGTACGAACCGTTCGCTGGCCGGCCGCCGTGTTGTGATGCCGGACGACGGGGAGCCGGCCGTTGAACGGTTCCGATTGCAGGCTGCACAGTGGGGTATGGTGCCCACCCCCGACGACGCGACGTACACGGACGACCTGTTAAAAGCCGGTGAGGCGCCGCTCGACCCGTCTGCCCCCGTTGGGGGGCTGTTCGATTCCCGTCACGCCGACGGCGTGGAGGCGATGGACGCCGCGCAGGCGCATATGCCGGTGACCGCCGCTCTGCTGGACGAGCTGACCCGCGAAACGGACCTGCATGGCGCACGCATTGCGGTCTGTCTGATCCTGGAGCCGAAGACGGCCGTGCTGCTGCGGCTGCTGAAGGCCGCAGGCGCCGTGGTGGGCGTATTCTGCGAGCCGGAATCCACCGACCAGCGGGTGGCCGACCAGCTGCGCCGGGAAGGGATCACGGTTCAGGCCGATGCGGGGTGGACCGCCGAACAGGCGCATCAGGGGGCGCTGCGGCTGCTGGATGAAATCCGCCCGCAGATCATCATCGACGACGGCGCGAGCTTCGCCCGACTCGCCGCGCTCGAACGGCCGGAGCTGCTGGACGGCCTGGTCGGCGTATCCGAGGAGACCACCAGCGGCGTCCGCGCGTTCCAGGCCATGCAGGATGCCGGGGCGCTGACGTTCCCGGTCATCGCGGTCAACGACAGCATCCTGAAAACCGGCTTCGACAACACGCACGGCACCGGCGAAACCTGCGTGACCACCATGCAGGACATCCTCGGCGCCCATGCGTTCGAGGGGGCGCGGGTGGCGGTGGTCGGCTACGGGCCGGTCGGCCGCGGCTTCGCCCTGCGTATCCGCGCGCTCGGTGCACGGGTCGCCGTCTGCGACACCGACCCCGTGGCCGCCCTGCAGGCCGTGTTCGACGGATTCGCCGCGATGGATATCGACGAGGCGCTGGCTGACGCGGATATCGTCGTCTCGGCCACCGGCGTGCGGCACACCATCGCGTTGGAACACCTCCAGCGCATGCGGCAGGGGGCGGCGCTGGCCGTCATCGGCGGCATCGCCAACGAGATCGCCCTGGACGACATCCCGGACTTCCGCAGCGAGACCGGATGCCGCATCCGCGACCTAGCCGTACCCGATGGTCCGGTCATCCGGCTGCTGGCCGAGGGCGACGGCGTCAACTACACGGCCGGCGGCGGCAACCCGATCGAGATCATGGACCTGAGCTTCGCCGTGCAGGTGTCGGCCGTCACGCACCTGTGGCGCACGCGGGGCACGCTCCGCCCCGGACTGCACCGACTGGACGCCGACGCGGACCGCCGCATCGCCGCCGCCCTGTCCGTGCGCGGGTTCAGCGTCAGCCATGCCGTGGCGGAGAACGGATACGACTGGACGATGACCCGGTTCGCGGAAACCGAACGCCGATCGCAGACACAGGAGGGGCAGTGAACATCCACGACCCGTTGTACGCCGCGGCGCATCCCGAGCCGCTCACGCAGGTCACGCTGTATTCGGCGCCCCTGATCATTCCGGTCACCGGACCGGTCATCCTCAACGGCGCCATCGCCGTGTCCGGCAGCAGGGTGGTGCACGTCGGCACCCGTCGTTGGGTGTGGGACACCCTCGAATCCGAACTGGCCGCCGGCGCCCGCGTGGAGGAACGCCACTGGCACGGCGTCATCACCCCCGGCCTGGTCAACGCGCACACCCATCTGCAGTACACGGTGATGGCCGAGGTGGGGCGTGGATCGTACGACGGCTTCCACGATTGGGAGCGCGCGTTCGACGACGTCTACGACGGGCTGGACGGCAACGTGTGGCGCGATTCGGCCCGAGCCGGCGCGCGCATGATGGTTCAGGCCGGCACCACGGCGGCCGCCGACATCGTGACCGACCCGGAGGCGGCCGACGCGCTCGCCTCGCAGGGCATGCACGGCGTGGCCTACTGGGAGGTGATGAACTGGCGCAACAGCGATTGGAAAACCGCCGGCATCAGCGAACTGGTCGGGCATCTGGGCACGATGCGGCAGGAGGGCCTGCCCAGCACCGGCATCAGCCCGCACGCCCCGTACACCCTAGAGACCGCGCCGTTCGTGGACCTGCCCGACATCGCCCGCCAGCTGGACATGCGCCTGCACATCCACCTGGCCGAAACGCCGATGGAGGCCGGCGCGGACACCGACGACCTGACCATCTATTCGGCCGCGGCCTGGCGCGACCGGCATTGGACCAGCTACACCGAGCTCAAACGCGAGGGGCTCAACGCCTCCGCCATCCAGTTCCTCGACCAGCTCGGATCCCTGGGCCCCGACGTGCACATCGCCCACGGTGTGTGGGCGAGCGCCGAAGACCGGCGGATCCTGCGCCAGCGCGGGGTCGGCGTGGCGTTGTGCCCCCGGTCGAACCGCATCACGGTCACCGGCAAGGACGCGCCTGTGCGCGCCTACCTGGAGGAGGGCAACCTGCTGGCCATCGGCACCGACTCGCTGTCCAGCTCCCCCAGCCTGGATGTGCTCGACGATGCGGCCTTGCTCTACGACCTGGCGCGGGCGCAGGGCTACCGGGCCAACGACCTGTCCCACCGCATCATCCGCATGCTCACCATCGGCGGCGCGCAGGAGATGGGCATGCACGTGGGCGCCGGCCGCATCGGCCAGGTCAACGCCGGCGCCACCGCCGACCTGGCGTTCTTCGACATCCCCGTCGACATCGCCTCCCCGGCCGACATCGAAACCACCATCGAAACCCTGGTCCGGCACGGTGCCGGCACCAACCGGGCCACCGTCATCTCCGGTCGCCTCGTCTACAACCACGGCGCCTTCAACGCGCCCGACGACGAGACGGCCGACCCACGCGCCTGACATAATGCCGGCGCGCCCCCACCCACAGCACAAAAGGACATCCCGATGAGCGTATCCCTCAACGACATGAGCCCCTATGCCCGGTCCGTCGTCGAACGGCTCGGCCTCGACCCCCATCCCGAAGGCGGCTGGTACGTGCGCGACTGGCAGTCGCCGATCAACGACCAGTCCGGACGCAGGCCGCTGTCGTCGCTGATCTACTTCCTGCTGGCCGAAGGCGACGCCAGCGCCTGGCACAAGGTCGACGCCGACGAGATCTGGCTGTGGCACGGCCCCGCGCCGGTCACCATCGAGATGGCCGGCAGCGGCGAGGCCCCGGACGAGACCGCCGTCCGCACCGTCGTGCTCGGCACCGGCATCGCCGCGTCCGAGGACGGCGACGCCGCACCCGTCGGCCATCTGGTCATCCCCGCGGGCGTCTGGCAGCGCACCGTGCCGGGTGCCGGCGACGCGCTCGTCTCCTGCGTGGTCAGCCCCGGTTTCGAATTCGCCGGGTTCACCCTGCAGTAGCCGCAGACATCGCGCTGATAACCGGCTATCGGCAAAACCGATGACCGGACGGTTCCCTCTGGCCAAACGGCGTCCTAGTATACGTAAGGACGCAGGCATTGCCAACCATATCGAGTTCACAACCATATCGAGTTCAGGAGAGTGACATGACCATTTCCGGCAAGCAGTTCATCCGCGGCGCCGCCGCGACGCTCAGCATCGCCGCGCTCGCGCTGACCGCCGCGTGCGGCTCCGACACCGCGCAGGACGCCGCCGACAACACCCAGGCGAACAGCGGCGATCTGACGCAGCAGACCGTGACCCCGGGCAAGCTGACCATCGCCACCGGCGATCCGGCGTATGAGCCGTGGGTGCTCAACGACGATCCGGAGTCCGGCGAAGGCTATGAGGCGGCCGTGGCCTACGCGGTGGCCGAGCAGCTCGGCTTCGACGCCGACGACGTGGTGTGGACCCGCACGACCTTCGACGCGGCCATCGCCCCCGGCCCGAAGGACTGGGATATGAACATCCAGCAGTTCGGCATCACCGACGAACGCAAGCAGGCCGTCGACTTCTCCTCCGGCTACTACAAGGACACCCGCGCCGTGATCGTCAAGAAGGACGGCAAGTTCGCCGACGCGACCTCGCTCGCCGACCTGAAGGACGCCGTGGTCGGCGCCACCGTGGGCACGCAGGGCTACACCTACGCCAAGGAGAAGATCAACGACAACGTGCAGACCTTCAACGACGACGCCTCGCTGGCCCAGGCGCTGGACGCCGGACAGATCGACGCGCTGGTGGCCGACACCACCGTGTGCGTGTACATGGTGCAGTCCGGCCAGGTGGCGGACGGCGTGGTGATCGGCCGCATCGCCGACTCCGAGGACAAGGACGGCATGGGCATCGTGCTGCCGAAGGATTCGCCGCTGACCGAGGCCACCACCAAGGCCGTGGACGATCTGGAGGCCGACGGCACGCTGCAGAAGCTGCAGGACCAGTGGCTCGCCGAGTACACCTCCGACCTGCCCGAACTCGCCTGACGGCCCAGTTCGACGCACCCGGGACCTGATGCAACGGCCGGACGCCTTCGGTGCGCCCGGCCGTTGCGTATCGTCCCCCCGCATACTTGTTACGCCAACGAATTAGAGTAGGAACCATGAGTCTTCCCTCCCCTTCCCCCGTTGCCGGGGCGGCGTCGGTCAGCGACGTCGAACTGGACCGCCGCGCCTGGCGGCGCAAACGGCAGTTGCGGTCCGTGGCGATCAGCATGCTCAGCACGGTGGTGTTGGCCCTGGTGGTTGTGGTGGGTCTGCAGATGTCCCCCGGATGGCCGCATGTCAAGGAGACGTTCTTCTCCGCCGAATACTTCGCCAAATGCTTTCCCGAAGTGCTGGACGGCCTGTGGCTGAATCTGCGGATCCTGATCGTGGCCGTAATCGGTGTGGCAATCCTGGCCACGCTGATTGCGCTGATCCGTACCAGCCGCAACCCGGTAATGTTCCCGTTGCGCGTCATCGCCGCCGTCTACACCACCGTGATGCGCGGCATCCCGATGATCGTGCTGCTGTACCTGATCGGCTTCGGCATCCCCGGCCTGGGGTTGTTCGGGCGCATCGATCCGGCCATCCTGGGCACGATCGCGATCGTGCTCGGGTATGCGGCCTATGTGGCCGAGGTGCTGCGCGCCGGCTTCAACGACGTGCACCCCTCGCAGCGCGCCTCCGCCCGCTCCCTGGGCCTGACCGCCGGGCAGACCACCTGGCTGGTGGTGATCCCGCAGGCGCTGCGCAAGGTGACGCCGGCGCTGATGAACGATTTCATCTCGATGCAGAAGGATGTGGGCCTGATCTCCGTGCTGGGCGCGGTGGACGCCGTGCGCGCCGCGCAGATCGAGGTGGCCAGCTCGTACAACTTCACCCCGTATGTGGTGGCCAGCCTGCTGTTCATCCTGATGAGCGTGCCGTTCATCCTGCTGAGCGACTGGTATTCCGAGCGTCTGCGCAGACGCGAACAGAGCGGAGGTGTGGTGTGAGCATGACGGCTACCGTTTCCGAAACCAGGCAGGCCTTCGACGAGGCGCCGGTGGTGCTGAGGCTGGAGAACATCCGCAAATCCTTCGGCGACGCCCATGTGCTGAACGGCATCTCCTTCGACATCCATCAGCATGAGGTGGTGGCGCTGCTGGGCCCGTCCGGTTCCGGCAAGTCCACGCTGATGAAGTGCGTGAACCTGCTCGAACAGGTGGATGACGGGCAGATCTGGCTGAACGGCACCGACATCACCGATCCCCGCGCGGACCAGGATGCCATCCGCGCCCGCATCGGCGTGGTGTTCCAGCAGTTCAACCTGTTCCCGCATATGTCGGTGATCAGGAACGTGACCCTGGCCGCCCGCAAGGTGCACCATTGGAGCAAGGACCGCGCCGAGGCGCGCGCGTTGGAACTGCTCGACCGCATCGGCATGCGGGCCAAGGCCGGCGCCTACCCCGACCAGCTCTCCGGCGGCCAGCAGCAGCGTGTGGCCATCGCCCGTGCGCTGATGACCAATCCCGAGCTGCTGCTGCTGGACGAGATCACCTCCGCGCTGGACCCGATGCTGGTCGGCGAAGTGCTGGACATGGTCTCCGAGTTGAAGGAGCAGGGCACCACCATCCTGATGGCCACGCACGAGATGAGCTTCGCCCATGATGCGGCGGACCGCATCGTGTTGCTGCGCCGCGGCGTGATCGCCGAGAACGGCACCCCGCGGGAGGTTATGGACGAATCCCGGAATCCGGAAACCCGGGAGTTCTTCAGCCACTTCCGCAGCTGAACTCCTACGCGGTCAGGCGCCTGGTCTGGTCCACGTAGGAGTTCAGGGCGTCGATCAGCTGATCGACGCCGTCGTAGCGGACCATCGGGTGCAGGAACCCCGCGAATTCGACGCGCACGCGGTGCCCATACAGGTCCAGCCAGGAACCGTCCTCGGTGATCGCATAGGCCTCGGCCACACGCTCGTGCAGGCCGGTCTGCTCACTGAACGTCGGCTTGGTGCCGATCGAGATCGCCGCGGGCCAACGGTACGGGGAATCGGCGGCGCATCGCGCGCTCACGCCACGGTCGTCATACGGGTGCAGCTTGGCCGCGGGCTCCTCAGCGCCCGCGGCATCCGGGCCAGCCTGCTCCGATGCCGATCCGAAGGATTCCTCCGGTCCCAGATCGACCAGCCATCCGGCATACACGCCATCCACCGGCAGGTAGCCGTCCAGCCGCTCTCCCAGATTCGCGGTCGGGAATCCGAGCGTACGGCCCCGCTCCTCGCCGTGCACCACCACGCCCTCGACGGCATGTGGACGCCCCAGGATCGCATTCGCATCCTTGATGCGGCCGTGCCCGAGCAGATACCGCACATTCGTGGAGCTCCAGGCGCGGGTCCTGCGCCCCTGATGCCGCTTGCTCCACGCGCGCAGCTGCGCCTTGGTCATGCCGGCGGTCGGGTCCTGCGGCTCCCCCGGCTCCGTGGGCGCCTCCGGTCGCGCATCGGCCGGGATGCGCACCTCGCCGGGCCCGCGGTCGTCCACCACCACCAGCTCGAAGACGCCGGTGGCCTGCGCCAGCGTGTCGATCGCCTTGATCGTGCCCTCGCGGTTGTTGCCCATCGCGGCGTCGGCGCCCAGCACCAGCGTGCGCATGCCCACGCGGCCGACCATCTGCCCCAGGAAGAACCGGTATGATTTCGCCGCGAACGCCAGCGAATACCGGACCTGCAGCACCACGTCCACGCCCAGGTCCCGCATGATGCGCAGCCGCTGATCCGTGCCGGTCAGCGCCTCCACATCCACGGCGTCCGTAGGCAGCTCGGCGCCATCATGTTCGGCCGCATAGCGATGCACGAGTCCGGGGCGCGGGTCGAACAGCACTACCACGGCGAACGAATCGGTCTGCCGCGCCAGTTCCACCACCTTGCCGATCACCGCGCGATGCCCCTGGTGCATGCCGTCGAACACGCCGACGGTCACCACGGCCTTGCGGTCGGGGCTGAGTGCGGGCCAATCGACCTGCCCGTTGTCATCGGGGGTCAACGTCTTGATGTCCATAATCGTCCTTTGCTGTTCAGGCGCGGTACCGGCTCGGCACCCTACTCTACCGGGAATACGGTGACGGGTTTGGCCATGCCATGGCCGCACGGCTCCACAATGGCCACGAGATCGTGGCGCTCCGGCACCACCGCGGCCAGCCGCCCGCCACGGGGCGTCGCCCCCGCAACACGGATGCGGCGCCCGAACCGCAGGTCGGCGGCCTGGGCGTCGGACACCTCGATCACCGGCATCGCGGCGGAGGCCGCCTCGACCATCGGCAGCGCACGGGCGGCCAGTTCGTCCCCGGAGGCATCGAGCACGGCTCGGCTGCGGGTCACGGTCTCGCCGTCGCGGGTGGTGAACGTGCGCTGTTCGGTGTGCGCCGTCACCGTACGCGGATCATCGGCACGATACCGCCCGACTCGGGTGCGGCGCAGACGGGTCAGGTGCCCGCCGACGCCCAGCGCCTCACCCAGATCGCGGGCGAGGGCGCGGATGTAGGTGCCGGCCGAGCAGGCGACGCGCACATCCACATCCAACACGGGCACCGAACCGTCGCGGGATTCGTCGTCCCCCGGCGTACGTCCCTCCAGAGCATCGCCGGACCGGTCTTCGCCGGACGCAACCAGCACCGGCCGGGCATCGAGCACCGCGAACTCGTGGATGGTGACCGGACGGGCCTTGAGCCGCACCTCCTGGCCGTCACGGGCCAGGTCGTAGGCGCGCTGGCCGTTAATCTTGATGGCCGAATACGCGTTCGGCACCTGTTCGATCGTTCCGGTGAATCGCGCGTCGACCACCGCCTGCAGCGCCTCACGGGACATGGCCGGAGCCGGGCGCGTCGAGACGATCTCGCCGTCGGCGTCGTCGGTGGTGGTGCGCTGGCCGAGCCGGATTGTGGCCTCGTAGGTCTTGTCATGCTCGACGATGACGTTCAGCAGCCGCGTGGCGTTGCCGAATCCGACAACGAGCACGCCGGTGGCCATCGGGTCGAGCGTACCGGCATGCCCGACACGTTTCATATGCAGGACGCCGCGCACAGCGGCCACGATGTCATGGCTGGTGACGCCCCGCGGTTTGTCGACGATCAGCAGACCCGAATCCGTCAAGGTCACGCCTCGTCCGATACGTCGGAGTCGCCGGACACCGCGCCGCCCAGGTCGATGTCGTCGAGATCGTCCCAGTCGTCATCCCCGGACTCGTCGTCCCAGTCCGCATCCTCATCCAGATCGGCGTCCTCGTCACGGGGTTCGGGGTGCTTGTACGGGTCGGCGTCGCCGGCGTACTGGGCGGTCTCGCGGGCCTTGGCCAGCTCCTCGTCGCGCTTGCGGGCCATAGCCAGGATGTCCTCGATCTCGTGGGCCTCGCCCGGCACCTCGTCGAAGATGAACTGCAGCTGCGGGGTCAGGCGCAGGCCGGCCTTGGTGCCGACCAGCGAGCGCAGGCGGCCCTTGGCTTGGTTCAGCGCCTCCTGGGCGCGTTTGCGTTCGCCCTGTTCCTTGCCGGCGTGGCCGAGCTGGGTCCAGTAGACCTTGGCCAGCTGCAGATCGTTGGTCACGCGGACCTCGGTGATCGTCACGTTCGCCAGGCGCTTGTCATGCAGCTGGGCCTCCATCGAGGAGGCGATGACGCGCTGGATCAGCGCCGCGATGCGTGCGGCGCGGGGGTTGGTTCCTGAAGGCATGGTGTTCCTCGTTGTTCTCGTCCGTCAATCCGGCCCGGCCGGCGTCGTCCCGTGGCCGGTCGTGTGTTCCGATGTTCCATCGTCGCACATCCCACGGTCATTGGCCCCGCCCACGGCGGCCCGTACGCCCGGGGGAAACGCGGCGGGCGCCCGCCGCCGGAAACCGGCCTGCGGACGCCCGTCAACATATGCGTTGGTGCGAACGGCTACTTGCGTTCGACCTCCTGCATCTCGAAGGTCTCGATGATGTCGCCGATCTCGATGTCGTTGAAGGAGCCGAGGTTGATACCCGCCTCGTAGCCTTCCTTGACGGAGGTGACGTCGTCCTTGAACCGGCGCAGCGAGGAGATCTCCAGGTCGTTGACCGTGGCGACGCCGTTGCGCAGGATACGGCACTTCGTACCGCGCTTGACCTCGCCGTCCTGCACCATGACGCCGGCGATGTTGCCGAACTTGGAGGAGCGGAAGATCTCGCGGATCTCGGAGTGGGAGGTGACGACCTCCTCGTATTCCGGCTTGAGCATGCCCTTGAGGGCGGCCTCGATGTCTTCGATCGCCTTGTAGATGATCGAGTAGTACTTGATCTCGACGCCTTCACGGTCGGCCAGATCCGCCACCTGACGGTTCGGGCGCACGTTGAAGCCGATGATGACGGCCTTGTCGACCGTGGCCAGGTTGACGTCGTTCTGCGTGATCGCGCCGACGCCGCGGTGGATGACCTGGATCCCGACCTCGTCGGAGACCTCGATCTTCATCAGCGAATCCTCAAGCGCCTCGACCGAGCCGGACGAATCGCCCTTGATGACGATGTTGAGCATATCCACCTCGGACTTGGCGAACTGCTCCTTGAGGCTCTCAAGCGAGACGATCTTGCGGCGCTTGGCCAGCTGTGCGGCGCGTTCGGTGGCCTGACGCTTCTCGGCGATCTGACGGGCGGTACGGTCGTCCGGGGCCACCAGGAACAGGTCGCCGGCGGTCGGCACCGAGGTCAGACCGAGCACCTGCACCGGGGTGGAGGGCACGGCCTCCTTCATCTGGTTGCCGTTCTCGTCGAGCATCGCGCGGACGCGGCCGTACGAGGTGCCGGCCACGATGGCGTCGCCGACGTGCAGGGTGCCCTGCTGCACCAGTACGGTGGCCACGGCGCCGCGGCCCTTGTCCAGTCGGGCCTCGACGGTGGCGCCGCGAGCGTCCATGTCGGGGTTGGCGCGCAGGTCGAGCTCGGCGTCGGCCGTCAGCAGCACGGCCTCCAGCAGCTTGTCCACGTTCGTGCCCTGCTTGGCGGAGATGTCGACGAACATCGTGTCGCCGCCGTACTCCTCCGGCACCAGGCCGAACTCGGTGAGCTGGCCGCGGACCTTCTCCGGGTTCGCGCCGGGCACATCGATCTTGTTCACGGCCACGACGATCGGCACATGCGCCGCCTGGGCGTGGTTGATGGCCTCGACGGTCTGCGGCATGACGCCGTCGTCGGCGGCGACCACCAGGATCGCCACGTCGGTCAGCTCGGCGCCGCGGGCACGCATGGCGGTGAACGCCTCGTGGCCAGGGGTGTCGAGGAACGTGATCTTGCGCTGCTCGCCCTCCAGCGACACGGTGACCTGGTAGGCGCCGATGCGCTGGGTGATGCCGCCGGCCTCGCCCGCGATGACGTTGGTGCGGCGGATGGTGTCGAGCAGTCGGGTCTTGCCGTGATCGACATGGCCCATGACGGTGACCACCGGCGGACGCGGCTTCAGATCCTCGTCCTCCTGCAGCTCCTCCTCGTCCAGGTCGATGTCGAACTGCTGCAGCAGCTCCTTGTCCTCCTCCTCGGCGGACACGATCTTGATGTTCCAGCCGATCTCCTCGCCGAGGATCTGGAACGTCGACTCGTCCAGGGACTGCGTGGCCGTGGCCATCTCGCCGAGATGGAACAGCACGGTCACCAGCGCGGCCGGGTTGACGTTGATCTTCTCGGCCAGGTCGGCCAGCGAGGCGCCCTGGCGCAGACGGATGGTCTGGCCGTTGCCGGCGGGGATGCGCACGCCGCCGATGGTCGGGGCCTTCAGCTCCTGGAACTCCTGGCGTTTCGCGAGCCTGTTCTTACGCGCCTTCGAGGACTTGCCGCCCTGACGGCCGAATGCGCCGGCCGCGCCACCGCGACCGCGACCGCCGCCGCGTGCGGGACCGTTGTTCGGGGCACCGCCCTGATGGCCACCGGCCGTATTGCCGCCGAAACGGTTGCCGCCGGCCGGACGGTTGCCGGCACCGCCCTGACCGGGACGATGCTGGCCCCACTGCCCGGGCTTGGCCTGCGAGCCCTGACCCGGACGGCCACGGAAGCCTCCACGGCCGCCGCCCTGACCCGGACGGCCATTGCCGCGGCCGCCACGGCCGTTCTCGACGGTCGGGCGAGCCATCGGATGAGGACGCGGGATGTCGCTCGGCGTGGGGGTATGCATCCCCTGCTTGCGGCTGAACGGATTGTTGCCGGGACGGGGACCGCTCTGGCGGGCGCCGTCCTGCGACTGCTGGCGGTTGCCCTGCGCGGAGGGACGACCGTTGTTCTGCTGGCGGGACTGCTGATGCCCGCCCTGGCGCTGGCCGGGCTTCGGGGCCGGACCGTGATGCCCCGACTCGCCGGACTGTTTGGCGGCGGGAGCGGGCTTCGGGCCGGGCGCGGCCGGCTTCGGGGCCGTATGCAGCTTCTCCGCATGGGCGGCGGGGGCCGCGGGCTTGGCCGCCGGCATCGGCTTGGCGGCAGGCATGGGTTTGGCCGCGGCCGGCTTCGGGGCCGCGGGCTTATGATCCTTGGCACCTGCGTTCTGCTGGGGTGCGCCGCCGTCCTTGGGGAACGCCGCCTTCAGGCGACGGACGACCGGCGGCTCCACGGTCGATGATGCGGACTTGACGAATTCACCCATCTCCTTGAGTTTCTCAAGGACGGTCTTGCTGTCGACGCCAAGTTCCTTGGCCAAATCATACACGCGTGCTTTCGGCACTCAATTCTCCTATTCTGCGACCGCGCGTATGCCGGCGGTCACGCTTCGATGACGGCGAGCTTACCCTGTCTCATCGTGCAACCATGGTCGTTATACCTCGTTTTCGTACCGCTCGCCGAACCGCAGTTCAACGCCCGGATTACCGCAGCCCAAGCATACTCGTGGCTGTGGAAAATCCGGGCGTGGCGAGCGCGGGGAATCCCGGGTCAGGATTCGTGTTCCGCCGGTGCGCCCTGATGGGCCTCGGCGGATTCGATGCCGATCTTCCAACCGGTGAGCTTGGCGGCCAGACGCGCGTTCTGCCCCTCCTTGCCGATGGCCAGCGAGAGCTGGTCGTCGTGGATGAACGCGATGGCGGTCTTGTTCTTCTCGCTGATGACCTTGACGCCGGTGGCGACCGCCGGGGACAGCGCCGCGGCCACGAACTTGGCCGGATCGTTCGACCAGTCCACGATGTCGATCTTCTCCGGGCCGAGGTTCTCCATGACGGCGCGCACACGGGCGCCGCCGGGGCCGATCAGCGCGCCCTTCGGGTTGACGCCCTCGGTGTTGGCGCGCACCGCGATCTTCGTGCGGGCGCCCGCCTCACGGGCGATCGCCATGATCGACACGGCTCCGGAGTTGAGCTCCGGCACCTCGCGTTCGAACAGGCGGCGCACCAGCTCCGGGTGGGAGCGGGAGACGATGATCTCCGGTCCCTTCAGCCCGCGCGCCACGTTGACCACGTACACGCGCAGACGCTCGCCGTGGCGGTAGCGCTCCCCGGGCACCTGCTCGCGGCGCGGCAGGATGGCCTCCACATCACCCACCGCGATATGCACGTTCGCGGTGTCCTTGGCGTCCTGCTGCACCACGCCGGTGATCAGCTTGCCGCGCTGTCCGGAGAACGCGCCGAAGATCTTGTCGTCCTCGGCCTTGCGGAACAGCTGGGAGATCACCTGGCGCGCGGTGGCCGCGGCCAGGCGGCCGAAGTCGCGCGGGGTATCGTCGTACTCCTCGCCCAGCTTCGGGGCGGGGTGCGGATCGTCCTCGGTGGGTTCCACGGGGATCTCGTCCTGCGCCCACACGGTGAAGGTGCCGGCGCGGTCGTCCAGTTCGATGCGCGCATGCTTGGCGGCATGCGGGGTTTTCATATATGCGAGCCGCAGCGCCTCGGTCAGTGCGTTGTCCAACGTTTCAGCGTCAATGCCCTGTTCGGCGGCGAGCCGATGCATGGCATTCAGGTCCAGTTCCATCTTCAAGACCTCCTATGAAGTTATATCCGAGCGCTTGGCCCACTGGTCACAGTCAAACGTTAGTCTAGTGGTTTATGCAGACACTTCGCGCCGAGAATCATCGGGTCTTCACGCACATCCGCCGCTGGGCTTCGGCTGCGGCTGTGCTGGCGCTGACCCTGACGGCGGGTGCCTGTACGATGCCTCGCATCCAGGGCCGGGCCGAGTCCGAATACGAGCCCAGCGCATGCGAACAGGCCCTGTATACCGCCATGGATGCCGATGAGACGATGCGTTCCCCGCTGCCGCTGCCGATGCGGTATGACGCGGCCCGAACCGCCCGGGATTCCTGGTTGGATGCGGCGGTCTCCTGTCCGGCGCGATTCGGCGAGGGCGTTATGCGCGCAGCGCAATCCGCGGCCCAAGCCGACACGATGGCCGCATACTTCGGCCTTACCCAAGATGATGCGGGATGGGACGAGACCGGCATAACCTCCCTGGATATCGACCGTCACCGCTCCGCGCTCGACGATCTGGTCGACACGGCCGCCGCCGCGGACGCGGAGGATGCGGCGGGATTCGCGTTAGAGGTGCTGGCGGCGCGGCAGGTCGCCGGCGCCACGTTGCAACAGGGCGATCGATGCAAGGCCGCCGCGCAGATGCTGGCGTCGCTGGGGCAGGACGATGCCCGGCAGGGTGTGTACGATCCGACCCCGTTGCTCGACCATCCCGACCGGATGACGGATGCCGCCACCGGACTGAGCGCGCCGACGACGGCCGTCGTGTTGATGGACTGCGCCCGCTCGCTTATAGCCGCCGCCCATGACACCCGCGCCGACCAAACCAGCCAGACCGAACCGACGCCGACCGACGAGGCGTGGCGTGCCTACGCCGTGCAGGCCGCGAACCATGTGCTGCAGGCGTTCCGGCTGGGGTACCCCATGATCGATGAGGCGCTGTTCGATGCCGAGGCCACGACCAATCGCAACGCCGGGTGACACGCCCGGCATATACGCCTCGGTGTTCCCTCCTCTGAACCGTCGATCCGCATCTCTCCGGATAGACGCGGTCCGATTATGCGCCACGCCGATTTGACGCGTCGCGAGGCTATGGCATAATAGACAAGTTGCTTGATGCAGCATCTGGATGAGTGTCCGAGCGGTCTAAGGAGCACGCCTCGAAAGCGTGTGAGGGCAACCCCCTCCGCGAGTTCGAATCTCGCCTCATCCGCCATCGCCCTTACCGAGAATCCTCGGTAAGGGCTTTTTCGCATCTGAACCTCCGTTACGGATTCACAACCATGTCACGCCTTACAGCGTCCGCTTGGCGCGGATCGCTTCGGCGCGCGCGGCCAGCTGGTCGGCGGCAGGGTACGCCACGTGTTCCAGGGTCAGGCCCTGCGGCGCGATCGGCCCGGTCGACCCCTCACGCAGCGGGGTCGCCATCTTCTCCGCGAACCAGTCGAGGTCCTTCCTGCCCTGTCCCACCTTCACGCAGGCGTTGACCAGGGAACGCACCATGTTGCGAGCGAAGGCGTCGGCCACGATTGTGAAGCACACCAGTCCGGATTCGGCCGCGGGGACGGTGTACCCGCCGGCGGTCCCCTGCCGGCCGTGCACCGTATCGCCGGCGGCACGGTCGCAGTCGGACGGTCCCGGAACCAAGGGGGATGCGGGGATGCGCGACCAGTAGGCCCGCTTGACCTCGCGGATCGTGGTGCCGCCCGGATTTGGGGTTGCGAACGAGCCGAAATCGTGCAGTCCGATCGTCATCGCCGCCGCCGCGTTCATCGCATCCAGATCCAGCCGGTCATCGAGGGCCAGCACGAAGCCGCGCATCCGGGGATCCACCGGACGCGCATCATCGCAGATGCGGTACACATACGTGCGCTCCAACGCCGAGAACCGGGCGTCGAACCCCTCCGGCGCCACGCTCACCGCGTGGATGGCGATATCATCCGGCACCATGCGGGACAGTCGCCGGAACAGCGCCTCCGGCGCGGGGACGCCCATATGGCCCACGCAGCGGTCCAGGGTCGACTCCCCCACGTCCAGATGACAGACCTGGTGCAGCGCGTGCACGCCGGTGTCGGTGCGGCCGGCCACAGTCAGGCGCAACGGTTCATCCGGATCGTCAGCCGGCACGCGCAGGATCGTGTGCAGCGCCTGTTCCAGCTCGCCCTGCACGGTGCGCAGCGTCGGCTGTCTGGCCCAGCCGTAGAACGCCCCGCCGTCGTAAGCCAGATCGAGTCGCAGTCTCACCATGTCCATCCTTTCGCGCCGCCCGCTCCGGTTCCGGTCTCTTTACGGACTCTGATCCATCGTGACCTTGAACCATCACCGCGGAACCTCGGAATACCGACGTTCTGCCGCCTTGGATCACAGTCACAATGTATCAGAGTCCGGTAC
>ENA-UOIW01000775-UOIW01000775.1-human-gut-metagenome-genome-assembly--contig:-P58-NODE-775-length-22644-cov-8.544203_pt1 | contig 22644 bp, 18 predicted proteins | sample MGYA00242334_ERZ723881 | MGnify/ENA metagenome assembly ERZ723881 | reverse complement strand
GCCCGCGCGCGTCGCGGCCCACCACGCCGCGGCGGATCGCCCGACGGTTCCCCCGGTTCCGGCCACGCCCCGGAACAGGCGGCAGCGCCACTTCCTCCTCCCGGCTGAACATGAACCGGGGCTCCATGCCGTGGGTGTCCATCTTCGGGTCATCGCCCACGAACACGCGGCCGTGCGCGTCGGCGAGCGCGATCTGGCAGAACCGGTCACGCCCCACGAACACGCCGAGCGAAAACGACCTGGACCCGTTGCCGGGCAGTTGCGCCCAGCCCAGGCGCAGCGTCTCCGGCACGCCGTCGAAGCCGTCGAACAGCCGGCGCTTGACCAGCGGCGTGAGTGTCATCGCCTGCCGCTTCAACTCCCCCAACATGTCCTCGGGCGAGCGGACCGCCTTCTCGAAGGCGTTGCCCTGCGGCGCACCATGCGGGCGGTTCCCCGTTACGGAGCCGGCCAGGGTACGGAGCATCTCAAGGACCGTGCGCACGCCATGACGCGCCCGCGCAAGGCCATGCGATCGGGAGTTGAATGAAGACATGGTTGTCATTCTCCCAATTCACTCAGACATGAAGCCGTTAGAATAATCGGGTGAACTCTTCCCGACACCGCCGCCCGTTGCTGGCCGTTCTGATCGTGGCCATGGTCATCGCCTGCCTGGAATGCGTGGCGGCCAACCTGCCGTTCTGGACCACGTTGGCCGCCAGTACGGACACGGCGTCGGCGTCGAATGCCATAGGGCCGGGTCTGGAGCGCCGCGAGGACGGCATGCTGGTGGTCACCGACCAGACCCGGGCGTATCTGGATGTGCCCGCCGACGGCACGTCCTCCTACATCCGCATCGACCCGGTGCCCGGGGAGGTGCTCGCGGCGGCGGATGCGGCGGATACCCCGTACCGGACGGTGTACGTGCGCGCCGACGGCGACGGGCATGCGGGACGGATGACCTCGGTGGCGGTCAACGCGCCGCGCTCCCTGTATCTGAGGGTGCGGGCGAATGACACCGTGCGGCTGTGGATCGCCGAATCGGCCGGATCGGTGGTGCCGATTGCCGCGGTTCATGCCAATGTGCGTGTGCCGTTCTCCTTCGATTGGCTGCGCGTGGCCGTGATGGCGGCGATTGCGCTGCTGGTGGCGTTGTGGCGGCCCGGTTCGCGGCTGTGGCGGATCACGTTGGATCCGTCGAGTCGCAGGCAGCGGCTGGCGTTCGCCGCGGTGATGGCGGCGGCCGCGGCGGCGACGCTGGTGCCAGTGGCCGTGCAGCTGTCCGCGCAGTTGGCCTCGGATCCGACCGCGCTCAGTTTCAGCAAGCCGAACGCGTACACCTATGACTTCGAACAGTATGGCCGGGTGGCCGACGCGTTGATTCATGGGCGCGTATGGGTGGATCTGCCGGTGGATCCGGCGTTGCAGGCCGTGGACAATCCGTACGATGCGGCCACGCGCAGCCGGCTGCTGGCCGATGGCGTGCAGCTGTTCTGGGATTACGCGTATTACGACGGGCACTGGTACTCGTATTTCGGCGTGCTGCCGGCGGTGCTGCTGTTCGTGCCCTATCAGCTGGCCACGGGGCGGATGCTGCCGTCGGGCGTGGCCGAGCTGGTGCTGATGTTCGGCGTGCTGGTGTTCGCGTGTCTGCTGACGATCCGGCTGATCCGGCGTATCGCGCCGCGCACCTCGCTGGCCGCCACGTCGATGGCGATCGTGTTCGTGCTGGTAGGGTCGAACGCGCCGTATCTGTGGTTCCGCACCAATTTCTACTCGATCCCCTGCGCCGCCTCGCTGCTGCTGTCCACGCTGGGGCTGTGGCTATGGCTGGGGGCCTCGATGCCTCGCCGGCGTCCGGCACGCCCCGACGCCGCGCCGTTGAAGCTGGGGCATCTGGCCGGCGGGGCGCTGTGCATCGCCGCGAACCTGGGGTGCCGCCCCGCGTTCTCGCTGGTGGCGCTGCTGGGGATCCCGCTGTTCTGGCCGCAGCTGAAGGCATTGTACGGCCGCATCCGGCAGCGGTCGATCGGCGTGTGGCAGGCGCTGCGCATGCCGATGGCGGTGCTGGTGCCGGCGGTGTGCATCGTGCTGCCGCTGCTGGCCTATAACGCCGCCCGGTTCGGTTCCCCGCTGGATTTCGGCAACAGCTACCAGTTCACGGTCACCGATATGACGCGCTTCACGCCCGCGCCGGATACATTCCCGCTGCTGATGGCCTACTATCTGTTCCTGCCGCTGCGGTTCACGGCAGGGTTCCCGTTCCTGGCGCTATCGCCCACGCCGCTGCCGTCCTGGGCGTATGCGGAGGAGATGATCGGCGGCCTGTTCATGCTCTGCCCGCTGCTGATGCTGGCCTTCGCGTTGCCGTTCCTGCGCCGCCGGCTGCGCGGCAGCGGCTGTTGGGGCCTGCTGGCCTGCGGATTGGCGCTGGGGCTGGCACTGCTGGCGTTCGACGCATGGGAGGGCGGCCTCGGTTGGCGGTATATGATCGACTTCGCCTGGCTGCTGGCGTTGGCCGCGCTGCCCGCCTTCCTCGCCATCACCGGCGCCGTGGACTCCCACGCTCCGGCGCTGCGACTGCGCCGTCTGCTCATCCTGCTCATCCTGCTGGCCACCCTCGCCGTCACCCTCCTCGGGTTCTTCGTGCCCGGACGCGACGACGCCCTCATCGGCGTGAACTCCGGACTGTATCACACCGCACGCTCCTGGTTCACGCTGTTCTGACGACGCTTGCAGCCGCGTATTGGACAATCGCGGGCGATTCGTCAGGTTATCGGCGTATAACAGTGCCACGTATCCAACACATCAGTCGTCATGTCTAGGAACGGAAGGCCAGTCATCCGATGAGCCGTTTCACCACACGCCTGCACCCCCGTACGCTGCGCTGGATCCTCGCCGCAATCGCGGTCATCGTCGTCGCCCTGCTCTGCCTGCTGCCGCAGCCCAACGTCACCGCAACCGTCCGACAGACCCGCATCGAGCGGCTCAACGCGCTGGTCGAGAACGTCTACACCGCCGATTTCCAGCAGATGCGGCAGGAACAGCTCATCGCCGAACGTGACGAGGAGCCCCGCACCATCGACAACATCTACGTCAAGGACGACCCCTACGCCACGAACACGCGCTCGCTGTACGTCTATTTCACCACCGAACAACCGGCGACCGTCAGCTACACGGTGACGGCCGAGGGCTACCCGGACTTCTCCGCGGACGCCTACGAAGGCGTCGACGAGGCCACGACCGAGCACGAGTTCCTGGTGCTCGGCCTACTGCCCGACCTGACGAACACGATCACGCTGACCATCACCGACGAGACGGGCGACACCACCGAACGCGTCATCGAACGCGAGGGGCTGGGCCTGCTCGGCACCGAGGAGGTGCGGCTGGAACAACCGGTCCAGCCGGCCGAGGGCACCGATCTGGGCAACGGCCTGTACGCGATCCTGGGCAACGACAGCGACGATCAGGACTTCATGTTCTACTACGACGCCAACGGCGTGCTGCGCGGCGAGGTGCCGATCCTGTTCTACCGCAGCCACCGCCTGCTGTTCGACGACGACGGCCTGATGTGGTTCTCCGCGTCCACCGAGAAGATGGCGGCGATGGACCGGCTCGGGCGGCTCGTCAAGATCCTGGACCTGGGAGACAGGTACATCCTGCACCACGATTACGCGTTCGACGCCGACCAGAACCTGGTGCTGCTGGCCACCGAGCTCAACCGCAGCGACGGTTGCGTGCAGGACCAGATCGTCAAGCTGGACACGGACACCGGCAAGGTGACGCCGCTGCTGGACATGGGTGACATGTTCCCCGAATACAAGATGTCCACCGACCACGCGGGCATCGACGAGTCGGATCTTTCGGCGACCGGCAAATGGGATTGGATCCATTTCAATACGATCCAGATGCTGCCGGACGGATCGGCGCTGCTGTCGGCGCGCGAGACCTCCACCATCATCAAGATCGACGACCTGGAAGGCACGCCGACGCTCGACTACATGATCGGCGAACCCTCGGTATGGGCGGGCACGCCGCAGGAGGATGACTTCCTGACCAAGGTGGGCGACTTCCCCGACACAGGCGGCCAGCATTCGGTCACCTACGTGGACGATCCGGCGCTGCCGGACGGCCAGTACTATCTGTACATGTTCGACAACAACTACGGCTTGGCGCAGACGCGGCCGGATTTCGACTGGACCGTGATCGACGGCATCGTGACCAAGTACAGCATCGCCACCGAGGGCGCCTACTCGCAGTACCGTCGGTATCTGGTCGACGAGAACGCCGGCACCTACACCGAGGTCAACGCCTTCGACGTGCCGTATTCGCCGCTGGTCAGCTCGGCGCAGGAGCTCGATGGCGGGCGGGTGCTCATCGACTCCGGCCTGCAGGGGCTGTTCGGCGTGTACGACGAATCGACCGGGGAGCTGCTGGCGCAGTACCGCATGAAGCTCAACACGTCCTATATTTATCGCGTCTACCAGTACGACTTCAAGGGCTTCTACTTCGCCTAGTCTTGCGGCATTCACGTGAGGTCGTCCCGCGCAAGTCCACGACTGTCTATGTTCCTCCGACAGGAACCGCCAGGCAAAGGCCGGACGGATATCCGGGGATGCATCTCTCCACATATCCGCAACCTTGCATCGGTACAATGGTCGCCTATGGGATTGTTTGACGCTTTGATGGGCCGCAAGCCGACCGCCCCCGCGCCGAGTGCGCTCACGTTCACGCTGGCCGATGCCGGATACACGTACGATGACGGCAATGTCGGTCTGGAACCGACCTCGTTGACCATCAGCGAACGACGTGTGGCCGTCATCGGCCTGAACGGCTCCGGCAAGACCACGCTGCTCAAAATGCTTGACGGCGCACTGACCGCCACGAGCGGCACCGTGAGCATCGCAGGCGGCGAGGAATCGCTGAATCCCGCCGTCAAGCGCGATCTGAAGCGCATCGAGGACATCATCGGCCGGGTGCGGCGCGAGGAGATCCCGAACAGCTACTACAAGGCGGCCACCATCACCGAAGCCATCGACGAGCCGCTGAAGAAACACAAGGTGCCCGAGTCGGAGCGGCAGGCGATCATCGGCAACCTGTTCGCCCACTTCGGTCTGGCGGAAGTCTCGCGACAGCCCGCCTCGGCGCTGGATTCCGAGAAACGGCATCTGCTGGCCATCGCCTCCGCGCTGAGCTTCTCCCCCGCGGCCATTGTGGCCGACGAGCCGACCAAGGGCTTGGACGAGATCGGCACCACGCATGTGGCCAAGGCCCTGTTCGGATACAACAAGCAGGTCGTGTTCGCCACGCATGACACCGAGATGATCGTGCGCCCCGAATACGCCATCGACCGCACGCTGGTGCTCGACGACCACCGCATCGTGTTCGATGGCGCGCCGGCGGACGCCGTGGCCTTCTACAACGATCTGGTCCGAGCCAAGTTCGAGGCCGCCAAGGCGCAACGGTAACCGCACCGGTATCCCCGCCGGACCTGCCGTCGGATGGGTTACGCCATCATATCGGCCACGGTATCCAGCACCGCGCGGATATTGCGCGCGAACTCGTCGGGCTCCGGCAGCAGCGAAACCGCCAGGTACCCGTTCGACGCCATATCGAAGAAATATCCCGGCTGGCCGGTCAGCCGATGGTCGGCGATCATCCGCAGCACCAGCTCGTTCTCATCGATGACGGACGGCACGCGCAGCAGCACGTTCCAGCCGCCCTCCGGTCGCAGCAGCGAGGTCACCCCCAGCGGGTCATCAGCCAGCAGGCGCCGAAGCGTGCTCAGGTTGCCGAGCACGCGTCCCCGCACGCGCATGGTCTGCGCGGGTGCGGCCTCCAATAGCTCTGGAATCCGCCCGGCGATGATATCGCTCATCGGCAGGTAGTCGTCGGCGATCACGTCCAACCGTTGCAGCGCCTCCCGCACATCTTCCGCCGGGCCGGACACCTGGATCCAGCCAACCTTGGCGTGCGGGGCCGCCAGCATCTTCGAGAATCCGTCGAGCGCGAAGGTGAGCACGCCACGCTCCCCCGCCAGTCGAGCGTTGCCGTCGAACGGCTCCAGTGCGTAGTCGTAGAACACCTCGTCGGCGATCAGCGCCACGTCATGCGCCCGGCACATCGCCACGATGGCCTCACGTTCCGCCGGCTTGACATAGGAGCCTGTCGGATTGTTCGGATTGATCAGCACCAGCGCGCGGATGCGGCCGCCGTCCGCGCCGTCAAGCAGGGCTTCGAGCTCCGCCGTGTCGACGAACCAGGAACCGTCGTATTGCAGCTGGTATTCGATCGTGTCCACGCATTCCAGGCGCGCGATCGATTCGATCAGCGGATAGCCGGGTTTCGGCGCGAGCACCGCGTCGCCGGCGTCGCACAGCAGCTTGATGAGCCACGAATACGCCTGCGATGTGGAGCTGAGCAGATACAGGTGGTCGGGATCGACGGGGCGGATGCCAAGACCGGCGACATCATTCCGGTGCGTGGTGTCGGCTGCATCCGCAATGTCCGAGCGGACACCGGCGTTGTCCGCATGGCGGATGTCCGTCTCACGTGGACCGTCCGACGACCTCCGGGTCAGGAACGCGGCCAGCGCCTCGCGCGCCGTACGGTCGCCGCGCGGGTCGGCGGCGTACGTTCCCGGCACCTGCACCGGGGCCAGGCCGTGGCGTGTGGGGTTCGAATCGTTCAGCTTACCGAGGGCGATGCCGTTGCGGCGCGCCACGGCCTCGGCCTGGGCGATGGGATTGGGTTCGCTGATGTCGACACGGGATGAGAAACGCACGACTCCACTGTACACGCCGCGACCGGCAGCCGGCAGCCCTGATTCAAGCCCTATGATGCAGCATCGCCAACTCACTGCGTCCAAATGATAACGCCGCCCCTTCATCCGGGACGGCGTTATCATCAACGTTCAGTGAGGAACGTCACTGCTTGGTGCTGGCGAAGTACGCGGCACCGACGATGCCGGCCTCATTGCGCAGCTTGGCGGGAACAATCGGGGTCTTGATGTCGATGTACGGCAGGAACTTGTCGCTCTGACGGCTGACACCGCCGCCGACCACGAACAGGTCCGGGTTGAAGTACTTCTCCATCAGGCCGTAGTACTTGGTCAGGCGCTTCGCCCACTTCTTGTAGCCGAGGTCCTCGCGCTCGCGCACCGAGGAGGCGGCGTACTTCTCGGCGTCGCCCTTGCCCTTCGGCAGTTCGATATGGCCGAGCTCGCTGTTCGGGATCAGCACGCCGTTGTAGATCAGCGCGGTGCCGATGCCGGTGCCCAGCGTGGTGGCGATGACCAAGCCGTTCTGGCCCTGCGCGGCACCGTACTGCTGTTCCGCCAGACCGGCCGCGTCGGCGTCGTTGACCACGACGACCGGACGGCCGCAGGCCTCGGAGAAGACGGCGGTCACATCCACGCCGATCCAGGACTGATCGAGGTTGGCCATGAAGTCCAGCGGCCTGCCGGGCTTGATCGGGGCAGGGAATGCGATGCCGACCGGTGCGGTCTCGGGCACCTCGAAGTGCTCAAGCTGCTGACGCACAATGGCGGCCACCGCTTCCGGGGTGGAGACTTCCGGGGTGAGAATCTTCAGTCGCGGTTCGGCGAACTCGCCCTTCTCCAGATTGACGGGCGCGGCCTTGATGCCGGAGCCGCCGATATCCACGCCAAACGCCTGTGCTGTTTCAATCATCGTTGACCTCTCTCGTAGAAGGTTTGGTGGTTAACCCGGTACCCGCATTCTATCGCGTGCCCGCACCGACACGCACGCCAACACACCATGCAATGCAAACGTATGCACGAACTGTCGTTCCAGCGACATAATCGGTCCGCCTCCGAGCCGGGAACACGATGACAGGGCACCGGCCCGGCGATGGGATCAACCGCTGGCGAAACGCATCCCAGCGGTGCCGGCGCGCGATAATGGAAGCATGGCAGAACATACACAACTCATCGATGCGATCAACATCCGCACCTCCATCCGCTCCTACGACCCCGACCCGATCGACGACGACACGGCCCGCCAGCTCGATATGACCATCGATGCGGTCAACATGCTCGCCGATGCGCACATCCAGCTAGTGCGCGACCAGCCGGCCGTGTTCGCCGACGCCAACGCCTCCGGACACCTGAACAACGCCGCGAACTATCTGGCCGTCGTCGGCCCGAAGGACGACGACGAGGCCCGCGAGCGCGCCGGCTTCTACACCGAACGCGTGGTGCTGGCGGCCACGTTGCGGGGCCTGGGCACCTGCTGGGTCGGCGGCAGCTGGGACCGCAGCGAAGCGGCCCGCCATTGCCGGCTGTCCGCCGGCGAGGAGCTGTATCTGGGCGTGGTCATCGGGTATCCGGAACGGCATCTCGACCGCATGGCGAAGAGCTATGCCGAGCTGGTGGCGATCCGCGATGCGCACCGCGATTGTAAAACATACGAACAGTTCACCGCGCCGATGAGCGACGAGGCGCGCGCCGCAGCGCCCGACTGGTTCAAGGCCGGCGTGCAGGCCGCGATGAAGGCGCCGAGCGCGATGAACCGCCAGCCGATCGTCTTCTCATACAACCCCGACGATGACACCGCGGCGGCGATGATCGACCCGAATGTGGAAAGCGGTCAGGCACTCAACGATCTGGGCATCGCCAAGCTGCATTTCCAGATCGGCGCAGGCTCCGGAACCTGGGCGTGGGGCGACGGAGGGTTGTTCATTCACCGGTAAGCGGAGGCATGGGCTGCCAGGTGGGGTCGTGCAGCAGCTTGCGCGAATCCCACCAGCCCTTGGCGATCTGCACCAGACCGGTGCGCAGATGCTCCCGGTCCACGGCCACCAGGCGGATGACCTCCTTGGCGGCCGTGGCCAACGTGCCCACGGCGAACAGGAACGGGCGGAAATCGCCGTATGTCATGAAATACCGGGCCATGTACCCGCGGTTGCGCATGATATGGTACCGGTTCATATCCGATGTGGAGTTCAGCTGGCGCACGCCGGCGATATCCCAGTTGCCGATCTCGCGCGTGCGGCGCAGCACCACGTCCGGCACGACGATCGGATTGGTGACCTTGCTGGCCCGATACCCGTACATCGTATCGTCCCAGTAGATGAAGAACCGCGGATCGGGCAGGCCGATCCGTTCCACGATCCGCCTGCTGAACAGGCCTCCCTCGAAGCACAGCGTGTTCATCACCCGATACCCGGCCTTGCCGAACGCGGCCGGGGCGATCGGGTTGGGGATGCCCAACGGCACGATGAACTGGTACTGCCAGTAGAACGGACCGCCGTCGTAGTCGTATCGGCTGCCCTGGATGACCTCGTGGCGCTTCGTCCATTTCGCCAGCTTCTCGATCCCCGGCTTCTCGGCATGTCGCGTCTGCGAGCTGTTCTTCTTGCGTACAGTCATGTCCTCCGTTGTTGCACCCACCGTCGCCACCGGGCAACCGTCGCGCGCATCGTCCGACATGCGGCCGCACCGCCGCCGTTCGTCCCGCGGTGGCTGTACGAATGGAAACGCAAGTTTCAGGGAAGGTGCAATTCCTTACTGGCGGTAACGGCGCAACCGGGGTTCATAACGGTGGCCGCCGAAGCCCGCGACCCGCGAATGCGGCTGATCCGGTGCAATTCCGGAGCCAACGGTTACAGTCCGGATGGAAGAAACGAGGTGCTCGCATGAGCGTGTCTTCGCATACCGATACCCATTCCACATCCGTCCCGTCCGCGTCGTCCGCTTCGGCGCATGCCACCGGCGTGGCCGATTCGGGACGCTGGTCCACACGCCGCATCGCCGTGTACGCGCTGTTCGTCGCGTTGTCGATGGCGGTCAGTTTCATCGAGTTCCCGCTGATTCCGGGCGTGCCGTGGCTGAAGTACGACCCGTCCGGCATCGTGTGCCTGGTAGCCGGCTTTGCGTACGGTCCGGCCGCGGCGGTGCTGGTGAGCGTGCTCGGCTTCGTGCCGCATGTGTTCGCCGATCCGTGGGGTTCGCTGATGGCGATCGCCGTGGCGCTGGCGATGAGCGTGCCCGCCGCGCTGGTCTACCGCCGGCTGCGCACGCGCCGTGGCGCGCTGATCGGCATCATCGCGGGCGCCGTGGTGGCGCTGGTGGTGGCGATCATCGGCAATCTGCTGGTCACGCCGATCTACGCGGATATGACGGTCGAACAGGTGGCGGCCATGATCGTGCCGGCGCTGCTGCCGTTCAACCTGGCCAAGCTGGCGGTGCACGGCGTGGTGACGTTCCTGATCTACAAGCCGATCTCGAATCTGCTCAACCGATGACCGCTCAACCGATGACCGTGCAGCCAACCGACGACGTCGCCGTGGCGTTGCGCGGCGTCCGTTTCAGCTACGACAACGGGGTGACCTGGGCGTTGGACGGCGTGGATCTGACCGTTCGGGCCGGCGAGCGCGTGTGCATCGTCGGCCCGAACGGTTCGGGGAAGTCCACGCTGTCGAGGATCGTCGCCGGGCTTGCGGCCCCGGACGCGGGCACCGTCACGGTGCTGGGCGAACGGGTGTTCGACGGCGATGCCGGGCCGGATCCGGATGCCTACCGCCGGGCGCGCCGCGGCATCGGCGCGGTGTTCCAGAATCCCGAGGACCAGCTCGTCACCACGGTGGTCGAGGACGATGTGGCGTTCGGCCCGGAGAACCTCGGCATCGCGCATGACGACATCGGCAGGCGCATCGCCGAGGCTCTGCAAGCGGTCGACATGACCGAGTCGCGAGCCGCGGATCCGACGGTGATGAGCGGCGGCCAGCAGCAGCGCATCGCCATCGCGGGCACGATGGCGATGCATCCGGCGATGGTCGTGTTCGACGAGCCGACCGCCATGCTGGACGGGGCCGCCCGGGCCGAGGTCATGGCGGTTCTCGACAGCCTGCAGGCGCGCGGCGTGACCATCGTGCATATCACCCACCATGCCGACGAAACGCTGCGGGCGGATCGCGTCATCCGCATGGAATCCGGGCGGATCGTATCGGAGGGGCGCCCGCGTCGGGACGACGCCGCCCGTGCCGCTTCAGCCGACCAACCGCACCCGCCCGCCGACGGCGGCGACGAACCGCAGCCTGATTCCGAACCGATCATCGCCGTCGAGCATGTCTTCTTCACGTACCCGGGCCAGACGTCGCCGGTGATCGACGACCTGTCGCTGAACATCGCACGCGGCGAGACCGTGGCGCTGATGGGGCACAACGGCGCGGGCAAGACCACGCTGGCACGTCTGCTGTGCGCGCTGGAACGGCCGGACGACGGATCGATCACCGTGGCGGGGGTCCCGGTCGCGCTCGCCCGTGGCGGCCGACGCGATACCGCACGAGAACGCCGATCAGGTACAGCCGGAACCGGTCATGTACGCAAACCGCGTATGGCCTCCCGTACGCAGCGGCGGGCGTTACGCCGGCACGTCGGCTATGTGATGCAGCATCCGGAACGGCAGCTGTTCGCCGACACGGTGGCGCAGGATGTGGCCTACGGGCCGCGCAATCAGGGGCTGCCCGAGGCCGCGGTGCGCGAGCACGTCGAGTGGGCGTTGCAGCTGCTGCGGATCGGCCATCTCGCCGACCGTTCCCCCTTCGCCCTGTCCGGCGGCCAACAACGGCTGGCGGCCATCGCCGGCGTCCTCGCCTGCCGGCCGGATGTGCTCATCATGGACGAGCCGACCGCGGGGTTGGATGCCCGGGCCAGCGCACGGATCCATGATCTCATCCGCACGCTGCGTGCCCAAGGCGTCACCGTGCTGGTCATCACGCATTCCGCCGCCGAAGCCGCGGTGATAGGTGCCCGGATCATCACCATGGGGCAGCCGCCGCACACGCAGTCCGCCCGCACCGGCGCGGAAGGCAGCGGACCGTTGGGAACCCTGGACCCACGGGTCAAGATGGTGACGTTCCTGGTGTTGATGTTCACGGCGTTCGCCATCTCGAACGCGTGGCAGCTGGGGCTGGCGGCCGCGCTGACCGCGGGGATCATCGCCGTCGGCAGGCTGAACCCGTTGCGGCTGCTCGCCGCGGTGCGGTTGATCCTGGGCATGCTGGTGGTGATGGGACTGCTCAACCTCTTCTTCGCGCGCGGCGGCGACGTGCTGGCCGCATGGGGACCGCTGACCATCACGACGGGCGGCGTGCAGACCGCGGCGCTGTACACGCTGCGATTCGCGCTTGTCATTGTTCTGGGCGCGGTCATGATGGAGACCACCACGCCAACCGCGCTCACCGATGCCGTCGGGTCGCTGCTCTCACCGTTGCGGCGGTTCGGCGTGCATACCCAGGAGATCGCCCTGGTGCTGAGCCTGGCGCTGCGGTTCCTGCCCACACTGGCACGCGAGGCGCATGCGGTCATCGACGCGCAGTCGGCGCGCGGCGGCGACATCGAAACCGGTTCCCCGGCCAAACGACTGCGCGCGCTGACGGCGATTGTGGTGCCGGTGTTCGCCGGCACACTGCGCCATGCGGACAATCTGGCGCTCGCCTTGGACGCGCGCTGCTATGAGGAGGGCGCGCATCGCACGCACTGGCGGCGGATGCGCGTACGTCGGCGCGATCTGCTGTTCATCACCATGGCCGTGCTCTATCTGCTCGCCTTGATGGCGCTTCAGATGCCCTGACCGGTTCAGGGTATCCCCTGATGGCGAAGTACAGCGTCCGGTGCGTATGCTTAAGACATGAGACTCTTAGGTAACATCCTGTGGATCCTGCTGGGCGGCCTGTTCATTGCGATCGGCTGGGCGCTGGTCGGTCTGGTGCTGTGCATCACCATCATCGGCATCCCGCTGGGACTGCAATGCTTCAAGATGGCCACGCTGACGCTGACGCCGTTCGGCAAGACCGTGGACTACGGCGGCGGCATCGGTTCGACGCTTGTCAATATCGTGTGGGTGATCCTGGTCGGCTGGTGGATGGCGCTGGGCTATGTGGCGGCGGGTTTGGTGAACTGCATCACCATCATCGGCATCCCGTTCGGCCTGCAGTCGTTCAAGATGGCCAAGCTGGCCCTGTGGCCGTTCGGCGCCGAGATCCGCAATCTGTGATTCATACGCCATAGCGCGGGCCGTGCTCGGGTACACTGGTTTCCATGAGCAAGACACTACGTAGCATCGGTGCCGCGTTGTGCCTGACCGCCGCCCTGTCCACCGCACTGGGCGGCTGCGTCGACCGCGACGACGCCACCGACGAGATCCTGCACCGCCTCGATACCATGCAACGTGAGATCGAGGACCTCCGGGCCGGTTCCACCGGCTCGTCCGCCAGCGACGGGACCACGTCGTCCGATTCCGGAACGGCCACGGATGGCGGTTCCTCCGCTTCGACCCAAGCTGCGCCGATCGATCAGGCCGGGTTCGAAGCGGCGATCGCCGATCTGGAGTCCCGTGCGTCCGACGCGGTGGCCACCGCCGATGCCGTGGCCGTGCCCTCCGCCCCCGCCGACCGTCCGCAGGCGTATTTCGACGCCACGCGACCGTTGGAGGCGTTGGACGATGAGATCGACCGACTGGACGACCAGATCGAGGACGCGCACCGGGCCAAGACCATCGACCGCAACACCATGTGGTCGTTGGAGGACCGGCTGGACGTCGTCGACGATCAGATCGACCAGGCCAAGGATTCGCTCGAACGCCGCATGGGTATCGACGACTGACCCGACATCGCCGCAGCCGGCACGGCATGATCATCCCCGGCTCATGACCGTGGCCCGGTGAACCATCCGATACGGTTCACCGGGCCGCATCGTGCCGGGAGGCATCGCGCACGGTCAGCGGTCCCATTCCGGCTTCCACGAGTAGTGCATGTCATAGGCGCTGGCCCAGAACATGTATTCGTTCTCCACACCGGTGACGAAGATGTCGATCAGCTCCTGCTTGCGCTCCTCCGGCAGGTCGGCGGCGAGCCGCTCGATGTGGTCGATCAGCCACACCGACCCCTGCCAGAACTCATCGGTCTTATACATGTCGACCCAGCTCTTGTACGGGTTGGCATCCAAGGTGTCGGCGAACTCGCGGGCCAGACGCTGCCCGTAATCGGCATACACCCACGCGCAGGGCAGCACGGCGACGAGGATGTCGACCAACGGCTTGGCATAGGCGATGGAGAGGATGTTCGACGTGTAGGCGCGGGCGAACGCCGACTGCCGCACGTCGAGCATCTCCTGTTCGCTGATGCCGTAGCTGGCCATATACGCGCGATGCACGCTGCTTTCCACGGCGAAGATGTTCGACTGCACCTGCGCCATGAACGCCATGATCTCCGGGTCGTCGGTTTTGGTGGCCGCCAGCGCGTGGACCTTGGCGTACTCGGTCAGGTATCGGAAATCCTGCAGCAGGTAGAACGCGAAGCGTTCGCGCTTCAGCGTGCCCTCGCCGAGTTCACGGATGAACGGCTGCCGGTAGCCCTGCTCCCAGACCAGGTCGGCGGCCTCGCGCATCCGCTGTGCGAACGGCGGCACATGCTCCGGGGTCATGGTGGCGATGTCGAATGATGATACGACGGTGTCGGTCATATGATGCCTCCCTACGATGGTGTTAACCAACAGGTTCCAAGGGTCAGGCCCGAAGCCTTTCTCAACCCGCGCGGGTTCCCCTGCATATCACCGGCATTATCGCACATCCACAGGATTATCGCCGGGATTCTCCGCCCCTTCGCGTACCGTAGATGGGCGTTTGCATACTTGTACGATCCGACATCGGCCATGGTCCGCCGGCCGCACTCGGGTACGAACCACCACGGCAGGAAGGCACATACGATCATGACGTTGACGAAGAAGCAGATCAAGCAGCTCAAGGCGATGGCCCATCATCTCAACCCGATCATCCAGGTCGGCAAGAACGACCTGTCCGATGCAGCCGTCAAGCAGGCCGATGAGACGATCGAGAAGCGCGAGCTGATCAAATGCGATGTGCTCGACGGCTCCGGCCTGACCGCCAAGGAGGCCGGCGAGGAGCTGGCCGAACGTCTGGGTGCCGAACTCGTACAGGTGATCGGCAACCGCTTCGTGATCTACCGCGCCTCGCACCGCGACGACATCGAGAGGATCAGGCTCGTCCGCGGCTGAACCGACGGCCGCAGCCCCTGGCGGTTCACACCTTCAGCTGGGCCAGCTCCTTGCGGATCGCCAGCATCTTGCCGTAGGCCGCGTTGCGTTGTTCGGTGGTCCTGGCCCGTGCATGCGCCGCCTTGGCCTTGGCGTATTCGGATTCCAGGAACGTCGCGCGTTCGCGTGCCGCGATGCGCGCATCGATATCGGACCCATCGATGTCATCGGCGATGGTCTGCGCACACAGCGAGTCCCACAGCTCCTCCATCGTGGTCCCGTACACCGTCAGTCGCGACCCGGCGGCCGGACGCCATGCTCCGGCATGCACCTTGGTGATCGGCGTATGCCCCGGTTTGACCGGCACGTTCCGCCGGACCGCGAACGCACACTGTTCGGCGTCGGACGCGATCGGCTCCCCGGTTTCGGCGTCCGGCAGCGGCCCGCCGTCGCGCACGCACACGAACACGATGCCGCCCTGCCGTTGGGCGGCGATATGGTCGATCACCTCCACCGGCACCGCCGCTCCGCTCGGCACATGCAGTCCCAGCACCAGGATCTCCGGGAAACGCCTGCTTTCCGCCAGACCCGTGGTCGCGGGACGCAGGATGGCCAGCATGCTGATCGATTCGATATCCGTGGCGAAGCGTTGTTTAGTCTTGGCCGATACCGCCCCTCGCCCGATGAACATCTGTTTGGGCAGCGCGCCTTTGGCGTCCGGCACGGCAGCCCGTGTCGGCAATCCCAGCGTCAGCGCGTTCAATGATCCACAGGATGCGGCGATCGCCATCGACATACCTCCTTGTTCGCGGCGGCGTTACCGGACATCGTAGCGCAGATCCGTCCCCGTGATCCGCCGTGTTCCGAATCCGCACGGCCAAACCGACCGTGCAGGTCCGTGTTCCCGCGGCGCGGTCGATGATTTCTTGGCTATGCTGGAACCATATTCCTCCGATGCATGACCGATCTTCACACAGGGAGTGGGTATGAGCGCACAACGTTCACCGAAGGGGTTCGCCGTCGTCGATTTCGAGACCACCGGCATCAATCCGTCGGGCGGCGACCGTGCCATCGAGGTCGGCATCGTGCATGTGACGCCGGACGGCACCTTGGAGGATGAGGCGGAGACCCTGATCCGCGTGCAGCGCGACCTGGGGGCCAGCAACCTGCACCACATCCACGCCGCCGATCTGATGGATGCGCCGGATTTCGCCGGCATCGCCGCCGAGCTGCGCGATTGGCTCGACGGGTACGTGTTCGTGGCGCATAACGCCGTCTTCGATTCCCGGTTCCTGAACGCCGAGTACAACCGGCTCGGGTATGCGACGCCGGTGGACCGCACGACGTCGATCTGCACGCTGCGGCTGAGCAACCGGTTCCTGGGCTTGCGCAGTCTGGACGACTGCTGCCGCGAGCTGGGCATCCGCAACGCCGACGCGCACAGCGCACTGGGCGACGCGCATGCGACCGCGCTGCTGCTCAGCGGTTTCCTGCACGGCATCCCCGACTGGGAGGGCTGGCGGCCCGCGCTGCGAGCGGCGGCCGAGCTCGAATGGCCGCGGATCGAGGAGCGGCCCCGCCCGTGGATGCCCAGGCAGAGCCATGCCGCGCGCAGACCTGCGTCCCCGTTCCTGAATCGTCTGCAGTCGGGCAATCCCGGCGCCTCGGACGTCCATCACGCCGATGCGGTCATGCTGGATGCCGCGGCCGAATACGCGGACCTGCTGGATCAGTGCCTGATCGACGCCCGGTTGAGCGAACATGAGAAGAGCGCGCTGGTGGACATGGCCAACGCGCTGGGGTTGACCCGGGAGGATTGCCTGCGCATCCATGAGCACTATTTCGCCGATGTGGCCGATGAGGCGTGGCTGGACGGACGGCTCACCGACGATGAGGAGCGCGAACTCAAGCAGGTCGGGGAGCTGCTGTCGATCGATGCGGACGTCATCGACGCGGCGATCGCCGGGACCACGGTGACGGATACGGCCACGGGCCGGCATGCGCGACGCCGCCACGATCGCGAGCCGTATGCCACGGACGGCGCCCATGACGGGTCCCGGACGGCGGATCCGGAACACCTGCAATCCGATGCCATTCCGCCGGCTGATACCCGTTCGCGCGCCACGCAGGAATCCGACGGCAAATCGCAGCGCAACCATGCAGGCGGCAGGAAGCATGGGCGTCACCGTTCCCCGGAGGTTGTCCCGAACGACGACGCGCAACGCGATATCGTCCTGGGCAAGCCGGTGGTGCGCTCCACCACGCCGATTCCCGTATCCGGACGCACGCTCGACGGCAGCGGCCGATCGCGGTTCCGGCTGCATCGGGGCGATCGGCTGGTCCTGACCGGGACGATGAACCGTTCGCGCGACGAGTGGATCTACCTGCTGGAAGGATTGGGGCTTGTCATATGGCCCACCGTTACGATGCAGGTGCGTCTGGTGGTGGCCGCCGATATCGATTCCGAATCGACGAAGGCGCGCAAGGCCCGCGACTACGGCATTCCGATCGTCGACGAGGATTGGCTGGAACGCGCGTTGCGCAACGGTCTGGTCGAGGAGTGAAACCTGTCGTTCTCCCCATCGCCAAGGAGCGTCTGATATCATCCAGTACCTGACCCGCCAACCGTATACGGCCTCTGCCGCGGATGGACGACGGATCCAACCGGTCATGCTCCGAGCCGATTGCGGCCGTATACGCACCGATGAAGGAGAGTCATGAGACGACGTGTCAATTCGGCGCCCTCCCCCGACAACCGCACGGCAGGACGCCGACGCGGCGGATTCCGTGCGCTGCTGCAGGAGATGGCGGCCGAGATCCGTGCGCATCGCAGCACGGCGCTGGTGTATGTGACGCTGCGCGTGCTCGTCATCGTGACGATGGTGCTCCAATTCCTCAACGGCAACTATGAGAACGTGTTCCTGTGCCTGCTGACGCTGGTGCTGTTCCTGGTGCCCGCGTTCGTGCAGGTCACGTTCAAGGTGGAGCTGCCGTCCACGTTGGAGATCATCGTGCTGCTGTTCATCTTCAGCGCGGAGATTCTCGGCGAGATCAGTTCGTTCTATGTGCTGTTCCCGTTCTGGGACGTCACGTTGCACACGTTGAACGGATTCCTAGCCGCCGCGATCGGATTCTCGCTGGTGGATCTGCTCAACCGCAGCGACCGGGTGAAGTTCGACCTGTCGCCGCTGTTCCTGGCGATCACCGCGTTCTGCTTCTCGATGACGATCGGCGTGCTGTGGGAGTTCTTCGAGTTCGCGATGGACCAGCTGTTCGCGTTGGACATGCAGAAGGACACGATCGTGCATGCCATCCATTCGGTGACGCTCGACCCGACGAACACGAACACCACGGTCACAATCGACGGCATCACCAATACCATGGTCAACGGCATTGATCTGGGCATCGGCGGATATCTCGACATCGGTCTGATCGATACGATGGAGGATCTGATCGTCAATTTCATCGGTGCCGCGGTGTTCTCGGTCATCGGGTTCTTCTACGTGCGTTCGCGCGGGAAGAGCACGGTGCTCAGCAGGTTCATTCCGTACCGCAAGCACGGGCGGACGATCGAGGACTGGAACAATCCGGCGAACGAACCGGCCGGGGATGACACGGACGCGGATGAGCTGGCCGAACAGGTTGATGCGGCCGAGCACGCTGTGGAACCGGATACACGCCCATAGGCGTGGTACGGAAGAGTGAAACACCCGCTGCACTGGTTTCCGTACCACGTAAACGTGGTACGGAAGTCATCAGAGGCCGCAACAAGGATTCCGTACCGTACCACACACGGTTGCACACAACAGAAAGCCCGGAAATTCAACGTTCCTATAGCGGCGATTTCGTTGTGGTACGGTACGAAACGATTGATTCGTGGTCCATCGTGTTCCGTACCAGGCAACGGTTTCGAACTCACTTTCATGACGAACCTCGCCTGCTCGGTCCTGCCGCAACCCGCGCGATACGACGACAGCTACAGGGCGGCGCAAAGCCTCGGATCCATGACCGCTGGCCGCCGGGCCTCAGCAGGTTATATAGTGGCCTCAACGCATACAGGAAGGGCGGATTCATGGCCATCGACGCATATGAGATACGACTGGGCAAGGTGTTCTCCACCGACTACCGGTTCATCATCCCCTCATTCCAACGTCCCTATTCCTGGCGCCGAGAGAATATGCTCGAACTCATCGGCGATCTGGAGGACGCGGCACGAACACCGGAGCGCCCCTACTTCCTCGGCTCGCTGATCCTGGTCAAATCCGGTGGCAACGGCAGCCGCGCACAGGAGCGCCAGTACCAGGTCATCGACGGCCAGCAGCGCCTGACCTCACTGTCCATCCTGATCGCCGTGCTGCGCGACCTGGAGACCGATGAGGAGCTGCTGCGTGATTTGGACGCGCTGCTGCTGGAGCAGGGCAACAAACTGCAGGGTATCAAGGCCGAGCCACGACTCACGTTGCGGGAAAAGGACGCGGGCTTCTTCCGCGAGTACGTGCAGGAGAACAATCTGGAAGGCCTGTTCGCGCTCAAGGACACCGAGCTGACCTCCAACGCGCAGCGCAACATCTATGAGAACACCCGTGCGGCCTACGATGAGTTCTGCAATCGCAGCACGGACGAACGGCGGGCCTTCGCCCGCTATCTGGTGGACGGTGTGTGCATGATCATCGTCAGTACCGACGATCTGGCCGGAGCGCATCGTATCTTCAACGTCATGAACGTGCGCGGCCTGCCGTTGACCGCGCAGGACATGCTCAAGGCCAAGGCCATCTCATCGTTACCGCCCGCCGATCGCGACGACTACGGTAAACGTTGGGACGACGCCATCGACCTGTTGGGAGAATCGGCGGAACCATTCTTCGATACGCTGATCACAATCATTGATCATGGCGATATGAGGCATGGTGATTCGAGCCCATTCGCAGCCGGCGCCTTCGACCGGTACTTCAATACACATCCGGCGAACGAGTTCGTCGGTACCGTACTGGAACCCTACGCGCATGCCTGGCTGCACGTCACCCGACAGGCGCAGGATCAGCTTCCCGAGCCCGTCTCGGAAGCCATTCAGACGCTCTGCGACTACGGCGACGCCACCGAATGGTACCCAGCCGCCATGTGGATCCTGGTTCACAAACTCGACGTACAGGCGGTACACGTACCTGCACCCTCACCCAGCGACGACCAGATCACCGCCGTTTCGGCCATGCTCCGTGCTTTGGAACGCGTCACAGGCGTCGATAATCTCATCAACGCCACCAGCAGCGCACGCAAGGCACGGGTCGCGCGCATCGTGGCCGATCTGGATTCGGGAACGCCCGCGCAACAGTCCGCGGCGTTATCGGTCAACGACAACGAACGCCATCGCGCACTCCTGCGGCTGCGCGGCGAACTGTACATGAACCCGAATCTCAAGAAAGTCCTACTGCTGCGTGCCAACGATCAGCTCAACGGGAGCCGTGTAACGCGTCCACGCGCCCTGTACCCCGTCAGGATCTTGCCGGAGCGAATCGGTCCGACCTCGTCGTTTGCGGCATGGCCGGAGTCCATCCGTGACCATTGGGTGGACCGAATCGGCAACCTGGCATTGAGTCAGACCAATGAGACGAAGATGGAACAGCTCGACGGTTTCTCCTCGCGACGAGACCGGATTCTCTCACAGTCCGGAGCGCGCCGATTCCCATTGTCGGAGCAACTGGCAGACATCCAGGAGCTGACGCCGGAGACGCTCAACGACCGACAAAATACCACGGTACGACTCATCGCGCAGTATTGGGATATCCAGTTCGACGCGGACCATACCGATCTGACCGCGGTCAGCGAGGAACGCCTGGCCCGCGGCAACGGCTCCCCATCCCGAGGTTCCAAACGCATCACCATAGCCCAGGTGGTGGAGGCTGGATTCCTGTTGCCGGACGAACGCCTGGTGTGGAAACGTCCACGTCTGGGCGAGGAATGGTACGCCACCGTCACCGGCAACGGCACGCTCCGACTCGACAACGGCCAGGAATACGCCTCGCCGTCGGCCGCGGTCAAAGGGGTCACGGGCAAAAACGGCAGCAACGGTCTGGCCGTATGGCGGCGTGTCAGCGACGGAAGCAAGCTCGCGGACATCTGGAAGGCGTTCCGCATGAGCCATCAGGCCTGACGATTTCGCAGCACAGCGCATGCAGGGAGGATGACGTCATGGGATTGGATATTGTTCGCGGCGACATCACCACTATGGCGGTGGACGCCATCGTGAACGCCGCGAATCCGCAACTGCAGATGGGCGGCGGCGTGTGCGGGGCCATCTTCCGCGCCGCAGGAGCCCGTCGACTGCGGGAGGCATGCGACAGGCTCGCACCCATCACAACCGGCGAAGCCGTCATCACCGATGGATTCAGTCTGCCCGCACGATACATCATCCACACGCCCGGTCCCGTGTGGCGCGACGGCACGCGCGGCGAGGAAGACCTGCTTCGGGCCTGCTATCGCAACAGTCTGGCACTGGCCGCCGAACACGGCTGTGCCAGCGTCGCCTTTCCGTTGATCTCCGGCGGCATCTACGGGTATCCGGTCGCGGACGCGATCCGCATCGCCCTCGAGGAGATGCGCGCATTCCTTATGGACCCCGCGCACGCCGACATGACCGTCATCCTGGCGCTGTTCGACGAGACCACCTACGGCCTCGCACGGCATATCGACGAGCGGTACCCCGGGAGGGCGTCATGATCAACAACAGATGACAAACGCCAACGGTCCGGGGTCATCGGCGTCGCACCAAGTCCGCGAGCTTCTCACCATTCGCCTCGGGGTCCCCGGCAGCTCCGACCAGCGTATCAAAATTCGCCAACTCGACCTCCGCTCCCGCAACGCCGTCCACATCCTGAGTCCGCCCGGTCAGATGAAAGCCCATATGCTCGTAGAATGCGCAGGCGCGTGACCTTCAGCGCGAATGCCGGAGTGATGGCGTCGACCAGCTCCTGCGGCAGCATTCCGAATATGTCTCCCGCCACGTCCGGGCATGGATCTCGGCCTTTTGCTCAAGGAAGTTGGCCGTAAGATGCCTGATGCGAATTCCCTTCATGGGAGCGATTCTACCCGTCGTCCCGTCCGGAATCGTCCGGCATACCGCAACGGCCGATTCACGGTTTTGACGGACTCGAAACCGTGAATCGAAATCACGCAGAACCACAAACATCCACACAACCCAATCGGCGTGATTCCGCCATCATGCAGTCCGAACCGAACATGATGGCAATTCACAGTTTTGTGAAGACCAAAACCGTGAATTACCTCGCCGTATGAATAATCACGTTGGCCCCAAACCCACTCACGCTATCGCTTGACAGTAGTATCGTATTGCGATAGTATATGATGGCATGCGAACGCGAGACCAAGCACTCCATGAGTATCTCTACGGAGGCCCTTATCCGAGAGGCTTTCCGACCGGACTGGAAAAACAGGTGAAACGCAAACTGCAAATGTTGAAAGCCGCGCACGCGCTCCACGATCTGAAAGTACCGCCGGGAAACAGATTGGAACCGCTGCAAGGCAACCTGCTCGGACATTGGAGCATCCGCATCAACCAGCAATACCGACTCATCTTCCAATGGGACGACGACGCCAAGGAGGCATACGATGTCTATTTCGACGACTACCACCAC
>ENA-UOIW01000741-UOIW01000741.1-human-gut-metagenome-genome-assembly--contig:-P58-NODE-741-length-23397-cov-10.616871_pt1 | contig 23397 bp, 20 predicted proteins | sample MGYA00242334_ERZ723881 | MGnify/ENA metagenome assembly ERZ723881 | reverse complement strand
TCCGCTGTGGTGGATGGGGCACAGGCCCAGCCCGGCGCCTTCTTCACCGTGGAGCGGGACTGGAGCGGCACCCAGCAGGTGCAGGTGTCCTTCACCATGGAGACAAAACTGGAGCGCCGCCCCAACGACCTGTACTGCGTCAAGCGCGGCCCCTTGCTGTATGCCGTGGCCATCCAGGAGGAGTGGACCCGCCTGGAGTACACGCAAAACGGGGTGGAGCGGAAATACCCCTACTGCGACTATGAAATCCGCCCCCTTTCCCCCTGGAACTACGCCTTCGCGGACGACAGCTTCACCGTGGAGGAGCAGGAGGGCTGGGACGCGCCCTTCTCCACAGAGCGCCCGCCCATTTCCCTCACCGGCACCTTCGTGCAGATTGACTGGGGCTTTGACAACGGCCTCTGCCATGAAGTGCCGGACAGCCGCGTCCCCCTGACGCCGCCCCAGCAGGTCCGGCTCATCCCCTATGGCTGCACCAACCTGCGCATGACGGAAATGCCCTGGATACAGGCGGAATCCCCCACATAAAAACCAGCGCCCCGGAAGCTGCGGCACAGCGCCGCCTCCCGGGGCGTTTTTTCCTGCCCCCTCTTGACAGGGGAAGGGGCAGGTGCTATCATTTAATAAACAATTCGGTTAAATGTTAAATGTCTGGGAAAGGAGGCAGCTGTGGCGCTGCAAAACACCTTAAAAGCCTTGGCGGACCCCATCCGCCGGGAGATATTGAACCTGCTGAAACAGGGGAGGCTTTCCGCCGGGGAGATAGGCGAGCACTTCCCCGTCACCGCCGCTTCCATCTCCCGGCACCTGTCCGTGCTGAAAGAGGCGGACCTCATCCGCGACCAGCGGGAGGGGAAATTCATCTATTACCAACTGAACACTTCCGTGCTGGAGGAAGTGATGCTGTGGCTTTCACAGCTGAAAGGAGAATGAGTTATGAAAGAGATGCTGGCGCGCCATAAGGGCAAGTTGATTTTGTCCTCTTTGGTCATTTTGCTGCCCATCCTTCCGGCGGCTTTCGCAGGCCAAACGCTGTTTCTCTGGGAGCCGGTGCTGCTGCTTGTCAGCCAGTGGGTGATAATGCTGGTGGTGCTGCACGCCAACCGGAATAAGGAGCAAAGCCCCAAGGTGCTGAACCTGGTGGCCTGGATTCTCCCCGTGCTGTCCTTGCTACTGGGCGTCGTTGGCCAGCTTGCCCAGGGCGGCGCGGATTCGGCCTACCTTATTACCGCGCTGTTCACCTTCTTCATGGGCCTGCTGTTTTTCCTCATCGGCAACTATATGCCCAAGACAAAGCAGAACGGCGCCGTGGGCATCCGCATCAAGTGGACTTTGGAAAGCGAGGAAAACTGGGACGCCACCCACCGCTACGCCGGGAAGCTCTGGTGCCTGGGCGGCCTGCTGCTGATGGTTTGCGCCCTCATCCCCAGCGTGCTGGCGGTGATTCTTCTTTGGATTGTCATCCTGGCGGCGATGGTGATTTTGCCCACCCGCTACTCCTACCGCTTCTACAAGAGCCAGGTGGCGGAGGGCAAGGTGGAGAAAAGCCCCGTCAAGCCCCGGAGTATCGTCCTGATAGCGGTGCTTGTCCTGGCGTTCGGCGCCTTCCTGGCCTGGTCCCTGTTCAGCGGGGACATCCAGTATGTCTACGGGACAGACGCCCTCACCGTGGACGCCTCCGGCTGGGGGGACTTGACCATCCCCTACAGCAGCGTCACCTCGTTGGAATACTTCGACCAGGACCCCTCCCAGGACGCCTCCGGCTTCCGCACCAACGGCCTGGGCAATTTCAAGGTGGCCCTGGGCAGCTTTGAAAACGACCTCTACGGCGATTACACCCGCTATACCTTCGCCTCCTGCGGCGCCTGCGTGGTCCTGGAGTCCGACGGCCGCACCATTGTCCTCAACGCCCCCGACGCCGCCAGCACCCAGGAGCTGTACCAGTCTCTTTTGGAAAAGACAGGCTTGGGATAATCCCAGGGGAACATGGCAAAAACCGGCGGAACCGTTAGGGTCCTGCCGGTTTTTTCTATGGGGGTGTGCTGGCGTTTCTCACTCTACGTCCTGCAAGGCGTCGTAGCCCTCCTCGCCGGTGCGCACCTTCACCACGTTCTCTACGTCGTACACAAAGATTTTGCCGTCCCCAATGTGGCCGGTGTACAGCACTTTCTTGGCGGTTTCAATCACCGTTCGCACCGGCACTTTGCTGACCACAATATCCACCTGTACCTTGGGCAGCAGGGTGGCCTCCACCTGTACGCCCCGGTAATATTCGGGCTTGCCCTTCTGCAAGCCGCAGCCCAGCACGTGGGACATGGTCATGCCTGTGATGCCAATGTCCATCATGGCTGTTTTCAAAGCCTCAAAGCGGGACTCCTTACAGAGAATCTCCACCTTGGTGAACTTGGGGGATTCCTCCGAGAAAACAGGCATCTTCTTCACAGGAACCGCCTCGGCGGGAGGCACGTCACCAGGCACCTGAACAGGGGCGGCAGCGGCGTCCCCGTCCAAGGCTGTGGTGTCGGGGAGCATGGCAAAGCCGCCGTAAGCGGTGAGCAGGCCGTGCTCGGAAACATCCAGGCCCATCAGTTCGTCCTCAGGGTCGGCACGCAGGCCGATGGTGTGCTTAATCACCTGGAACACAATGGTGATGACAACAGCCACATACAGCGCCACGGAGAGCACGCCCAGGACCTGTATACCCAGCAGGCCAAAGCCGCCGCCATAAAATAGGCCGGGAGCGGTGGAACTGCCCGTGGCGAACAGACCCACCAGCAAGGTGCCCAAAGCGCCGCACACACAGTGGACGGAGATAGCCCCCACAGGGTCGTCAATCTTGGCCACTTTATCGAAGAACTCAATGGCCAGCACCATGACAATGCCGCAGACAGCGCCAATGAAGAAGGCGCCCACGGGATTTACCGCGTCGCAGCCGGCGGTAACGCCCACCAGGCCGGCCAGGGCCGCGTTGTAGGTCATGGAGACGTCGGGCTTCTTGTAACGGATCCAGGTGAAAATCAAAGCGGCGCAGCAGGCCACGGCGGCGGACATGTTGGTGTTGAAGAACACCAGGCCGGCCCGCTCCATCAGCTCGTCGGTATCCATGCCCACCGTGGAGGCGCCGTTGAAGCCAAACCAGCAGAACCACAGGATGAATACACCCAAAGCGGCGGAAGTCATATTGTGGCCCAGAATAGCCCGGGGCTTGCCGTCCTTGTCATACTTGCCAATGCGGGGCCCCAGGATTTTGGCGCCGATCAAAGCGCACAGGCCGCCCACCATGTGCACCGCGGTGGAACCGGCGAAATCGTGGAAGCCCAGCTGCGAAAGCCAGCCGCCGCCCCAAATCCAGTGGCCGGAAATGGGGTAGATGATCAGGGAGATGGCCGCCGAGTAGATACAGTAAGCGGAGAACTTGGTGCGCTCCGCCATGGCGCCGGAGACGATGGTGGCCGAGGTGGCGCAGAACACCGTCTGGAAAATGGCATAGGCCCACAGGGGCACCCCCGCCGGGAGAATGTGGCTGTAATCGCCCATAATCAACGGGTCAATGGTGCCAAACAAGGCGGTGCCGCTGCCGAACATAATGCCGAAGCCCACCAGCCAGAAGCAGGGCGTGCCGATGCAGAAGTCCATCAGGTTCTTCATCAGGATGTTGCCTGTGTTTTTCGCACGGGTAAAGCCCGCCTCACACAGGGAGAAACCCGCCTGCATGAAGAACACCAGGGCAGCGCCCACCAGCACCCAAATTGTGTTGACCGCACTGAATGTCATACTTATCAACTCTTTCCGTAAAATTTGTGTATGCAAAACGGCTGAGCCGCCGGTTGCCCAGGTGGAACAAAAAAGGCGCCCTGGGAAAATCCCAAGGCGCCTTTGCCCTGCTGTATGGAACACAAAAAGCGCTTCGCAAGCCGTGCCTGCGAAGCGCCATTGCTTAATCGATCTGCCGATGGTGTTATTATATGCCTATGGACAGCGGCTGTCAAGCTGTTTTGCATGAATTCATGGATTTTGTTGCACAATGCCTTTGGAACGTCATGAGATATCAGGCAAAATTATGGATATAGCAACAAGGGAGCCGGTTCTATGAATTTTTGATAACCAAATCTTGCAAAGACGAAAAAACCTAGGAGAATAGCGGTTTTTTGCAACCGCGCAAATACTTACTTGCACAGTCGCAAATGCACTAATTATTATAAACAAATTGATTTTTTATTGTCGCTATTTTCGTTGACAAACATCGTCAAGTGGTCTATAATGCAAACCATAGAAAGCAAAAATGAAACAACGGTATTTATGCTTAGGGCAAACCTGCCTGGGAAGCTCCGGCAGGAGGGTGCTCTGTAAGCATCGCCTGTAGGAAAGGGGGGAAAGGAGGAGTTCCGTTCCCGGCAAGGGGAATGGGAAAAGCAAACGAGGAGAGCGTATTGAAAGAATGACCAATTTTTGAGGAAACGAGGCGAATTTTGTGAAAAAGAAGGTTCGAAGAACAAGCAAGAAATTTCTATCCATCCTTTTGACACTGCTGTTGACCGTTGCCTTACTCCCGGCGGTTGTGGCCCACGGCGAGACAACGGTCTCCTTTGATGTGCTTCGCACAGCCATTAACCCTGGCTATTACTTCTCCGGCATACTCATTGACATGGGCATCCCCCTGAAAGCCGGGGATGTGGATAAAGACACCTTTGCCGCTGCCGCCAAGGTGACAGAGGCCAACGGGGATGTCCAGGGCTCCTTCGGGAACTTCGCGTGGGACCCTGAAAAAGAGGACTATGCCCTGGAAGATAACTGGGCCAAGTGGAATATCCTGGACGCTTACGTGGCCGATGCCCAGGGCAATAAGGCCGAAGAGGGCAATTACGTCAAGTTGGACATTGAATGGGGTACCCGCACCGAGCAGAACGGCGAGAGCGATGCCAGCCGGTACGACGTCCCCGCAACACGGGCCTCTTGGTACACCTTGAACGGGTTTCACGCCTTTGCCACTGTAGAGGTGAAGCTCACCCAGGAGAAGGGTATCCCCGGTATTGCGGACGCGGTCTATGTGCAGGATGAAACCCGTCACGACCCGCTGTTCTCCGCCTTTGACCTCTCCCTGGAGGTCCCCGGTGGCGGTAAGGCCCCCCTGTATACCCCCGCTAACGCCAGCGAAGACAACCTGCGGCCTTTGCTGGTGTGGTTCCACGGCACAGGCGAGCGCTATGCCGAAAGCGAAATCGACGGCAAGGTTGTGAACAACGCCGGCGCCAACCTGGTGGGCAACCGGGCCCTGGCCTTTGCCGATGAGGAATTCCAAGAGCAGCTGGGCGGCGCTTATGTGCTGGCGCCTCAGTCCACGACAGAGGGCTGGAGCTCCAAACGGCTGGATGATATGGAGGCCCTTATCCACCAGGTGATTGAAGACAATTATATCGACCCGGAGCGGGTCTATGTAGGCGGCCTTTCTATGGGCACCGGCATGACCACCCCGTTGATAACCTCCACCACTGACAACCGCATTCAGTTCGCCGCCGCCATGCTGGTTTCCGGCGGGAACCTGAACGAGGCACAGGCAAAGGTGATCGCGGACAAGGGCTTCCCTGTCTACCTGGTGGGCAGCGCTTCCGACGGCGCCGCCGGCGGTCTGCCTGGCACCTATGAGCGCTTGATCGCTGCTGGTGTGGACGCCAAGCTGGAGCTCTATCCCGAAGGGCCCGTGTTTGACGGCACCGACTATTTCGGCGCCCACGATGCTTGGAATTACGTCTACAACAACCTGGTGGAGGATGACCAGGGCCAGACCATTTTCCAGTGGCTGTCCCAGCAGACTTCCGAGCCCGCGCCTCCTTTCAACGACGTTGCGGCCGGGGCATGGTACTATGGCGCCGTGAAATATGTCTACGACCATGAGATTATGGCAGGCACCGGCGACACCACCTTTGGCCCTGAGGAGAACCTGGATCGCGCCACGGTGGTGCAAATCCTTTACAATCTGGAGGGCACCCCGGATATCAGCGAAGAGGACTTGGGCTATCCCTATGAGGATGTGGATGCCGATATTTGGTACACCAACGCCGTGTACTGGGCCCGCTTGACCGGTGTGGCCGAGGGTGATGGGGACGGAACCTTCCGCCCCGAGGATGACGTTACCCGCCAGGAGCTGGCCCAGATGCTCTACAACTATGCGGAGTATAAGGAGTATGACCTGACTGCCGAGGGCGATTTGAGCCAGTACCCCGACAGCGAAAAGATAGCCGGCTGGGCGGAGAAGGCCATGAGCTGGGCCAACGGCAACAAGCTGATCAACGGCCACGACGATGGCACCATCGACCCCGAAGGGACAGCTGTTCGCGCCCAGGCCGCCAGCATCCTGACGAACTTCCATCAGACCTTTGTCGCTGCATAACAACTGCGAGAGAACCTTCGGCGGGTTTTCTCATCCAACAAAAGGACATGGCACGCGCACTGCGGGCCATGTCCTTTTTCTCTTTCACATCCCTCGGAGGGGAACGCCTGGCACAAGCCTGGGGACGGCAGGCATTCCATCCCGGGCTGGTTCCGTGGCCAGGATGGTTACCCCTTTCTGTGGTAGAACCCCGCCACCGCCAGCCCTATTCCCAGCGCCAGAAAGGAACCCCCCAGCAGCACCCACTGTTCCGTGGTGGAGGAAGCCTGGCTTTGCCCCTGGCCCAGCGCTCCGGGCTGGGCCTCTATCCCATCGTCAGCGGTCCCTTCTGCCGGCTGGGTGGGAGGCTCTTGCCCCATGGCCCCGCCTGCTTCCGCGGGGGCGGAAGCACTTTCCTCCCCATTGGAGGTATCCCCCTCCCCGGAGGAGCTTTCCACCTCACTGGATGGGCTTTCCTCCGTGGCGGAGGAGGCGCTGTCCGGGGCTGCTTGGCCGGGGGCCTCCTGGGGTCCTTCCCCGCTGGGAAGTTCCGGCGGGCTGCCCATGTCCTCCTGGCCCTGGGGGATGGCCGGGGCCTGGCCCACGCTGTCTTGGATGGCGGCGGACATGCCAGCCCCTTCCACGGCTTCCTGGGACTGCCCCATGCCCCGCCCCCAAGAGCGCTGCCCGCCGCCGTTGTTCATGGTGCCCATGGCAGAGATGTCCACCGAGGAGGCGTCCACTAGGCTGGAGCTGTCCGCGCTCTGCCCGTCGTCCGTGGAGGGGATGGTGCCCTCCAGCTGGCCTTGGACGCTTTGGGCCCGCAGCAGGCAGAAATCCTCCAAGGCCTCCACCCCCGCCTGGAATTCCTCTGTGGTGCAGAACTTGGTGGGGTCTTTCTCCACATAGGGGGTAATCAAGTCCACCACCTGCTGGAAAGCCTGGGCAAAGGCGCCGCTGTCAAACCACTCCGCCAGGAACTGGGAGAAATACTGGTGGTACAGCTGGGTGTACTCCTCGCTGGAGAAAATCCAGGCGAGCATGGGCCGGGAGTCCACCGTGCCCCCGGACACCGGTGTGTCGATGGGATAGTTCACCAGCGCGGTGGCGTCCGAGCTGCCCAGAAAGCCCCCAAAGGCCAGGTTGTAGTCCCAGGAAATCATGGAGAGCTGGCCGTCCTCCTCGTAGAGGTAGTAGTTGTGAATCATAGAGCTGGTGTAGCTGTCAAAGTTGCACACAAAGTTGTGCACCACAAAGTAGCGGATGACCTCCTCCACGTCCACCACTTCCTCCAGGTTTTCCTGGGCGTTCAGCTGTTGCAGGCTGGCGATGAGCCTGTCCTTGTCGCTGTCGGTGACGTCGGTTTTGGCGTTGTCAAAGATGTTCTGGTAGCTGCTGTACGCGTCGTCGGTGTAGAGTAGGGCGGTGTCGTCACTGCCCATGGAGAAGCCGCCTCCTTCTGGGTCCTCAGGCAACTCCGGTGCCCCTCCTTCGGGCATCTCCCCCTCTGAGCCTGGGGAAAAGCCCTCTCGCCCAGGGAAGCCGCTGTCTAGGCCGTCAGGGGCGGCGGGGAAGGTATCCTGGCTGCCCGCAGCGGTGAGGGCGGCGCCGCCGGTTTCCCCGGCTGCTTCCTGCTGCCAATCCCCCAAGGAGAACGCCCCGCCGTTGCCCCGGCCGCCGCCCATGCTTTGGCTGTCGGGCTTGTACAGCTCCCCATAGCCGCTGCCGTAGTTGCGCTGGAGGAAGGATTCCTCCACGCCCTCCACCGCCAGGTACAGGCCCCAATCCTCGCCGTTTACGGTGATGTACACAAAGCTGCACAGGGGGGCGTCCACCCCAAAGGAGCCCATCAGCTGGTAGCACAGGTAGTCTTTCAGCATGGTGTTGTCCTGAATCAAATTGTTCAGGCTCAGCTTGTCTAAGCCGTAGTAACTCAGGGCGTTGTCGTAGTGGTCGAACTCCACCTTAAAGCTGTAGCGGCTGTTGCCGTACTGCTCCACCTGGGTCAGGGAGGTGTTTCCCTTCCCCCGGATGGCCACGTTTTCATAAACAAGGCCTCCTTCGCGGTTTGCTCGATTGTACCGTGAAGGGGCCGTCTTGGCTGCGGAAAAATAGATTGACACTTTGTAGTTCTTCTGTTATACTGCTCTTATAAACTACAAACTATCAACGAAAGGAGCCGCCTATGATTTCTATTTCCGAATCCGAGTGGCAGGTGATGCAGGCTGTGTGGTCCGGCCCGCCCAAGACCTTGCCGGAAATCCTCTCCAGCCTGCAGGCCACCGGCTGGAGCAAAACCACCATCCAAACCTACCTGGCCCGCCTGGTGAAGAAAGGCGCCCTCACCACCCAGCGTCAGGGCAAGGGGTATCTCTACTATCCCGCCCTGTCCCAGAGCCAGTGCCAGCTGGAGGAGAGCAAGAGCTTCCTCCACCGGGTCTACGGCGGCTCCCTGTCCAAGATGGTGCTGGGCTTTGTGGAGAGCGGCACGCTCTCCCCCCAAGAGCTGGAGGAGCTGAAAGCCTTGGTCAATCAGCAGGAGCAGCGCCATGATTCTCACTGAGCTGTTCTTCCTGGTGGTGTACCTGTCCCTGGTGGGCGGGCTGTTCGGCGTGGTGAGCCTGCTTCTCAGCCGGGTGCTGAAACGGGCCCTGCCCCTGTGGTTCTCCCTCTGCGGCCTGGCCCTCTATGGAATTCCGGTGCTGTCCCCCCAGGTGCGGCTGTTTTCCCCCCAGCCGGAGCAGCGCCTGCCGGCCTTCCACATGGCCGCGCTGGTGTGGGCGATGGGGTGCGTCCTGTTCCTGGCCTATCGGGTGACACGGCTGCTGCTGGCGGGAAAATCCCTGCGCCGCCGCCCGCCTTGTCAGAACCAGCGGCTCTTGGGCCTTGCCGCCCAGTGCGCCCAATCCCTGGGAAGGAAGCGCACCCCACCCCTGTTGGAAACGCCCCTGGACGCGCCCATCTCTGTGGCGGGGGCGCTGCGGCCGGTGCTGCTGGTGGATGCCGCCATCCTCTCCCTGCTGACAGACGCCCAGCTCCAAGCCGTCCTCACCCACGAGCTCACCCACATCCGGCGCCACCATTTGCTGCTCCAGCGGGTGTACGATGTAGCCTGCGCCGTCCACTGGTTCAACCCCCTGGCCTGGTTGTGCCGGGAGGACTTCGCCCTCCACTGCGAGGCCGACTGCGACACCCACACCCTTCGCTCCTTGATGGGCAGCGTCACCAGCGGGGAGTACGCCCGGGCCATCCTCCGCCTGCTGGAGCTGTCCGCCTGTAGAGAGGCCAAAGCCGCCCAGGGGCTGGGGGCCTTGACCTTCCTCCACACCAAGCGCAGGCTGGGCCGCATTCTGACAAAGCCCGCCCCGTGGCGGGAGCGCCTGCTGGCGGCGGGGTTGGCGGGTTTGTTGGTGCTGGCCTTGGCCTTTTCCGCGGAGTTCAGCCGCCAGCACTTCTATCCCTACCCCGCCTATTCCGTGGGCACAGAGTCCGGGGCACAGTAGCCCCGCTCTCTTTTACCTAATAAATCTACAAATGTAGTTATAAGGAGGCTGTTATGGAACCGAACATTGTCTTTTCCCACGTCACCAAAACCTACAAAGGGGGCGTCACCGCCTTGGAGGACGTGTCCTTTTCCGTGGGCAGCGGCGTCTTTGGGCTGTTGGGCCACAACGGGGCGGGCAAGTCCACCTTGATGAAAGCCCTTGTCACCGTGGAGCCGCCCAACTCCGGCGCCATCCAAGTCTGCGGCTTCGACACTGCCCGCCAGGGGAGGGAGGTCCGCCGGCGCCTGGGCTACCTGCCCCAAGAGCTGCCCATGTACCCCAGCCTTTCCGTGAGGGATTTCCTCCGCTATATGGGGGAACTGAAGGGCCTCCGGGACAAGAGCCAGGTGGAGAACGTCCTCGCCCAGGTGGAGATGCAGGACTTTGCCCGGCGGAAAATCGGCCAGCTCTCCGGGGGCATGCGGCGCCGGGTGGGCATCGCCCAGGCCCTGCTGGGGGAGCCGCCCATCCTGGTAGTGGATGAGCCCACCGCCGGCCTGGACCCGGAGGAGCGGGTGCGGTTCCGCGGAGTGCTGTCCCGCTACGCCCGCCAGGGGAGGACCGTGCTGCTCTCCACCCACATTGTAGAGGACGTGCACCAGCTGTGCCAGCACCTGGCCGTGCTGCGGAAGGGCCGCCTTTTCTACGCCGGGCCCTCCCAGGAGCTGCTCCACCAGGTGGAGGGCCGGGTGAAAGTCCTGCCCCTGGGGGATGACAGAGAGCTGGCTGCCTTGCAGCGTCAGGCGGTGGTGCTCTCCACCACCTACGAGCAAAACGCCATCCTGGCCCGGGTGGTGGACGAGAGCGGCCGCTTCCCCCAGCCGCCTGTCCCCGCCACCTTGGAGGACGCCTACGTCTACTGCATGGGAGGGAAAAGCCATGCGTAAAACAGTGTCCATTCTCCACTACGAGCTGAAGATGCAGGCAAAGCGTCCGGCGGTGTGGGGCGTGTTCCTGGCCGCCGCCGCCATGGCCCAGCTGGACTGCTTTCCCTCCGCCCAAAACCTGGCCCGGCTGGAGTTTCTCAACCAGCCCGCCTACTTTGTCCACCGCGTCATGACGCTGGACGCCCTGTTGCTGCTGTTCGGCCTGGCTGTTCTCCTGGCCAACCGCTTCCCCGCCGATAGGAAAAACGCCATGGGCCACCTGTTCCTCTCCTACCCCTTGGAGAGACGCCAGTACATCCTGGGCAAGCTGCTGGGGGGCTTCTGCCTGGCCTACCTGCTGACGGCCCTGTTCCTCCTGTGCAACACCGCCGTCTATGTGCTGGCCGCGCCCTTTGCCATTGCCCCGTGGGAGTGGCTGGTTCCTTTAGGCATGGCCCTGGTGCTGTGCGCTTTTCCCGCCAGTTGGTTCACCGGCTTGGCGGCGGTGGCGCTGCCCGGCGTGGTGGACATCCGCCTGTTTTACGCAGCGGCGGCCCTGTTCTTTGGGTGGAACGCCGCCACGGTGGGCTCGGCCGAGAGCATGCCCTTCTGCCTGCTCACCGCTGGGGATTTGTCCCGCCTGCTGTGGGCGCACCCTAAGTGGCCTGGGCTGGCGTGGGGAAGTGTGCTGGCAAACGCCGCGTTCCTCCTGGGCGGGGGCGTGCTGTGCGCCTGCCTGCCCTTCTGGAAGCTCTCCTTCTGGAGGCGCCGCCTATGAGACGCCTCCTGCTGGAACTGAAAATCGCCGGGATAAACTTCCCGTTGGTGACAGCCGCCCTCTCTTTGGCCCTGGTGCTCTTTGCCGCCCTGGCCGGGGAGCTGCTGGACTTTGCACCCATCGCTTTCGAGGTGGTGTTCCCCCTGTACGCCGCCATCGCCGTGGGGGAGTGGGCCCGCTTCCGCAGCGATACCGCCTTTGAGGCCATCGCCGCCCAAAGCTCCGCCCGGTTCCCCTGGATGCTTTGGCGCTTCTTTGCCGTCTTCGCCGCGGTGAGCCTTTTCGCCCTGGCCACCATGCTGGCCGCCGCCTGGGTCCGCCCGGGGCTGGCCTGGGGGGAGATGTTCCTGCTCTACCTTCCCACGGCGTTTTTCTTGGCGTCGGTGGCGGCGCTGGTGGGCGGACTTTCCTCCCAAGAGCACCTGCCCACCCTGGTGTGCGGCCTGCTGTGGCTGGTGGCGCTGCTCACCCGCAGCCTGCTGCGCCTGCCTGGGGTGGAGTATGTCTACCCCTTCCTGCGCTTTGCCGGGGACCAGCACGGCGTCTGGCTGTGGAGCAAGGCGGCGCTGGCGGGGATAGGGCTGCTGCTGTGGGCGGCCCTTGGGCTGCTCGCGGAAAAACCGCCCAAAGCGGGCCCAGCCCTCACAACCCCTATACACAAACCGGGGAAAGTGTAGTATACTACTTTTATCTATCCACGTTGCTGGGGGGAAGCGTCATGTTGTATGCGGTCATCGCGGATATTCACGGGAACTATCCCGCCCTACGGGCTGTCCTGGAAGACGCCCGGGAAGCGGGGGCGCAGCAGTATCTGCTCTTAGGGGATTTCCTCACGGATTGGCCCTTCACCCGGGAGGTCCTGGAAACGCTGGCCAGCCTGGAAAACGCCGTGTTTGTGTCAGGGAACCGGGAGTGGTACCTGGATACTTTACACCCGGCGCACCGCCACCGGGAGCAATTCGCGGCGCTGTTCCTGACCCGGGAAGCCATGGGGGAGAGGGCCCTTTCCTGGGTGAGGAGCTTGCCTAAGTCCACTCGCCTCTCCACGCCCGATGGGGTGGGCAGCCTGTTCTTGGAGCACATCCCTCCCGTGGGCGTGGGGGAGAGCGGCGGGAAAAGTCCGGCTTCCGGGGAGCTGGATGAGCGCTTCCCCACCCGGGACGCGTCCCACCAGGAAGTGGCCCAGTATGTGAGGGAGAGCTTTTTGAAGCTGCCCCATCTCCCAGAGGTTCTCCAGCGCGTGAACGCCCCGGTCTACCTTCACGGCCACAGCCACCTCCAGTACGCCGTGGAAGTGGGCGGGACGCTGTTTCTCAATCCCGGCTCCTGCGGCCTGCCGCTGGACCATCAGCCTGGGGCGCCCTATACCCTTTTGCGGTTTGAGTCCGGCCGTTTTCAAGTGGAGGAACGCCGCGTGCCCTACGATGTGGAGGAAACCATCGCGGCGGCCCGGAACTCCCCAGCCTATCAACAGGCGGCCGGGTGGTACCAGCTGAACAGCTGGCAGCTCCGCACAGCCAGGGATTGCAACCGGGTGTTTTTCCGCTTTTTGCAGGAGGAGCAGCGGCGCTCCTCCCCGCAAACCGACCAAGAGCACAACCTGGTGTTCCACAAAGCTTTGGCCCTTGCCCAGGCCGCTTGCCGGCAGCGGAAACCCGCGGGGGATTTGCCGCGAACCACATAACCAAAAACGCCCCCGCCAGCCAATAGGGCCAACGGGGGCGTTTTTCATTTCCTATCCAGTTCTTCCCGCGGGAACTCCACCCACACGGTCAGCGTGCCGCCGTGAAGCGCCGCGCCGATAGAGCCGCCCATGCGCTGGGTCAGCTCCTTGGCGATGGAAAGCCCCAGCCCCGTGGAGTTTCGGGCCGCCTCCACGGTGTAGAACCGGTCGAACAGCCGTCCCGCTGTCACCGGGTCCAGCCCCGGCGCGGCGTTGGAAAAGGTCAGCCGGCCCCTTTCCTCCAAAGTGACCTCCAAATCCCCGGCGCTGTACTTCAGGGCGTTGGTGAGGATGTTCCCCAGCACCCGGGAGAGGGCCGCCGGGTCCAGCAGGCGCTCTACCTTTTCCTCCGGCAGGCGCACCTGGGGCTCTATGCCCCGGCCTTCCAGCGCCCCGTAAAAGGAAAGCAGCGCCTCCTCCACTGCCCGGCACAGGTCCACCGGCTCCCAGGCCAGTTTCTCCTCGGACACAACCACCGAGTACCGGAACAGCTCCTCGGTCAGCCGCTTCATGGCCTGGGCCCTGCCGTCAATCTGCTCCAGATACCGCCGGGTGTCCGGGGGCAGGTCCTGGCCTTGCAGCAGCTGCAAGTACCCGGAGATGGCCGTCAAAGGCGTGCGCAGGTCGTGGGAGATGTTCACCACCGCCTCTTTCAGTTCCTTGTCCCCCTGCTGGTACCGCAGCCGCTCTTGCCGCAAGGCCCGCAGCTCCTGGTTTAAAGCGCTGGCCAGCTTCCGCAGCTCCCTGTCCCGGCAGGGCAGGGACAGCAGTGTGTTGGTGTCCTGCCCCCGGCGCTCCACCAGGTCCCGCCGAAGGGCTTTCATCCCGTGGCGCAGCAGGGCCACTTTTATTCCCAGCCCCAGCGCCACCAGGGCCAAACCAGCCGCCAACACCCAAACCATAGCCATCCTCCTATCTGCGCCGGCGCCCCAGCAGCCGGACTCCCACAGCCAGCGCCAGCAGCAGCCCCATCACCGCCCCGCCGCAAAGCCATTCCATGGCCCTATTTTACATCCTTCCGCTGGAAGATGGCAAGGCCGGCAGCGGTGGATATAAGGGTTAACACCGCAGCCCCGGCAAGCATATCATAGGGCTCGCTTTCTTCTTTGAATCCATTACGGAACTCGTTTGTCAGGCGATAGCCTTGGCAGGCAGGAACACTATCCCACAAAAATTCATAGACGGCTTTGACGGCAGGGGAGGGATAGTCCGGGTTCGGGATTTCCGGCAGGCTTTCATCAATTTCCCCTCCATATATAGTCATTCCATTTATCACAGTTTCTGTTTCCTTGATTTGGGGAATTGTTTCCGGCTGTTCTAAGCAGGAGTTGACAAAGGGTGCAAAATAGAGAGTACAAACAGCTGCAAGCAAGCTGATGACCACACCAATAGAGCGGCTGGAAATCAGCATGGCCAGTAACGTGCACAGGGAAGCGGAGGCGATCCCAACCCCCAGGGAACAGGCAAAGGCCTGTACCAGCTCAACTGTTTCCAACTGGAATTCTTCTCCCGAAATTACCTGGAAGAGCAGGCCCCCCAGAGCGCCCGCCGCTATGAAGCACAGGGCCGCCAGCATGGAAAGCAGCGTGTTAGATAGGTATACCTTTATTTTACCATGCCCTGCGGTGAATTTGTTCCGAAGGGTACCGCTGCTGTATTCCGCCCCGAAAAACAATCCGCAAAATACCGCGGCGGCAAGGGGGAGCAAGAGGGTATATAAAAAATAAGATGATTCCAGGCCTTCATTCCAATATGTGCGGTCACCTGCAGCGCCTTGCAGAAAAAATATCTCCAACAGGAACATGGCGGCGAGACATACATAGAACACCTTGCTCCGCAGCAGCCGGTACACCCCGGCGGAAAGCAGGTTACTCATGCCGCTCACCTCCCACCAGGTTGATGTAGTAGCTCTCCAGGCTCTCGTCCCGCTCCTTCACCGAGAGCAGGCTGCAGCCCTCTTTGCGCAGCGCGTCCACCAGGGCGGTGATGTTCAGCTCCCCGTAGATGTCCGCCGCGGCGCCGTCCACCACGCTGTATTCCAGCTGCCAGCTGTCCAGCACTCTGCACAAGGCGGGGACGCTGGTCACTTCCACCCGGGCGCACTTGCGGCAGGCGGCCTCCAGCTCCTGGGCGCTGACCTCCTTCACCATCCGCCCGCCGTCGATAAACCCGTAGTGGGTGGCCAGCTTGGAAAGCTCGTCCAGAATGTGGGAGGAAATCAGCACGGTGATTTGCCGCTCCCGGTTCAGCTTTAAAATCAGCTCCCGCATCTCCACAATGCCCTGGGGGTCCAGGCCGTTGATGGGCTCGTCCAGCACAAGAAAGTCCGGGTCCCCGCACAGGGCGATGGCAATGCCCAGCCGCTGCTTCATCCCCAAAGAGAAGTGCCCGGCCTTTTTCCTGCCTGTGTTCGAGAGCCCCACCAGCTCCAAAAGCTCGGGGATGCCCCCGTCATCCGGCAGTCCCAGCACCCGGTATTGCAGCTTGAGGTTTTGCTCCGCCGTCATGTCCGGGTACAGGGAGGGCGTCTCCACCACCGCGCCCATGCGCCGCCGGGCACGGTTCAGTTTGGCCTCGCCCAGTGTCGCCCCGTACAGGGAGTAGCTCCCCGCCGTGGGGGCCTGCAACCCGCACACCACCCGGATGAGGGTGGTTTTCCCCGCGCCGTTTTTCCCCACCAGGCCGTAGATAGCGCCCTTGGGCACCTCCATGTCCAGCCCGTCCAGAGCCTGAAAGCGCCGGTAGTGCTTGCACAGGCCCTGGGTTCGCAATACAGTTTCCATTTTCAGATACCTCCTTTTCGGTATGGGAGTATCCTACCGGAGAAACGTCAAGAAAGCGGTCAAGAAAAGGGTAAAGATTCCGTCAAGATTTTCCCGCGCCCTCCGCGTCCAGCCGGAACCCAATGCCCCACACCGCCTGGATGTACTCCTGGCCTCCGGCCTCCCGTAGCTTTTTCCGCAGGTTGCTCACGTGCTGCTTCAGGGAGTATTCCGTGCAGTCCGGCGTGTCCAGGCTGATGCGCTCCAAAATCACGGACTTTGCCACCGCCTGCCTGGGATTTTGCAGCAGCAGCTTCAAAATGGCGTATTCCGTCTTGGTCAGGTGGACTGCCGCGCCACTTACGGTGACTTGGCGGCTGGCGGTGTCCAGCTCTACGTCCCCGGCCCGCAGCACAGGGGAGAGGGGGGACGCCCCTTTCCGCAGCTGCACCTGGATGCGGGCCAGCAGCTCGGGCAGCTCAAAGGGCTTGGTGAGGTAGTCCGCCGCCCCGCCCAGCAGCAGGCGCACTTTGTCGTCCACGCCCACCTTGGCGCTGACCACAATCACCGGCACCCCAGCAAGGTGGGGCAGCACCTCCTCCCCGGAGAGGCCGGGCAGCATCAAATCCAGCAAGGCCAAGTCGGGCCGCTGCTGAGACAGCAGGTACACCGCCTCTGTCCCGGAGTAGGCCCGCTCCACCTGGTAGCCCTCCTTTTGCAGTACTTCCTCCAGCAAATCCCCAATAGTCTGGTCGTCCTCAATGATGGCAATGGTTTTCACAGCGGCACCCCTTTCGCAGGTTTCTTTTTCCAGAGTAGCCTATCTGCGAGCACTTGTCAAGGTGGGCCGCCACAGCGTGCCGAACAGCTTTGGGATAAGTCATCTTCGTAAAAGAGATTTGCGTCTCTCGAAGCAGCCCTAGTGTCCGTGGCAGGTATCTTGTTCGCCGCTGCAGCAGGGGAGGTTGCCTGGTGGCCTACCATACCAGCCTTGCAGGGCACGGTACGCACCCTGCTGGCTTCGCCCATGCCGCGCAGGAAAAAACCAGGTGCCGCCAACACGGTACCTGGTTTTGGGCAGGGGACCGCTGTCCCATGCAAACTTCTCCTGCCGGAAAGGAGCACGGGTATGGGACAATCCCCAAGAGAAAGAAAAGAAGCCCAGTGCTTCGGGTGGCACTGGACTCCTCAAAAGGATTGGAATCAAGGTTTAGGCGATTTTATTCCGCAACACCCTGGTTGGCGCTGGCGATGGCGCTGTTGGTGCTCTCCACGGCCTGGGCCACGGCGCTTTCCACATCAGAGCCGTTGAACACGGCCTCCAAAGCGGTCTGCAAATCGGTGCGCAGCTGGGGCAGCTGGGAGAGCAGGGGACCAGCGGTGATGGAGTTAACATTGGAGTTCAGAAGCTGGTCCGCGGCCACCTGCAGCTGCGGCATTTTCTCGTAGCTGGTCTTTAAGGTGTCGGTGTCATAGGCGCCGTTACAGATGGGGAAGTAGCCGGTGCTCACCGCCCAAGTGGCCTGCACTTCGGGAGAGGTCGCATAGGTGAAGAATTCCATTACCCCGGCTTCCACTTCCTCGCTCAGGCCGGTGGCCACGCACAGGGCGCCGCCGCCGCCATACACGCCTTCGGGCTCGGTTCCTTCGGGGACGGGCAGGTTGGCCACGCCTACCTCAAAGTCGGTGGCGCTGTCGATAACATTCCGGCAGCTGGCAGAGCTGGCGATGAACATGCCCACCTGCTGCTGGGTGAAACCACTGATGGTGTTGGTTTCATCGGAACCGTAGTTTAAAAGCAGGCCCTGGTCCTGCAAGTCCTTGATCCAGTTGTAAATTTGGATAATCTGGTCTTGATAGGCGACCTCGGTGGCCCGGTCAGCGCGGCCGTTCTCGTTGTTGATTACGTACCCGCCCATGTTGATGACCATCTGGTCCAGGGCGTAGCCGTAGGCGTACATGCCCACCGGGGTGATGCTGGAGTTGCTCTCGGCCACCTGCTGCGCCGCTTCGGTAATGCCCTCAAAGGTGGTGGGGAACTCCGTAACGCCAGCGGCGTCGAACACGGTCTTGTTGTAATAGACAACCGGGGTGGAGCAGTTAAAGGGCATGGCCCACATATCCTCGTCCACGGTGTAGAAGTTCACTTCCTGCTCCAGCAAATCACTGTCGTCAAAGCTGTGCTTCTCAATAAGGTCGCTGACAGAGGCGATCATGCCGGAGTCGATCATGGATTGCAGGTTCTGCTCGCCGATCTGGATGATATGGGCGCTGCCGTCCCCGTTGGCCATGTTGAAAAACTTGCCGGTGGATTCATCGTAGGAGCCCTGGTTGGTGGCTACCACTTCATACTGGTCCTGGCTCTCGTTGAACCCGGCTACCAGGGTGTCCAAGGCCTCCTGGGTGTTGCCGCTCATCGAGTGCCAGAATTGAATTTGCACCTTGCCGCTGTCGGCAGAGGAACTCCCAGACTGCGTGGTGCCGCTGGCAGTGCAGCCTGCAAAAGACGCGACCAATGTCATGGCGCTTACAGCAAGGGCAGCAATTCGTTTTCCAAAGTGTTTCATACGCTTCATTCTCCTATAGTTTCTTTTTTTATAGCCACGCGCCAAAAAGGCACATAACCTTGTGGAAATAGCAGGCGCCAACAGGCATCTATTATTTTATAGCGCCTTTCGTCATGCCCTCCTGCAGCCGCTTCTGTCCGAAGAAGATGAGCAGTAGGGTGGGCAGAGAGGTGACCATGGCCCCGGCTGCCATCATGCCGTAATCGCTTACTGCCTCGGTGTTCTTCAGCTGCCGTAGGCCAATCTGCACGGTGCGCACCGTGTCCTCGGTGGTAGACAAAAGGGGCCACATGTAGGAATTCCAGCTAACCAGGAAGAAGTAAATGGCCAACGTCACCACGGTATTCACTACCATGGGGGCAACGATCTTCCAGAAGAACCCAAACTCCGATACACCTGCCACCGTAGAGGCCTCTTTCAGCTCCAGAGGGATTTGCAGCATGTTCTGCCGGAACAGGAAGATGCCAAAGGTAGAGGCCAGGCCCGGCAGAATCAAGCCCTGATAGGTGTTCAGCATATCCCAAGACCGGATGGTCTGGAAGTTGGTGATAACCAGCACCTCCCCGGGGATCATCATGGTGGCCATCATAAGGAGAAACACCACTTTCTTTGCCCGGAAGGGGATAAACACAATGGCATAGGCTGCCAGCAGCGCGAACACGATTTCCAGCGCCGTGGAGAGTACGCCTACAATCGCGGAGTTGAGCATGTAGTGGAGCAAGGGCTGGGTTTGAAAGGCGTTGATGTAGTTTGTGAAGTTGAGTGAATCGGGGATGTAATCCCCGGCCAGAATGTCGTTTAAATCCGAGAAGCTCAGCGCCAGGGAAAATAACACTGGAAAACACATCACGGCGGCAGCCAGGATGAGCACCCCGTATGTAACAGTGGTAGAGACCTTTTTCACTGGTAGGTCACCAGCCTTTCGGTAAGTTTCGTCTGAAGCTGAGAGATGAGCAGGATGAGCACAAACAGCACAATGCCCTGTGCAGAGGCCGACCCAAACCGGTAGTTTACAAAGGCGTCCTGGTACAGCTTATATACCATCAGGTTCGTGGTGTTGTTGGGGCCGCCGGAAGTGAGCATATCGATGAGGCCGAAGGATTGGAAGGCGTTGATCAGCGAGGTGGTGAACACGAAGAACAGGGAAGGGGAAACCAGGGGGATGGTCACCTTGCGAAGCCGGTAGAAAAAGCCGCCGCCCACAATTTCCACGCTTTCGTAGTGGGAGTCATCAATGTTCTTAATGCCACCCATCAGCACCAGGTAGGAAAAGCCAATGTTCATCCAGATGGACACGGCAGAAATGGCGAAGATGGCGTAGTGGGTGTCCGTCAGCCAGCCAATGGGCTTGCCCCCAAAGGCGGTAACGATCTGGTTCAGCAGCCCGGCGGTGGGGTGGAACAGCAGGTTCCAAAACACAGAGCCCGCTGCTACGGAGATACCCATGGTGGAAGAAAAAATGGTGCGGAAAACACCCATCCCAGGCAGGTTGCTGGCGGAAAGCACAGCCAGCAGCAGGGAGATGATTACCGTCAGGGGCACCGTGAGCAAGGTGTAGAGGAAGGTGGTGCCCAGAGACTGCAGGTAATTGGCGTTGGTAAACAGGTCTATGTAGTTCTGTACCCCAACAAACTTGGTCATTGCCCCTGTGGTGGAGGTGGCGAAAAAGCTGGTGATAAAGGTCTTTACAAAGGGGTAAATCGTGAACAGCAAAAAGATGAGCAGGGAGGGAAGAAGGTAAATCACCCACACTGGCAGCTTTCGCTTGGCTTTTAGTTCGGTCTGTTCCACTGCCACGCTGGCAGCCGCTTTGCTATAGGTCATGGTGCTGCCTCCTTATGCAGTTTGGGCGGTAAAGCCCTTGATGTGGAGGGCAGGACGGATGAGCGTGCCCTTCTCCCCATCGAAGAAATGGAAGTCATCGGCAGAGAGCGTGACGTTCAGGTGCTGCCCAGCGTCGATGATGTACTGGCCGGTCCAGCGGGCGGTAAACAGGGTCTCGCCCACGTTGAAGAGCACCTGTGTCTCGTTGCCCATCATTTCGGTGCTCTGTGTATAGACCAGGCAGGTGCCCTCTTCCCCGGGAGAGGCTGGCTCAATCTGCTCGGCCCGTACGCCAATCTGCCACTGGCTGCCCTGGGGAAGGTGGGCGCGTTCCTCCTGGGTCAGGGGCACCACCAGGTCGTTGTTCAGTACCAGACCCTTCTCCGTCAGCTGGGCCTTGGCAAGGTTCATCTGGGGTGAACCGATAAACCCAGCCACAAAGGTGTTGGCAGGCTGGTTGTACAGCTCCAAGGGGGTGCCCATCTGCTGGATTTTTCCCCCATGGAGCACCAGGATGTGGTCGCCCATGGTCATGGCCTCCACCTGGTCGTGGGTGACGTAGATAACGGTCAGGCCCAGTTTTTTCTGCAGGCGGCGGATTTCGTTGCGCATCTGCCCGCGGAGTTTGGCGTCCAAGTTGGAAAGGGGCTCGTCCATCAGGCAGATGGGGGACTGGCTACATACGCTGCGGGCCAAAGCCACCCGCTGCCGCTGGCCGCCGGAGAGCTCCCGGGGCTTGCGCTTCAGGTATTGGGTGAGGCCCAGCATTTCGGCTGCTTCGTCCAGGCGGCGCTTCTGCTCGCTTTTGGGCACCTTTTTCACATCCAACCCAAAAAGGATGTTGTCTTTCACCGTCATGTGGGGGTAAAGCGCATAGTTCTGGAACACCATAGAAAGGTTCCTGTCTTTTGGGGGCATGTTGTTGGCAACCTTGCCATCGATTGTCAGCGTGCCATCGGTAATCTTTTCCAGCCCCGCGATGATACGCAGCAGGGTAGACTTGCCGCATCCTGAGGGGCCTACCAGCACATAGAACTCCCCTTCTTCCACATCCAGGCTAATCTTTTCCAGGATGTTGGTTTTCCCGTCGTAGGATTTCGTCAAATCCCGAATCTCAATTTTGCTCATACGTTACAGTCCTTTCCACGCGCCGAAAAAGTGCATCACGTTTAGGTCTTCCTCTAAATCCGAGCCGTGGGCCCCGTGGCCGTTTTCGTTGGTGTGGATGCCGTGGTCCGTGGCCCACACCACCAGAGAGTCCTCTGTATCCCAGCTCTCCTCTGCGGCGGTGCACAGCCGGTCGAAGGCGGCGATGTGGTTCTTCAGCGCCTGGAGAGATTCCTCCGATTCGGGGAAAGTGCGGTGCATCACATCATCGTACTCCTGATTGTAGACCACCACAACTTCGTAGCTGCCCTCTTGGATAAGCGCAACAGCCTTGTCGGTTACTTCACCATCATAGGGCAGAATGTAATAGTCGATCCCCTCCCGCTCTTGGAACAGCACCGCCATGCTGGAGTCGGCTACAGCCACCAGGGCGGTCTTTTTCCCAGCGGCGGCCAGGCAATCGAACAGCGATTCCTGTTTTAGCAGGTGTTTTTCATATTTCTGAATGCCGTGCACGGCGGGTTCCACGCCGGTGTACATGGTTCCAAAGCACACCGGGGTCACAGAGGGCATTACAGTGCGGATCGGCACCCCCAGCTGGGTGTGCCGAAGTACAGGAGCAAACCAGGTGGTGTACTTTTGGAATAGCCACATGCCCACTGCGTCCGGGTTGTAGATGAGCACCCGCTTGGCAGTGGAAAGGCCCTGGTGCTTCATGGTTTCCCCCAGCATGGAAAAGGGAGCCCCCCCGGCTTTCGGAGCGGGGATGCCCATGCTGGCTGCCATGGTAGCCGCGAACTGTGTCATGGAGATAGCGTTGTTCAAAAGGTTCCCTACTTTCGTATCCAAATTTGGTCTTCACATGAACCTTTTTCACTTTAACCAAATTGTGTTAAAACGTTTACCTTGTCTGTGTTAAGCTATCGTAAGAATGTGATAAATTTAGGAAAGATTCGCGAATTTGGCCGCTGTGCGGCCCTTTTTCCTCTTTCTTTCCCGCCTTTTACTGGGGGATCCGGCAGCACTCCCTGCAGTTTGTACGGCTTCGGCCAAGGAGCACTCCCATCCGAAACAAGGGGCATAGCAGGTAAACACTCCCCTTCCAAAGCAGTTGCCTGGAAGGGCATGCAGGAATATGTTTGGAAAGATGTCAGAGCAGCAATAGAAATGAAGTACACAGCCTTGCCGGATGTCTGCAGGTACCTTCCGGCCGGAGTGCGCTTTGTTAAAGGCAAAAAGAAAAGGCCCCGAAAGAGGGCCTTTCCCGTATGACGTTTTAGTTGAGTTCTGTCCAGTTCTCACCGGAGGAGGGCTTGGTGTAGTCGTGGTCGTTGGTGGCCTCCACAATGTGGTAGTAGCCCCAATGGCTGACCGCCAAGTCGGAGAAGTGGTTCAGCTCGTCGTAGTGCTCGGTGACGAAGTCCACGTCCGCCTCACGGCCCAGCATGTTGTTCACAATGGCAGTGACCTCCACGCGGGTGATGGGGTTGTTGGGACGGAAGGTGCCGTCGCCGTAGCCGTGAATCCAGCCGTACTGGGTGGAGTTCACCACAGCGCGGTAGAACCAGTCGGTGGACTTCACGTCGGAGAAGATGTTGGTGCCGCCGGTCTTGCCCTCGGCGAACTTCATGGCGATGGAGGTGAACTCCGCCCGGGTGATGGAGCGCTCGGGCTCAAAGTCGCCGTTGCCCACGCCGGACACAACGCCCAGGCTGGCCAAAGTGTTCACAGCCTTGGCGTACCAGGCGTTGGCGGGAACGTCGTCAAAGGTCTTGGTGATGGTGACGTCCTGGTCCAGCAGCAGGTTGTAGAACATCTGGGCCACCTCGGCGCGGGTCATGTTGTTCTCCGGGCCGAA
>ENA-UOIW01000724-UOIW01000724.1-human-gut-metagenome-genome-assembly--contig:-P58-NODE-724-length-23673-cov-8.899653_pt1 | contig 23673 bp, 20 predicted proteins | sample MGYA00242334_ERZ723881 | MGnify/ENA metagenome assembly ERZ723881 | reverse complement strand
GGACCGCGAGGAGGTCATGACGTGCTTGAAGTCCACGACGAGGCCCTGCGCGGTCTCGGGGCGCAGGTAGTGCAGGCTGTTCTCATCCTCCACCGGGCCCAGATGCGTGCGCAACATCATGTTGAAGTCGCGCGGCTCGGTCCAATTGCCCTTGGTGCCGCAGTCCGGGCACACGATGTCCTTCAGGCCGTTCTCCGGCTCGTGGCCGTGCTTCTCGGCATAGGATTCCTCGAGCTTGTCCGCGCGATGGCGCTTGTGGCAGTTCAGGCACTCGATCAGCGGGTCGTTGAACACGGAGACGTGTCCGGAGGCCACCCACACAGCCGGCGGCAGGATCACCGAGGTGTCCACGCCCACCACGTCGCCACGGGTCACGACCATCGAGCGCCACCATTCACGCTTGATGTTGTCCTTGAGCGCCACGCCGAGCGGGCCGTAGTCCCACGCGGAACGGGTGCCGCCGTAGATCTCGCCGGCGGGGAAAACGAATCCGCGACGCTTCGCGAGGGATACCACTTCATCGAGTTTGCTTGCAGCCACAATGCACCTTCTGGTTTGAACGGTTTGGGGTCTTGTCAAAGACCTCAGGATACCGATAGACGCTGACAGCACGGACCGCCGGTTTATGCCCGGATTGTCCGCTTGACGGCGTAGCGTCGGAACCGACATGCAGGGGAACCCCGCACGGGGTTGAGATGGGCCACAAGCCCGACCCTTTGAACCTGTTGGTTAAGACCATCGTAGGGAGCAGTGATAGCTATGAGCATCGACTCGTCCGTCGCATCATCCGCAGCATCCGCATCCGCCTTCGACGGGGCGCAGCCCGGCAATCTGCCATCCGACCATCCGCTGCGCACGCGCATCGCCGACGCGGTCCGCGCCGTCCGCGACACCACGCCGCTGGCGCAATCGTTCACGAACTTCGTCACCATCAATCTGGTGGCCAACGCCCAGCTGGCCGCCGGCGGCACCGCCGCGATGAGTTATCTGCCGGACGACGTACTGGATATCGCCGCCATCTGCGGAGCCACCTACATCAACGTCGGCACACTGCTGCCGTTCTACAAGGACGCCCTGGCGGACATCGCCCGCGGGCTGCACGACCAGGGCAAGCCGTGGGTACTCGACCCCGTGGCGGCGGGACTGGGGGCCACGCGCACCGCCATCCTCGAATCGTTCCGGGACGTGCCGCCGACCATCGTCCGCGGCAACGCCAGCGAGATCATCGTGCTCGACCGGATGTGGGGGCTGGCCGACGCGGACGCCGCCGCGGATGACGGGACCCGTCCGGCCGGCGTGGAATCCGTCGACGAGGTGGATTCCGCGATGCCCGCGGCCCGCCGCCTCGCCCGCCACCTCGCCGCCCATTCGCCCAATGGACAGGGTGCGGTCGCCGTGTCCGGCGCCGTCGATTTCGTCACCGACGGCACGCACGATTACCGACTGCCCGGCGGCAGCGCCCTGATGACCAAGATCACCGGCGCCGGCTGCTCGCTGGGCGGCGTGGTCGGCACCTACCTGGCCGTCGCCGACCCGTTGACCGCGGCGATGGCCGCCTCCCTGCACTTCAACCGCGCCGGCGAGATCGCCGAAGCCGCCGCCCACGGCCCCGGCTCGTTCCAGACCGAGTTCCTGGACGCCCTGTGGAACGTCACCGCCGAACAGATCGCCGAATCCGCGATTCTGCAGTGAAACGAACGACACAACGACATGGGCCGCTCGATGCAACGGTCCAATCACCACGGAAAGGATCGACGATGAACCGTTTCCCCTACCCCACAATGCGCGACCGCTTCGACCTGCGTGCCTACTTCGTCGTAGGCCCCGATGACACCAAGGGCCGTCCGGTGGCCGATGTCGTCGCCGCGGCGCTGCGTGGGGGCGCGACCTTCATCCAGCTGCGCGCCAAGCACGCCGACGCCCGCGAGCTGACCGCGATGGCCGAGGCGATCGCCGCCGTCATCGCGCAGGCGGGCAAGGCGGACACTGTGGCGTTCGTTATCGACGACCGCGTCGATGCGGCCTGGCAGTGCCGTGAACTCGGCATCAAGGTCGACGGCGTGCACATCGGCCAGGATGATATGGCTCCCGAACAGGCCCGCGCCCTGTTCGGCCCCGACGCCATCATTGGCCTGTCCGCCGAAACCCTGCCGCACATTGAGGCCGCCAATGCGCTGCCGAGCGGCACCATCGACTATATCGGCGCGGGACCGCTGCATTACACCGCCACCAAGCCGGATGCGGCCGCGGTCGAAGCGGACGGCACCAAGCACGCGCTCGGCATCGCGGGGGCGCAACTGTTGTGTGAGGCGAGCCGGTATCCGGTGGTGGTCGGAGGCGGCGTGCATGCGGACGACGTGCCGGCGTTGGCCCGGACCGCGGCCGCCGGATGGTTCGTGGTCTCGGCGATCGCCGCCGCGGACGATCCGGAACGCGCCACCCGCGAACTGCTCCAGGCATGGACCGCCGTACGCGGGGACGCCCGGCACGGCGTTGCGACGTCGGCGGCCTCCCATCCGCAATCGGATGTGGCCGCTCCCCCGCAATGCGGTGCCGCCATGTTCGACGTCAAGCAACCGCACGGCCTGCCGCCGGTGCTGACGGTCGCCGGATCGGATTCGTCGGGCGGTGCCGGCATCCAGGCCGACCTGAAGACCATGCTGTCCAATGGCGTGTTCGGCATGTCCGCCATCACGTCGCTGACGGCGCAGAACACCACCGGCGTGCGCGCCGTGCAGAACGCCGACCCGGCGATCCTGGCCGACCAGATCGATGCGGTGTTCGAGGACATCCCGCCGATGGCGGTCAAGATCGGCATGGTCTCCAGCGCGGCGCTCATCGAAACGATCGCCGACCGGCTGACCGCGCATCAGGCGCGGAACATCGTGCTCGACCCGGTGATGGTGGCCACCTCCGGCGCCAAACTCATCGACGACGACGCCGTCGCCGCGCTGACCTCCAAACTGTTCCCGCTGGCCACGGTCATCACGCCGAATATGCCCGAGACCGAGGCGCTGCTGGAGCAGGCTCTGCAGGAGCGTTCGTCGGCGAATGATGCCCCTGCCGCTCGACTGCTCAGCGAAGGGATTCGTGCCGAGGCGGATATGGAGACGGCCGCCCGCACACTGGCCGAACACTTCGGCTGCGCCGTGCTCGTCAAGGGCGGGCACGGCGTCAAGGACGCGAACGATGTGCTGGTCGAACCCGATGGTGCCGTGACATGGTTCACCAGCCCGCGCATCGACAATCCGAATACGCACGGCACCGGCTGCACGCTGTCCTCGGCGATCGCCTCCCATCTGGCGCTCGGCGAGACGCTGCCGCAGGCGGTACGCAGCGCCAAGGATTATCTGACCGGCGCGCTGGCCGAACAGCTCGACCTGGGCCACGGTTCCGGACCGATGGACCACGCCTGGCGTTGGCGCTGAAGCCGGCACACCAGAAGAAGGAGTTTGACATGAACGAATCCAAGCAGATCAACCGCAACGCCGTCCGGCAGGAGGTGCCGACCGACCCCGAAACCGGCAAGCCGTATATCAACACGGTGGCGGCCGTGGCCATCGCCCCCAGCGGCGTGGGCGCCGAGCTCAGCGAATACGTCTCGCAGGCGGTGGCGGTGATCCGCGATTCCGGCCTGCCGAACGAGACGAACGCGATGTTCACCAACATCGAAGGCGACCTGGACGACGTGCTGCGCGTGGTGCGCGACGCCACGATGAAGCTCGCCGAACAGGGCTACCGCACCGGCGTGACCTTGAAGCTCGACATCCGGCCGGGCTTCAGCGGCCAGCTGACCGAGAAATCAAAACTGGTGGACGAGCTCCTGGCCTGGAGCCCGCCGTCACCCCCGGGATATCCACGCACTCCTAACCACGAAGCGGTCCGCAACGCCACCCACAGCGAGTGGGAGCGTTGCGGACCGCTTGCTATGTGCTATGTGATGAGGATTCGCGAAGAACGGTCAGGCCAGGCGGTCACTCCAAGCCGTTGGACTTCAGGTGGTGAAGGGTCACACCCGTGGCCTTGAGCGAGCCGGACTCGCTGACCAGCTTGACCGCACGCGGGCCCTCGACCGGGAAGTTGTAGGAGCTCAGCACCTGATGGCCGTCGTTGACATAGACCTCCACCGAACCGCGGTCCACGAACACCCGCAAGGTGAGGGCACCGGCCGCTAGCTCCGCGGCATCCAGCGGGGCGGCACGGTAGCCGCCGTCGGTGCCGTGGCCGGCCTGGCGGTCGAGCACCACGCGGCCGAGTTGCGCGTCATACGCCACGTAGACGTATCCGCCGTCCTCGGTGGCGTGCACCTTGAGCCCGCAGCGTTCCGCGGTGGTGGCCTTCAGGTCGATCGCCATCTCGATCTCCACGGCCTCGGCGTCGTCGCTGAGCACCCGTTCCTCGCCGGCGGCCAGGTCGATCACGCCATGGTCATACGTGTCCTCGCGCAGTCCCTCCAGTTCGGGCACCGGCACGGTATGCACGTCGCCGTCCTCGCCGAGGAACACCTCGCGAGGCAGGGTCAGCTGGCCGCACCAACCGTCGTCGGCCATCGCGTACTTGTAGTCGAACGGGCTCATCCAGCCGTACATGATGCGTCGGCCGTCCTCGGTGTCGAAGGACTGCGGGGCGTAGTAGTTGTGTCCCCAGTCCCACAGGCGGAATTCGGTTTCAGGCTGGAACTGGCCTCCCGGCTCCCACGTGCCGATCATGTAGCCGGCGTTGTTCTGGTTGCGGTTCATGAACCCGTTCGGCTTGGAACCCATGGCGGAGAAGCAGATGACCCACTTCTCGTTGCCGTCCTTGTCCTTGAGCGGGAAGAAGTCGGGGCATTCGAGCATGAACACGTTCGGGTCGGGGTGCTCGAACAGCACGGTCTTGAACGTCCACTCGACCATGTCCTCGGAGGTGTACAGCCACATCTGGCCGCGCTGGTCGGCGGAGGAGACGCCGTGGATCATATACCAGGTGTCGCCGGTCTTCCAGACCTTCGGATCGCGGAAGTGCCAGTGGACCTTCTCTCGCGGGCAGTCGACGACCATGCCGAGCTTGGTGACATGCGTGATCTCGTCGTCGTCCGGCACGGCCATGAGCTGCACCTGCCATTCGCCGCCGGTGTTGTCCACGCCGTTGGCCCAGCGGTGGCCGGTATAGTAGAAGCGGAGCTTGCCGTCGTCGCCGATGACGGCCGAGCCGGAGAACACGCCGTTCTTTTCCTGTTCGAGGCTCGGTGCCATCGTGATCGGTTCGCGGCGCCACGTGACCATGTCCTCGCTGGAGACGTGACCCCAGTGCATCGGCCCCCAGACGGTACCGTACGGGTGCAGCTGGTAGAAGACGTGCCAGCGTCCCTTGTAGTAGCACAGGCCGTTCGGGTCGTTGATCCAGCCGCCGTTGGAGGCGATGTGGAACTTGGGATACCAGCGATCGTTGCGGGATGCCGCAAGCTTGGCGATGCCGAGTTCGGCCTTGGCCAGTTCGGCGTCGTGGTCGGCGATCGGGGTGAGGGTGGGAGTGAAGTCACTCATCGTTGCGTGCCTTTCTGATTACTTGGTGATGTTCGATGGTTGCACTACGGAAGAGCGGGAGGAGGCGGAGCGGCCGGACCGTCGGCTCGGACGCCCCGTCGCGCTGTCAGGCCTTGGCTGCTTCCATGGCCTTGAGCTGCTTGTCGGTGTAGAACGGGTCGCCGCCGACCTGCTGGTCGTCCTTCTTGATGACGAAGAAGCCGTAGATCAGTGCGACGAGCACGATCGCGGAGATCGTGAAGAAGGTCGGGCGGTCGCCCATCGCGTCATGCAGGGCGCCCAGCGGCACGGACAGCACCACCTGGCCGACCTGGGAGGCGATCTGGAAGCCCACCATGTACAGCGTGGCGGAGAGCTTGGTGTCGAAGTGCAGCGTGAAGTAGCGGAATGCCGGCAGGCAGAACAACGGCACCTCGATGGAGTGGAACAGCTTGACGATCGACACGGAGATCGGGTCGTGGAACGCGCCGCACAGGCCGATGCGGGCGCACATCACGAACGCGCCGAGCAGCAGGGAGTTGCGCACGCCGATCTTACGCATGATGATCGGGACCACGCCCATCATGGCGGACTCGAGGAAGACCTGGAAGCCGTTGAGCGTGCCGTAGGTGGCGTCGCCGATCTCGGTGGTCGGGAACAGGCTGGAGTAGTAGGTCGGGAACATCTGCTGGTCGAACACGGTGTAGAACGTGTTCGTGAAGATCATGAAGACGATGAGCACCCACAGGGTCGGCATGCCGAGGACGGAGACCATCTCCTTGAGCGTCGGGTTGGTGCGCTCGGTGGAGTCGGCCTCCTTCTTGAGTTCGGCCTTCTGCTCGGCGGGCACCCAGAACAGGTAGACGAGCAGCATGCCCAGACCGCAGGCGGAACCGATCCAGAAGTTGATCAGCGGGTTGATGTTGAAGGTATGGCCGGCGATGAGGGCCACGATGGCGTAGCCGAAGGAGCCCCAGGCGCGGGACTGTCCATATTCGAAGCCGAACTTGCGGCTGTAGCGCTCAGTGAGCGCCTCGACCAGCGAGCAGCCGGACATGAAGCCCGCGGACAGCACGATGGAGCCGAGCAGCACACCCAGGAAGCGGGTGGTGCCGCCGGCGGTGAGCATCGGGGCGTAGATGAACTGGGCGAACGGGCCGACCAGCGCGGCGATGACCGAGACCGCGATGACGAGCTTGCGCTTGATGCCCAGCTGGTCCTGGATCACGCCGTAGACGAACATGATGATCAGCGTGGCCAGCGAGTTGATGGAGTAGATCTGCCCCTGTTCGGCGGCCGTCATGCCCAAACCCTTATCCGGGTCCAGCAGCCACCTGGAGAAGAACGACCACCAGATGCCCCACGAGCAGAAGAACATGAAGATGCCAAAGGAGCTCTGCAGATACGACGGGTTGCGCCATGCAGACCTTGATGCACTTGCCATGTGTGTCTCTTTTCTCTTTCGACGGACGCTGCCGTGCGACCGCCGCTGCCATTGACTTGATATTCGATTGTGCCGCGGACGCGGCGGATCTCTGTCCGGCTGCCGTGCCGTCCGGGGACCGTGATGCCATCATAAAACGTCAATCGTTTTACGTCAAACGATTTACATTTGCCGCGCACCATACGAACATCAAACGATTGAAATAGCGCCGTTATTGGATTCCATGCCTACTGCACACCGGCGTGTCGCATCCAATATGTCGACCACACTACACGCAACCGCCGCACACAGTACGCTCAGCGGACCACGGACTCCTTCTCAATCAGCGTGCAATGGATCCTCGCGGGAATCGGCGAGTCCAGTGGCGGAATCGGAGCCCGCGTCGCAGGCATCGGCACATCATCCAACGACCGCCCCTCGATCATCGAGATCAGCTTGCACGCCGCCCAATACCCCATCTCGTAATGCGGCAGTTCCACCGTGGTCAGCTGCGGGGAGAACGTTTCGGCGATGACGCGATGGTTGTCCACACCCACCACCGAGATATCCTTGCCCACGGTCAACCCCCTGCGGGCCGCGCACTCGTACACCGGCCACGAGCGCGCATCGTTGAAGCAGAAGAAACCATCCGGATGCTCCCGGTCGAAGAGCTCCCGGACCTCATCCAACGCGGGCCGGTTGTTCAGCACATCGATGACCAATCGCTCATCGTAGCCGACGCCGGCCTCCTCCAAGGCCTGGCGATACCCTTCCTTACGCAGATCCTGCGCGATCATCGGCTCACTGCACCCGATGTAGGCGATGCGGCGGCAACCGGCCTGGATCAGCCGGTTGGTGGCATCCTTGGCGATCATGATCTCGTCCGGTTCCACACTGGGAATCCGGCCCTCCGCGTCGGTGGCGTCCACCAGCACCACCGGAGCGTCCTTCAGGGCATCCGGCACATGCGTGATGCGGTTCGACATCTTGGCATACATGAAACCATCCACACCGTAGCGCTTCAGCGCGGCGATCTCCGTACCCTCGTCGGACTCGCCATCAGTGCTGACGGTGAGCATGATGTACCCCAATCGGCTGGCCGCGTCCTGCGCGCCCAGGATGATGCCGCCGGCGTACGGGGTTGTGGCGACCTCCTCGCTGATGAAGCCCAGGATATGGGTCCTGCTGGTACGCAGGCTGCTGGCCAGCGGATTGGGACGGTACCCCAGCTCCTCCGCGGTCTTCCGCACCCGTTCGGCGATTTCGGCTTTCACCCGACCCGCATCGCGATGGTTCATCACCAGCGACACCGTGGATACCGAAACTCCCGCCTTCTGCGCCACCTGCTTCATCGTCGTCATGCATCAAACGATACACGCCCATGCCCCTCGGCGCAGCAGAAACGCACGAAAGACCGCCTCGCCGACCTGCGCAGACCCCTCCGACGGACAGCGGCTTGAAACCTTATTTCTTCACGCCGCCGAACCGGCGATCGCGGTGGATGTAGTGGTCGATCGAACGCCACAGCACCTCGCGGCCGCAGTCGGGGAACAGTTCGGGCACGAAGTCGAGCTCGGCGTAGGCGGCCTGCCACGGCAGGAAGTTCGAGGTGCGCTGCTCGCCCGAGGTACGGATCACCAGATCGCAGTCGGGGATGTCGGGGTTGTACAGATGCTCGGCCACCATCTTCTCGGTCACGCGGTCGCCGCTGATGCGCCCGTCGCGCACCTCGCGCGCGATGGCGGCGCAGGCGTCGGCGATCTCCGCGCGCCCGCCGTAGTTGATGCAGAACACCACGTCGATGACCTTGTTGCGCTTGGTGCGTTCCATCGCCGATTCAAGCTCGTCGATCACCGACTTCCACAGCTTCGGACGACGCCCCGACCAGCGCACACGCACGCCCCATTCGTCCATCTGGGCCACGCGGCGGCGGATGATGTCGCGCGAGAAGCCCATCAGGAACCGCACCTCCTGCGGGGAGCGCTTCCAGTTTTCGGTGGAGAACGTGTACAGGCTCAGGTAGCGGACACCTGCCTCGATGGCACCGGCGATGGTGTCGAACACCACCGGTTCGGCGGCCTGATGGCCCTCGGTGCGGATCAGCCCGCGCTGCTGGGCCCAACGCCCGTTGCCGTCCATGATCACGCCGACGTGACGCGGCACCTTGTTCTTCGGAAAATCGGGGATGCGCGAAGGATCGGAAAACGGGGCCGCGGGCACGCTCAGCGACCGGTAATCAACGTTCTCAAAAGCCATACTACGCATCTTAGCGGTTACAGTCGTCTCCCGGACGCGCATCAAACACAGCAGCACTAGACGCGCATCGAACGCAGCGGACGTTCCAGATAGTACTCCGCCCAATCCCCCACCAACCGGGTCACCCGAACCTCGGGCGGGCGGTCGCCGAGCGCCGTCCAATCCCCCGCCAGCAGCGCGCACAGCTGCCCCCGTTCCGCGTCGGCCAGCGGACGCGCCTCGGGGGTGCGGTCGGCGGAGCACATCACGCCACCGGCCGGAATCGACAGATGCGCCAGCCGTTCACGGGTGCCGCAGACCACGCAGGATTGCAGTCGCGGCGTCCAGCCGGCCAACGCCAGGGCGCGCAATACGTACGAGTCGCTGATCGACTGCGCCGGATGGACCTGCTTGGACAGGGCGTGCAGGGCGCCGATCAGCAGCCGGTACTGCTCCGGCGCCGCCTCGCGCTCGGTGTCGATCAGCTTGTCCAGCGTCTCCGCCATGATCCCGGCCGCCATATACGCCTCATAATCCAGGCAGATCGACGATGCGTAGGCCGATATGGTCTCGGCCTGGGAGATGACGTCCAACGACCGGCCCTCGGCGATGAGCACATTCACGCGCATGAACGGTTCCAGACGCCCGCCGAACCGCGATTTGGTCCGTCGGACGCCTTTGGCCACGGCGCGCACCTTGCCGTGCATGCGGGTGAACAGTGTGATGATGCGGTCGGCCTCCCCCAGTTTGGCGGTGCGCAGGACCACGCCCTCATCCGTATACAACGCCATCGCGCACCTCCATCCGGGCCTCAGTATACGAGCGGTTCGGCATACGAGAACAGGCCCCAGAACGCGAACACCAGCAGGACGGCAAACATGGCGGTTCCGGCCAGCCAGAACATCACGCGCCCCAATCGGCGCGAGGCCAGCACCGGCTGCTCGCCGGTCACGATCTCCCGCACCGCCCCCTTGCGCGGCGGCACCCGCAGGATGCCGCGGGCCGAGGCCACCTCGATCAGCCGGGCGAGCACGCCCGACCATTCCCACACCACCAGCGCGCACACCACCTGTGCCACCGGCCAGCTCCAGTACATGATGCCCGGGTCATGCGCCGGCGTGCCGCCCCAGGCCAGATCCGCCACCGACATGATGATGCGTCCCATGGCCGCCACGAACAACAGCAGGGTGAGCCCCGTGGCCATGACCAGCAACGCCAGCGACCTGCCGAAACCGTGGCTGAAGCCGAACACCGGCTCCTTGCGCCGCAGCCCCTGCCGTATCCGGCGCGTCGCACCCACCAGAGCGACCGCCGCCGAGGCGATCAGCAGCACCAGCGTCAGGATATGCAACACCACGCCGTAGATCGTGGCCACGCGTTGCGCCCGCAGTGTCGGCACCGCGCTCGACTGCCGGATCGGCGCCCCCGCCACCTGTTCGCAGATCGGATCGAGCCCGGCCAGCGTGCCGCCGATCCAGTCGATCAGATCGTTCACGTAGTTGCCCGCATACGGGGTGCCGAGCGCCGTCAGGTCGCCGGGCCGGAGCACATGGTTGCCGCCGCGGTAGCTGCGTATCACCACGTCAGGGTTTCCCGCCCGCTCGCACATGTCCAGGATGGTGTGCAGACCGTCGATCTGCGCGGTCATCACGTCCCGCGAACCGTACGCCACGAATGTGGGGATGGAGTACGCCTCCGGCGTGAGCGTCCGGATGTCCAGGTTCGTCAGTCCGAACAGCGCCGCGTCGATGTTGAACACGCGGCGGACGAAGGACTGGTAGCCGCCGTGGGCGCCGGCGAGCGTGAAATCCTGCGCGACGAAGAACGCCAGCGATTCCCGGGGCGTGAACACCATCGGGCTGAGCAGGATCTGGAAGGCCACGTCGGGGTCGTCCTGCAGCAGATAGCTGGAGATCCACGTGCCCTCGGAGGTGGCGTAGATGCCGACCTTGCCGTCGTCCACCGCGTCCAGCCCGCGGATGTAGTCGATGACCGCGTCATAGGCGTCCGCGGAGGCCGGATAATCGCGGTTGATGTCGATGGTGGACCAGGCGGGCTTGTCCACCACGGCGGTCACGATGCCCGCCGTGCCCATCGCCTTCGCCACGTCGCTGAACGAGTTGTCGCAGGTGCCGTATCCCGCCCCGTGCAGGAACACGACGCCGGGCAGACCGTTTCCGGCATCGACCGGCTCGCGGACGTGCACGTTCAGCGTCTGGACCTCGCCGGTGGATGCGCGGGTGACGTCGATGGTCACGTAGCGGTCGCGGACCTCGTAGGTGCCGAGCGCGGGCAGCGGGACGTCGTCGGGGTTGGCGAAGGCGACGGCGGTGTTGGGGGTCAATGGCGTGATGGTGCGTCCGGTGGCGTCGTCATGCCATTGGACGTCGGTCAACGTGGAGACGGTGACCAGGATGCCGAACAGCACGATGAATATCGGCAGCGTGGTCAGCAGACGCCGGCGGCGGCTCCAGCCGCCCGGCCGCCGTGTGGACTTCCGATGATGCATCACGTCGGTTCATTGTAGTCACGCAACGGCCGGTGCATGAGCTCACGCGTGACGCGCGGTATGGGTGATCGGCACGACGACCGGCCCGGTGGAGCCGGCCGGCACCTGGCCCTCGGCCTCCATCTGTGCGGCGATCTCGTTGGCCTTCTCCAGCAGCGTGTCCACGATCCTGTCCTCGGGCACCGTTTCGATGACCTTGCCCTTGATGAAGATCTGCCCCTTGCCGTTGCCGGAGGCCACGCCCAGATCGGCCTCGCGCGCCTCGCCCGGACCGTTGACGATGCAGCCCATCACGGCCACGCGGATCGGCGCGGTCACGTCCTTGAGCCCTTCGGTGACGGCGTTGGCCAGCTGGATCACATCCACTTGCGCGCGGCCGCAGCTCGGGCATGAGATGATGTCGAACTTGCGCGGGCGCAGTCCCAGGTATTCGAGGATCTTGCATCCCACCTTGACCTCCTCGACCGGCGGTGCCGACAGGGAGACGCGAATCGTATCGCCGATGCCCTCGGCCAGCAGCGCGCCGAACGCCAGACAGGACTTGATCGTGCCCTGCCAGGCGGGACCCGCTTCGGTGACGCCCAGATGCAGCGGCCAATCGCCCTTGGAGGCAAGCAGTCGGTAGGTCTGTACCATGGTGATCGGATCGTGGTGCTTGACGGAGATCTTGAAATCATGGAAGCCCACGTCCTCGAACATGCGGGCCTCCTTCAGCGCGGAGGCGACCAGCGCCTCCGGGGTCGGCCCGCCGTACTTGGCGTACAGCTCCTTGTCCAGCGAACCGGCGTTCACGCCGATGCGCAGCGAGATGCCCGCGTCGGTGGCGGCCTTGCAGATGGCCGGCCCCACCTCATCGAACTTGCGGATGTTACCCGGGTTCACACGCACCGCCGCGCATCCCGCGTCGATGGCCTGGAACACGTACCTGCTCTGGAAATGGATGTCGGCGATCACCGGGATCGGCGACTTTCTGACGATTTCGGGCAATGCGTCGGCATCATCCTGACTGGGCACCGCCACGCGGACGATATCGCATCCGGCGGCGGTCAACTCGGCGATCTGCTGGAGCGTGGCCGACACGTCCACGGTCGGCGTGTTGGTCATCGACTGCACGGAGATCGGCGCCCCGCCGCCGACCGGCACCGGCCCCACCATGATCCGGCGGGACTGGCGGCGCGGATGGAGCGGACTCTCGCTGATCGCGGCCTCTCCTGTTTTGCGGAACGGCTTGTCGTTGGTCATGTCACCGGTCATGGTTTCGGCTGGGGTATCGTTCTGAATCACAACTGCTTGTCTATCAGATCATCGGCGCGACGGCGAGCTTCGAGCTCGACTTCGCCCATTTCCTCCACGGAGGCGAACACCGGGTTGCCACGCAATTCGGCGTCCATCTGGTCGATGACGGCCTTGACCGTATCCACAATGCCCAGGTAGGGCAGACGGTGGTCCAGGAACGCGTGCACGGCCTGCTCGTTCGCCGCATTGAGCACGGCGGTATGCTTCTGCGAGGCCTTGAGGCACTGGCGCGCCAGATTCACGGCCGGGAACGCCTCATCGTCCAGCGGCTCGAAGGTCCAGGTGGCGGCCGTCGTCCAATCGCAGGGCGCCGCGATGTCGTCCAGACGATCCGGCGCGGACAGGCCCAGCGCGATCGGCAGACGCATATCCGGCGGCGAGGCCTGGGCGATGGTGGCGCCGTCACGGAACTCCACCATCGAGTGCACGATGGACTGCGGATGCACGGTCACCACGATCCGGTCAGGCTCGATATCGAACAGTCGGCTCGCCTCGATGACCTCAAGTCCCTTGTTCATCAGCGTGGACGAGTTGATGGTGACGACGGGCCCCATGTTCCACGTCGGATGATGCAGCGCCTGTTCGGGGGTGACGTCGGCCATCTGCTCGCGCGTCATGCCGCGGAACGGGCCTCCCGACGCCGTGACGATCAGGCGCGAGACCTCGGCATGGGTGCCGGAGCGCAGCGACTGCCAGATCGCGGAATGCTCGGAATCCACCGGATTGATCTGATTGTCCCGGGTCTGGGCGGAGAACAGCAGGTTGCCGCCCGCCACCACCGATTCCTTGTTCGCCAGGGCCAGTTGGGAGCCGGCCTTCAGCGCGGCGATGGACGGCTTCAGACCGATCGAGCCGGTGATGCCGTTGAGCACCACCGCGGCACCGCATCCGGCGACGGCCTCCACTGCATCCGGCCCGGCCTGAATCTGCGTGGTCACGGCACCGGCGCGGTCCAACGCCTCCCGCAGCGCAGGCACCACGTCGGCCCGGTATACGGCCACCTGCGGCACATGGAACTCCGCGGCCTGCTTGGCCAACAGCTCCACATGGGCGCCGCCCGCCGCCAATCCGACGACGGTGAACCGGTCACGGTGACGCGCGATGACGTCCAATCCCTGGGTGCCGATGGAACCGGTCGACCCGAGGATGACCACGGTAAGGTTCTGATTCACTGTTCCGTCTTCTTCCACGTCGGTTCGTCATTGTCGAACGTGGGGAACGACAGATCGGGGATGTCCAGCGACGGCATGGCGTCCAGGTTCAGCGAGCGCACCGTCGGTACGCTGGGGACATCCAATGACGGCACCTGCGGATCGGAGGCCGTCGGCATCGGCTGGGTCTGCTGCACGGCGGCGGCCAGATGCGCCAGCCCCGACAGCGGATCCTCGCTCTTCTCCGGAGTGTTCTGTTCGGGAGTACTCCGTTCGGGCTGCTGCGCCACGGCTGCCGGCTCGGTCTTCCGGGCGTAATCCCACGCGACCGGTGCCGGTGCCGGTGCCGCAGGAGCCGTGTATTCGGGCGTGGGGGCCGGAGCCGGCATGGCGGTCGTCACCGGGGACGCCGTCTCGGCAGCCGGTGCGGACGGTGCGGGTGCCGGGGCAGGCGGCACGGGCGCCACCGCGGGTTCGCGCGGGGCGGCAGGTGCCGGAACGGCGAAGATCTGCTGCTCGACGCGATGCAGTTCGGCGAAGTCGTCGTCCATCACCGTGGGGGACGCGGCCGTATCGAGCGACTGGCTCTCCCCCCTCGGAGGGAACAGCGCCGGAGCCGCAGCCGTCTCGGCCACCGCACTGCGCTGCTGCGTAGTGGCGGGGTCATGGACGTAATCCGACACGCGGGCATAGGACTCGATGCGGCTCAGCAGCCGTGCGCAGGCGTTCAGGTAGTTGTCCACCTGGCGCTCGTCATAGCCGCGCTTGCCCTTACGCTGGGTGAAGATCACATTGGCCACGCTGGTGGAGTTCACATCCACCAGATCCTTCACGTCGTCGGCTGTCACCCCGTCCACGCCCAGTTCCGCGGCGGCCTTGTCGATGACCTGATCCACCAGACGATCGACCTGCTTGCGATCGTAGGACGGAGCCTTGGCGTCACCCGGGCGAAAACGCTGGCGCGCCGCGCGGTCGGCGTGAACGGCCAGGCTGCGGTACAGGTCCTCGGTCTGGGCCTTCCACACCACACGCCCGTGGCGTGCGATCTCCCGGGTGGTCTGCTGATCCACCACGGCGCGTTCGAGCCGGCCCAAGGCGGCGTCCACCTGGCTGATGACGTAGCCGCCCTTGCTCAGGTCGAACGACACGTTCTGGATGTCCTGCTGCGTCAGCTGGGCGTCTTCGCTGTCATACAACGCGTGGGTACGTTCGAGGAACTCATCCACCTGTTCGGGGTTATACCCCCATTTGCGCTTGCCCGCCCGGGCGATGCCCGAAGCGTTCCTGCCGGATTCAGGTTGCTGCGCCATGGCTCTTGACCTCCTACGGTTACAACTCTGTAGTCCAGATTACGTGACCGTTGCGACGCGCCCGAACACCAACACACGCCACGCGCTCGCCATACGGTCGAGGCATACGGTACAGTAGGTCGATGCGGGCGATTAGCTCAGTTGGTTAGAGCGCCACCTTTACACGGTGGATGTCGGGGGTTCGAGTCCCTCATCGCCCACACGAATCGTTATGGCCGCCGTGGCAATGCGGCGGCCATACGTCGTATTCAGCGCCCCTTGCCGAAGGCGCGCAGTCGGATGCCGTTCCAATCGGAGCTGACCGTCAACGGCGTCGCGGCGTTCATGCCTGCGGTTTTGGCCGCTGACTGCACCGTGCTGGAGCTGGCGGCGCCCGGACGCCCCGGCTTCGGGGTCAGCACCCACAGCGGCCCGTCCTCCCCCAACACCGCATACGCGTCCACAATCGTGTCGGACAGTGCGTCCTCATCGTCGCCGTCCCTCCACCAGATGATGACGCCATCAACGGCGGAATCGTAATCCTCGTCGACGAGATCCTCACCGGTCAGTTCCTCGATGGATGCACGGATGGAATCGTCTACATCGTCATCCCATAGCCATTCCTGGATGATATCCCCACGGCTGAAACCGAATTCTTCAGCGTGTCGTGATGCTGTTTGGTTCACGTTGCACAATATAGCAAACCGGTGTGAACTCACGGGGTCTTTCCGCGCCGATTCGCGATTCCTCCCGCATTCCGGACGCCCGTTGCCGCGCCGGGCAACGCCCTGTCCTACCGCGCCTTACAATGCGGCAGGTCATCCCCCCTGCCCTGGCCGATGGCCGTCAGCGCATCGTACGCCTCGGACAGCGTGGATACGCATACGTCGCGTAACCCCTCGGGAACATTGCCCGCCACCTCGGCGGCGTTCGCCTCCGGCGCGAGGAACCAGGTGGCGCCGTCGCGCTTGGCCCCTAGCATCTTCAGGCGCACGCCGCCGATGGCGCCCACGTTGCCCTCGGCATCGATGGTTCCGGTGCCCGCGATCGTCTGCCCGCCGGTCTCGCTTTCGGGCGTCAACTTATCAATCAGCCCCAGCGCGTACATCATGCCGGCCGAGGGGCCGCCGATGCCTTCCACATGCATGTCCACGTCAATGTTCGACACATCCACGCCCCGGTCCTGCAGGAACGTCAGCGCGGCGTCGACCGCCTCCTGCTGGGATTGGTCCATCTCCTGCTGGCTCTCGCCGGCGTACTCTTCGGCGGTCTGCCCGATCGGCACCACGGCCTCGCTCGGCATGACCACGGTGTCCGGGTCGAACCAGCCGATCAGCGCCACGATATTCGACACCGGATATCCGGGCACGCCCGACGCGTTGACGGTGGTCAGCAGCAGTTCGCCCTCGTCCGTGTAGGTGTCGGCGCCCTCGACCGCAATGACCTCACCGCCGGACCGCCCCGACAGCTCCCCCAGCACGTCCTGCGTGGGCCCGGGGGTTTCGATGCAGTAGGGGCTGGGGGCCGCCAGCGCGACCAGTCCCAGCAGCACGGCGAACAGCCCGGCGCAGTACCGCAGCGAACGGGTTTCGAAGTACCGCCTCAGACGTCGGAATGCGCCTTTGGCGTGAAAACGGCGCGTGGAGTGCATATTCGGCATACCTCCCATACTATGGATACAACCGACGTTATCCTCACAGCGCGAAGGCGGAGACCGATATGGACGAGAATGCTATCCGGCAATGGCTGATCGAATGCTTCGGACCGATTCAGGGTGAGATGGCCTGGAGCCAGATCGCGAATCTGCCCGAGCCGATTCGCGAGCAGCTGCTCAGCCAGGATCCGAGCCGGTTGCCCAAGCCCGCCGAGGTGCAGTCGATGATGCAGGCGTTCACCGCCGGGGGGCTGAACACCATGGACGATATGCAGCGCACCGTGCAGGAGGGGCCCATCAACGTCAAGCTCGCCACCTCCATAGCGCTGCAGCAAGCGAACGGCGAGGGCAGCGACCGCACCGTGAACGCCGAGCAGGGCCAGCTGGCCCGCAGGGCCGTCAGCGAGGCGAACCTGTGGCTGGATACGGTCTGCCGGTTCGACCCGGTGCCCGGCGAGGTGCAGCTGCTGACTCGCTCCGGCTGGGTGGAGGGCACGCTGGATGCGTGGGCGGAGTTCGCCGCGCCGGTGGCCCAGTCGATGAACGACGCGGTGGCCTCCGTGATGTCCGAACGTCTCGGTGACGCCTTCGGTGACGGCGAGGTGGCCGGCATGTTCGCTGGCCCCGTGCCGATTCCGATTCCCGAGGGGATGAAGGACCCCGCCCAGCTGATACGGCTGTTGGCGAACACCTCGTTCGCCATGCAGCTGGGGAAGGCCGCCGGCGCGATGTCGCACGAGGTGCGCGGCAGCTTCGATCAAGGGCTGGCCCTGCTGAAGAATCCCGCAGGCGCGCTTATCGTGCAGAACATCATGGCGTATGCGGAATCGCTGGATATCCCGGTTGCCGAGGTCATGGCGTTCATCGCCTTGCAGGAGCTGGCCCATGCCCGGCTCTTCGCGGCCGTGCCGTGGCTGATGCCGCGGTTCGAGGCCCTGATCGGCAAGTATGCGCGCGGCATCACCATCGACCTGGACGCCATGGAGGAACAGCTGCGCGACGCCGCTTCGATGGACCCGGATTCCCTGTCCGGGGCGGTGAATCTGACCAAGGTGGGCATCCCCGACACCCCCGAACAGCAGGAGGCGCTGGCCAGTCTGGAGAACCTGCTGGCCCTGGTCGAGGGATGGGTCGATTGCGTGACCTGGAAGGCGGGCATGGCCCACATCCCGCATATCGAACAGCTCCGTGAGATGTCCCGCAGGGAGCGCGCCACCGGCGGCCCCGCAGAACGCACCTTCGCCCAGCTGCTCGGGATGCATCTGCGCCCCAAGCGCATGCGCGAGGCCGCCGCCCTGTGGGAACGCATCGGTCTGGAGGACGGCGACGACGCGCGCGACACCCGCTGGTCGCACCCCGATCTGCTGCCCGTCATGCCCACCGACGACGATCGCTCCATCGCCTCGGCCCCGGACGACGCCGAGGTGGACGCACGGCCCGCCAACACCGATGCCAGCTCCGGCGATGACGGCACCACCGGCATCGACTGGGACGCCGAGCTCAGCAAACTGCTGGATGAGGGACTGTCCGGCGACGGCGACCCCTCCGGCAACGAACCGTCCGACGACTAGACAAGGAAACGACTGGCGCTGCGCTGCATGGCCGCAGCGCCGTCCTTGCCCCGCGCGTAGGACAGGTGCAGCGAATCCTCGGCGCGCGTGATGCCGACATACATCAGCCGCCGCTCCTCCTCCAACAGATCGCCCGGGGCGGGCGAACCGTACGGCAGCAGTCCCTCCGAGCAGCCGATCAGGAACACGTGCTTGAACTCCAGGCCCTTGGCGGCATGGATCGTGGACACGGTCACACCCGCGTCATCGCCCGAAACCCCCAACGTCTCCAGCATGGCCTGCCGCCCTGCCTGCCCGTCGTCCAACGCCGAACGCTGCCATCCGGCATCGCGACGCACCCGGAACCGCAACCCCTCACGCCGCAACGCCGCGCACACCACCTGCTGCTGCGCGTTGAGCCGCGTCAGCACCGCGCACTCCTGCGGCGCCACCCCGCGCGCCGCCAGACGGGCAATCGCAGCGGCCACGCCGGCAGCCTCGTCGGCGTCCGTGCCGTACACGGTGCGGCTGATCCGCATGCCATCCCGGCGGCCGGAATCCAGCTTCAGGTAATCGGCCCGGTTCGGCGACGCCCCTAGGACGCGGTTCGCGCACCGCACGATCTGCGGGGTCGAACGGTAGTCCACGGCCAGATTGATGTCGGCCGACAGCGGGGCGAACTCATCGGCGAACCCCAGCAGATCGTAACTGCTCGCCCCTGCGAACGAGTAGATCGTCTGCGCGGGATCGCCCACCACGCACACGTTCCTGTTATCCCCCAGCCACAGCCGCATCAGCCGATGCTGCAGCGGCGACACATCTTGGTACTCGTCCACCGTCAGCCAGCGGATCGAGGAGCGGATGGCGGCGCCGACCTCCGGGAACCCGTCCAGCAGGTGGCAGGCGATCAGCAGGATGTCGTTGAAATCAATCTCCCCGTGTGAGGTCTTCACCGTCTCGTAGGCGCGGTAGAGCTCCACGAACCGATCCGGCTCCATCCCCGCCGGCGGGCGGCGGTGCAACGCCGCACACACCCGCGGATAGTCCTCCGGGGCGATCAGCGACACCTTGGCCCAGTTGATCTCGGCGTGGATGTCGCGCAGATCGCTCTCCTGCGGCTGCAGTTCGCTGATCCGTGCGAAGGCCTTGGCCACCAACCCGCGCTGGTCGTCCGTGATATGCGGGAACGGGGTCTCGCACACCTCATCCCACACGCGCAGCAGCTGGTGCAACGCGGCGGAGTGGAAGGTGGCGGCGGTCACGGCCTCCCCGACGCCGAGTTTGGACAGCCGCACCCGCATCTCGGCGGCGGCCTTCACCGAGAAGGTGACCGCCAGCGTCCGCGCCGGATCCCAGGCGCCCGACGCGCAGGCGTAGGCGATGCGGCGCGTCACCGTGCGGGTTTTGCCCGCACCGGCCACGGCCACGATGCGCACCGGGCCATCCACCGCCATCGCGGCGGCACGCTGCGCCTCGTCCAAACCGTCCAGAATCGCATCCGCCGAAGTTGCCATGCACCCATTGTGCCATGCTTCGCTTTGCACCATCCGTGTATTAGTGTGGAACTGTGACTCAGCGAAGCAAGTTCCAATTGGCGGCGTTGGCCTCGGCGGCCATGCCGAACATCGTCGTATCCGGAGTGCGCGGCGTGAACCAGGTAGCCCCGGCGGACGTATCCTGCGACATCAGCCAGGCCGTGGTACAGGATGCGTCAGGCAAGCTGTACGATGTGTTCGTCACCGACACCGAAACCGGACGGAAGCGGCTCCGGGACCGTGTGCGTGCCGCCGACACGCTGAGTAAGGCGCATGTGCCCGCGGGACTGGGGTTCGCCGTGGATCGGGTGGCGGCGTTCGAATCCGGCGATAACGCCCACGGACCGACCGGCAGCACCGCAGTTATGGTATGTCCCCATGTCATCGGAGAGGCCCGACCGCTGAACATGCTCACCATCGACGACTGCACGGCCATCGGCACGGCCATCGGCGCCATCCATCGCCTGCACGGGGCGTTCCTGACCGACAACGGCTATCCGGCGTTCGCCACCGGGCAGATCCGCGCCCAGCTGACCGCCTGGATCAAGCGGCTGCGTCAGGCCGGGCACATCCCCGCCGAGATCACCACCAGCTGGTCGCAGGTGCTGGAGACCGAAGGGCTCTGGTCGTTCGCCACATGCCCCGTGCACGGTGGGTTCGATGACGGCGACATCCTTTTCTCCGGTTCCACCATCACCGCCATCACCAATTGGCAGGATATGCAGATCAACGATCCCGCGCGCGATCTGGCGTGGATCTTCGCCAAGCTCGACGAGGCCCACCGCAACGCCGTGCTCGCCGCCTATGGCAGGATGCTCGGCAACCGACTGGACGACCTCATCATGCTGCGCGCGAACCTGTGGCTGCAGATGGAGCAGGTCGGCGAATTCGTTCAGGCGCTGAGCCGCGCGGACAACGCCAAGATCCTGCAGTTCAAGGCGCAGGTGGAGCGGCTCGCCCACCAGCTCGGAGTGATGACGCAGCGCGCCAAGGACACCGCCGCCCCCGCCCAGCGTTCCGGCACGAAGCCGCCGAGCACCATCACCGTGGGCACCCTTCTCAATGACGCGGAACGCCGGCGCGCATCCGAACCGTCCACCGGACGGCCCCCCGCCGAAACCGTCGCCAGTGAGACCGCCGTCAACGACGACACCGGAGAGACCGACAAGACCGGTTCGTCGCAGATCGAGGCGGTCGGCGAGGCCGACGTCGATTCCACCGCCGATCACCCGGTGACCGCGCACGCGTCGGGTTCCACCGCACAGACGGTCGTGTTCTCCGGCTCGGTCGACGCGGACGACGACACCGGCGAGGCGGAGGTCCGGGACGTGACGGCACAGACCGAGGCCGCCCCGTCACATGACGCCGAATCGACCGCCACCATCGTCATCCCCCTGCTGGAACGTGAGGAGCGGGCGATGCGCGACGCGCAGGCCGGCCTTCACCCGGACGAGAACGACGACACGGGCGAGCGCACGCCGCGAGCGTAATCGGCCATGTCCCGGCGCAGGACGGGGCACAATACAATCGGAACACGTCAACTCACGGTATATCCGTATATCCGTCCTCCGGCCGACCGGAGGACATAAGGAGGAAGCATGGACATCGAACTGGGCATCCGCGATGTGGCGCGCACGGTGAACTTCAGCACCGAGCAGAGCGCCGACGAGGTCGGCCAGGTCATCGCCGCCGCAGTGGCGGACGGCCGCACCATCGACCTGGTGGACGACAAGGGCCGCCATATCATCGTGCCGGCCGGTTCCCTGGGGTACGCGATCATCGGATCCGAAACCAAGCACGCCGTCGGCTTCGGCGCGCTGTGACGCCGGGTCTGCCGGCCGTCCGCGCCGTCAGCGGATGACCGGCAGACAGCCGCGGCGGATGATCTCCTCCGCTACGGCGTCCTCGGTGAGATTCTCCCCCAGCGCATTCGGCTTGCCCGCACCGTGCCAGTCCGAGCCGCCGGTGACCAGCAGATCGAACCGATGCGCCAGACGCAGCAGTCGTTCACGCTGTTCCGGCGGATTGCCGCGGTGCCATACCTCAAGACCGCCCAGACCGGCTTGCGCCAGACGTTCGATCTGCGTGTCGGACAGCAGCACACGGTTGCGCCCGGGATCTCCCGCGTGGGCCACGATGCTCACGCCGCCGGCGGCTTTCACCGTCTCCACCACCCGTATCGCCGTGGGCGAGGGTGTGGGGATGTAGTACCGGCTGGATGCACTCACCGCTCCCGCGAACGCATCGGATCGCGTCGGGTAGACGCCCGCCGCCACCAGCGCATCGGCGATATGCGGGCGGCCGATGGTAGTGCGCTCCCCCTGTTTGGTCTGCGCCAGCACATCCTCCCACGTGATCGGGTAATCCCTGGCGATCATCTCCACCATCCGGCGGGTACGGCGCAGGCGAGCGCGTCGCGTGGTGGCGAACAGTTCGCGGATGCCCGCGTTCTCCGGATCGTATTGCAGCCCCAGCATGTGCACGGACACGCCGTCGTCCACCGCGGTGATCTCCGTGCCGCGCAGCAGCGTCATCGACAGTTCCCGGGCCGCCTGCTCGGCCCCCTGCCAGCCGGCGGTCGTGTCGTGATCGGCGATCGCCACGCCGTGCAATCCCCGACGCACGGCCTCACGCACCAGCGTCCGCGGGGTCTCGGTGCCGTCGGAGTACACGGTATGGCAGTGGATATCCCAACCGGCCTGCGGCGGGGTATCGGCATAGGCAACAAGGGTCATACACCCATCGTAATCTGGTGAACGGTATGGCGAACGCCATGAGTGGCGTCCACGCGGACACGAAGGATGATGATGAACGATTCGATGCAGTCTCCGACAACCGCAACCGATTATGACGCGGATACGACCACGGCGCGTTCCGGGCTGACGATTCCGGGGCGCAGCCTGCTGGGCGGCTGGCGGCATACCGCGCAGTGGACGTACCTGATCATGCTGATCGCCTCCGCGGTGGCGTTGTTCGCCTCGTTCGTGCTTTCGGCCGAAACCCTGCAGCTTGCCCGGCATCCGGGTCAGACGCTCGGCTGCGATATCAACGGCGTGCTCTCCTGCTCCACGGTGGCGCAGTCCTGGCAGGCGGAGATCGTCAAGTTCGGCGGGCTGAGCTATCCGAACGCGTTCTTCGGCATCGCCGCCGAGTCGGTGTTCGTGACCGTGGCCGTCATCGGCCTGTGCCAGGTGCGCGTGCCGCGCTGGTTCGCCGCCTGCACCTGGTTCGGCGGGCTGGCGGCGCTGGCCTACGCCTACTGGCTGTTCAGCCAGTCGATGTTCGTCATCAACGCGCTGTGTCCATGGTGCATGGCGCTGATGTTCTCCACCACCATCCAGTTCATGGCGCTGTCGCACGCCACGGTGGTGGTGCAGGGGCTGCCGCCGAAGGCCGAGGGGCTGCGCACCTACTACCGGCTCCATATCGACCTGATGATGGACGCGGTGTGGGTGCTCGCCGTCATCACACTGATCCTGGTGGTCGACGGACCGGCGCTGTTCGCCTAGCGCACCCGGATTATCCCC
>ENA-UOIW01000719-UOIW01000719.1-human-gut-metagenome-genome-assembly--contig:-P58-NODE-719-length-23834-cov-18.742714_pt1 | contig 23834 bp, 27 predicted proteins | sample MGYA00242334_ERZ723881 | MGnify/ENA metagenome assembly ERZ723881 | reverse complement strand
CCTTCGATCTTATCTTCCAATCCGCCCTGACCTTCCAACCCCTCTTCAAGCGCGGCAAGACCATTTGCTACGGCAATAACCGCATCAATCTTAGTCTGATTGAATTTACTGTCGTCAATCTTGGAAATCTCAATACCAAAATTAGTAAGTCCGCTGCCAAGGCTCTTGATGTTCGTGGAGAAAGTGGACATGTCCCCGATACCATTGATCACGCTAAGGATGCCTCCAGTCGCGGGGATCTGTTTAGCAACACTGGCAAGTGCCGTAGCCACGCTCACAGAACGGTCAATCACCGTCTGCGGCACAAGTGTCATCGGAAGCACTGCAAGCGCATAACTCGTAAGCGCTTTACCAAGCGAAACGATATCGCCCGAGAATTTGGTAATGGGGTTCTCACCAAGGAACAGATTCACAAGCCAGTTCTTGAACTCCGTTCCCGCAATCGAGCCAATCACGCCTACCAGCGTCTGCGCTCCAGTAAGCGATTCGCTCTTGATATTGGCTGCTCCGTCAATGAAACCTTGCACGTTGGTCATAAAATCGGTAAGATCCGTTCCGATCTGCGGAAGATTCATGCCCTGCATAAATCCACCTGCAATACCTCCGGCAAACTTGCCGATAGCTGTACCGATCTGACCAAGCACATTTCCGCCTTCTTCAAGGAAACTGGTCATTCCGCTCCATTCACTCTGAATCCAGCCAAGCGCAGTAATGATACCGCCAACGCCAACAATAAAGATCGCGAAATTGGCTACGCTCGCAAGTGCTCCGGTAATCGGAATCGTACCCATGATCTTCATAGCGACAGAAATGGAAAGCATCATCATTGCAAGCGAAACAGCAAATTTCACCATGCTGTCCGCATTTGCGCCTTCAACCTGCTTAAACGTTTCGATAAACAAAATTATCGATCCGGCCATAAGCAGCAGCGCACCAATAGAGCTTCCGAAATTCACTCCCTTTGCGCTGTTGACAAGTACGGAGAAAGCGGCTGCAATGCCTGCGACACCCAGAACACCCTTGAGAATTGTCTTGCTGTTCAGCGATCCGATCTTGCGAACAGCGCGAACCATCAGGTTAAGCGCAAGCGCCATGGAGATCATGCCTGTGATATTCTTCGTATTTGTTTTATTCATGAAAAGGCTGAGCTCCAACAGCACAGCTCCAAGGCCAACCACACCGCGAAGAGCATCGTCGGTGTTCATGTCCCCAAGCCCCTTTACAGCCAGCACAAGCAGGTTGACCGAAATAGCCAGTCCAATAAAGGATTGCTTTTCACTCATTCCCTTTCCTGCGATTCTCATGAACAGTGCAAGTTCAGTAAGTATAATACCAATACCCAGCACACCTTTAATCGCTGTTTCGACGTCCATGTGCCCGAGCAGATACATGGGAACAACCATCAGCGCAATAGCGCCTGCGGCTTTCAGTAGTGCGTCCCCATTGGCGTCGACCTTCTTGAACAACGCCGTCACAAGCAAAAGCTCGCCTGCAATCAGCGTAAGCATTCCAATGCCCTTCCACGCCTTTTCCGCTTCCATATTGGAAAGCACCACGATCGCGCCCACCATAACAGCAATAGATCCTGCGATTTTAAGCAGAGAAGTAGCAAAAGAATCCTTGTTCTTGAATACCTTGGTTACAGTAAGTCCATTCTTTCCGATGTCCTTAAGCAAGCTCCCTACTCCGCCAAGCCCTTCACCGATAGATGCAAGACCGCTCCCCAGTTTTCCTATGCCGCTGATGGCTGTAATCAGCTTCACACCGGAAAAGATGCCCAAAGCGGTCTTGATGATTTTTCCCCAGTCTACCCCCTTAAACTGCTCAAACCATTGAGGAATGGTTGTTAAGAAGAAATCGGAAAAGAAACCTTTTATTTTATTCCAGGTTTCACTTACAATATTCCGAATCGACTCGCCAAATGTCATTTCGCTTTCTTTGGGTTCATTTTCTCCGCCAAAGAGATTCTTGATGGCGGTCCAGAGCTGCATTCCAATTTCCCTGATTCGGTTTAGGATCGGTCCGCAGGTTTCGCGCGCCTTTTCCCATGTTTCTTCAAAGAAAGTGAATATACGCTCAAGCCATGGCCACTTCTGGATTGCTTCCATTTTGAGGTTTGCGAAGAATTGTGGAATCGTCTTCGTAAACAGAGCGGTCATGAATGCTCTTACGTTCTCCCAGTCCTGTTTAAGTTTCGGCCCGATTGTTTCAAACCACTCGCCGATCTTCTCTCCGAACGCGCTGAATCGCACTTTGATCTTATCTAAAAAGCCCTCACCATTGGTGTCCTCGCCAAAGAAAGCCTGAATACCATCCCATAGTGCCTTTCCGAAGTCGGCGATACCGCTGATAATCGGTCCAAAGAACCCCTTCACGCTGTTCCATGCATTTTTAAGCGTTTCACAGCTTTTCACCCAATTGATAATAGAATTTCCCCATTCGCCAATTCGGGCGATAAATTCGGGAATCTTCCAAAGCACTTCTGTCAGGAAATCACCAATGCGGGTAAAGATCCCGCTTCCCTGAATCTGTGTCCAAAGATTTTCGAAGAACGTTCCGATTCGTTTAATTCCGCCGGCCACCATATCGTAAACGGCAGCTGCGGTGTTTCCAAGGCCGTTAAGGATGCCCTGCAGTGCTTCGGAACTCTTGATTGCATCTCGGAAACCCGAAACAGAATCCCCAATACCGGCCAGAAAATCGAGAAAGCCGCCGGCAGCGCCATTGGTCTGTTCAAGCAGCCTCTTAAATCCGTCCCATGCCCATCCCGCGGCTGTTCTTACAATATCAAGCGCGGCAGCTACGCCTCTGAATACGCGGCTTACCCTACCCATTAGTTCGCTGTTTTCAGTCGCGACCTTAATCTTTTCTGTAAAATCACTGATCTTCTTAGTGATGTCAAACAGCTGTTGGCCAGTTGTCTGCGGAAAGAATTCCTCAAATGCTTTTCTGATGGTTCCGGTTACGTTTTTAATGGAATAAATAATGTTCCAAAAGCTGTCGATCAGAGCATTTCTTCCGCCAAGCTCCGCCCAATCGGCGAGCATGGCGTTTCTCGAATCAGCGGATGCGCCAATAATAGCTCCAAAATAATCGCTTACGCTGGTCAAAAGCTCCTTCGCCTCGTTGAAATCGCCAATGATGTATTCCCAGCTTTGCGTCCATCCGCTCTGCATCGCTTCTTTCAGCGTATCAAACAGCTGTGTAAGCGTCTTTACTTTCGTGGCTGCGTCGGTAGCGGTTTCCGCAAGATTGATGATCTCGTCGGCTTCGTCGTCGGTATATCCTTCTGCGATGAGTGAGGATCTCATCAGCTTCTTGGCGGACTCGATGTCCGCGGCTCCGTTTTCCAGCAGCAATCCATTGGCCTTGGCAATCTGTTCAAAATCCATGGCGATCTGGCTTAGCGTAGCGGTCAGAATATCGCTGGAAAGCCATCCGGAGGAAAGGCTGTCTCTAAAGGAGACTTCTCCGGCTTGCAGCTTGGCAAACATTTTCTGAGCGTCTTCTCCAACCACTTTCATATTGGATGCCGTTCGAATTAGGGCATTCTGAAACACTTCGCCGCCCATACCGGCGTTGACCACGCTGTTCCAGTCCATCAGCCTGATCGTTCCTGTAGCAATCGCCTGCGATAGCTGGTACATAGCGGTGCTTGCCTGCTGGCTTGTAGAGCCAGATACGGCGGCCAGATTTGCAATACCTTTAATGGATGACACAGAAGTGTCAAGCTCAACGCCGGCAGCGGTAAATGTGCCGATATTTCGCGTCATTTCGGAAAAGTTGTAGATCGTCTTATCAGCGTAAACGTTCAGTTCGTCAAGCTTTTGGTTCACAATGTCAAGCCGCTGCTGCTGATCATATCCCAGCTTATCCATCTCTGATGAAGTATTTGCCAAAATCGTCTGAACCGAATTGATCTGCGTCTCGTATTCCGAAAAGCCCATTTTGAGCGGATCAACGGCAAGTATGTTCATCATCCTCTTCGCGCAGTTGTACGCAGAATTGGTGATGTTTTGCAGAACGGTCATTCCTACGATGCCCATCGCAGAAAAGCGATTACTGATAGCCGTAATACTGTCGTTCATACTGGACAGGTTGAAGGAACGTCCTGCTTTTTCAAGACTTTCCAGCCCTTTTGCAGCTTTTTCAAGATTCAGATTCTGCTTTAACCGGTCCAGGGATTTGATACTGGTTTGAATACCGCTCTCGAACTGTTTGTTGTTGAACTGCATTTCGACAATTCTCTTGTCAATCGAATTGCTCACGACGTTACCTCCTTCCATACTTCGTTTGCCATAGAATCAAAAATCGGACGGATAGCAGGATTGACATAATCGATTCCCTGCACATATCCGCCCGTTCCGGTTCCATGCCCGTATTGCAAAATCAATGCAATGTTCACACCATCGTTGACATTGCTGTTTGTCCAGTAGATGGAGTATCCGTTTCCCTTTTGCACGATCTCATAATCCCATGAAGCGGCGGTCTTTCCGCTTTCAGACGGGGTTGTGGAGGCAAGTGCCTCTACACCGGCTTTTCCGTATTTTTCAAGGACTCGAAGATAGCTTCTCTCTTTTGCTTTACGAAAAAGTCCTTCTGTATTCTTGAAATCGCCGGAATGCTTAAACCGTATCAAGGCTCTCATCTCCTGTTTCGGATTATCCGCGAGTGCCGAGTTTCTTTTTCCTCGCCTCATTAAGCGCTCTATTCTGTGCATAGATATCCTTCTTGCTCATCTTCTTCTGAGGGGCATTCTTGATATTGCTCACTCGAATCAGCATAAGCAGACGATTTAGATGCCATTTCTCGCATTCAAAAGGAATCTCCAGAGCGCTCATCCAATAATAAATAATCTCTGCCGTGATTCTTTCATGATTCTTCTTTCCAACAACCGTATCGTTTATGGTTGTGGCAGTCATCGGCTCTTCGATGTACTTGTCAATCTGATCGAAAACCTTTTTAGGAATCCCTCTGTAAACAAGGGGATTTACATACTCTTCGTTCATCGTCATACATCGAATATAATCAACACACTCTTCATGTGTTTTGTTAGTGGTCCCAAGGAATGGTTTACACCATTTTGACTCCCATTTCGCTAAAGAGAGAAGCGAATGCTCCAAAGTGAGAACCGTACTGTCCGTTTCCACAAACTCGTTGGTTCGTTCGTCGAAAAACTCTCTTTCAGGAATCACAACCCTAAGCATTCGCTCCCTCCATTTCTTTCAAATTTAGTTCTCTATCTCAAACGATGGTCATCTGAACCCCGGTTTTCGCATCCGGAGCAGCGTCATCCATCTTCGGCAGCACTTCGTTGAAGAATGCGGCCGCCATATCAGGATGACCGAGCAACTCGATGAACAGATCGGAATACGCTTCCGTTTGCTTGAATTCGTCCAGCAGGTCCTGGCTCTTAATGAAGCGCTTACCGTCCGGACTTTTCTTGCCGTAGGAGGCACAGATCATCTGGTCAAAGATCTCGACGATGCGAGCGCTATCCTGTTCCTGTACAAGGCGCTCGATCATTTTTTGAATACCGCCGGTTGTTCCAAGCTCCATCTTGGCCACCTCGGCCTTGTTCAGGTTGAACCAGAAATCTTCAGTGCGCTCATTGCCATCATAGTCGATAAAGGTCATGGTCTTCTTAATCATCTTCGTTTTCTCCTTTCATGTTAGAACAAAAAAAAAATAGACGCCCCCGCCTGCGTCTCGTTCTCCCACTGAATTGTCTCAGCTCTCTATCCAGTTTTCAGTAATCGATTATTAGCCTTCGACAGCGTCGCCCATCATTTCAATAACTTCAGCGGGCAGCGGAAGCCGAGCATCAACGGCGGCCGGGGTTCCGCTCTCTCCGGCAGGCGTGCCATAGAGAATCTTCTCCAGCTCGGCCAACTTGGCAGCGTTGGCCTTAGTGGAATCGATCGTGAGATGGGAAGTCGGCTTGTAATTGGGTACATTAACCGGAGTGGAATTCAGCTCCCAGCTGAAAGTGGTTGCGTCCGGAGACTCATTGATCGGGTTACGCGCGCGCTCGGAGGGCTGAGCGCTCATGCCGTACAGCAGATGAATTTTGTAGCCAAGATCAGCGCCGTCATGCTGATCATTGCCAATCATGCTGCGGTAGGAAAAACCGAAGGGCTTTCGGGTCTGCTGACCAATGTAAACGCCCTTCGCAGCTTCTACGGAGCCATCGCACTCCTCAAACTCCGGGGGATAGGTGTACGCGCCCATGGTCGCGCTGAAAGTTTCGGCAGCACGGATGGAAGCATACTTGATATTGTCAGCCCACAGATCGGTCAGTTCGGCGCCGCCAGGCTTTTCGGTCATCTCTGTCAGGCCGTTGAAAGCGGTGCCCTTTCCATAGGGGTCCGCTTCCTTCGCGGTATACAGAACGCCGCGATCCAGACCGGCTTCGAAAATACGCTCGCCGATAGCGTCCCAGTTCATCAAGAACATGTTGGAATCCTCCTTTAATAGTAGATACTAAACACCCAGTGATCCAGGTTGTCTGCTTTGTATGATCGGTCAAAGGAACACCTCGGAAGTTCCGAAATCTTGTCAACGATAATGCTGTCAGGATTACGGTCGATTACCGTCAGCGTGTATTTCCTCTGCCGAATGTATGGAATGTTATCCGCAAACTGTGTATCAATGTCCGATAACGAGTATACAATACACGGATACGACATCTTCAAATTGTCAGGGGGTTGGAAGTATACATTTGGGGGTCTTCCCGATACGCAAATCGTCATGATATCACAAAGCATATCATGTAGATTCGTTCGTTTGCCCATGATATACACCCCCAATCGTCAGAATCAGGCGCGGAAGCTGAACCTCCACATTGGTTACCTTCCAGTTCGCCCCCATCCAATTTACATAGCGTATGGAGAAGAAGTGATTTCTCGCATACGGGTCAGCCACGATGCTGATCTGATTGTTAAGCTTCAGATCGTCATGTATGTTTTCTCCGTTTTCAAGCTTCCGGTTATTTCGCAGAATATCGCCAAAGCTCTTCTTTTCGATAATCTCTTCATCCCATACGCCAGGCGAAGTTTCTCGCATTTCCGTTGCGTATCCGATCAAGCCGCTGAACTTCGCCATTTTGATTCACCTCTTAGGTCTCCGCCGCTTCGTCAGCCTTGGAGACCAGGGTAGCCAGAACAGCCGTGGTCGCGGTGCTGGTATCGGCGGTCACATAGGTAATTGTCGCGATACCGGAAGCGGTCTTGAGGGCGGTTGGCTTATACAGAACGCCCGCAGCATTCACCACAGCACCCTTCAGGAAAATGTCAGTCAGCTCACTAGTGGTCAGCTGAATGGTGCACGCTTCATCAGCATACGCCTTGGTGTCGCCGGTCTTCTTGTAGATGTAGGTGCCGCGAACGTACTTATCCTTGACATTTTCAAAGATCTTGTTCATCCTTGTTGCCTCCTCTTATTATTGAGCGGTCGGTCAGGCCACGGTCTCTTCCAGAACAATGGCGCTCTTCACGCGAGTGTTCGCGCCGCTGGTGCGGGTCTCCGTCAGGTAGATCTCCTGGTTGAAGTTGATGTCAAAGTCGCTGAAGCTGGTCACTTCGCCGCCCTTGGTCGCGCCCAGCTGATAGTCGACCAGGTTCACAAAGATGCCGCGCAGCTTCTTGGTTTTACCATCCACCTGACGGGTTTTATTGGCGAACTTCTCAACGGGGATGATCTCGTTGACGTTCAGCGCGGCCCTCAGGTCAGAGATGTCCTTGTACAGGCGGTGGCCGTCGCGGTCACGGGCCAGGAGCATCTGATTCAGCTGATGGGGGTCGCAGTAGTAGTCCATATTGCCGCTGCCGCGATACTGCTCGCGGGCATACAGGGCAGCTTCCACGGTGGCCTCGGCGTATACGAAATTGTCACCGAAATACTTGCTGGTGTCGGTGCCCTGAAGCTGGGTCTTCATCGCATCGAAATCGATGTCGGCATAAATGGTATACAGCGGATCGTCGCCCCAGATCGGACGGATCTTGTCGGTCTCGATCTTGTAGGGATCGCCGTCCGAGCGGTTATCGCCGATCAGGATGGCAGTGGCCAGCTCTTCCTCAAGCGCCATGCGCATAACGTGGCGGATATAGGCAACCACGTCGAAATCGGTAATGTCGATCTTGTCGTCGCGATTCATGGAATCCTTCACGGTCACGGTCTGCGGGTCGGTGGTACGGCTCAGCAGCTTCATGTTGCCGATGGTGGGCTTCAGCGTGCCCTTCTTGTATCCGGCAGCGCGAAGCTCCTTTTCCAGCTCGCTGTTGCGGGCGTCGGCCTGGCGGGTGCGAATGCGGCTGAACGGACTCTTGCTCACCTTCTTCATCACCTTGGCAACCCAGCGGTTGTCGTCGGTCAGAAGTTCGGGAGCGCCGCTCTTCACGTCATGATACTCGGGAAAAAGCGCCTCAATGGAGTCCGGTTCAAAGCCATGCTTGAGCATCTCTTCATCGGAGTCCATATACATCGCAATAGCGGTGCGCAGGCTGCCGCAGGTGTTGCTCTTAGCCATATTCAGGATCTTGTCCTGATCAATGGAGTGCATCAGAACATCCTTTGTGTTCTCAGCGGTGCCCTTGTCAAAAACGTTGTGCTTCATAGTGGATCCTTCCTCCTTGTTTTTATCTTCTTCCTCTTCGGAAGAATCGTCGTCGGGTTCATCGGTCTCATTGCCTTCGGCCATGGCGTCCTCCAGCAGCGCATACAGTACCACCTTCTGCTTATCCGTCATGGTATTGATCACATCCTGAACGGTCTCCTCATGTCCCTTTTCTTCGGATGCGTCTTCGGTTTCATCCTTCTCATCGGCGTGGTAAAGAACCGGGGGTTCCCCGTTGTAGATGATCGCGGAATTCTCGTCGATGCTCGTGCTGCCATCGGCATGGTAAATCACATGATCGATCATCGCGCCGGGATTGGCAGGAGCGATCACAAGACTCACTTCGACAATGTTGCCGTGAGTCAGCGTCTTGGCCTGCTTCTTCAGATTATTGGCGCAAATCGACAGCGAAGTGATATCTCCATGCAGAACCAACTTCTTCGCCTTCTGCCCATCAACCGTATCGTTAAAACTGCAATAGGCATAAATATCGCCATCCTTATGCTTCAGGATGGCGTTGCCGAGCACATTGCTCGGATCATTGTGGCGGTGGTTCCATACCAACGGAACCTTCATCCCGTCGCAATGCTTGAATGCATCTTTTGCGATCGTCAAACCATCGGAACAAAGCACGTTGCTCTTGGTCGCACAACCGCAAAAATCATAGGTTTTCTCCATTTTGATTTTTCTCCTTTTCTTCGGATGCTCTGTTTTTCAGACCGGTTATCTTGATCTGCTCATTAGATGCGCTCAGGTTTTTGTTTCTCAGTACGTCAGCGTTCGGATCCTTGCTCGGCTTAAATCCAATCTTCTGACGAATCTCATTGGAAGAAGCAATCTCATTGCGAGTCAGCTTATCCGCAATCTCGGCAATGTCATTCACAGGCACAAGCTTGAACGGATCGCGAAAGAATGCGATGGATTCTTTGTTCTTTCGCTTGCTCTTGGTAATCCATTTGCGCTTCATCTCGTCTACAATCGCGGCAAGAATAGGCTCAATCGTCCGGCTGTAATAATTCATCATCGTCTTATCGTCAGCCGTACCGTTCATGATCTCCTGTGTGATTCCCAGTTGGCTGTAAGCAAGACTCGTTAGGTATTCCACCTGCTTCATCAGGTTATTTTCAACCGGACGGTTCAGCTGGGTAACTCGCTCTGTGCCGTCAATATAAGCGATACCATATTTGCTGCCTGTAAGTTGAGCTTCGATATCCCTGCGTCTCTGCTCAGCCTGATCCTTTCGGGTCTGCGTTTTCACCACATACGGAAGCTGAATAACAAGATCCAGCTTTCCGCTGCTCGTCTGCTCGTCAACCGAGTCCAGAAGATTCAATTTTCGAATCAGGCGCTGTACGGTGCTGTTTGGCTCATTGACAATCGCGTGAAGCGGATTTTCAATAATACACACCATAGCTTTGGGAAGAATGACCTCTTCACGAATACCCGTTTCCTCGTTGTATACGCGCACCCGAACATGTTTGGGGAACCATTCCACAATCTCCGCTGTTCGCATCGTGTAAATGTCAAACGTATCCTCACTGGTGATGTCGTCCTCAACATCCATTGGAACCAGCGCTACAACGCCCTCATCCAGCATGCTTGCCACGGCGTCCTGTTTGAACGCTCTTGCGGTCTGGTCGATATTGGCCTCCACCGTCAGGCAGTTGTTCAGGTTGGAATCGATCATTTCAACGAAACAATCGTCCTTATCAAGCTTCACATGCTGCACATCCATCTGCGCGGCGTCCATGGCGATGCGGTTAAATATGGCGGTGATAATAGAACGCTCATTGCCCCTTGAATACCGAAATCGATCAGGGCGATAATGAGAACCCGGTCCTAAATACATATAATTCGTGGTGGGGTCCTTATTCCGAATTGCATTCCATGCGTGGAATAATCTATCTGAAAAACCCATTTTGACTTTTTTACCTCCTTATCCGGAATAGATCGAAAAGAAAAAGCTGATCGAACCTCAGATCAGCGTTAAAAGCCTTAAATCTATTCCTATTTCGGTTAATCAAAGGCTTCTCGATTGATTTTATAGGCGACATAAGCGTCCATCATAGCCGCAACAGCATCGATCTTCTGCTCATGGCGCTTCTTAACGAGCTTTCGGTTTCCGTTATTGTCAACGAGTGTCACACAGTTGCCCATGGTAAAGCTCATCAGCTCCTCGTCAAATAAAAGCATCCGCTCCTCAGACAGCTTTTTCAGCTCGCCCAGCGGAACGGATTCTGTTCTGGATCCTTGTATCACTTTCTCAATACAAAATGGACCATACTCGCTTTTCCATCGGTTGACAAACTCTTCGGAATTATACGGGTCAAATCCGAAACAGCGAACATCATACTCGCATTCGGTGATATGCCTATCAAGATCGTCATAGACGTCCATCATGTCAAGCACAGTTCCATTGAGCACGATCAAACTGCCTTCTCGGATAAAATCCTCGTATTTGATTCTCGCAGCGGAGGAAAGCTTATTCAGCGTAAGCTCGGAAATGTAGTTTCGTGTCTTGATGCCAAAGCTCCCATCATTGAGAGGGAACATAAAGGTGAATGCGCAGAAGTCATCACCCTGTGAAAGGTCGGCGCCCATAGCGCAGGGCATACCCCAGAAGCTCCGCTTTCTGTGAGGAAGTGTCTCTTCATAAGTAAAGAAATAGGTAAATCCCTCCACCGGAATACCGAATCGCTTTGCCAGCGTATCGTTTCTCGTGGAAGGATCGCGCTCCATCTTTTCAACGTCCTGCTGGTAGGCTTCATACTGAACAGTCTTTCCGAGATTCGGGTTGGCCTTGAGCCACATGTTTGGATCGGCAACTTCGTCGATAGAATCGAGTCGGTAATACCAAATACTGATATGCGGAGCAGGCGGTCCTTCGCCCTTTAGGATTTTTAGCAATCCCATTTTGACCGTATCGCCAGCGCCGTTGCGGACAGTACCCTCGGAGCTGATCTGAAGAATCAGATAGTCGTCCAGCTTGCTTCCACCCTGAATGAGCGCAGGCGTAACATCCTCTCGAATATCGCCAGAGAGCCATTCGTCAACTGTAGCCACTCGAACCTGCAAACCCTGAAGCTTGTCAATCGTCATCGGTCTTACTTCAAGCAGGCTTCCGGTAATGAAATTTTCAATACCCTTCTTGGTGCTGGCCAGCTTTATTCGAGCAGCTCTGTTGCCCGTCGTATTCTGTAAGCTGCCTTCTGTCAGGAACTTAAACCATGGTCCGCGAGAGCGTGTAATGGCAGTTCTGATTGGAGCGAGCACTTCCTCCGCTTGCTTCATCGTAGGTGCAGTTGTCACCTGGTGCGTCGTTGCTCCATCTACATTCAGAAAATAATTCTGTATACAGCTTGCATACATGCTTTTGGCAGCGCCTCGGGCAACAATCAGGTATTGCTCAGTCACCAGTCTTTTGAGAATCCGTTTGCGTACATAGTGCCCGCCCGGGCGGTCTTCATAAGGCTCGTATACGCTTCTTTCAACGTAATAAAACCAGCCAAAGATCTGCTCGGCCCATAGCTTGAAGCTGTCCAGCAGTTTCAGATCGCTTCCGTCAGTCAGCGTCAGCTCGCATTCGCAGAATTCGATAAAGCCGTTCACAGCCTCGTCATCATAATAAATTCCGGGATTAGCAATCAGATCATCAATGCGATTCATCTCAAGACTGATGTATTCGTTTACTGGAATCTCTCCCCGCATGACCGATGAACGGAATTCACCGTAGTAAATCGGGACGGCTGTATTGGAAAGGGACATGCGTATCGCCCCTTATCGATTCAGATCCCGCATCGCACGATTACGCTGTTTAATCCATTCGTCCAATTGCTTTTGATTGGAGGAAGAAGAATTAGTGTAACCACGAGCTGGTCTCTTTGCATAGTCTGTCGAAGAGGAACTCTCGGAGCTCGGACGAAGTTTACTTCGCGTGGTGTCAATCTTCATGGCATCACCATACCACTTGGCAACCTTGGAAATGGTATCAGCATCCATATCGTTGATATCCATATCACGGAAATCCTTGATATCAAACTTCTTATCACCAGCAATCCGGTCAACAAGTTTAGATACAGCCTTGCTAAGAAGCTGTCTGCCAAAATCCTCCGCCGCATTTCCAAGAAGCTTCTTTGCTGTGGCCTTCACTCCAGTGTTGCTTCTTGCTTTCTGCCTCGCGACCAGATCTTCATATCGCTCTTCCATATTCAAACGGTTAATTCGCCTCTGAAGCTCGTCATTGCTGATGGAAGAGGTCTTCTGGCCAGATCTTCCAGGCATTTTCTTTTCGGAAGTCTTTGCAGTTTTCTTCTCCCCACTGCTTTGACTCTTCGTGATGACATGCCCGAGCTGTTCAGGAGTTCTGCGAATGCCCCACTTCATGCCCTTGATACCATAATGATAAAGTTCTTCATTCATTTCGTTTACCTCCTTTCGGCAATTATTCCATTTTGACGATTTCAGCCGTTCTTCTGAATCTCTTCAGCAGCGACATTGATCCGCCATTCAAGCTCGCCAATAGTGCGATTCATGCTCTCAAGTACAGCGCTGTTTGTCGGAGGATCAAACACGAGCTTTATCTTCAGATACACAAACGAAATTACAGAATCCAGTTTCGGGTTGTCCCCCATAAACTGATCCCATGTTGCACTCCTGTCCGTGATGGTAAACCCATTTTCAGGCCCAACGCCAAGCTGAGTAAGAATAGCAAGAACCGTGTTGATGTGGATGATGATGTCCGTGTCAAATGAAGTATCATCCTCGCTGAGTAGAAGCAGTTTCTTGATCGAATCAAGGATGCTTTCCATGGTTCTCCCTCCTATGGCTAAACCATTCATTATAGAACTCATATCGTCTTTCGATCGCCTCTACTTGAACGACATATCCGCGCTCTCTGCACCACTCCACGAATTCATTCCAGAAAGAGCATCCATTTATCTCAGGGCACCCGCAGCGATAAATACAATTCGGAACCAGCACGGAGGAAATCTCAGGCTCGATCTCCATAATGGTTTCCTTGAAATCCTCCGCATATAGTCTCGTTTCTTTGGATGCCATACGGCAAAGCCGCTTCCTCCATGTATCGATCAAGTGCTGAACATTGGCTTCGCCAACGAAAGTCTGCGACTCATCCTGAGGAAGCTTCTCTCGCGGAATTCCGGTACGGTCGCTTCGCTGCGTCCGCACAAACTTCTCCCATTTATGCCTCACCCAATGAACCGTTACCCAATGCGGCATATCTTTCCATCGCCATTTGATAATGATATCGCGAATCGGAGAATGCTCGGCGATCAGGATAGATTTCTTAAACTTGATAGATGGCTCATGACCGAGCGCATTCTTTCCAACAGTAGAGCGGCAATCATCAGCAACCTCCTGCCAGTCGCCCTTCTGTTTCAAAATTTCAGTAAGCTTCATTTATCCTCTCTTCCACGGACAAGTATCGCCCGGTCGTCTGATAATGGGGTTTCTCGGAAGAAGCTCGACGCTTCCATAATGGACGGCATTGTGGGTATCGAAACTCATACAAACCAGGTATTCAGGATTGATTAGGATTGGGTCGCCAAGCTCGATATCTTTGATACAGATTGGATTCATATGATGAATATAAATCTTCCCTTGAATCTCACGATCAACCATCGCCATGTCGCATCCAAGATCACGGGAAATAATGTGATCCCGAATGACAAGCCACTCTTTGGAATGATAGAAGCGCTGATTCAAATATCGATCAAAACCAAATGTCTCAATTCCAACAACGCCATCGAGTTTGAGATACTCAAATCGCTCTTCAAAAGTTGGAATATGAATCAGCTCCGAATAGCATCTATTCTTGGACATCGCTTCCATGTCCCCCATAACGCCGAAGCGCATTGATCGCGTCCTTATACAGTTCCTCCATTCTCGCCTGAGAACGAATAGATTCAGTCTTTGCGGTTGTTAATTCCTTACTCAATTCAAGGATCTCATTCTCAAGCTTGTACTTGGTCGTGGCTAACTTCAAAAAATGTGTTGTCTCCTGAGAGGTGGCAGTCCCATCTCGCAGCCTTTGCTCAACGAGATCCATAGCCAATGAGATCATCTGTCCCTCTCGTGCCTCTGGAGTCATTGCCGGGCGCATCTTAGGCAAAGTCTCGGAAGACTTTGCGCTTGGTACTCGTTTCATTGCATTGTCTTCCTTTCCAGAAAATGAAAAATGGCAGCCCTTAGAGAGACCTGCGATACTGTTTCACCATGCCTCGGAAGGAGAAAATGAAGAAAACATGAAACGAAGTACCAGTACCACAAGTCTTTCTAAGAGCTGCCATATATAAGTCATCACATAAAGCCACAGAGCCCCAAAAAGTTTTTCAAAAATCCTCCCCCGGAGAAAAATAAAAGACCGCGCCGATGCAGGGGAGGGGGTGCTTTTTCATAGACCCCTCCCTGTGCCTGTATGTAATGGCTGGTGAATATTATATAGAAATATCGTATATTTTTTTGCGCATATTCGTGAAATCATATTTGAGGATCTCATCGATTGCTCTTTCGATCTCATCAGCATTTTCTTCGTCACTGAGTTCATCTGAAGTATGCGCAATGCGGCCCAGATAGCCACAGGAATCATATCCTTTCTCAACGTCAAATAGAAACCACTGACTAAATTGAGTAAAAGGATTGTAGGGATTATCGATTGTCGTGAGCATGCATTGTGCTTTTACCATCTCTTTTACTCCTTTCCGTTCAGATAGTTTGACACAGTTGTCGTTGAGATGCCAAGCGCATTAGCAATCTGCGAAGTCGTGTAGCCGGAAGCCTTAAGAGCTCTGATTCGGGCTTGTTTGCCGGGGGTCAGTTGTTTCGTGGACCGGGGTGTGGCATATGATCTAACCTGATCGATGTCGGCAAACCTGAGAATACTCTTGAGCACTGTCTCGCTGATGGCGCCTGCTTGAATGGCTTCCCATCCACGAGGTGTAATCTCAATCTTTGTCCGATGCGCTCCGAACTTCGCTCTTGCTCTGCTGAGTGCCTGCTGACCGGCTTTTTTTCGCTCCTCGCTGGTCATGTGAGGATTTGCTTTATACATGGCCTTCACTTCGCTGTTGGCAGCGAGTTGTGCCTGACGCTCACGGGGCGCATTGGACAGTGCGACAGCAAGTTGTGCATTCAAATTGCTAACTTCGTCCCTATAAGCCGCAGCGGCGGAGGACTTATGCTCGATCTTGCCGGTATGGGCGTACTCCAAGCGTGCCTGATTCGCAAGGTCTTTCATGAAGTTTGCGTAGTCGGCATAGGCGTCTTCTTGACGCGTGCCAGAAGATAGACGGTAAGCGTCATCAACCTCGGCCATACGGGTAGAACTTTGTGTTCTCTCCCGCTTTCTGCCATGTTTGTCAGTGTATTCTTCATGAACTTCCTTGTAGACCAGAGCTCCCTCAGGCTTATCAGGGTCATACCATTCTTTACCCTTCTCATTGATCTTCGGCTGACCCTTGCGCTTAGTCACTTCGATCGGGGACTTCGCGCGCGAGATCAGAGTCGAAGCTCCACCCTCGTGTATGACGCCATCCTCATCTGTATACTTCTGATACTTCCGTTTGAGCGCGGCAATACCGTTCTCTTCTTCGCTGCGCTTATAGTCTAGCTTATGTTTGCCCGCATCGATAACAACCATCGAATGCCTCACAGCTCTTGCCAATTCGTCAGACGTAGCACCTTTCAGCGTCATGTCCGTAATAAGGTTGGAAATCATCCCCATCTGCTTCTGCGTGTAGTCCACAGTCTTAATTGTCTTTCCGTTTTCGTCCTTCACATCGTATTTCATATATTTCATGCCGGGGCGTTCAGGATACTCCATCTTCGGGTCGAATCCTTCCAGCTTTTCCAGAGGACGGGTGGAAGTGATCTTGACCTTGCTGCCCGATGAATTGCAGGGAATCACCATGACTGTATCCCCATCAAAGTCAGCTCCAGACAGACGTTCCGCAATCTTACTGTTGATACCAACCGCATCAGCAGCAGTGCTGCCTATAATATTCCGACCATCAGGATGCTTGTTGTTCACTTTCAGGATCGGGATCTCAAACGTACCACCATGAGGATAGCGAATGAGAGCAACGGTTTCACCGTCTTCATAACGGGGCGCATAGATTTCCGTATCCTTCATCGTGGAAACAGGCAGAATGACCTGGTACTTCTGTCTCGGAAGTGCGGCAGCTTTCAGATGAACAGCAGCACTGTCACAGTCATTGGCAAAGCTCTCAAGCAGTTCCTTCTTCACAGTTGGATTGGTAAGCGCGCAAATGTCATTGAATTCCAGCAACTTGTCCTGCTTGGCCAGATCGAGTTGGCGATGAATGAGCGTCATCGGCTGCTTGCTCAAGAACTGCGAAGGAAGGGCATCCGCCCAATCTCCCCAGTCACCTTCCTGTCTCGTCTTGTTGATGAGACCAAGCTTGCGTTCTCCATTTTCATCCGTATATTTGTACTGCCCGCCTTCCTCACGAAGCAGAGAACCAAACGGATTGCTTGGATCGTCCTTTTTAATTGGTTTCAGAACTTTGTCAGCCTGTTCAGGTGTTTTATTGGTATTGAACACGACGTCAACGCCCTCAGGCATGTTGTCCGAATAGAACGCCATGCCCTTGATATATTTATCATTATCAACCAATATACGAACCTGTGCATAGCTGCTCTCGCCAAGGCTCAGGTCTTTCACTCCGCGGCGAATTTCGATTGTCCCATCCTTTTCAACACCGGTGTGACCATCCGGTGCCACGTCGTCACGATAGCGAATCATCAAACGGGAAGAATCCATGGAGGCGGGGTATTCAAACTTCCGCTCGATGATTTCATTTCCGTTTTCGTCGTACCGCTGAACATAGTCGCGGATGGTATGTACATTCTCAAAATTGTAGATTTCCTTGTGCTCAGTGCCGGGAGGACAGAGAACCTTGATATTCGTCTGCTTACCCGGGTTGGTCACCTGCGGAACGCCTCCGCCATACCACACATATCCTTCATCTTCGAGAATTTTGAGCGCCTGATTCATCTTCTCGCGAGAGATGTTCAGTTCGCGCTCAACGCCGATGCCCACATCGATCATTCCCTTTTCGTCCACCAGCTTTTTGAGTTGTTCAGCGGTGTTGCGTGCGGCGTTCATCCTATCCTTGGATCGCTCGTTGAGCAGGGAACGGTAAGTAGATTCATTGATGCCCATCCTTCGGGCTGCTTCAGCATTACTAAGTCCATCGCTGCGAAGCGACATAGCTTTTGCCACACGATCAGCACGCTCCTGCGTGATCGCTCTGGAATACTGCAAACGAAGATCGCTCGTATTCTTGCATCCGACAGCCACAGCGATATCTTTTTCGCTCATCCCACTCTTTTTAAGCTCCTGTACGCGGCTGGCAAAATTGCCGCTGTGCTGATAGGGGTCTTCGCCAGATCCCCATGGGTAACGCCCTGAATGACGGGGCGTACCGTAATGCATCAAGAGTTCATCGCTGTCGTTTCCATCGTAGCGCAGGATTTCGTCCTCATAGATGCGGCCATCATTCATGGGTTATCCCTCCTGTTCTCTGATTCGGGTAATGATTTTATCTGCGCGGATGATCTTATCCATCACGGATAGAAGTTCATCGGACTCGGGTTTATGGTAAAGAATCTCGTCGGATTGGTAGATTCGAAGCTCCGTCTCGATTGTGCTGGGTTTCACTTTGTATTCCAAACAAAAAAGAGCAGCATAGATCATCAGCTGCTCCATATGTGCCGGAATCACGCCGGTCTTCAAATCATGAATCCGAAGTTTGTTGTTTCGAAAACAGATCGCGTCTGCCGTACCGAAACAGTTTTCCGAGTAAAAGAGTGTCTGCTCGGGTATCATCTTAAAACCGATAGCGTCGTTCACATACATATTCAATGTAATCTGTTTCTTTGGAAGCCTTTGACCAAGCCGAATACAGTGAGCAGCGAAATCATGCAGCTCTGTGCCCTTTTGGGACGCAACAAAGTTCGTATAGCTGTCTGCGAGTTTTTCATCTGAATAGTTGATCCAGTGGTATTTGCTCGCACCCAGAAATGCATGGCATCCGCTAAGATCTAAGTGCTTGTTCCAGTTCACGGAAAATTTCCTCCTTGTTTTCGGGAGAGATAAACCTTGAAAAGGACATCTCGTTCATCAGTTTCACATAATACTCCTGGTTGGCTTGTCTCGGAGCACCGGAACTCCTTTTGCATTCCAGCGTAGCCCACCGCTTCCCAAACAGAATAAGCAGATCCGGAATCCCCTGAATATGGCTTGAATCCAGCTTCGTGACAATGCAGCCTGGAAACAGAGTTTTCAATTCCTTAATCAGCCTGCTTTGAAAATTCTTTTCCAGCTTTTCTTTCGTCATGAAACCGCCATCCTTATTCAAAAAGTAAGAGAAGACGCGGATATGGCCTTCTCTCTTCATAAAAGGGTGTGTATGCAACGCGGACAAAAAGAAAGCCCGTGCGTAAAGCACAGGCAGAATATGTGAAGCGGTCATTCAATCCAGAATTGGATCAAATGGATCAATTACATAATGCTTGCAATATTTCTTGCAGAATGGATAGTTCTCCTTGCATCCGCTCAGACAAATCGGCCCGACTGGATGGGCGCCGATGTGGTTAAAGTATGTCGCGCGATCCATCGTTTGCCCGCATGCTGTGCAGTACCAGTTTTGTATAACGGGGTTCCATTTCATCTCCTCACCGCAAAGGTCGCAGATCACCGAGTTCCCGTCTTCATCATAAGCACCGTTGACCCATTCGTCGAAAGCACTAAGCTTATATATGTCGTAGTGATCCATCCTCGTAAACCTCCCATAATTTCTGTGTGCATTATAACCGGTTGACCTGCAGATAACAAGTCCGGTCAGGGAAAGCTATCCGAGTGTAAGGATCGCTGAACCTGAACGCCAGCCCTCCTTTGTAGAAATTCCTGATAAAAAAAAATCAGCGTCTGCCCATTTACCCAGTTTTTTCTCTTACACTATTAAATATATTTATTTTTCATTTCGCATTTAATTATAAAAAAAAGTGGGCATCTGGGCAGAAATCATAAACTCAACTTTAAAAACCTTGAAAACAACCGATTTTTGCCCGTTTTTGAAGGCTTTTTGCCCATTTTTCTGCCCACTTTTTATTTCAAATCTGTCCATTTGCCCACTTTTTCTGTCCATTTGCCCACTTTTTTATCAGGAATTTTTGTATTTTCCTAGAAAAAACTGGGCAGCGGACAGATTTTCAGGATAAAACTGGGCAGTGATTTTTAACTTAGAATAGAATTTCTAGCCTAAGTTAAGACCATGTCATCCAAGCAAAACGAATCTGCCAGGATTGGATTCAGTCGTTCAGATCATTCAGATACTGTTGACAAACAAGGCGCAAAACAGGCAGATTCTTCGCGATGGTAGACCGGATCACATGCCAGTCCACGCTCATATAATCATGAGCCAGAACATTTCGCATCCCACGAATCGCATTCCATGAAATCACGCTCATCTGAATTTTCGCCGCATCGCTCACCCTGTTTGACAGCTCTCCAATTTGCATTAAGCACATAGCGGCGGCATACCGGCAGGCTTTGTTCTTCATAAAACCCTCCTGCGTATCCCCGCATTGGTCAAGCATTTCATTCGCTTCATCGCAGTATTGAATGATCTTCTTCAATATAATTTTATCCCGCTGTTCATTGCTCATACAATACCACCTCATCTTTTCGAATGATGTCAAGAAATTCGCGGTCTTCAATACCGGTCGTTACCAAATCAAAGGAACAGTTCAAAGCGCTTTTAATTTCGTTGTACAATCCGCCAAGCGCAAACAATCCCCAACCCTTCGGAACATCTACCAGTAAATCCACGTCGCTTTGATCTGTCGCATCCCCGCGCGCCACACTGCCAAAGACGGACATTCTTTTGAGCCCATAGCGCCGTGCGATGGGAACAAGGATCGGTTTCAGCGATTCAACCGTGTACATATCGCCACACTCCTTTCGCGAACGTCTTTCTGATTCCATTATACTTGAAAGCGCGTCCAAAAGCAAAAGAAGATTATTCATCCTCATCCTTGTCAAGGTGGTGCTTCTGAAACAGACGCTTTTTGAGAATATCAGTGCATTCTCCGGTTTCTCCGTTCAGCCCCATCAGACCCCGAATCAGTCTCGCATGATGCAGAACGGTGCGCTTTGTTCTGCTCTCCGTTCTAAGAGCGTCTTTCTGATATTCATTTGCAGTCATATTGTATAATGAAACCCTTCTCCAAACTTGGTTGAACGTCGATGATGCGCTGGTTTAAGCTCCCCTTGAACGGCGTCGCAAGCGAGCGCTTCCCTATCTCAAACGGCCCGTCAACAAGCACGTCAACCTCTTTGAGCAGTTCGACGCAGTTTCGCATATGTAAAAGCTTCTCATACAGATATCCTGTATAGCACCATACGTTCAGACCGTTTTCATGCGCCGCTTTCGCCAGCTGAACGCAGGCGCCCGCCTGCTCAAACGGTTCTCCGCCGGAGAGTGTGATGCCGTCGATCGAATGATCATAAGCACATTGAGAGATTCTTTCAATCAGCGGATGGATCGGTTCGACTTTTCCACCATCAAATGTATGCGTGTCAGGATTATGACAGCCCAAACAATGATGAGGACAGCCCTGAACGAAGAATGTCATCCTCAGTCCAGGGCCATCCACAATGGAATCCATTTCGATACCGGCCAGCCGAATCTCATCAGGATTCAGCACAGACAGTCACCTCATGCTTCACACGGTCGCGTTCCTCGGCGCGCTTGGCGTCATTCCATTTGTCCAGTGTACCGACCAGATAGCCGGTAATTCGGCGGATTCGTTCAAACGGTGTAGTGGACGTAAAATGATAGGTGATCTTCACATCCTCGTCGTTGAGCACCTCGACCTCCATCGCCTCCAGCATACCGGAGTACATTTTTTCGGCGCGGTCGATATAACGCTTCAGCTCCTGATCGCTGATCTGAACACCTGTAATCTTAACAGTCATACATGAATCCTCCCAATCGTTTCAGTTATTATTTTCTCGTGTTCGTGGCGCCCGCAGCAGGGACATACGTCGCCAATGATACCATTGTAACCGCATTCCGGATCGCGGTCCACGGGATGATTGATGCTCCCGTAGCCTATACCACATTCCTTCATGTGCCGCACGATCTTCTCGAATGCAGTCAGATTCATCGTCGGATCGCCGTCCAGCTCCACATACGAAATATGGCCGGCGTTGGTCAGCGCGTGATAGGGCGCTTCCAGCTCAATCTTCTTGAATGCGGAAATCGGATAGTATACAGGAATGTGGAAGCTGTTTGTGTAGTAATCGCGATCAGTCACACCTTCGATGATTCCGTAACGCTCCCTGTCAAGGTGTAACAGCCGGCCGGCAAGACTTTCTGCAGGCGTGGCCAGGCAGGTTACATTCAACCCTAGCAGCTGGCTCTGTTCGTCACAGAATCCGCGAATGGAACGGACGATGTCAAGGCCCAATTCCTGCGCACCTTTGCTCTCGCCATGATGGTAATCGCAAAGCACTTTAAGACATTCCGCCAATCCAACAAATCCGATGGAGAGCGTGCCGTGCTTAAGCACCTCGGCGATCCTGTCATCCGGATGAAGCTTCTCGGAATCCATCCAGACATGTTCGCCCATCAGGAATGGGAAATTGCGTGCCAATCGGCCCCCCTGCACTTCATAGCGCGCAAGAAGCTGCTTCATCGCCGCCTTTTCCGTCTTGTCCAGCAGCGAGAAGAACATCGCCTGCGAGCCCTTTGCCTCCAGCGCCAATCTGGGAAGATTGATAGAAGTGAATGAAAGATTACCCCGTCCGGGCGCGATCTCCCTGCTCGGATCATACACGTTACCCATCACCCTTGTACGGCAGCCCATGTAGGCGATCTCTGTTTCCGGATGTCCGGGCCTGTAGTATTGCAGGTTGAATGGAGCGTCAATGAAAGAGAAGTTCGGAAACAGTCTTTTGGCGCTCACTCTCATCGCCAGCTTGAACAGATCATAGTTTGGGTCCAGCTCATTGTAATTAACGCCCTCTTTCACCCGGAAGATCTGGATTGGAAAGATCGGCGTTTCGCCATTGCCAAGCCCCGCTTCCGTCGCCAAAAGCAGCTGCTGAATGACCATGCGGCCTTCCCATGTGGTGCACATGCCATAATTGATCGACGAGAAGGGTACCTGCGCCCCGGCTCTGGAATGCATCGTATTCAAATTGTGAATGAATCCTTCCATCGCCTGATAGGTGTCTCTTTCCGTCTTTCGTATGGCATATTCCTCGCGCCACGCAGGATCAAGTCTGCCGCCGAGCTCAGCCTGTATCTGGAATGCTTCAGACAGATACCGCTGATAGGTGATCTTCACACCCTCAGCCATCGCATAGTCGAAATCGACCACACTCTGACCGCCGTGCTGATCGTTTTGATTGCTCTGAACGGCAATCGCGGCCAACGCCGCATAGGAAGCGATACCTTTTGGCTGTCTGAGATGACCATGGCCGGTATTAAAACCGCCTTTGAACAGCTTTCTCAGTTCGATCTGCGTGCAGGTAGTCGTCCATGCATAAAAGTCCAGATCATGAATATGAATCCAGCCCTCACGATGAAGCCTTTCCGTTTCATCATCGATCCGATAGCTCAAATTGTATTCTCTTGCAGTGTTCGCTCCGTATTGCAGCATGGCGCCCATCGCGGTATCGCCGTTGATGTTGGCGTTGCTTCGCTTCATGTCGCTGTCCTTTGCGGTCGTCAGCGTGATATCGTCAAATATTGTTTTGATCTTCTGACCAAATTCGTGATCATTCATTTCTTCGTACCATTCTGTTTCCTTTCCTGATTCTCGGAAAAACACGGTTGCCCATCCTCTGCATGACTCTGGTTAGTCGGAATATCCATCTCTTCAATGGGGTCGTTTTCGATCTGCAGCTTGGCAAGCTCAACTGCGGCATGATAGACCTGCGCGTACTTACCAGTCCCGTGAGTCTCGGCCACCTTTTCAATGAACATGCTGATGCTCCCGTGGAAACAGCCGCATACAACCTTGATTTCTCCCTTCATATTGCGGAAGAACGTCGTGGTTGCATTCCTGCTTCCGATCGGACCAATCGTGAGATAGTGCTCACGCTTTTTCACGACTGCATCGTCAGAGACCCTCGCATTGCCGTAGACCCTCGCATTGCCGTAGACCC
>ENA-UOIW01000714-UOIW01000714.1-human-gut-metagenome-genome-assembly--contig:-P58-NODE-714-length-23889-cov-8.081019_pt1 | contig 23889 bp, 19 predicted proteins | sample MGYA00242334_ERZ723881 | MGnify/ENA metagenome assembly ERZ723881 | reverse complement strand
GGTAGTTCCGGGCGGCGATGTAGCCAATCTTATCCCGTCGGGAAAGCAAGGGCTTGAGCGAATGGAGCCGCTCAAACACCTCTGAGTTTTTCAATGTTTTCTTCATGGCATGTCATTCTCCTGTTCCTAAATCGAGACCTTGGACGGTCGCTCCACTAAAATCCACATATCCCTCGAAATACACAACACCGCCGGTGTTTCTCCGGCCAATGGTGATATAGCCTCCACAAGGACTGTAAATGTCAATATAGGGGGCATCGCCCTCGTAATACTCGATGGTCAGCATGTGAAATCGACGGTCCCCATATGGGCCATATAGATTAAAACTTCCATAATCGCTTCCGGCGATGATGTTGAACTCCTCACCATAGAACTGCCCACCCTGAATAACAGGAGAACGAATTTCCGTAGGACCAATATAAGTAGACCGAATATAGCTTGGCATCTCAATGGAATCGGCCAGCTTATAAGCCCGGTCCGCCCGGTCATAGGCCGTCTCCGCCTCCCACATTGCATCGTCCGCCAAATTGTAGGCGTCGTTTGCCATGGAGTAAGCCGGATTGTAGGCAAGATTCGTATTGCTGACACTGGACCAGTCAATCACACTCCCAGCGCCCATGCTGATTTGGCCGTTGATGGTAATGCGGCCTGTGGAACTGACCGCGAAGGTGATCTCCCCAGTGCTTCGGTTGGTAATGGTGATCCCATAAAGATCCAGATAGTCGGAGGCAAATTTGGTTCCGTTCATCATACTGTTGCCATAGCGGTCCAGGAAGTCCTCGGCCTGCACCACGCCTTTGAAATCTCCGGTGGCCGCTACCAGCTGACCGCCAAAGGTCCCGTTGGCGCCGGACAGGGTGCCCGCAAAGGTGCCCCGCCGAGCGTAGAGGTTGCCCTGCTCGTCCACGGTGAAGTTGCCATTTCCGATGTCGATGGAGCCCTTCTTCATGGTCAGCGTACCGGTCTCCATGTCCAGGGAGAAGTTCCCGCTGATGTCCTTGAGCATACCCGCCCGAATGATATCAGCGCTCAGTACGCCCGTATTGACATAGTTGGCTACGATAGAGCCGTCCATAGTGATGGCCAGCCCATAGGTCTTTCCGCCGTCATTGGAGTACCCCAGACCATTCATGTTCCACTTCCAGAGCTTATCGGCCTTGGTATAGTCCCGGACATTGGAAATATACAGAGTGTCCGAGCCGTATTCGTCCCTGGTGATGGTGATGTAGCCCGTAGTGGCCATGTTCATGATCTCGGTGGCATTCTCCTGGGCCTCCTTGAGAATGGAATGGGCCTTGGGGAGATTGTCGATCTTCTCCAGCACCGCGGCGTTGGTCTGGTTGTTGACGCTGGTGAGGCTGACCTGCACAGAATCTCCCATTTTGAACTGGGTGTTCTCCGGGTGGTCCAATGGGATCTCCAACTTGGTCACCGGGAACAGGCGGTCCAGACCGTGGGGACGGGAGATGACCCGGATCTCGTCCAGCAGCTTGACCGCCTCGGTGTTCACATCCAGATAGTGCAGGTCCAAGGCGCTTAGTTCCAGCTCCAGATTGTCAAACTGAAGGTCGGCCAGATACTCCTTGGCCTTTTCCAGTAGCACCGCCGGGTCGCTCACATCGTCCCAGGTCACCGTCTTGACGATCCAGCCATAGTTCTTGACCGCCTCGTCCGATTGAACATAGAGGCTCCCATTGTTCACACTCTCCACCGTCAAATAGGCATCCAGCGCTTCGATAGGGCTGTCGTCCAGCCGGTTGCCCAGGGGCACGATGGCCGTGGCATACTCAGTGGAATCCCAGTTTCGGGTAAAGTCAATGAGATTGGAGCCGAACTGAATGACCTGACTGCAAGTGTCGGGGTAGTCCTCCAGATAGTCAAGATAACGCACCCCGTCCACCTTCCGAACCCGGAGATGACCGCCGTAGGTCTCCACCAAGGCATTGAGCAACTCCATAGTCTTCTCATAGTTGGTGTAGTAGGTGGGGAAGTTTTCATCCACCACCGTCACCGCGCCAAGGACAAACTGCCGGTTGGCGCCGACCTTTGCATTGTGGACGGAGATCAGCTGCTCCAGATACTCCCGGACAGATTTTCCGGCGTACTCCGCCGGAGGCTGTACCGAGTCGTTGAAGTACGCCAGTTCCCCCTCACAGTAGAGCACACGGTTGTTCCAGAAGTCCTTACTTTCTGAGAGCACACGCCCAGACCAAATCTCTTCCCCATGCTTTTTCACGGAGATCTCCGTGACCATACGGATAATGGTGTCATAGGCCTTGTTGGTGTGGGGAAGCGTTAGTTCCAGAGAGCCTGCCGCACTGTCCTCCAGCGTCAGCTTGGGGTTTACGACCTTCATATCGTCCAGCGAGAACACATCGTTGTAGATGCACACGCCATCCGCATAAATACTATACATCGGTCACAACCTCCCAACTCTGAAGTCCACAGACACTGTCCCGGTCCCAGTGTCACACCACAGCTCCAGGGTCGCTCCCTGGTCACCGAAGAACACAAATTCCGGGAACTGGATGGTTCCATCGGTAAGCAGCTTAGTTTCGTCCAGCCCCAGTGTGGGATTGACAAACCGGATATGCACCCCCCGCTTGTCAGAACTTGTCACGAAAAATTGAGGACAGACCGGAGCCCTTCCAAACAGATCTGCGGCCAGCTTGACGGTTTTCTTGACAGTGGTCACGGCGATGTTCTTGAAGAAAGCAGGCCGAATCACGCCATTTTGAAAGTTGAAGGGGTCCCACAGCCAGTCGTCCGTCGAGGACAGGAGCGACCACTTGTAGGGCCCCACATCATAGTCAATGGTGATGCGCGACCAGTCCTTTTCCGACTTCCAGGCATTGACGGTGAACCGCCCTTCATAGAAATACTCTGGGTCATCTTCCAGCACCGCGCGCAGTTTTTGCCCGTGCAGGTAGTCCATGATGTCGGAATAGGCCATATGCCAAGGCTTGAAGTCGTTCATCACAATAAACTCAATCGAGCCCGTCCGGTTCTGATACACCGGATACCCGGTGAGAGACTGGGATAAGTCGATCACCCCATCCCCACCGGGTATATCCAGCGTCGTCACCTTCTGGGCCGGAGGATTGAAGAGAGGCCGAGAGGAGGGGACAAGCCTCCAGTCGTCCCAAGAGTTTTTATCCCCAAAGGTAACCGAGTGGTACAAGCTTAGTTCCCCCTTCCTCTGCGTGCCGCCCTCTGTCCGAGGGCATTGTCCATAGGCCCTGCCATCTCACCGACCAGAGTACCGGTATCCAGCACGACCCGCATCCGCTCCATCCGCTCTGTCATTTCCGCCATTTCACTGCGCAGAGCACGGAGCTCCTCCACAACATCGTCGTTGTCCACATTGACCGTTGTTCCACCATTTCTGCCAGACTCGGCAAACGCCAAACTAGCTTGCCCGGCAAGTCCAATGGTCCGCTGCGGATAGAATAGACTGTCGAGCTGCTCCGCGCCGTGCATCACATTAGAAAGGTCAAGCACGGGACGAATTGTAGGCTGGGTATCCATGTCGCCATTGAGAAGGTCTGCCACAATGGACATGGCGTTGGAGAGCCCATCCGTCGCATAATCCGCCATATTAGCGCCTGCGGCATAGGATTTCTCCGCATAATCCGCAAGGCCATTCACAAAGCCGAGGCCCGTGAAGTTACCCAGCTCCCGGAAAACCCGGGAGGGAGAGTTGATCTCCAGTGTGCTCTTGACTGCCTCCACACCGGCGAGCGCCATATTGGTCAACTCGTCCAGGAAAGTGGATTTCGACATGGCAACGCCCTGCGCAAGACCAGCGGGAATCTGTTGACCTGTTTCGGTCCATCCGGCTTCGGACAGGATCTTTGTGGCAACCGCAGTCATTTCCTTCATCTCGGCCTCGGTGTCCTTTTTGATCAGGCCCACGTTTTCCGCAAACTCTTGACGGAGCGACGCCAGCTGACTGCTGGTATCTGCCTCCAACTGAGCCATTTCTTCCTGCCAGGTAAGCCGATACTCCTCCAGTTCCACTTCGGCATCGACGCGCAGCTGAGCGATTTGCTCCTGGGTTTCGATGCGCATACCTTCCAGCTCACTGACGGCCTGTTCCCGGGCCTGAGCATGCTTGATGGACCAGAGAGACACGTACTTCTCCAGTTCATCGTCGCTCATGGAGTTGAGCGCCCGGATCTCCTCGATAGCGGAGGGTCCCATCTCCTGGAGCTCGGAAATCAACTCCGAGTCAACGCCCCTTGCAGAGAGCTGATCCAGAATATCCTGCCACTCGCCAAACTCCTGGACCTGCCCCTCCAGATTCTTCATCAGCGTGTCACTGCTGACCGCCTCCTTCTCCGTCACCTCGTCAAAGAGGCCGTAAGACTGATAGAGACTGTTGGTGCGGGACTCCACAGCGTTCTGGTACTGGTCATTCAGAGACTGAATATCCCGTTCCAGCTGCTCATTGATGGATTGGACTTTGTCGGCATACTCCTGCTCCAGCTGAATGCGCTTCTGATTGGCGGATTCCTGAACCTCCTGCACATCGGCGATGTACTGCTGCTGAGCCTCATAGATCTCCTTCTCCAGCTGATAGACCTTCAAGTCCATCTCCTCGCGCTCTTCCGTACCGGCTGCATACCGGCTCTGGACGCGCTTATAGGCCGCCAGTTCATCGGCAAGGCTCATTCGACCGTAGTTCTTTTCTTTCTCGATCCAGTCCATGGAGTTCTGATAGGACTCGTCCATAAGCTGGTTACGAAGGGTATAGACCTTCCGGTCGATCTCCATCCGCTCTTCGCTGCCTTCCATGTATCGGGACTGCATCCGCTCATAGGCGGCCAATTCCTCCTCGGTGCTCAGGCGGTTGTAGTATTTCTCCTCCTCGATCCAGTCGATGGAGGCCTGATAGGTGGACGCCACCAGTTCATTTTGAAGTCGATAGACCTCACGGTCGATCTCCTTGCGCTCCTCAGAACCGGCTTTGTACTGCTTCTGAAGATTCTCCCATCCGGCCAGCTGATCTTTCAGGCTCAGCTCGTCGTAATAGGTCTTCTCGTCGACCCAGTCCTTCCAGGCGTCGATGCCCTTGTTGCTGACATCGATAACTTCCCCAATCATGTTGGAGGTCGCCTGGGCGGCCGGGACTATGCTGTTGTTCACGCCAATGGCCAGACCCTCGCCGATGTTCTCGCCCAGGTAGATAAACTCCCGGGAAGGAGAATGGCTGTCCAGGGCCTTCTTCGCCGCGTTGAGCGCGGCCAGACCCAGGCTTCGGCCCGCAGAACTGGAGGCGCCGAACTTAGACCGGATGCCGTTGACGAAACCCTGACCGGCATTCTCACCGGCGGTCTCGAACTCGGGCTTCATACTGTTGATTTTGGACGCGGCCGCTGTGACCACAGTCCCCATCGCTGTTTTCACAGTGTTGGAGGATGCTGTGATCGTGGTTCCGATGTTTCGCATCATCCCCTCGATCGCGTCCTCGATCACGGTAACTTTGCTATCCACAATGTTTGCCATCGACTCCACAAGCGTCTCCATAGCGGAACTTGCCACAGAAATATTCGATGTGATGGAGCCGCTGACAGAGGAGAGCATGCTGACCACTGCGTTATTGATGGTGTCGCCGCAGTTGTAGAAGGCCTCGGTGAATCCGGAGATCCCGGTGTCCCCCATCTTCTTCATGCTGTCGGCGAAATTAGTCAGGCCGCTGGTGTTGATGCCGTTGACGCCCTCCGCCAGGTCGATCAAATCCCAGACCTGGGTAATGACGTCGGATAGTTTGCCAATGTCGATGCCGGAAACCTCATTGTAGTAATCCTTCATAGAGGAGCCAAACTTAGAGATATCCGCGCCGAAGGAGGCCAAAGTCTGGTCTCCGCCGAACCACTGGTCAAACAGACTGCTGTCGGGAAGACCTGTTGCCAGATTGGACAAGGCGCTTGCGGCATTGGCCGAGGCCGTCACCGCTTCCGGTTTCACGTCCCTGATGGCCTCCGCATAGGCGGCCAGATCCGCTCCAAAGGCAGTGAGGTCATCTCCAAATGCGGCAAGATCGGTTCCTCCTGTGAAGAAGGAGACCAAGCCGCCGGTATTGGGCAGCGTGTTCGCCAGTTCCACCAGGGCTTGCCCGGCGGAGGCAGAGCTCTCCACTGCGGTCGGATTGATGTCGGCCACAGCATCGCTGTAAGACTTCATCGCCGCGCCGAAGGGGATGATGCCGGCGGCAAAGGTCGCCAAGTCATTGCTTCCATTGAAGAAAGCCATGACGCCGCCCACCAGGGGGAGAGACTCTTGCAGCTTTGCCAGCGACTGAGCGGCCACCGCAGAGGCAGTAATAGAGTTTGCGTTAATTTCAGCCACGGCGTCGCCATAGGATTTCATGGCTGCGCCAAAGGGCACGATACCCGCCGCGAAAGTACCAAGGTCATTGCTCCCATTAAAGAAGGCCATCACGCCGCCAACATTGGGCAAATCGGCCTGGAGCTGCGCCAAGGACTGGGCGGCAACGGCGGAGGCGGTAATGGCCTCAGCCTTAATATCCGCCACAGCCTCTCCATAAGATTTCATAGCTTGGCCGAAGGGCACAATACCCTCTGCAAACTTGCCGAGGTCATTTCCTCCCGTAAAGAATTCCATGACCCCGCCGACCTGCGGCAAAGTAGCCTGGAGTTTCGCCAGGGACTGAGCCGCGACTCCGGACGCCTCAACGACGTCAGCATTGATGCCGGCCACAGCCTCTCCATAGGACTTCATCGCCTCGCCGAAGGGGATCACACCCTCGGAGAACTTGCCGAGGTCGTTCCCGCCGGTAAAGAACTCCATGATGCCGCCCACATTGGGGAGGGATGCTTGCAGCTGAGCCAGCGCTTGAGCCGCCACAGCCGAGGCGGACACAGCCCCGGCGTCAATACCGGAAACGGCATCGCCATAGGATTTCATCGCCTCTCCAAAGGACAGAACACCATCGGCAAATATGCCGAGGTCATTCTCACCGGTGAAGAACTCCATCACCCCGCCCACACTGGGGAGAGATGCCTGGAGCGCGGAAAGGGCCTGAGCCGCAGTCACAGAGGCGGACACCGCCCCCGTATCCATTCCGGTCACAGCATCGGCATAAGCCTTCATGCCCTCTCCAAAGGGAAGCAGGCCATTTGCAAAAGTCTCCAAATCGTTCCCACCGGTAAAGAAGTCCACCACGCCTCCAATATTAGGCAGTGAACTTTGCAGTTCCGCGAGGGCTTTCGCCGCCGTAGCGGAGGCCGTGACTGCTTCGCTGTCCATACCGGTCACACTGTCGGAATAGGCCTTCATCGCCTCTCCAAAGGGCACCAACTGATCGCCGAAAGTTTCCAGGTCATTATCGCCGGTAAAGAAGGCTACCAAGCCTCCGGTATTGGGGATGGTGTTTGCCAATTCCACAAGAGTTTTTCCGGCAACAGCCGAGTTAGCAACGGCATCTCCATCCAGACCGCTAACCGATTTTGAATAATTCTTCATGGACTCGCCGAAGGAGGCTAACTGGTCACCGAACGTCGCCATGTCATTATCGCCAGCGAAGAAAGCAACAGCCCCTCCCGTGTTCGGAAGTGTAGCTGCCAGTTCAGACATGGCCTGCCCGGCAATGGCAGAGTTCTTCACTGCGTCCACATCCAACCCGGTCACAGCGTCGGAGTAGGCTTTGATTGCTTCACCGAAGGGCACCAGTTGATCACCAAAGGCGCTCATATCATTGTCGCCGGTGAAGAAAGCAACAGCTCCTCCTGTGTTCGGAAGTGTAGCCGCCATTTCTGCCATGGCCTTGCCTGCGGTAGCCGCATTGGTCACAGCATCGGTATCCAGCCCCTTAATGCTTGCTGCAAACTTCATCATGGACTCGCCGAAACCAACCAACTGGTTTCCAAACTCGCCCATATCATTCTCCCCGGCAAAGAAACCAACAATGCCGCCACTGTTGGGCAGCGTCGCGGCCATCTCTGCCAAGGTTTTTCCAGCGATTGCCGCCGTGCTGACCAAATCACCGTCAAGCCCGGTAATACTGTTGGAGAACTGTACCATCGCCTCGCCGAAGGGGACAAGCTGCTCGGCAAAGTCGGATAGGGAAGAACCTCCAGTCAACCAAGAGGTCAGGCCCTCCAGCAAATCGGCAGCTGTAATAAGCAGAATCGCCTCAGTAAGTGCTTTAACACCGTCCAGCATGGAAGCGTCGATACTCTTTGCTCCGTTGATAAACGGCTGCACATTGGTCATAAATGCTCCGAGGTCGGCACCGATCTGTGGGAAGGAGCTGGAGACACCACTCATAAATCCACCGACAATGCCCCCGACGAATCCGCCAATAGCGTTGCCGATGGTCTGCAACAGCTTGCCGCCTTCCCCGATCAGCCAATCGAGGCCCGGAATCTGAGCCAAGCCGCCAATGGCCGCCAGTACAACAGCGAGTTCTGCCATTACCACACCAAGCCCAAGCACCCCCACCATAGCAGAGGGGATCAGACCGGCCAAGGCGCCGAGAGCCACCATGATACCGCTGAGAAGCCCAATTCCGGCAATACCCTTCAGAAGTGCATCGGTGTCGATGCTCCCCAAAGCAGATACGATTCCAGAGAAGAAGGACATCAACAGATTAACCACCGATTGGATCAGTGTCGGAAGATTGCGCGCCAAGCCGTCGATGATTTCGATCAGGAACAGCATGATGGAGTCAACGATCTGCGGTGTATAAGTCGCCAGGGCCGCGAGGACACCGGCAACCAGCTCTAAAGCGCCGTCAGCGATAGCTGGAACACATTCGACCAGAACATCGACCAATGTGAGAACCAACGCTTTAACCGCGTTCCCGATTGCCGGGGCCCCATTGGTAATGACCTCGGCAAAGGCGATGACTGCCTCGCCCAGTTGCTGAGCAATCGCGGGAATCAACGCGGCAATACCCGTGATGATGGACGTCAATCCGGCCACAATGATGGTCACGCCGGCGCCCAAAGAAGTAGCCAGGCCCGTAATACCGACTGCGATAGCAGTCAACCCAGTTCCCACAAGCAGCAGCCCCGCGCCAAGGCCAGCAATGCCAACGCCGATCAAAGCGAAAGCGCCACCCAGTCCGAGAATGGTGGGGAGCAGAGGGGTCAAGATTGCGCCAGCCGCACCAATCACAGTAAAGGCACCGGCAACTGTGATAAGCCCCTTTGCGATGGACTCCCAGCTCATGCTTCCAAGGGTAAAGAGCACAGGAGTCAGGACGGCCAGGGCGCCGGCGGCCACAAGCATGGCTGCGGAACCAGCCAGCGTCCCGTTCATGAAATTCAGACCGATTGCCAGTTCAGCCAAAGCACCGCCCATGGCAACAAGACTCTTTGCGATGCCTTCCCAGCTCATACCGCCCATTTTGCCAAGGGCTTCTGCCAGGACATTCAGCGCAGCGCCAACTGTAACCAGTCCTGCACCGGTTGCAATCAGGTTCTTCGGCATGGCCCGCATAGCGATGGCCACTTCCACCAGCGCACCGCCCATCGCCAGAAGACCCTTACCGATCTCCTCCAAAGACATACTGCCAAAGTCCGCCATAGCGGAGGCAAATATCTTCATAGCCGCGCCAATCTCAATCATGGCAAGGCCGGTGGAGATAAGCCCCTGTGCGTTTCCGGTCAGTTTGGTGAAGGCGGTGATCTCCAGAAGAAGAGCCCCGATAGAGCTCAGCCCTTTGACCAATTCGCCCACATCCATCTGCCCAAAATCCTTACAGGCCGAGGCAAAAACCTTCATGGCGCTAGCCAGAACCAGTATTCCGGTCGCAGTAGCCATAGCGCCCTTGTTAATAGCGACCTTTTTGGTGAACAGAGAAACCTCTGCCATCAGGACTCCGACGCCAGTCAACCCCTTCGCCAATCCGGCGAAGTCCAACTGCGCCAAATCGATACAGGCAGAGGCAAGCATTTTGATTGCGCCAGCAAAGACGACCATCTGCGCGGCGCCCTTGATAACAGTTCCAGAGCCACTTCCCAAAACTTTGGCGGCGGCCACCATCGCCGTCATCAACCCGGCAATCCCGGTAAGCGCGACCACCATCTGCTCCGGCTCAATGTCGGAGATTTTCTTTAGAGCGGAGGCCAGCAGAAGAACAGAGGTAGAAACGCCGATCATGGCTGTGGTGCCCTTGATGACCCCCTTGACCTCTCCACTGATTCGACTAAAAACAGCCATAGATGCCATCAGTTCCGCAAACAGCACCGTGATGGCTCCAAGAGAGGCTGTCAGTTTACTGCTGTCGATCAGAGAAATGGTTACAATCGCGGCTGCGAGCACAGCAATCGCTGCGGCAATCTTCAAAAGGGTTCCGGCCTTCAACTGTGTCTGATAGGCCTCGAAACAGCCGCGCACACCATCCAGAATGCCTTTCACATTATCAAGAAGGCTGCCAACATCGTCGAAAGACTTCGTCAGGCTGTTCATGAACTTGGTAATGCCAACGGCAATTCCACCCAATGAGATACCATTCAGCAGGTCAATAATTCCGCTGAAATCAGCATTGCCAATAGCATCAATCAGCGTGGCAGACAAACCGCCAAGTACGCCGATAATACCGCTGGCAATAGTCTTTACCCCGTTAAAGAGACTCTGAAGCATGCTCAGGAATTTGCTGTTCCCAATAGCGGAGTCCATGGTGTTTACGGCGTCGTCAACACCAAATCCAAGACTGCTCACTGCATCGATAACCTGACCGATTCGGGTCTGAATACGCTCAAGCAAATCCTGAAATGCCTCTAAACCGGGAACAGTGAAGACACTATCAAGAACACCAATAAAGTTTTGGAAAGCAGAAACAACAAAGTCGAGAACATTGGCGATTCCCTCAGAAACCCTACTAAACACTTCCCCCTCTTTAGCCGCCTCATTGATGCCCGTCAAGAAATCACCAATCGTGGCGGTTACGGTAAGGAGTCTATCTGCGAAAAATCCAGCGCCAGTCCGCAGAGGAGCAAAGGCATTAAAAACCGCAACTGCTCCTTGTCGAACAAGGTCGAGAACAGAGAAGAGGCCTTTGAAGGTTCGCTGCAATTTATCTGCCGTTTCATCCGAGATAGTCAAATGCTCGGAAAAGTTTCGCAATGTCTCGGTAAGTGCGTATAACTGATCAGAAGTGGCGGGCGGGAAAATATCACGAAACGCGTCCTTGATTGGGGTGAGAACGCTTACCAGTCCTTTGGCAGCGTTCCAAATCGACTCGATCAAGTTTTCCCGACCAGATGGTTTCAAGATTTTCTCTGTGAACTCGTCCATAGAAATGGAACCATCCCGAAGACCATCTGCCAGCGTTTCGATCTGCTCCACCATTTCAGAGGTATATCCAGCAGCTTTGCGTTCCTCCTGGGACATCCCAGACATTTTTCTCTGAAGGTCGAAGACGGCGTCCGACAATGTTTCAGAGGATATCACTCCATCTGTCAAACCCTGCTTCAGTGCATCGGTGAAACTCTCAGAATCGGCCACCAGCTGGTCAAAAGCGTCGCCGCTTTCTCTGGCCATTGTTTGGATCGACTCAATAAAGCCTGCCTCGTCGGCAATACCCTGGTCCAGCAGCTGTTTCCAACCCGAACTCAGCCCGCCGCTGAGAAACTCATTTCTTGCCTGGGCAGATTCACTGATTACACCACCAATGGTATTGGAAATTTCAGTCAGCAACTCCTTGGCTTCTTCAAAGTCGCCAACCAAGATCTCCCACGTTGCAGTCCATCCAGATTGCGCACTCTCCTTTAAGGTGTCCCACAACTGCGTGAACGTCTTTACTTTGGTAGCGGCGTCTTCGGCCGTCTGCGCCATCTGAGCGATCTCTTTCGCCTGAGCCTCCGTGAAACCCTGCTGAATCAAATCGGCCTCGGTGTACGCTCCGGCAAACTGCTTCAAAGTCTCGGTAAGGACCTCGGTGGTAAGCCACTCGCCTCTGGTAAGGGACTCCCGGAAGGAACCATACATGTTGATGGCGTTCTGTGCCCCAGTGCCCAGCAATTCAGAAGTCCGAACCAGAGCATCCTGGAACACCTTGCCGCCCATGCCGGCGTTGACCACCGAGTTCCAGTCCATCAGGGATACTCTGCCCGCGGCCAATGCTTGGGAAAGCTGATACATCGCCGTAGAGGCCTGTTGAGAGGTAGAGCCCGAAACAGCAGCCAGGTTGGCAATACCCTTAATGGAGTCCACTGAGGTCTGAAGATCCACGCCAGCCGCGGTAAAGGTGCCGATGTTCCGGGTCATCTCTGTGAAGTTGTAGATCGTCTTGTCCGCATAGGTGTTCAGCTCGTCCAGCGCCCGGTTTACCTGCTGAAGATTGGTCCCTTCATGCTGGGTGTTGGCCAGAATAGTTTGAATTGCACCGATCTGGGTTTCATACTCCTGGAAACCAGTTTTGATCGGGTCGATCGTAAGGGCGGATACAAGCTGCTTACCTGTATTTAGGGCGGAATTTGTGATGTTGGAAAGAGCCGTCATGGCAACGACTTCAAACGCCGAGAACTTCGCCCGAACCGTCTCGACGGAACTGCTAAGGGCGGACATATCGCACTTCTTCGCAGCGGTGCCCAGGTTCTCAAGGCCTTTGGCAGCACCGTCCAGATCCAAACCCCGTTTGAGTTTGTCGAGTGTTGACAGACTGGTTTGCACATTTTGCTCAAACTGCCTGTTGTCAAATCGCATCTCAACGACTCTCTCGTCGATGGTCCTGCTCATGACCGTGTGACCTCCTTCCAAGCGTAGTTTGCTATTTGGTCAAAAATGGGCTGGATAGCAGGGTTGATATAATCTCTTCCCTGTACCCAGCCTCCAGTCCCAGTGCCATGCCCATATTGCAGGATGATAGCGATGGGAACTCCATTTTGAATGTTGGAATTGTGAAATGAGATGGTGATGGTGTTGTTCTTATTGGTAATCTCGTAATACCAGGATGTTGCCGTTTCTCCGGAGTCGACAGGCGTTGCAGACACAAGGGCGGCCACTCCGGCTCGGCCAAACCTATCCAGATCGCCGAGATGAACGGCTTCCTTCGCTCTTTCCAGAAATTGGGTCAGCTTGGAAAAATCGCCCTTGTGTCTGAAACGAATCACTGCCGGCTCCTCCTATCATTCAGTTTTCTTAGGCCAGTTCTTAAGCGCCTCGACCAGTTTGTCATAGCCCAGCATGGCCGCATAGGCGGACAAAAGACCAACCACAACGGCCGCAAATACCAGATACCAAGTAATTGCGATTCCCTGAATCTGCGCATAAGCGGCGCCGGCGGCTAGGGTCAGCGCCTCCGACACGATAAGCGCGAAGAAGTTCGTGGGGATCTTATCCCATGTCACTGTCTTGAACACCTGCACAATGATATTGGTCAGGATCGTAACCCCGCCAATAATCATCAGCAACGTCGAAACGACTTCCGTATAATTCATATTGTTTCCTCCTTAAATCGCCGGGCTCTCCACGGAGCCGACAGGCGTTTCCGAAACATTCACATTAAAATTCGAGGCCTTTGCGGTTTCAAAGGTGATTCCGCCTTCCCGATGGTCCGATTTGCACAGGTTCAGATAGAAACTGCACACAACGCCATGCGCCGTCCAGGGGAGACCTACCATGGCCCCGATCCAGGGCAGAGCGCCGGTGTAACCCTCGTGGACGCAATAAAAGGCCAATAAAAAACCGCCGATCGTCACGATCCACAGGAGCGGACGAATGTCGGCAATCATCCATTTTGAAAATTGTGAAAGGTCGGGTTTCCTTCCAGTTTTGCCTCCGGCACGGCTTCTCCTGCTTTTCATCATGCAAGCCCCACCATCTGCGCAAACCGATAGAAAAGCTGGGCCGCCTGCTCCCGTGTCAGCCCCGAAGGCCACATCATGTTCGGCTTGCCGTCAACCGTGGTCCCATTCCCGGCAAAGAGCCCAGAATTAGTAGACCAGTCCCGAGCCGCCTGGGACCAATCGCCACAGTTATTGTTCTGAAGGCCTTTCAGATAATTCGTCATGGCCACACTGAACATCTCATTGAATTTTGCTTGATCCATATCGTCGTCCTCCCCAGACAATTTTGCATTGACCTCGGCGGCGATCTGCCCATGGCGGTTATAAAGCCAATCTCCGGGGCAGGCCTTTGCCGCAAACCAGCGGTGAACCGTCATGTTCTGCTTGTCCACCTGACCAATCAAAGACTTATCGGCCTTCCAAAGCAGTTTCTTGATGCCGTTCCGCTGGCAGATGTCCACCAGAAGGGCAATCAAAGAATTGTAGGCCGCATCGGATACCGGCCATCCCTGGTCGGCTCCGCCGTTGTTTGCCACCTCGATGGTAACGGCACGGTTATCGTTGGAACTGGAAGAGGTACACCAGGAACGGTTGCACTCCTCCACATAGAGACCGATCCTGCCGTCGCTTCCAATTCCGTAGTTGCTGCTCGCTTTCCGGCTGGGATTCGCGAAAAGATTGCCGCAGGTTTCCACAGTCAGATTCCCCGCCATGCAGTGGATCGAAACGGTATCGATCACATGATTCCGCTTTCCAGAGTGATTGGGCGACAGCTTTGTGTAAGAGACCAATGGGCTGTTGCTCATTGCAGATGCGCCCTCCTTTCCGGCATATTGGTCATAATATTTCTGTCCGTAAGAGGCGCGCCGGGCCTTGGTCGTCTCGCTCTGGTCTGCGGGGCGTTCAAACTGCACCAGCACAGCATCGGAGGCCGCCCGGACAGATGTGGCGGTCTTCAAAATGTTGACCAGAGAGGCATAACTCTCGGTCAATTCCTTCCAGAGAAAATCCAACTGCATCTCCAGATCGCCGATGCTCTTTCCTCTGCTCAGAGCAAAAGCAAGCAAATTTTGCTTTCTGCTCCAGAACGTCCACTGAGCGAGGCCGTAGCCGGCGCTGTCGTGAACAAAATCCTGATAGATTCCGGCATCTATCTGAGCGGTGTAGTCCGCATCAGACATTCCCAACTTCTTTTCGTAGGTGTTCTGGAGATTGGTTGGTTTCAGACCGCTCTCGGCGTAGAGATTTCCCATCAGGCCGGCCACTCCGCAGTCCGAGAGGCCTTTCTTCTTGAAGAAACTCCAAATGGTTGCTTCCGACATGAATATCATCCTCTCGAATGTGTTCTCTTCCTGCGTGCGGCATTCAGCGCACGGTTTTGCGCAAAGATCTCCTTCTGGCTCATTTTCTTCTGCGGCCCGTTCTTCGCGCTGCACACGTTGATCAGGGTCATGAGCCGATTCAAATGCCATTTCTGGCACTCAAAGGGGATCTGATGGGAAATCATCCAGTAGTAGATGATCTCCGCTGTGACGATCTCATTGTTCGACCGTCCTCGCTGTCTTTTAGAGAAGGTGGTGGCCGTCATGGAATCGTCGATGTAGGCGTTGACCGTCTTCAGGATCTGAGGCGTAATGGCGGTGTAGACGTTGGGGTCCACATTCTGGGTCAAAGTCATGCACCGGATATAGTCGATTTGCTCCTCCTGGGACTTTGGCTTTCGGGACAAATAGGGTTTATGCCACTTTGACTCCCATTTTGAAAGGGAGACCAGAGAGTGTTCCAGTCGAAGCACCTGCTTCTTGGTCGTGATAAAACAGCCATTCGCCTCGTCATACTGCTCGGTTTCTGGTATCACAATTTCCAACATCTCTGATCTCCCCAATCATGCTCAGTTCTGAGGAGCCGGAGAGCTGGAAGGCGCCTGAGACTTCTTCCCCTGGGGAATGATGCCGTTGATGAACCTGGCAGCGGCCTCCGCGTCAGTGGCCAGCTCCATGAAGAGGTCGCTGTACGCCTCGGTCTGGGCGAAGGCGTCCCGCAGCTCCTGGCTCTTGATAAAGCGCTTCCCATCGGGGGACTTCTCGCCGTAGGCCCGCAGGATAACATCCTTGAAGACGGCGATGATCTGCTTCCCATCCTGGGCCGCGACGATGCGGTTGATCATCTCTACCAGACCGCCGTCCACGGAGAGCTCCATCTCGGTCACTTCGGCCTGGGTCAGATTGAAATAAAAGTCCTCGGTGCGGGAGGCGCCATTGTAGTCGTTGTAAGTCCTTGTCAGCTTCAGCATTGCAGTTTTTCTCCTTTCAAAAATAAAAGAAAGCGGAGCCCTCGGTGAAGAGAGCCCCGCTTTGCGGTTTGGTTACTTAGGCCTCCAGAGTCAGGCCGGTCAGGGTGTAGGTCTTAGTGACGGAAGAGCCGTCCTTGGTGGAAACCACCTTGATGCTCTGGGTGGTGTTGCTCTTGATCAGCAGGACAATGTTCTTGTCCGCATCCAGAGTCACGGGGCCCTTGGTGCCGCCCACCAGTTCCACGGTGGTAACGGCGTCGGCCGGAGTCACATCAAACTTCAGAGCCAGGTAATGGCCTTCCTGCTCAGAGGTCTTGCTGCTGAACCCGGTGTAGCCGGTCACATGCTTCAGGCTGCCGGAGATGGTATCCTCGCCGACCACGACATTGCTCTGAAGGTCGGAGACCTTCTTGCCGAGCAGAGTGGCGTCGGCGCTCTCGGCGGAGGTGACCACGGTGACGGCGCTCTTGAGCAGTTCGATAACTTCTTCGGGCAGAGGCAGACGGGGCTCCGTTTCCTCGGTGCCATACAGGATGTCCTCCAGCGCCTTCAGCTTGGCCGGGTCAGCCTTGGTGGAGGTGATGATCAGACGGGCAGTAGGCTTAAAGCCGGGCACATCCACAGGAGTCGTAGTGACCTCCCAGCTGGGGTTGATGGGTTCGGGGGAGTCGTTGACCGTCTGATAGCCCCGCTCGGAGGGAGAGGCCAGACCGCCATAGACCAGGTGCAGCTTATAGCCGTGGTCCTGACCGTCCACATCATTACCCAGCTTGGTACGATAGCTCAGACCAAAGACCTTGCGGTTCTGCTGGCCGGCAATCACGCCCGGAGCGATCTCAGCGGAGCCGTCGCACTCCTCCCACTCGTCGGGGTAGGTGTAAGCCTCGATGGTCAGGCCGAAGTCCTCAGCGCCAACCAGCACCAGGTACTTGATGTTGTCGGCGTACAGGTTGTTGGGCTCGGCGCCGGAAGGGCTCTCGGTAATGGCAGTAATGCCGTTCCAGGGCACGCCCTTGTTGTAGAGGCCGGCTGCGCTGATAGGATAGAGAACAGCATGATCAATACCAGTTTCGTAAAAACGTTCACCGGTCTTGTCCCATACGATTTTACTCATTTCGGATTTCCTCCTTTTAATAGTACAGGTTGAAGATGTCGTGGTTCAAATTGTCGGCTGTGAAGTGACGGTCATGAGCGCACGTGGGCAGCATCGCGACCCGATGGGGCAGGTCGCTATCAGGATTCTTGTAGATGACCGTTACCTGATAGCGGTCCAGCAGACGATAAGGAGCATTGTCCGCATGAACGGCATCGATCTCACTTCGCTCGTAGACAATGCAGGGGTACTGGATCTCCTTGCTCGCTGGAGGCTGAAAATAAGCCCGGCACGCATCACCGCGGTCCGGACATTCCAAAATCCCACACAGGATGGTATGAAGTTGGACTCTGCTACCCATTGTAGAGCCCCCCAATCGTTAAGATCAGGCGGGGATAGCCCACTTCGACCTTGGAAATTTTCCACTTTGTGCCCATGTACGTCACATACCGCATCTTGTGGAAGTTCTTCCTGGCGAACGGATCGGCGACTATGCTGATCTCATTCGCGATGTTGATGTCATCGTTGAGCGTCTCCCCAGACTGAAGCTGGCGTACATTCCGAGTCAAATCGCCATAGTACGGATACTCGACAATCTTCTCTTCGTGCACGCCAGGAGCAGTCTCAACGGTGTCAGCATAGCCTACCGATCCATAAAATTTCGCCATTTTGAATTTTCACCTCAGGGGGTGCCAGCGGAACCGCCGCCGGTGCCAGTAGCCACAGGCTCTTCCAGCGCAATAGCGGAGTAGACACGGGTCAGAGCACCAGACAGACGGGTCTCGATCAGATACTTCTGCTGGTTGAAGTCAATGTCGAACTGATCGAACCGGGTGATCTCACCGCCCTTGGTGGAACCAACCGTGTAGTCCGCCAGATTGACAAAGATGCCCAGCAGCTTGTGCTGCTTACCCTCGCCGTCCATCCGGGCGCGGCCCTCAAACTGCTCGGCAGTATAAAGCTCGCCAACGTTCAGCGCAGCAGCCAGATCAGCACGGGAAGTGTAGATGCGGCGGCCATTCATATCGCGAGCCAGCAGCATCACATTGACCAGGTGAGGCGTGCAGAAGAAATCGGGAGTACCGGTTCCCTTGTACTTCTCACGGGCATACAGCGCGGCGGAAATGATGGCCTCGGCATAGATGTAGTTCTCGCCGAAGTTCATGTCGGTGCGGGTGCCCTGGATCTCGGCACGGGCGGCCTCGATGTTCACATCATAGTGGATGGTATAGAGGTCGTTGTCGTTCCAGATAGAACGGATATGGTCCTCGGAGATCTTCATCTCGTCATCCGCCTCACGACCGTCGCCGATCATGATGGCAGTGGCGACCTCTTCATTCAGGTTCTCCCGCATAACGGCATACTGATACTCGACCACATCGAAATCAGTGATGTCGATGATGTCATCCCGGTAAAGGGCGTCAGTACGGTACACAGTCTGAGGATCGGTGGTCCGGGTAATGACGTTCATGTTGCCGGCAGGCTTCTTACGGTTGCCCTTCTGGTAACCATGGCCCCGAATATTGTCATTCCGGGTATCAGTCTGGCGGGTGCGGATACGGCTGATGGGGCTCTTGTGAACCTTCTGCATGACAACAGTGACCCAGCCCTGGTCACGGGTAACCCGCTCAGGAGCACCCGGGCGCAGATCCTTAAACTCAGGGAACAGGGTCTCGATGTTGTCGATGCCATGCTTGAGCTCATTCTGCTCAGCATAGATGTTCAGGGCAGTCTGGAGACTGCCCACGCTGTTGGTCTTGGCCAGATCAAGAATAGCCTTGCGATCGGAGTGGCTCAGAACGTTGTCCTGGGTCTCTTCCTGCTCGAAAACATTGTGTTTCATGGTCTTGTTTCCTCCCTTGGTGTTGTCAGATTTCTTATCGGGATCATCCTCGTCATCCTCACCGCCCTCGGAAGAGTCCAGCTCCTCCATGGCAGCGCCGATCAGGGCATACATGACCGTCTTTTGCTCCTCGGTCATGCTGTCCACGACATCCTGAACGGTCTTCTCGTCCTTGGGCTTCTCCTCTTTGCCGTCATCCTTGGACTTGTCCTCTTTTTTGTCGTCCTCGGACTCGGTCTTATCGTCGGCCTTATGGATCAGAGGGGGTTTCTCGTCAGGACGATACAGAGAAATGGGCTCGTAGGCGGACAGGATCATCTCCTGCTCACCGCCCTCGCCATGGGCCATATCTACAAAGTCAATGAAGGCGCCCGGGTTGGCCCCAGCGACTACCAGACTGACCTCGCGGATCACACCATGCATGACATCTTTGGTGCGTGTCTGTTTCAGCCCATTGGCGTAGATAGACAGGGATGCGATGTCCCCGTGCTGGACCAACGCCTTGGCTGCCTTGCCGCTTTCGGTATCATTGAACGTACAGTAGGCGTAAACGCCATCCTTGCGGTTCTCCAAAAGGGCATGGCCCAAGATGTTGCCAGGTTCATCGTGCTGGTGGTTCCAAACCAGGGGAACCGTCTTCCCGTCACAATCCTCGAATGCGTTATGGCGAATGGTTCGTCCATCCGCGCATACAAGATCGTTTCGGGTCGCCCAGCCACTAAAGTCATACTTCAGACTCATTTTGAATGTTTCCTCCTTCAGATGTTGATGGTGGCTGATTGCCCTCCTCTTTCGGAGCGCTTAGGTTGCTGTTCCGGAGCTCGTCCGCCTTGGGGTCCTTCGACGGCTTCATGCCGATCTTCTGCCGGATCTCATTGGAGGTCATGATCTCGTTGCGAGTCATCTTGTCGGCAATCTCAGCAATGTCGTTGATGGGCACCAGCCTGAACGGGTCTCTGAAGAACAGAATTGACTGCTTCTGTGACCGAGCAGTTTTGGTGAGGAATTTCCTCTTCATTTCGTCAACAATGGCTGATAGGATCGGTTCAATCGTCCGGTTGTCGTAGTTCAGCTTCGTCCGGTCATCGGCAGTCCCGTCCAAAATCCCCTGAGTGATCCCCAACTGGCTGTAAAGCATGCTCGTTAGGTATTCAATCTGAGACATTAGATTGTTGTCGATGGGCCGGTTCAGCTGAACCACATGCTCCGTGCCGTCGGTGTAAGCGACGCCATACTTGGAGCCGGCCAACTGTTCCTCGATATCTTTACGGCGTTTTTCCGCCTGTTGACGCCTCGCTTCCGTCTTGATGACGTAGGGCAGCTGAATGATCAGGTTGAGTTTTCCAGAACCGCTCTGCTCGTCGATTGCGTCCAAAATATTGAGCTTTCGGATCAATCGCTGCATTGTCGAGTTGGGTTCATTCATCACCGCGAAAAATGGATTCTCAATGATGGCTACCGTACTCTTGGGAAGGGTGATGTCCTGCTTCTCCCCGCGGTTCTCGTTGTAAACGCGAACTCTAACATGCTTGGGATACCACTCCACAATTTTTCCAGTGCGCATCTTTTCGATCTTGAAGGAGCCGGTCTTGGGGTCGATGTCGGTGTCCGTTGGGATGATCGCCACGCAGCCCTCGTCCAGCATGGACATGACCACATCCTGAATAAAGGCTCGCCCGGTCTGATCCAAGTTCGCCTCCAGTGACAGACAGTTATTCAAAGTCGAATCAATGACATCTTCAAACCGGCCATCATCGTCCAATCGAACATGCTGAATTGCGATTGAGGCCGCATCCAGCGCAATCCGGTTGTAGACAGAGGTGATGATGGATCTCTCGTTTCCACGGCTGAAAATAGGCCGATCCGGACGATAGGAGTAGCTGGGTCCAAGCGAATAGCGGTAATCAAAGAATTCATTGCCTAAAAAAGCGTTCCAGGCATGTTTCAGCCTGGAACCCAATGCCATTTCCACTTTTCTCACCTCCGTTATGACAGTAGATCGGCATACATCTTCTTGAGAAGCTCGTCGTTCTGCTTCATCAAGGATTCAAAGTCATAAGCCGGAGGAGGTTGGATGGCGCTTACCGGTCTGGACGCTGAAGAAATTGTCTTGGATACTTCCTCAGCAACCCGTTTCCCGGTTTCCACACTCGGGCGCGCACTGGAAGTTGATGCCCGGAGCTGGCTGACCGGTGTCGACATGACGGAGCTGGACTCTATCAGTTTTTCAAGCGCGGTTTTTCCGGTATCCGCCTTGGATGCAAGTTCTGCCGCCTTCTTGGCGCCATGCCTCTTGACCAAATAGGCAGTCAAGACTACGCCGGCAACGGCCGCAGTGCCAATAGCGACCTTCTTGGCCACCGATTTTCGCCGCTCAGCAGTATCGTCATCATCGGCATAACGTTTTCGGCCAGCATTGGTCAGGCTCCCATCTTCATTTTGAAAACGGCGGACGCCCCACTTCATGCCTTTGATGCCATGGTGACGCAGTTCGTATTCCATCTTCATCACCACCCATCAAACCTTGTCCAGCACGGTCTTCCGGTAGGCAATCTTGCCGGAAGTCCATACGCCGTTCTTCAGCTGAGTCATGTCATACCCGGCGTCAGCCAGCGCCATCATGACCCCCACCTCTCCACGCTTTGCCACGAACTGGACCGTTTTTCCGGAGGGTGACCTTAGATCGGAAACCTTCTGTGACATCACTTCGGCCATCTTCCGATTGTAGGCGTTGACAGTGGCGGCACTCAGCTTCCCGCGGCTTGTCAGGGCATTGGGGTTCTGGAGCAGTTCCGCAGCATAACGGTCCAGCTCCTTGGATGACTTCTTCCGAGCGGTCTCGGTAATTTTGTCACCTTTCTTCTTGGCCCACTTCTCGTCTTTCTTATCGAGCCGAGCCCGACCAGCGGCAGTCAGGGTGTCGTCTTTGTTCTGATAACGGCGGACACCCCACTTCATACCGAGAACGCCATAGTGCTGTAAAACGTCCAACAATCGCGGTCACCTCCTGTCTGATAGATTTTCAACAACTCGTTCGTGTGTTTTGGATTTTGGGCATAAAAAATCCGCAGACCCGGTTAAGAGTCTGCGGTAAGCAATCCGCCACTTTGACATCGCGGATCTTGCATGTTATAATGCGATAAAAATAGCCGCCAGTAGCGTCTGACTCGCACTCAAACGTTACTGGCGGCGCGGTGGAAAGAAGGACGGACTACATGAAACCTAACAAAAATACCATAGCGTCAAATCCCAATGCTCTCTTTGGTTTGCTCAGCAAATCCGCTTATGTCATAGCAAAAACTCTGGATGAGCGGTATGCAGACAAGGATTGGCCGACAGTCACGCCGGTTATTCATCGGTATCATTTATCCTAATTGGAAGAGGGCGGCACTATGCTGCTCTCTTTCTTCTTTCCTGTAAAAACCGATAGTTTGCCCATCGGAAATTACCTGTTTTTCTTTGCCTCAGCGCGGACGGAGCGCCAATATTCACGCTCCAGCTTTCGCATGAGATGTTTGGTCATCTTCTTTTCTGGATGCCGTTCTTCATAGGCAGCTATATACTCAATTACATCGGGAGATGTCCACTTCTTAGGTTGCGACTCAGAAACAAGACGAACTAATTCAATTATCTCAGATAATTTATGTCTTGGCATATTGGCGCTCCTCCATTAAATGATGTCCTGATAAACATTTAAAGCATCGGCAAATAACTGAATTACTTCCTCAAAAATATCGTCATCCATATATGGGAAGTCCTTAAATTCTCCAGTTTCTTTATCTACGGAGTAAATCGCGTCCATGGAACCTTCGTTTTCATCGTCCATAAAAATCATGAACAAATAGAAGTTTCCAAACTCAACACGTCGATAAATCTTTCCTTCTGGAAGTGCTCTACGAACAATCATGTTTGCTTCTCTGGCATTCATGTATTCTTCACCCACCTCATTAAAAAGTCCATATTCAAATCGACGTTGTCAAGACGTAAAAATGTCGATGATGCAATTTTTCCGGCTTTTGAAATGAAACTTTCCGCGGAGTCATACATCTGCATCTGCTGGCAATCATAAATAACTGGTTTTCCTCGAACAATTTCCCATGCCATACTATGACCATTTCCAGAAAGCCAACGCATACTGAGTTCTCCACGGGCACCTTCCGGTTGCTTGGCCAGTTCTTGGAATATTCTCTTAGCCCGGTCGATTCCACTCGACCTACCGAGATCAATGGGGGTCCCAGTTCCTCGATTAGCTTGTGCTGTTCGAGCAAAATCTGCAAAGTCCGAATCCTTTAAGATTCGAGAAATTCTTTGAACAATACCGGAACCAACAGGATTCCCGTGAGTTGCATTATAAACCCCAAATTGGTCTTGGCCAGTTCCAGATATAGACCGCGTAGCCATAACATCATACCCACGCCGTGATAGTTCGTAAGCAAAGGTACAACGACGACAATTATTATTTGTCCCGGGTTCTCCGCGCCCCCAATTTATTCGAGAGACAACCTTTTGGAGAATTTCATCACTGCCCATATTAGCTTTTGCTAAATCGGCATCTCTTTTCCAAGATGGAGAACTACCATTTATGAGAGCCTTTCCTTTCTCAGCCAAGCGATGCAACTCCCCGCTGTCAACCAGCTTGTAGGTTCCATAAGCAACAAGGGCGGTGGCTACTGCGGCCGCGCCGACTTTAAGGATAGTTTTCTGCTTGCTGGATAGGCCCTTTTTCTGGGAAGATTCATCCGAAGCGGTTCCATCCTTGTCGGAATTATACCGTTCTTTTCCGGCTTTTGTCAACGTACCGTTCTCGTTCTGATAACGCCTAACACCCCATTTCATGCCCTTGATCCCATAGTGGGCAAGACAATCCTGGGGAGAAGGTTTCTCATAGGGTTTCATGAGC
>ENA-UOIW01000708-UOIW01000708.1-human-gut-metagenome-genome-assembly--contig:-P58-NODE-708-length-24120-cov-5.562186_pt1 | contig 24120 bp, 17 predicted proteins | sample MGYA00242334_ERZ723881 | MGnify/ENA metagenome assembly ERZ723881 | reverse complement strand
GGAGATCTTCGCCGGATTCAGCGCCCGCTGGATCAGCAGCTGGCTGTTGGACGTCCAATTCACGACGTCGATATTCTCGTTGCGCAGCTCCTTGACAATCGAGTAGATGCGCGAACCTTTCATGCCCACGCAGGCGCCGACCGGATCGACCCGGTCGTCGTACGACTCGACGGCCACCTTGGCCCGTTCGCCGGGTATGCGGACGATCTTCTTGATCGTAATCAGGCCGTCGTAGATTTCGGGAACCTCCATCTCGAACAGCCGCTCGAGGAACTCGGGAGCCGTACGCGACAGCACGATGTAGGGCGAATTGTTCTTCATCTCGACGCGGGCGACGATCGCCTTCACGCTTTCGCCTTTGCGGAAAAAGTCGCTCGGAATCTGCTCGGACTTGGGCAGCACCAACTCGTTGTCGTCGTCGTCCAATACCAGTATCTCCTTCTTCCACACCTGATAGACCTCGCCGGTGATGATTTCGCCGACCTTCTCGGTATACTTGTTGAACAGGTTGGCCTTCTCGAGGTCCATGATCCGGGAGGCCAGGTTCTGTCGGAGCGACAGCACGGCGCGACGGCCGAAGTCCGCGAGCTTGATCTCCTCGGCCACCTCCTCGCCCACTTCGTACGTGGAGTCGATCTTGCGGGCATCCGTAAGCGAGATCTGCTGGTTCGGGTTCTCGACCGTCCCGTCCTCGACGATCGTGCGGTTGCGCCATATTTCGAGGTCCCCTTTCTCGGGATTGATGATCACGTCGAAGTTCTCGTCCGTTTCGTAGGTCTTGATCAGCAAATGACGAAAAACGTCCTCGAGAACGCCGATCATCGTGCTTTTGTCGATGTTTTTAAGCTCTTTGAATTCCGCGAAAGTGCTTACGAGATTGAGATTATCCATGTGTCAATGTGAGATTTTCCGGCTCGCGTCCGGCCCGCTGCCGAACCGACGCGACCGCTATCCGTAATATTTTAAGTTCAATATCTCTTCGTCCTACAGGCGCACTACCTGAAATTCAGGTGCTCCGCCGTCGTCTTGATCGCATCGAGCGGAATCGTCTCCTCGCGGATCACGCTCTGGCGGCGCTTCTTTCCCTCGACGGCTACCTTTTCGGCATAAGCCAGCGTCAAAGCCCCGCCGTCGAACGCCTTCGCCTCGGCCGTCAGCTTGCGACCGTCACGCAAAACGACATCGACTTCGCGCCCCACCATCTTGCGGTACTGGCGCTCGCAAACGAGCGGCTGCCCGATTCCCGCCGAAACGACTGTCAGGGCGAAATCCTCCGCGTCGCGGTCGAACGCCCCGGTCACGGCGCGGCTCAGGGCGATGCAGTCGTCGATTCCGACGGTCGTATCGCTGTCGATCGTCACCTCGATCTCGTCGGAAGGCAATTGCCGGATTCCGACGACGAACCGGTCGGTTCCCGACAGCGCCTGCTCTGCGATCTCGCGTATGCGTTCCGTATCCATACCGTTTTCGTCCGTTCGGGGCCCGACGACTTTTCCGCAGGCCCGCTCATTCAACAAAAGGGGGGGACTGCCCGTCCCCCTCCCTTGATATTGATGCCTCGATGCAAATATACATTATTTTTTCGGCCTCTGCAATATTTTCGCGTCATTTTTCGCTGAAACAGCCAGCATTTCGTTTTCCCGGCCCCGTCATACGTATCCAAAATACGGCGCAACGGAAACGACGCTTTGCCGAAAAACGCCTACTCGACTTCGTCGTTCTGCTTTTTCGGATTGAACGGCTTCAGGATGCCGCGCTTCGAAGAGCGGATGAAGTCGAGCACCAGATCGCGCTCGGGCGTGCGGGGCATCTGCGTCTCGACCACCTCGCAGGCGCGCGAGTAAGCGTAGCCCGACTGGAACAGGATACGGAACATCTCCTGAATCTCGTTGATCTTGTCGGCCGTGAATCCCCGGCGGCGGAGACCGATGAAGTTCGCTCCGACGAACGACAACGGATTGTGGGCCGCCTTCACGAACGGCGGCACGTCCTTGCTCACGAGCGACCCGCCGCTCAGCATCACATGCTCGCCGATACGGCAGAACTGATGCACGGCGCAATGGCCTCCCAGAATCGCCCAGTCGCCCACTTCCACCTCGCCGGCCAGCGAAACGCGGTTGACCAGTACGCAGTTGTCACCGACCGTACAGTCATGTCCTACATGCACATAAGCCATAATCAGCGTATTGCTTCCGACTGTCGTCACGCCCTTGGCCGCCGTGCCCCGACTGATCGTCGCGCACTCGCGAATCGTCGTATTGTCGCCGACCACGGCCGTCGAATACTCGCCCTTGAACTTCAGGTCCTGAGGCAGACCGGCCACGACAGCCGCCGTATGCACCTTGCAGTTCTTTCCCAGACGCGCGCCGTCCAGAATCACGGCACCCGGGCCGATCCAGCAGCCGTCGCCTATCTCGACGTCGGCAGCGATGTATGCAAAAGGTTCGACGGTCACGTCTTTTCCCAACTTTGCACCTTCACAAATATGAGCTGATTTGCTTATCATACCGGTTTGGATTAAATGATTACTCTGTCTGAAATATGCCGTTTCCGACTAACCGACCCTGTTCTTGGCGATCTGCGCCATCAGCAGGGCCTCGGTAACGAAGCGGTTGCCGACGAATGCCTTGGCCTCCATCAGCACGATGCCGCGCCGAATCGGCTCGGCGAGCGTCAGCTCGAACTGGAGCGTATCGCCCGGCACCACCTTGTCGCGGAACTTCACGCCGTCGATCTTCATGAAATAGGTCGAGTAGTTCTCCGGGTCGGGCACGGAGCTGAGCGCCAGAATGCCGCCGCACTGAGCCATCGCCTCGACGATCAGCACGCCCGGCATCACCGGCTCGTCGGGGAAATGGCCGACGAAAAACGGTTCGTTCATCGTTACGTTCTTGAACCCCACCACATGCTCGCTGTCCAGATGCATCACCTTGTCCACCAGCAGGAACGGGGGACGGTGAGGCAACAGGCGCTTGATTTGGTTGATGTCGTACAGAGGCTTGGCCGCCGGATCGATCCGGAACATCGGGCGCGTTCCGCCTCGTTTGATCTCCTTGCGGATCATCTTCGCGAACTCGGTATTGGCTGCATGGCCCGGCTTGTAGGCCACGATGCGTCCCCGGATGCGCTGCCCGATCAACGCCAGATCGCCGATCATATCGAGCAGCTTATGCCGCGAAGGTTCGTTCGGAAAACGCAGCCGCAGATTGTTCAGATAACCCTCGTTGACCTGCACGTCGCGCTTGTCGAATATTTTCGACAGACGGTCGAGCTCCTCGTCCGAAATACGGTTCTCGACGATAACGATCGCGTTGTCCAAATCGCCGCCCTTGATCAGATTGTTGTTGATCAGAGGCTCCAGTTCGTGCAGAAAAACGAACGTGCGGCACGGTGCGATCTGCTCGGCGAAATCCTCCATGCGGTCGAGCCGCGCGTACTGATTCCCGATGATCTTGGAATTGAAATCGACGTTCACGTTGACCGAAAACTCGTCGTCGGGATAGGCGACGATCTCCACGCCGCGCTCGGGAATGGAATAAACGGTCTTCTCGGTGATATGGAAATAGACGCGGTCGGCCGGCTGCTCGACGGTTCCCGCCGAAGCGATAGCCTCGACGAAAGGAAGAGCCGAGCCGTCGAGAATCGGGGTTTCGGGCGCATCGATGTCGATCTGCGCGTTATCGACGCCGGAACCCCACAGGGCCGCCATCACATGCTCGATCGTCCCTATCCGGACGCCTTTCTTTTCTATCGTGGTTCCGCGCGAGGTATCGACTACGTTCTCCGCCAGCGCGTCGACGAAGGGCTGCCCTTCTAGATCGATTCGACGGAAACGTATTCCGCAGCCGGAGTCGGCCGGGTTAATAGTCATCGTAACATCGAGCCCCGTATGCAGTCCCTTTCCTCGGAAAACAACCGGAGCCTTTAATGTTCTCTGTTTGTGCGACATGCTATATCGAAAAATTATTTTAAATGCAAAGGTATGAATTTTTTGAAAGAAATCGTACTTTTGTTCGACTTTTATAGCAAACGATGGACCGAGAGACAAAACCGTCACAAACGCCTCGCCCGCAGCCTCCCCGCCAGCCCCGGGCACGCTTTCCGCTGCCTTTCGCGAAACGCCCGTTCGACGCGGGCTCATGGGCTTACGAGCACCGGGTCGGGCTGTGCTGCATGGTCATTGCCTACCTGGCGTTCGGTATCGTGTTCGTTTCGGCCAAAATCGTTCTCCAGCAGCGCGTCACCTACAATACGATCTACATGGACCTGACCGATCTGCAGGCGGCTCTTCCCGAAGAGCAGGAGCCCGAGCAGCGGGACGAGCGCAGCGACTATCGCGACGTAAGGAATCTGGTCTCGGACGAGAACGGCCGCAACGAGTCGGTCGGAGAGCGGAGCGCGTCGTCGGGAAACCTTTCCGAAGCGACCGAAGAGTTCATGGAAAGCCTCGACGAGGAAGCCGCCGCCATCCGGGGCAGGATGCAGGCCTCGCGCGAGGCGTTCGAGCGGGGGCGCCGCGAGGAGCGCGAAATGATCGCCCGGCACAAGGCCCAGCGGGAAGCCAAGGACGGAGAAAAGCCGAGCGGCGTGAAGCAGAAGGGACGCGTGCTGGTCTCCTACTCGCTGCCCGGACGGACGGACGTCTACCTGCACACGCCGGCCTACCAGTGCGAGGGAGGAGGCGAGGTCACCGTAGCGATCACCGTCAACCGCAACGGCAAGGTAACGGCAGCCTCGCTGAAGGAGACCACGACGTCGAGCAATTGCATCAACGAGACGGCCGTCACGGCCGCGCGCAATTCCCGGTTCAATGTCGACGGCTCGGCCGCCGACCGTCAGAGCGGGACCATCACCTATATCTTCGTACCGCAATAGGCTTTTGGCAGTTTGGCATATTTCGCTACCTTTGCCCGCGACTAAAAGGATTAGGAAATATGTCTTACAATTTGCTGAAAGGGAAGAAGGGGCTGATTTTCGGCGCCCTGAACGAGAATTCCATCGCATGGAAAGTGGCCCGGCGCGCCGTCGAGGAGGGAGCCGAGATCGTGCTGACGAACACGGCCGTATCGATCCGCATGGGCACGATCAACCAACTGGCCGAGCAGTGCGGCACGATCGTCGTGCCGGCCGACGCCACGAGCGTGCCCGATCTGGAACGCCTCATCGACCGGACCATGGAGCACTTCGGCGGCAAGTTCGATTTCATCCTCCATTCGATCGGCATGTCCCTCAACGTACGAAAAGGACGCAAATACGACGATCTGGACTACGATTACCTGGCCAAGACGCTCGACATATCCGCCATTTCGTTCCACAAGGTCATTCAGGTGGCCCGCAAGAAAGACGCGCTGAACGACTGGGGGTCGATCGTCGCGCTGACGTATATCGCCGCCCAGCGCACGCTCTACGGATACAACGACATGGCCGACGCCAAGGCGCTGCTCGAGTCGATCGCCCGCAGCTTCGGTTATATCTACGGCCGCGAGAAGCACGTCCGCATCAATACGGTCTCGCAGTCGCCCACCCCGACGACGGCCGGCAGCGGCGTCATGGGAATGGGCGACCTGATGGATTTCGCCGACCGGACCTCGCCGCTGGGCAACGCCACGGCCGACGACTGCGCAGGCTATGTGCTCACGCTGTTCTCCGACCTGACGCGCAAGGTTACGATGCAGAATCTCTATCACGACGGGGGCTTCTCGAGCATGGGCATGAGCCGGCGGGCAATGAAGCTCTACGAGAAAGGGCTCGAAGTGGAATATCAGGATATCAAAAACAAGATATAGATAGCCATCGGGGTTTGTCGCCGGAGCGGTTCCGCGAGTCCTTCGGGCGCAACGCCGTGCACGGAAGCGGACGGGCGCATCCTCGAAGCAGGCAAGAGAACGCATCTTCGAACAGGCACATTCGGAAGCGGACAGGTCGTCGGGCCTGTCCGCTCTTATTTCGGCCTGTTCCTGCGCCGGCATGCGCCGCACGACTCCTGCCGAACCGGCCACAGGGGAAACGGCTGTCGAACAAACCGCCCGACAAATAAGCCTCAGCGGCTATTACGGAACATGGAATTAAGAGACAGGGGAAAATCGGTTTCTCGGGCTCGAGAGGCGACCTGCTCCGGCATGCGCATCGTTTTACGGCACTCGGCCGGCATACGGTCCGCCAGAATATTCCGCGATCCTCGGGCTCAATCCTCCGAGTCGGCGACCGTAACCCGTATCTTATCGATCCGGCGACCGTCCATCGCGTCGACACGGAGAGTCAGCCGGCGATACGCGAGCATCTCGCCCCGGCGCAGAAAATCCTTCCTGATCTCGAGCATCAGTCCGGCCAGCGTCTCGGCTTCGCCTTTCGCCTCGTCCAGATAGTCTTCATCGAGCGAAAGCACCTTCAGGAAATCGTTCAGATGCGTCTTGCCGTCGAACAGATAGGTATTCTCGGACAACTTCGTGTAAAACGACTGCTCGATGTCGGACTCGTCCGAAATCTCGCCGACGATTTCTTCCAGAATATCCTCCAGCGAGACCAGACCGAGCGTCGACCCGTACTCGTCGACGACGATCGCCATATGAATCTTGTTGTTCTGGAACTCTTCGAGCAGATCGTTGATCTTCTTATGCTCAGGCACGAAATAGGCGCGGCGGATCAGGTGCTGCCACTCGAAGTCGTCGCCGTGCGAAATATAGGGCAGCATGTCCTTTACGTAAAGCACGCCTTTCACGTCGTCGATCCCTTCCTCGCAAACCGGAATCCGCGAGAAGCCCGACTCTATGATCACGCGGCGGACTTCGGCGAAATCGTCCTTCAGATCGAGCGCGACGATATCGACGCGAGGCTTCATGATCTCGACGACTTCGGTATGCACGAAACCGACGATGCCGGACAGCATCCGTCTTTCCTCGACGGTCTGGTCGGTGGTCATCTCGATGGCGTTCGACAGCTCGTCGATCGAAATATTGACCCGCTTCTTGGCCACGCTCTCGTTGATGTAGCTCCCCGAACGGATCAGCACATAAGCCAGCGGACGGAAGACCGACTTGAGCAAAAGAAGCGGAATCGAAGTCATCCGGGCAACGCGCAAGGGGTTGTACGACGCGAATATTTTGGGCATGATCTCGCCGAAAAGCAGCAGCAGAAACGTCACGACGACCGTCTTGACGACGAACTCCAGCCCGGCCGCTCCGCCGAAATCCGTCAACGAATCGATCAGTCCGTTGGATAGAATCACGATGCAGATATTGACCAGATTATTGACGATCAGAATAGTGGCCAGCAAATATTCCTGCACCGACAGCAACTTCAGGATCGCCCGGCCGCTACGGCTGCGGCCCGTCTTGAGCTGAGCGATGTTGCGCGGAGTCAGCGAGAAAAAGGCCGTCTCGGAACCCGACACCAGCGCGGAGCAGCCGAGCAGCACCGCGATGACGATCGACACGACCATGTCGTGGCCCGTAAACGGGCGAAACATCACGGTTTGTATGATACACTCCATCAAGGCCTCGGTATGAAATATGATCGGAACGCCGCCGGGTACGCCCGGTCTCCGGCCGTACCCGCCCCCGACTCATCCGTTCGGTCGCGGTTCGCGGCTCGGACGACGAAACGCCGCGCTAATCGAACAGCGAGCTGTTCTGGGTCTTGTCGCTCGGCGCGCTATCGTCCTTGAGAGCCACGCGCGAGCTGCGTCCTCCCTCCGCCGAATTGTCTTTGACGAACTTCACGTTACGACGCACGAAAGCCGGACGGTTCTCCAGCTCGTCGATATCGATATCGGACTCCTTGTCGCGCTTCGAAGCGATCGTCTGCTGAGCGACCGGAGCGGCGAAAGGATTTTGCGCCTGAGGCGCGGCCGGTCTCGGAGCGGGCCGTTCGAACGGGCGGGGCACTTCCGGAGCCGACGGCTGCGCCGCCGGAGCGACCGGCTTGTGTATCCGAGTCTTGAACGGACCTTCCGGCTCGCGGGCCTCCGGTTCGACGGACGGCTCCCCTTGCTCCGCCTGCATCCCGGGCTCCTCGGTCGGCACGCTTTTGCGCAGCGAGTCCTTATAGCCCTGCAGAGGCGAATACGACACCATATTCATCTGGTTGTAGTCGAAACCGGTCGCAATGATAGTCACCTCGATGTCGGAGCCCAGCGAGTCGTCCTTGCCGGCGCCCCAAATGATGTCGGCGTTGTTTCCGGCGCGCTCCTGAATGTACTCGGTAATCATGTACGTCTCCTCGAGCGTGATCTCCTCCTCGCCCGAAGTAATGTTGATCAGTATGTTCTTCGCTCCGGCAATGTCGTTATGGTTCAGCAAAGGCGACTCGAGCGCCATGTTGGCCACCGCCATCGCCCGGTCCTCGCCCGACGCGCGTCCCGAACCCATCAGCGCAACGCCGCTGTTGGTCATCACGGTCTGCACGTCGGCGAAGTCCACGTTGACGGTGTTTTCGCGCGTGATGACTTCGGCGATGCCCTTGGCCGCCGTGGCCAGAATGTCGTCGGCCTTGTGGAACGCCTCGGTCAGCGTCAGTTTGCCGAAAATCTCCTGTATGTTCTCATTGTTGATCAGCAGCAACGAGTCGACGCACTCCCGCAGCTCGTCGATACCCTGATAAGCCTGCTTCATCCGCTTCGGCCCCTCGGTCTTGAACGGAATCGTCACGATCGCGACAGTCAGAATTCCCAGTTCGCGGGCCGCTTTCGCAATGACCGGAGCGGCTCCCGTACCCGTGCCGCCGCCCATTCCGGCCGTGATGAAGACCATTTTCGTCCCCTCGCGCTTGTAAATCTCAACGATCTCGTCCAGACTCTCCAGCGCCGCCTGCCGTCCTTTCTCGGGATTGTTGCCCGCTCCGAGCCCGTTCTGGCCCAAGCGCACTTTGACCGGCACCGGACTGTTGCGCAACGCCTGAGGGTCCGTATTGCACACCATGAACGACACGTCGGCAATCTCCATTTCGAACATGTGATTGACGGCATTGCTTCCGCCGCCGCCGACACCCGTCACCATAATAATGGACGGGGAAAGTTTCGGAATCTCAAAATCGATGATCTTATCTACCTCGGGCATATCGTTTCCGCTTCGTTTTGTTCTGTTTCCGTCAATATATTGTGCCGCACGCTTCGGAGCTGGCCTCCGCAACGTGCGTACTAAATCTCGTTATCGTCGATCTCCTCGTCGAACATGTTGATCATTTTCTCCTTGATCTTGGAGAAAAATCCGGGTCCCCGGCTTCCTTTCTGCTTCTTGGCCTTCTTCGGCTCGAACTCCTCCTCCTCCGCTACGGACTCGCCGGGAGCGGACTGTCCGTAGCGGGACGCTCCCGCGTCGTTCCGATACAGATCGTTGATCTTCTGCCGGCTGACGCCGGCCTTGGGCTCGGTCGCATCGTAAGAACCGGAAACGGGACGGGGCGAAGAAACTTTCGGGCGGGCCGAACGCGCCGGACGGTCTTCGGCGAAAGCCTTGGCCAGAATTCCGACGGCCGTCGACATGTCGGGACCCGTCGCCTCGTCAGGACTATCGGCCGCGAGCACCGCTTCGGGGCCCGCCACGCGGACGTCCATGCCCGTATAGCTTTTGAACAGCGCGTCCAAATCGCGTAACTGCGCGCCCCCGCCCGTCAGTACGACGCCTGCGGAGAGTTTGTTCTGGTATCCCGACTTTTTGATCTCCTCGACCGCGAAATCGATGATATCCTGCATGCGGGCTTCGATGATCGCGGCCAGATTCTGGCACGAAATCTCCTTGGGCGCCTTCGCGCTCAGGCCGGGCGTGGTGATGAACTTGTCGGGCTGGGCCTTCTCGCGCATCGCCCCGCCGTAACGGGTCTTGAGGCTCTCGACGTGCTTCTCGAGTATTCCGTAGGAGCGGATATCCTTATTGACCACGTTACCGCCCATCGGAACGATCCCGACATGGCGGATGATATTCTTCTCGTAGACGGTCACGTCGGTCGTGCCGCCCCCGATGTCGATCACGGCGACGCCCTCCTGCTTTTCGTCCTCGGAAAGCACCGCCTCGGCCGAAGCCACGGCATTCAGGAACAGGCCCAGCGGAGCGATTCCGCCGCGCTTGAGCGCCATCTCGACCCGGCTGATCGCCGTCGAGTCGCCCAGCAGAATGTTGAACGTCGAGGCGAGTTTGGTGCCGAACGTGCCCACCGGGCTCGAGGTTTCCTCCTCGTCGTCGACGACATAGCTCTGCGGAATGATCTGCAGTATCTTTTCCCCCTCGGGAGCCGGCACGTTGCGCATGCTGTCGTGCAGATGCTGCACGTCCTCCTGACGGATCTCGCCGCCCCGGCTGAACACATGGTACGGATGTTTCACGCAACGGATATGCTGGCCCGAAACGCCGGCGTAAGCCTCCGTGATCCGGATCTGCTGCCGTTGCTCGATGGCCACTACGGTTGCCTTGATACTCTGCGAGACAAGCTCGATGTTCTTGATCTCGCCGCGGACCATGCCCATCCCCTGCACGGGGGAAACCTCCCGGTCCACGATCCGGATCCGGCCGTCCTCATCTTTCGTACCGACGACCGTGACCACCGTGTTGGTTCCCAAATCGATCGCAACGACGTAATCTCCGTTTTCCACTCTGTTTTCCATATTATTTGACGCAGACAATCTGATCCTTGTATTTCAAATTCACGTACCGGTAACGGTCCCATCCCTCGTAAAGCACCGCCTTGCGGTAAAAGCTCATCAGCTTGTCGAGCTTCTGCTCATACGCGTCGATCCCTCCGAGCGCGATCACCTGATCGCCCGCCCGGGGCACGATCTCCACCTGAGGCTCGTCTTCGGTCTGAGGATCAGTGCCGTTCACACGAATCTGCACGATGAACGCATTCCAAAAGTCATCATAACCGACGAATTTCACAAAATTAATCAGTTTAGCCAAAAACAAATAATTTTTCCCCACTTTTTTTTCGCTGCTTCCGGCCAGCGAGTCGAGCGGCCCGACATAGTCGCGGGGAAACGGCAGCTCGAAACGGCCCGTCACGATCGGGACATAGCTGGAGAACTGTCTCTGCTGCGGCAGGACATAACCGTCGTCGGTCACGTAAAAGTTATATCCGTCGTCGGTATTGAACCGCATAACGGGCTTCCGCTGGGCGATCTCGATCGTCAGGACGCCGTCGATCGACGCATAGACGCGGGCCGAACGGACATACCCCCTCCGCCGGACGAAACGCTCCAGTTCGAGCGTATTGATCGACGAGAGCTCGCGTCCGACCAGCGGAATCTTCTCCGAGGCGAACCATCCCCGCACCATGGCCGGCGTGATGAACCCACGCTCGGCGCTGTCAAGCACCACGACACGCACCTCGCGGCACGGTCTCTGCTGCTTCCGCTCGCGCGTGTAGCGCGACGACAGCAGCAGATAGACGAGGATGGCTGTCCACGAAAGCACGTTCAGGGTTATGACGAGCGGCCTTTTCAAAACACGACGCTATTTTTCGTTCCGATCTTCTCCGGCAAGAAGACCCGATTCGTTCCGTTCAAAATTAAGCACAATCGCGGTATCCGCGAAATTCGGGCCGGAAAATCTCCGGTCTGCCGGCCGGGAACCGCAGGAAATCTCTCAATCGGCTTTCGCGGCGGGCCGACCCGGGACGGACAGCGTCTCCGCGATCCGGCCGCAAAAGCGGTCGATGTCCCCTGCGCCGAAAGTCACGAGCAGTTCCGGATTCTCGTCCCGGATCGCATCGAGCAGTCCGTCCTTGGACACGACACGCGCGGGAACGGTCAGCAGCGGCAGCAGCATCTCGGAACGGACGCCCTCGATCGGCTCTTCGCGCGCCGGATAGATCGGCAGCAGCAGCACCCGGTCCGCCAGCGAAAGCGCCGAGGCGAATTCCTCGCAGAAATCCCGCGTGCGGGTGTAAAGGTGCGGCTGAAATACGACGGTCAGCCTCCGGCCGGGAAACATCTCGCGCAGGGAACCGATCGCCGCCCGCAACTCGTTGGGATGATGCGCATAATCGTCCATATAGACCCGACCGGGCTCGTTGACGTAGAAATCGAACCGCCTCCGGACTCCCGAGAACGAAGCGATCGCCTCGCGGAGCTTCCGCTCGTCGAACCCGGCAACCCAGAGCAACGCGGCGGCGGCCACGCAATTCTCCACGTTGACGCGCCCCGGAATGCCGAGCGTACACTCCTCCAGCCTGCGGTCGGGGAAAACCAGATCGAAGCGATACCGCCCGTCGTCGAGCACGCGGATCCGGTCGGCATAGAAATCGCAGGGCCCGTCGTAGCCGTACCGGTAAACCGAAATCTCCGGATTGCGCAGATCGAGCTCGACTCCCCGCTTGACGATCAGCGCTCCGCCGGGCTTGATCTGCGCGACGAACTGCGCGAAAGCCTCCTTCACCGCCTCGTGCGTGCCGTAAATGTCCAAATGGTCGGCATCGGCCGCCGTCACGACGGCCGCATCGGGATGCAGCTGCAAAAACGAGCGGTCGAACTCGTCGGCCTCGACGACCAAGCGCGGCCCGGATCCCAGCACCAGATTGCTCCCGAAATTCTTCGATATGCCGCCCAGAAAGGCGCTGCCTCCTCCTCCGGCGACACGGTTGAACCAAGCGGCCATCGTCGTAGTGGTCGTCTTGCCGTGCGTGCCGGCAACGGCCATCACGTACTTTCCCTCCGAAATCGCGCCGAGCAACCGCGAGCGCTTGACGACCTCGAAACCGCCGTCGCGAAAGAAGCGCAGCTGCGGATGATCTTCGGGGATCGCCGGCGTATAGACGACCAGCGTATCGTCGCTGCTGCGGAAGCCGGCCGGTATCGCGTCGGTCGACTCGTCATAGGTCACTTCGGCGCCCTCGCGCCGCAGCTCGGCCGTCAGCTCCGAAGGCGTGCGGTCGTAGCCGGCCACGCGCCGGCCTTCGTGCAGAAAATAGCGCGCCTCGGCGCTCATGCCGATTCCGCCTATGCCCAGAAAATAGACTCTCCCGTATTTCATTCCGATCGTTTTACGACTTTCAGTATTTCGTCCGCCACGCGGTCGGCCGAGTCGGCGACGGCCAGCGCGCGTATGTTCTTTTCCATTTCCGAGCGTACCGCATCGTCGGCCAGCAGCCGCCCGACCTCGGAGAATACCCGGGCGACAGCCTCGCGGTCGGGCACGACGAGCGCGGCCCCCCGATCTGCGAGCGCCATGGCGTTCTTGGTCTGATGATCCTCGGCCACGTTGGGCGAAGGCACGAAAACGACCGCCTTGCCGACCAGGCAGAGCTCCGAGACGGTGCCTGCCCCGGAACGGGCGACGACGACGTCGGCCGCTGCATAGGCCAAGTCCATCCGTTCGATGAAGGCCCCTCGCCAGATGCCGCGCGCATCGCGGCCGCGCATGAACTCGTCCATCTCCCGTTCGTAATACTTCCCGGTTTGCCAGATAACCTGAAACCGACCCTCGCGCACGATCTCATCCGCATGGGCCTTCATCGCCTCGTTCAACGTCCGGGTGCCGAGGCTTCCCCCGACGACCAGCACGACCGGTTTGCCGGCCTCCAGCCCGAAATGGGCCAGCGCCTCGGCTTTCAGCGCGGCGGCGTCCCCGAAAGCGGCGAAACGGCCGCGCAGCGGATTGCCCGTCAGCACGATCCGATCGGCAGGGAAAAAGCGCTCCATGCCCTCGTAAGCTACGCAGATGCGCCGGGCCCGCGATGCAAGCAGCTTGTTCGTAACGCCCGCATAGGAGTTCTGCTCCTGAATCAGCGTCGGAATGCCCATCCGCTGCGCGCTCCACAGCACCGGAGCGCTGGCGTATCCCCCGAAGCCGACGGCCACATCGGCCCCGAAGCGGCGGATCACCCGCCGGGCCTTGACCAACGACGCGAGCACCTTAACCGGAACGGTCAGGTTGCGCAGCGTCAGCCGCCGCTGCAGCCCCGCCACGGGCAGGCCGACGATCGGATAGCCGAGCGCCGGCACCTTCTCCATCTCCATCTTGCCCTCGGCCCCGACGAACAAGACGTCCACGCGGTCGCCCAGCCGGCGTCCGAGCGCCTCGGCGACGGCGACGGCCGGATAGATATGGCCTCCCGTGCCTCCGCCGCTCAGTATGACTTTCAATTTGCGTTCCTCGCTCATTTTGCGTTTCAACTTGATAGATCGAATAAAAAAATCCTGTCCGACATCCGGCCGGGACGTCGCTCCGCCTGTCCCGCCGTAACGGGATTCAGGCCCCTTTCTCCCCTCCATCGCCGATTCGCCGACCGGCCGGGCTTCGGATTCGGAATATCCGTCCGCCGGCCCGCTCAGTCGAGCATCGTCTCTCCCCGGGGCCGGTCCAGCGACTGCTCCTTGACTTGACGGCTGATGCCCAGAATCAGCCCGAGCGCCACGCAGGTGAACACGATCGACGACCCGCCGAGGCTGATCAGCGGCAGCGTCTGACCCGTCACGGGAAATATGCACACCGACACGAGCATGTTGCAGATCGCCTGAAACGTAATCATCAGGCACAGCCCCAGCACGAGCAGACTCGGGAATGCCGTTCCGCACCGCCGGAAGGTCACGATGCCCCGGAAGAAAATGCAAAGGTACAAAAACAAAATGCCCATGGCGCCCACGAAGCCGTATTCCTCGACAATGAACGCATAGGCGAAGTCGGAATAGGAGTGCGGCAGGTTCGAGCGCTGGGTGCTGTTGCCGGGCCCCTTGCCCAGCAGTCCGCCCGAGGCGATCGCGATGCGCGCCTGCTCCTGCTGCAGATTGTCGTCGTCGCTCTGCTCGGCGACCTGCTCCGTCTCGCCGAGCAGCGAGCCGATCCCCAGCCGGTTGACCCAGGTGTGCGAGCGCCCGATGTCGAAAACGTACATGAACGAAACGGCCAGCACCAGCGCGACGACCACCAGCGCGACGAGACGCCACAGCTCCCGCACGCGCACGCGCCCCATGTAAAGCATGATGCAGCAGGTGCAGAACGTAATGGCCGCCGTCGAAAAGTTCGACATGAAAATCGCCCCGCAGGCAATCGCGATCGGTCCCAGCACGGGAAGGGTCGTCTGCGTGAGAATATCGAGATTTTTCCGGGGGTTCTTGCGCCAGCCTCGCACGGTGAGCGCCGGAAGCAGCGGAATCCGATGGATGAAGCGCTGGCGCTTGGCCAGCTGCTGCGCGAGGATCGCTATCAGCGCGATGCGCAAGAAGTCGGAAGGCTGGAACGTCACGCCGATCACCGGAATCCGAATCCAGCGCGACGCGCTGTTCAGGTTGACCCCGATAAAAAAGGTCAGCAGCATGAACAGCAGCGCGGCGACGAACACCAGAGCCAGCAGCCGGGGCCGCGCATAGCGCTGGTAGTTGAGTCGGTGCACCGCGATCATCGCGGCGAATCCGAGCACGATGAACTTCAACTGGGCGAAAAAGTAATGCGACGTGTCGCCCCCGGCCTTACGGTAGGCCATCGACGCCGTCGACGAGAAGATCACGAGCAGCGAAGCGACCGACAGAATCGCGATAATCACCCACAGCACGCGGTCTCCCCCGAAAAAACGGTCGAAAAACCCCGGCTTTTCGGCCGATTCGGCCGAAAGCCCCCGCGTTTCCATTTTCCGGATATTCCCGTTCAGTTCCATTCCATCGGTTCTCTTTTAATTCCTCATGCGCATCCCCGGCAGGGCCGCTGCCCCCGTCCGTACCGAGAAACGGCCCGGACGAATACGCACGACCGCAAGCCTCGCTCCGGGATACCGCTTCTCCGGACCACATCCCGTCCGCTCCGCCGGGAGGCTCCGGATGCGGGAAATTCTCCCCGTCCGCACGATCCGGACATTTCGTCCCGTCGGCCCTCCCGCCTCCGGAAGGCGAGCCCCGGTACGGCTGTCGTCAACGGTGCTTCTGCGAGAGCGTCGCCACCCACTCCTTGAACTGACGCCCCCGTTCCTCGTAATTCTTGAACAGGTCGAAGCTCGCGCAAGCCGGCGAAAGCAGCACCGTATCGCCGGAGGAAGCCGCAGCCCGCGCCGCAGCCATCGCGTCGTCGAGCGAGTGCGTGTCCTCGATGCGGGGAATGCGCCCGTCGAAGGCACGGATCAGCTTCTCGTTGTCGACGCCCATACAGACGAGCGCCTTGACTTTCGCTCCGGCCAGATCGTACAGTCTCGAATAGTCGTTGCCCTTGTCGGTTCCGCCGGCGATCCACACGACCGGCCGCGTCATGCTCTCCAGAGCGTACCATACCGAATCGACGTTCGTCGCCTTCGAGTCGTTCACGTACTCGACGCCGTCGATCTCGCCGCAAGGCTCCAGCCGGTGCTCGACTCCCTCGAACGAGCGGAGCGTCGGCAGAATCGCGTCCGGCTCGATCCCGGCGGACAGAGCGGCCAGCACGGCCGCCATCGCATCGTATGTGTTATGCATCCCTTTGATCCGAAGCTCGGAAACCGGAATTTCCAGCCGGCGGCCGGCAGCCTCGGCCCGTATCGTCCCGTCGCGCAACACGGCGGCGCAATCGCCGCGCCGGACGCTGAACGGGAGCGTCCGCATGGAGAGCGGATGCTTCGGCAGATTCTCGAGCGTCAGCGGATCGTCGGCGCAATAGATAAAGCAGTCCTGCGGACGCTGGTTGCGCAGGATGCGGAATTTGCTGTCGACATAGTTCTGCAGCCGGTACTCGTACCGGTCCAAATGATCGGGCGTAATGTTCGTCAGCACCCCGATGTCGGCCCGGAAATCGTAGCACCCGTCGAGCTGAAAGCTGCTCAGCTCGATTACGTACCAGTCGCGCCGCTCCGTGGCGACCGACAGCGCGAAACTCCGGCCTATGTTGCCCCCCAGAGCGACGTTCGCGCCCGCGCGGCGCAGAATCTCGTAGGTCAGCGTCGTCGTGGTCGTCTTGCCGTTGCTGCCCGTGACGCAGATCGTGCGGGCCGATGTGTACGGGGCGGCGAACTCGATTTCGGACTCGACCGGAATTCCGCGTTCGCGGACCGCCTTCATCATCGGCGCCTTGTCGGGAATGCCGGGGCTCTTGACGACCCGGTCGGCATCGAGTATCCGCCCGGCCGTATGCTGTCCCTCTTCGTAGGGCACGTTCCATTCGGCGAGCAATGCTTTATACTTGGGCGCGATAACGCCCATATCCGACAGGAATACGTCGAATCCTTTCACGCGGGCCAGCACGGCCGCCCCGCAGCCGCTCTCGCCTCCTCCCAACACGACAATCTTCGGCATGGCTATCTGATTTTAAGCGTAACGAGCGTAACGGCCGCCAGCAGCAACTGCACGATCCAAAAACGCACGACGATCTTCGACTCGAAATATCCTTTTTTCTGATAGTGGTGATGCAGCGGAGCCATCAACAGCACGCGCCGGCCCTCGCCGTAACGTCTTTTCGTATATTTGAACCAGCCGACCTGAAAAATGACCGACAGGCTCTCGACGAAGAAGATTCCGCACAGGATCGGCAGCAGCAGTTCCTTGCGGATCAGCAGCGCGAACACGGCGATGATCCCGCCGATGGCCAGGCTTCCCGTGTCGCCCATAAATACCTGCGCCGGATAACAGTTGTACCACAGGAAGCCGAACAGCGCCCCGGCGAAGGCCGCCGCATAGACGACCAGCTCGCCGCTCGACGGAATGTACATGATATTCAGGTAATCGGCATAAATCACGTTGCCCGACAGATAGGCCAATATGCCGAGCGTCACAACGATCGTGGCCGACACGCCCGAGGCCAGCCCGTCGAGTCCGTCGGTCAGATTCGCCCCGTTCGACACGGCCGTAATGACCAGAATCGCGACCGCCACGTAGGCGATCCAGCTCCACCGCTCGGAGCGGGGACCGTCGCCCGGAATCAGCCAGTGGTAGTCGAACTCGTTGTTCTTGACGAACGGGATCGTCGTCCTGACGCTTTTCTCAGCCGGCGTCACATAGACCGGACTGCTCTGGCCGTTCTCGGTCACGTACTCGATCTGGGCGCGAGGCGACTTGCCTTCGAGCTTCTCCTTGACGACGATCTGCGGACTGAGCCACATCGCGCAGCCCACGATAACGCCGAGTCCGACCTGACCGACGATCTTGTACCGGCCGCTGAGACCTTCCTTCCGCTTGCGGAACACCTTGATGTAGTCGTCCAGAAAGCCGATCAGCCCCAGCCATACGGTCGAGACGATCATCAGCTGCGTATAGACGTTCGTCAGATCGCCCAGCAGGAGGATCGGAACCAGAATCGACAGCAGAATGATCAGACCGCCCATCGTCGGCGTGCCCCGTTTCTGAAGCTGCCCCTCGAGGCCGAGATTGCGCACTTCCTCGCCGATCTGTCGGCGCTGCAGCAGGCGGATGATCTTCCGGCCGAAAATCATGCCGATCGTCAGCGCCAGAATGATCGCCATCGCCGCGCGGAACGACAACGAGAGAAACATCCCCACGCCGGGAATGTCGAAATGCTGCGAGAAATATTTGACCAAATGGTATAGCATAAACTACACGTTTTCTAATGATTCCATCGATTGTCGGCGACGAACGCTTTTTCGAAAGGATCAGGATCGTTCCAGTCGCGTCCGAGCGACGGACTCAGATCGACTTTCACCAGCGAGTTCTGGTCCATGATGCAGTACAAAACCGGCGCATGCAGAGATACCGGCACGCCCACCTTCATTTCCGCCCGGACTTTCCCGTCCGATCCCACCAAACGGGTCAGCTCTTTGTCGTACAAAACGCTCAGATCGCCGACACGGGCGAAACAAAAGATCAGGGCATCCGTAACGTACTGTCGCCGTATTCTCAGGCTATCGTCAAGCACGGCCAGCCATCCGTCGTCGGTCCGGATCGCCCACTCGTCCTCTCGGTCCACTACGGGCCGGAATCCCCCGCTCTCCGGAGCGAACCAATCGCACTCGTCGGAAAAGATAGAATGGATTTCTCCCTCGGAAACGGTAGCCAAGGTATTCTCGGCCAGCAATTCCCCGTTTTTCGCGTAAAGCGCTATTCTTTTTTTTCCCGCCAACAGCAGGCGGTCGTCCGACCAAGGAATCGAAAAGTAGACGGCGTCTTCCTTTGTCTCTCCGATTCCTTTGAAAAACGTCATCCGGCCGTCTTGCTTGGCGAAAATCGCCATATATGCCAATCCGTAAGGCACCGGCCCGTACGCCGAGCCGGCCACCCCTTTATTGACCAGAACAATCGTAGTATCCGTCTCGTAAATCCGCGATATGCCCGACTTGCCATCGGGCAGCGGGGTCGCCCACAGAACGTTCCCCCGGAGATCGAATGCGAACATACTGTCGCAGGACGCCTGATACAAAACGGGCTCCGAAAGCATCGAACCCGAGAGAATCACATTGGAAGTCAGGGGATGCTTCGTATCGCTCAGCGAATTCCGGAACGTCCGCAACGGACGATCCCACCCCTGTCCCGAATACAGACCGACCCAATGGAGTCCTGCCGCGGAAATCAGAACCGCCGAGTCGCCCGCGATCACCTGATTCCACCGGTCTCCATGAAACTTCAATTCCCGCGTCCACAACTCCTCTCCCGTTCTCAAATCGATTCCCTTGAGTTGCTGCGGCCGGACTTTATCGTACCCCAAAGCGATGCCGGCATCGCTCAGATAATACAGTCCGTAACGGTTCTCGGACAACAACTCGCCGCTCGTCGCATCGAAACACCGGTTTCGGAGGCCGTCGGATTGGACCAGAACGTCTCCGCAAAGCCTCACGGAGTTCTGGTATGCGCCTCCCCCAGGATACCGAACGTCCTGCGCCCAGCGAACTTCCCCCGTACGCATATTCCACCCGATCAGTTTGCCGAAAGACTGGATATACTTGCACATCGGCACCAGCTTGCTCAACTGACAGATCGCCCAATCGCCCTCGGGACGGGCGTCGAAACCGGAAACCGCATACCGAGAAGTAAAACCGTACCGCACGGCCGAAAGACGCTCGCCGGTCACGGTGTCGCGGCCGGCGACGATCGTATCGACGCGCATGCCCAGCGCGCTCGGGTCCCGAGCCGCCACGGCCGTGCATAAAAGCGGGAGCAAAAGCAAAAGGCGTTTCATGTCGCAGTCCGTTTCTTCTATTCCAGTCCCATCGCCCGGCGAACCTCCTCGCGGTCGTCGAAATGATGTTTGACGCCGCCGACATCCTGATAGGTCTCGTGTCCTTTGCCGGCCACCAGTACGATATCGCCCGGCCGCGCCAGCGCGACGGCCGCCTTGATCGCCTCGCGCCGGTCGGCAATGCAGAGGTAACGCGAGGAAGCGTCGAGCCCGGCCTTCATTTCCGCAAGAATCGCCTCGGGATCCTCCTTCCGGGGATTGTCCGAGGTGAGCACGGCCAGATCGGCCCCGTCGGCCGCGATGCGAGCCATTTCGGGACGCTTCGTCCGGTCGCGGTTGCCTCCGCAGCCTACTACCACATACAGCTTCCGGTCCTTGCCCCTGATTTCGTCGATCGTATCGATGACGTTCTGCAGCGCGTCGGGCGTATGCGCATAATCGACGATCGCCGTCACGCCGTCGCGCGAGCGGATCGACTCGAAGCGGCCGTCCACCGGTCCCAGGCCGCTCAGCGTGCGCAGCACCTCGTCGCGGTCGGCGCCGAGCAGCAGGGCGGTCGCATAGACGGCCGTCAGGTTGTAGGCATTGAAACGCCCCAGAAACTTCACCCAGACCTCGCGGCCGTCCAGATCGAGCTGCATGCCGTCCAGCAGCATCTCGACGACGCGGCAGCGGAAATCGGCCATCGTGCGCAACCCGTAGGTTCTGACGGAAGCCTTTGTGTTCTGCACCATGACCGCGCCGTTGCGGTCGTCGGCGTTCGTCAGCGCGAACGCCTCTTTTCCCAGCGCGTCGAACAGCATTTTTTTCGCGCGGATATACTCGGCGAACGTATGGTGATAGTCCAGATGGTCGTGCGTGATGTTCGTGAACACGGCCCCGGCGAAATGCAACCCTTCGGTGCGGTGCTGCACGAGGCTGTGCGAGCTGACCTCCATAAAGCAGTACTCGCACCCCCGATCGACCATCTCGGCCATCATCCGGTTGAGCCGGACGCTGTCAGGAGTCGTGTGCGTCGACTCGCGCCGATCGGAGTCGATGCAGTACGTCACCGTCGAGATCAGGCCGACCTTATAGCCGAGGCTCCGGAACAGGCGGTACAGCAGCGTCGCGGTCGTCGTCTTGCCGTTGGTCCCCGTCACGCCGACCAGCCTGAGCGACCGGCTCGGGTCGCCATAGAAAGCGGACGCCATGCGTCCCAGCGCGACCGACGAGTCGGCGACGCGCAGATAGGCTACTCCCTCGGCCAACCGCGCGGGCATCGTCTCGCAGACGACCGCGACGGCCCCCGCCCCGACCGCCGCCTCGATGAAAGCATGCCCGTCCGTCTGCGTGCCTCGCGTAGCGAAAAACAGCGCGCCGGGAGTCACCCGCCTCGAGTCGAACTCGAGCGACGAGACGTTCGCCGAACAATCGCCCGCAGACTCCAGTACGTCCGCCGCTTTCAAAAGATCGTTCAATAACATGCCTTGCACTTTTTATCCAATGTACAAAAGTAGGGTTTTCATACGCAGAAATACAAAACGAGACGCCTTTTAATCGACAACTTATCGACAATGCGACCCGGCACGGCCGACCTACGACCGCTCCCGCGGAGAGTGTTCCGGAGCTTCCTTGCGCACCGTCTTGGGCCCATGCTCCCCGGCTCCGGCGATCACCCGGTCGATCGACTCCTTGTCGCCGGCCACCCATACCATGTCGTAAGGGCGGAAACGAACCAGACTGAGCGGTCGGACGTAAGTTCCGTCGCTGCGGTCGATACCGATGATCAGACAGCTTCCGCGCGTCATCATGCCGAACTGGGCAACGGTCATGCCGATCAGCACCGAGCGCTCGCCTACCGAAAACTGGTACATTGTCACATCTTCGCGGTCGACCGGCGACAGAGGCACCTCGACCGCACGGGCGAACTGCTGCAACTGCTCGTCCGTACCGACGACGGAAATCCGGTCGGCCGGCATGAAAACGGTCTCGGCATGCGGAGCATTGACACGGTGACTGCCCCGCAGGACCGAAACGACCGTCACGCCGTAGCGCAAACGCAGGTTCAGCTGTCCGAAGCTGCGGCCTACCAGCGGACTGTCGCCCGACACGGTCAGCCGGGCCAGATGCAGATGCTTCGCCTGCGAATCGGCCGTACGGACGACCGTGCTGAGTTCCTTCTCGTTCAGATTGGCGAAGAACCGCTTCTCAAAACGCAGGAACTGCCGTTTGATCCGCTTCCAGAACAGAATCAGCGACAGCATCACCAGAGCGAACGTAATCAGCGAGCCGAACCGGGAAGTGCTCAAATGAGCCACGACCGTCATCAGAAACATCAGCGCGACGAGAATTCGCAGCACGACGAGCGTCACGATCAGCCCGTGATTGAATCGCGGATCGTTCCACAACGGCACGAAAAGCCGTTTGCTGAGGTGCCTCAGCGCGAGCGCCCACAGCAGCGGAGCCATGACGAGGACGGTCGTCGTCGTCGCGATCAGTTTGCCCCAGAAACCCTCGAACTTGCTCTCGATCCAAGGAGCGTAGTAGCTCGAAGAGATCCAAACGACACCCCCCAGCAGAATCGAGTAGAGCGCAATATTGAGCAGCGACCTCTTCAAGAACCTCATCCACTCGCGCTCGGTGTTGACGGTCTGAGTACCGGCGTCGTAACGCTTGAGCAGGCTCTTCACATGCGCGGGCATGATCCGGTCGAGCCAGCGGTAAGCCGGCTCGCTAAGCCGGATGATGAACGGAGTGGTGAAGGTCGTGACGACCGAGACGGCCACGGCCACCGGATAAAGGAACGAACTGGTGACACCCATCGTCAGTCCGAGCGAGGCGATGATGAAGGCGAACTCGCCGATCTGCGCGAGCGAGAACGACGACTGGATCGCAACCTTCAGATTTTGCCCGGCAGCCAGGAAGCCGAGCGTCGCATAGAAAATCTGCCCGACCACCACTACGAACGTCAGGAACAGAATAGGACCGAGGTATTGCACGAGCACGGCAGGCTCGACGAGCATGCCGACCGATACGAAGAAGATCGCTCCGAACAGGTCCTTAACCGGAGCGGTGATCTTCTCGATGCTCTCGGCCTCAGTCGTACCGGCCAGAATGGATCCCATGATGAAAGCGCCCAAGGCGGGCGAGAACCCGGCATAGGTCGCCACGACGACCATGCCCAGACAGAGAGCCAGCGACACGACGAGCAACGTCTCGGCATTAAGGAAGCGCCGGATACGCTTGAGGAAAGTCGGAATCAGATAGATGCCCACGACGAACCACAGCACCAGAAAGAAAACGAAACGGAAAAGCTGCCACGACACGGACAGATCGGCCACCGCCCTTTGGGCGAAAAGCGTCGAAAAAAGCACCATCAGCACGACCGCGAACAGGTCTTCGACCACCAGCACACCGAACACGAGCGACGTAAACCGCTGATTGCGCAGCCCCAAATCGTCGAACGCCTTGATGATGATCGTCGTCGACGACATCGACAGCATGCCGCCCAGAAAAACGCTGTCGGTTGACGTCCAGCCGAGCAGCTTGCCGGCCATGAACCCGGTGCACATCATCCCCGTGATGATGACCAGCGCGGTCAGCAACGCCGGGCCGCCCACGTTGACGAGCTTCTTGAAACTGAACTCCAGTCCCAGCGAGAAAAGCAGGAAGATGATGCCGATCTGAGCCCACAGGTCGACGTTCGCCATATCGGAAACTCCCTTGAGCAGGAAATTGCCGCTGCACAGAAAGCCGGCTACGACATAGCCCAGCACGACGGGCTGCTTGAGTCTTTTGAAAAGGAGCGTCGTGATTCCCGCCACGGCGAGGATCAGCGCCAGATCGGATATCAGCGGATCGAGATGCGACATAGCCTGAAAATATACCCGCTTCCGTCACGGCCGACCGAAGCGCGGCGTACAAGAATTTTCCGGCGTGAAACGCCGGGCTCGCGACGAAGCTGGCACGCGGACCCGGTCAAGATACGAAACGGCGGGAAAGCCGCCGTACGTCCTGTTCTCCGCCCTTAGGACCGCCCCGAACGGGTACAAAAGTAATGCTTTTTCAACCCAAAAACGCGGATCATGGCAATTTTCTCATGCTACGGCGGCTGCGGCAGGAGAAAATTCCTGCC
>ENA-UOIW01000702-UOIW01000702.1-human-gut-metagenome-genome-assembly--contig:-P58-NODE-702-length-24311-cov-50.327589_pt1 | contig 24311 bp, 24 predicted proteins | sample MGYA00242334_ERZ723881 | MGnify/ENA metagenome assembly ERZ723881 | reverse complement strand
CTACCGCCCCTAGACCCTGTCGGGGGCTACGCCCCTGCGACCCCATTTTCAGAAATTATATAGGTTTATTGACAGTCTGATGTGCCCACCTTTGCGGTGGGCATTTTTATATCTGCGAAAAAGGTGAAAGCGTAACATTAGCTTATCCGTAATAAGTGACGTCAAATGAAAAAACGGTGAAATTGTGCTTACAGACAAAATCCGCTTGAAAAAGAGCTTGTTTTATGTTAAAATAAAATAAGTATGTTATAGGCTGTCGCAAAGGACAGCGGGAAAGAGGTACAATTTGGATACATTTGGTGAACAGCTTGTTAAAAAGGCAACAACAGGTGCAGACTGGGCAAAGAGAATAGGTATTGCGGTACTGGGACTGGCGTTAGCTACTGTACTTATGTGGCTTTCGTTCTTTACCGGATTTATGATTCTGACAATGCTTTCTGTCGGCGCACTCTTCGGTCTTGTGTGGCTGCTTACGGGCATGAGCTATGAGTATGAATATATACTTACGAATGACGATCTTGATATAGACAAGATTACGGGCAAGAGAAAGAGAAAACGTCTTATTACGCTGAAAATGAATACAGTTGAGGAATTCGGCATTTATGACGGCACGAACGGAACTAATGCGGACGCTACCGTAATAGCTTCAGACGGAACGAACATAAACGCTTACTATCTCATTGCAAAGCATAAGACGCACGGCAGAACAATGCTGATATTCTCTCCCGATGCAAGAATGGTCGAGATGATACTCACAACATTACCCTATAAGGTAAAGCAGGAAGCAACACAGCGTATCAACGCAATAAAAGCCGATAGCGAAAAGGAATAAGCGAACACTGTCTATCGGGAGGGTCAATGTCAACGACACGCAAAAAAAATAACATTTTCAAAGTGATACTGTCGGGCGTTACTGCGGCGGTAATCATTGCGGCAAGCGCAGGATGCGGTACTGTAGATCTGACTATGGGCAAGAACAACAAGAACAGCAGTGACAACTCTGTTGTTGAGGTGATAATGCCTGCTCAGACAACCACGACCGTGACCACCACAGCGGTTATAACAGAAGTGCCGCTGCCTGTGAAATCATATGGTGACGATTTTGTCAGATGCAATGCGGCTATATGTTATGACCTTACGGACGGTAAGGTGATATACAGCAAGAATGCGGATAAAAAGGTGTTCCCGGCAAGCACCACAAAGATACTTACCGCACTCACTGCCATTGAGTACACTGCGCCCGAATATGAGTATTATGTGGGCAGTGAGCTGGGGCTTGTCGCACAGGATTCAAGTATGTCGTGGATTGCAGAAGGCTCAAGCCTTTGCAGAAACGAGATACTGACAGCTATGCTCGCTCCTTCGGGGAACGATGCGGCATATACCATAGCGGTAAATGTGGCAAGGAAGCTGTACGGTGATGATATAAGCGATAATGACGCTGTAGCGTATTTTGCGGTGCTGATGAACGATTACGCAAAGAAGCTGGGCGCAAAAAATACGCACTTTACAGTGCCGGACGGGTATCACGATGATGAACATTATACCACGGCGGAGGATATGCTACAGTTTGCAATTGCGGCAACGCAGAGCCAGACGATATGCGATATAACCTGTCAGCCGCTTGCTATAGTATATGACGAGCAGGGGAATGTTCACAGCTGGGATAACGGAAACAAGCTCCTTACCGACACCACAATTCCTTATGAGGTATACGGAATGAAAACGGGATTTACCGATGAGGCAGGCTTCTGCTTTATAGGATATGCAGGTATGAACGGCAAGAAGATACTTACACTGGTGTATGGCGGAGAGGTGGAAAACCGCTATGCCGACACAAAGAAGCTGATGGATCTGGGCTTTGATATTTATGATGAAAATCACGACTATTATACGGTAGAAGAATAAACAAGGATGACGAAGATGAAGATATTATCCATAGAAAGCTCGTGCGACGAAACTGCGGCGGCAATAACCGAGGACGGAAGAAAAGTTATTTCGTCGGTTATAGCCACTCAGATAGACGAACACAAGCTGTACGGCGGAGTAGTACCCGAAATAGCTTCACGCAGACATTGCGAGAATATAACCGGAGTATGTGCCGAGGCTCTTGAAAAGGCGGATATGACGCTTGACGAGATCGATGCAATAGCGGTGACGAACGCACCCGGTCTTATAGGCGCACTGCTTGTCGGGGTGAACTTTGCAAAGGGGCTTGCGCTTGCAAAAAACAAGCCGCTTATCGCTGTGCATCATATCAAGGGGCATATAGCGGCAAACTACATAACGCACCCTGAGCTTGAGCCTCCGTATCTGTGTCTTGTGGTTTCGGGCGGACACAGCCATATAGTAAAGGTAAACAGCTATACGGAGCTTGAAACGGTAGGCAAGACGACCGATGACGCTGCAGGTGAGGCATTCGACAAAGCCGCAAGAGCAATGGGCTTTCAGTATCCCGGCGGAGTGCATATCGACAGAGCGGCAAAGCAGGGTGATGCAAAGAAGTATAAGCTGCCAAGACCTGCGACCAAAAATCCGTATGATTTCAGCTTTTCCGGACTTAAAACCGCTGTTATCAACCTTATACACAACAACGAACAAAAGGGCATTGAAACGGATGTAAATTCGCTTGCCGCCAGCTTTCAGGACACAATCACGTCTATACTTGCGGAAAAATTCATGGCGGCGGCAGATGAGCTTGGTTACACAAAGCTCGCACTTGCAGGCGGTGTAGCGGCAAACTCTATGCTCCGTGACAAGCTGTCGGAAATGGCGCGTGCCTGCGGCAAGCAGTTCTATATGCCTGATATTTCGCTATGCGGCGACAATGCGGCTATGATAGGCTGTCAGGGATATTATGAGTATCTGGCAGGAAATACGGCTGATATGTCGCTGAATGCGTATGCTACAAAGAAGCTGCATATGCTGTAAAATATAGATTTATATAAAAAAGCAATCCGCCGTTAACGGTTATTTCCGTGACGGCGGATAATTTGATATTAAAACGGATTTTCCGATCATATAGCGTCAAGATTCAATGTCCAGCTGTTTATCTTATATGTTCCGTTATCGAGCAGATATTCTATCTTTGCACTGCGGTGAGCCTCGTACAAGTCGAGATAAGGCACTGTTGCGGTAAAGCCTGTATCGGTAATATCGGAAATGACGCAGGCTGTAGTATCCCATATATTCTTTCCGTCGGAAACGGCGTCGGTATTTTTGTACAGCTTGCCGTTTATATCCTTGTAGAATGCGGTTTCGTCCGCAAGATTCTTATAGAACGTGCTGTCAAGATATTCTTTTGTGAAATACTTCTCGGTATCGGCTTTAAGCGAGGCGAGAGTATCATAAACGCTTTCTACGGGAGAGTAGCAAAAGCCGTTATTATCGGTTACCGATGCGGAATTGTCTACAGGCAGGCTGCAACGGTTATAGATAGCGTAAAACTTGTCCGCTATGGGCATATTCAGCTTTACGGTTTCTTTGGCGGATTCTTCGGTCAGTGCGGTCGTTTTATCATCAGACGATACCGCAGAACTGCTCTCCTGCTGTGATACGGCAGACGGTGTATTCTCAGCCGCACAGGCGGTAAACAGGACGGCTGTAACGGCTAAGGCGATGAGTGCTATCTTCTTTTTCATATTTTCCTCCGTGTCAGTTGAATATGTAGTATTTGCCGATTTCGTTATAAGTACGCATAAAACGTGAGCTTCCCGAGTAACCCTCGTTTATAAGTATCTTTTCAATTGCGGGGTCGAATATATACGTTGTGCCTTTTATATCAATCTCTGCCCAGCTATGATCACTTGCTCCTCCGGCGGGATTTGTGTGATACCCATATATCATACGGGTGTCAAAGCCAAGCGAACGTGTCATATATTTGAATGCGGAGGTAAAATCATAACATACGCCATACTTGTTATCAATTATAAAGCAGGCGTAAAGCTGTTCGGCATACTGCTTTTTGTTTTGAGGTATAAGCAGAGTTCTTTCTATATAACTCGATTGCATAAGATAATCGTATACGGCTCTCAGCTTTTGTTTATCGCTCATATTCTTTGTGATTATCTTGTCGAGTATCGGCTGTATTTTTTCGTCAAGAGGGTCATATCCCGATGAGATATATTTGCCTTTCTTTATCGGGGTCTGCTTATTTGCCGTTGTAACTGCCGCAGGGACGGTCGTTTCGGGCGGCGGTGTTGTGACGGTCGTTGTCTGTATAACTGTTTTTTCGCTGCTGAGATAATCGCAGTGAATAAATCTGCCGTTTTCCAGCTTATAATAATCAGTGTCGGTTACCGCTACTACCTTTACCTTATCGTTTATCATATATAAATCGGCGGTCGGCGCACCGAGATATGCCTTTGTCCTGCTGTATACCGATGTATTGAGGTACATTTCTGCGGATTTTTTTGTTTCCTTCCATTTTGGCTCTGCCGTTGTTGCAGGAGTTGAAGCAACGGTTGTCAAAACAGCGGTTGTTTCCTTTGCTTTTGTTGTTGTGGCGGCGGTTGTAACGCTGACGGTGGCAGGAAACGTGCTTTCCTCATATATTGTACTGCTTGTTGCGGCGGCTGAGGAGGAAAAGCCGGGTTCACTCCGGTTGCCGTCAACATAAGCTACTCCCTCGGCTGAACAGGCTGTGACGGAAAGAATGACCGACACGGCAAGAATTATCGTCATTTTTTCATTTGTTAATCTTTTCATTTTACCCTCTTGTTTTATCTGCGTATTATGATATCAGTCTGTCGAAAAACCTCTATTGTTGATAAAAATGGGGTGTCGAGTGTTGCTTGCTCTGCTGGTTTTGCATCGTGCAAAACTTTTGGCAAGCAACCAAAGCATCCTTGCTTTGGGGCGAAGCCCACGTACAGGTCGTCAGCCATATGTGCCACCGCATCGTGCAGTGGCTTTGCGCGGCTGACTGCAAGCATCCTTGCTTGGTCAAGGGGCGGTAGCCCCAGTAATATAGCCCCTTTCCCGGGGAAAGGGGTTTTCGGCAAGGATGCCGAAATAAGGACACACCAAGCTTTAAGCACGGATGCTTACAAGTGGTCGAACAAAGTCGGTGCAGGACGCACCGACAACAAACGACCACAGTTGCACAGAGGCAAAGCCATCAGAGTGTCCTAAAGGGGATAGGGATTGAGGACAAGCACTTTTTTGAAAAAACAGACTTTTTCTACAAGCTGATATATTGTACTTGTATTTTAACACAAGGGCTTCGAATAGTCAACGGTATGTGTTACAAAAATCAACGGTACGAAATCCGATATATGCTACACTTTAGATAAATGAACTGTTTATTTTATGTTTTCAGATCGTTTATATTCATTACGGAGGCTCAGATGGTTAAATTCGGAGAAAGAGTAAAGCAGTTAAGGCTAAGTGCAGGCATGACGCAGGAACAGCTGGCTGAAAGGATATGGGTGACAAAAGCGGCAATAAGCAATTATGAATTGTCGGAGCGTAACCCTTCTCCCGAAACGATAATCAAAATAGCCGGAGTATTCGGTGTTACGACAGACTATCTGTTAGGGCTTGAGGATAAGAGAAGCCGAACACTTGATATAAGCGGACTTTGCGAGGAGGATATACGCTTTTTGCAGTCTGCGGCGGCTCTGCTGAAAAAGAAAAACGCAGTGAAAAAATCCGTTGCAGAACATTGACAGCCGCTGTATTACGATGTATAATAGCTATATTGTACATTAAACAGATAGAAACGGTAGACTTAAAGGAGCGACTTATGGCAATAAGCATAACCGAAGCAGCGGAGCTTAAAAGGGCGATACTTGATAATTTCGGCGTAACGCTGCATTTTCACGATGGCTGCGGAGGACAGTATTTCACGCTGGACGAGAGAAACGATGAGATAAAGCGGTTTATTGAGAGCTACTTCGATAAAAAGGGAATGACCGTTACATTTATAGCAAGGGGAACACAGTTCTCTGTAGGAGGTAACAATGCTTGACCGGTTTTCAAGAACACAGCTCGTTTTCGGTAAAGAGGCAATGGACAGGCTGGAAGGCTCTCGTGTTGCGGTATTCGGCGTAGGCGGAGTAGGCGGTTATACCGTTGAGGCGCTTGCACGCTCGGGAGTGGGAGCGATTGATATTATAGACGATGATAAGGTGTGTCTTACCAATATAAACCGTCAGATAATAGCTACAACAAAGACGGTCGGTAAGTACAAGGTCGATGTCGCAAAGGAGCGAATTGAGGAAATAAATCCCGACTGCAAGGTGACAGCCTTCAGAACCTTCTATATGCCTGAAACGGCGGATCAGTTTGACTTTACTCAGTACGACTATGTAGTTGACGCAATAGATACGGTTACAGGAAAAATAGCACTTATTGAAAATGCAAAGAAGGCAGGAACGCCGATTATAAGCTCTATGGGAGCGGGAAACAAGGTCGATCCTACGGCATTTGAGGTTGCGGATATATATAAGACCTCTGTGTGTCCTCTTGCAAGGGTAATGCGCTATGAGCTTAAACGCAGAGGAATAAAGAAGCTCAAGGTGGTATACTCAAAGGAAAAGCCGATACCGCCCATTGCCGACGAAGATCCGAACGGTGAAAGCGGTTGTCTTTCTAAGGCGGATAAGGTGCCGGGAAAAAGACAGGTGCCGGGAAGTACCGCCTTTGTACCGTCTGTGGCAGGGCTTATTATCGCAGGGGAAGTTATAAAGGATATAATAGGGTATAAAGCGGCGGACGAAATTAAATAATATGCGGATGAAGTATCTTTCGTAACATACAAAGATACTTCATTTTTTTCTTGACTATATTATGATTCAGTGATAGAATAAAAGGTGAAATAAATCTCTCAATTGCATTATCAGCACGGAGGTGTTTGCTTGCTTTTGATATATCTGGCAATGGTTGATTCCGACGAGGAAAAAGACCTTGTCGAAAAGCTGTACAATACCTATAAAAACACTCTGTTCAATATTTGCTTTGCGATAGTCCGCAACCGGACGGATGCCGAAGATGCGGTTCACGATACTTTTATACGCATTATAGACAATCTGTGTAAAATCAAAGATGTTGATTCTCCTCAGACTAAAGCATTCTGCATAGTGATAGCAAGGAATGTGGCGGTGGATATACTCAGAAAAAGCAAGAAAAGCGTTTTTGTTACTGAGGAGGAGCTTGATTTTTATGAATCAGACATAAAAAACGAGGAAACTGCTCTTTCAAATATAGGTGTAGAGCGGCTGAAACAGGCTTTAAGACGGTTGCCGAAGGAATACTATGATGTACTTATGCTGAATGTGAAATTCGGATGCTCCCTTTCCGAAATGTCGGGCATTCTGGGTATAAGCTATCAGGCGGTAAGATATAAGCTGAGAAAAGCGAGAAGTATATTGCTGAAAGAAACGGAGGTTAAAAATGAACAACATTGAAATCGCACTGGAGGAAACCATGTATGAAATGATTTTCTCCGATATTCCAAAAACAAATTATAAGATTCGTCGATCGTTTGACCGGAGAATGAAGAAGATGATACGCAGTTATATAGCCGACAATACTCTTGATAAAAGTGTTCATAAGTCGAAAAAGCGTTGGCGATATATCATAATTATTGCCGTGACCCTTATTCTTACAATCACAGCGGCGGCGGTGGTCTGCTATAATAATATCGCTCTTGAAAAGCATGATACATTTTCCCTGTTACATATTGAGGACACTGAAAAAGCACCGGAAAATATAGAACAGGAATATGTAATCACGGCCGGCATTGACGGATATATGAGATATACGTTTTATAACAGTGACGGGTGTATGGTAGAAAAATATAAAGACGGCGACAGCCAAATCATATTTTCTCAGATGACATTCAGCCATTTCAACGGCACACGGATCAACACCGAAACGGCCGAAGACGCTATTACGGCTGTTGATGTCAACGGGATAACGGCATTGTATTTTGAAAACGGCATGGAAAATATGCTGGTGTGGAATAATGACGAGTATGTTTTTTCTTTTCAGGCTAATAAGCTCGGCAAAGATGAGCTAATAGCGTTATCGGAGAGCGTAAAACCAAAGCAATGATACGTCAGAATGCACAAAACAGCGTTGGGAATTTGTGCATTTGTACAAAATAAACCGAAGCGATAAAAAAAGCAGTACGCAGTACCTCTTTCATACGTTTTATTAATAGGGACTGAAATTAAGCCCTGATAAAACAACGGAGGTATTTATACTATGAAGAAAAGAGTACTCGCATTTTTACTGGCAACGGTGTTTGTTCTTACGCTTGTTATGAGCGTATCGGCGGAGGGGGTACAGTGCGACCTGTCCGGCACCAAAAACTGTACGCTTACGGTCAAAGGCACTACTGCACATTGTCACAGCTCGCTTACCGATTCAAGCGGTACTATCAAAAGTGTGAAAGTAGAACAATCGCTTGAGAAGTTTGCTTTCCTGTGGTTCTGGAACACAGAGGGCGGACCTTGGACAAGAACGGTATACTCGGGCGTAGCGCAATTCGATAATTACAAGGTTGTATCGAGCGGTACATATCGTGTGAAATCTGTATTCACCGTTACTACCAAGGATGGCAGGTCCGAAACGATTACTATGTACAGCAATGAAGTAAAAGTTGCATAAAAGCACCCTCTTTACCGGTCAAGCGGTAAAGAGGGTTTTTCTGTGCCGTTTTTCTTGACCTTGCGGGGAAATTGTGATATATTATCACTGTAAATGCAGATAATAAGGCAAAGGAGTGTTGCTAAAAATGGGCGGAAATCAGGCGGAATATGATATAGCGATAATCGGAACGGGGCCTGCGGGCATATCGGCGGCTATCAACGCAAGAATACGCAACAAGAGCTTTATACTTTTCGGAAATGCCGACCTCAGCGCAAAGATCGAACGCTCGCATATAATATCGAATTATCCTGCTCTGCCCGAAATAAGCGGCAGTGAGCTGAATATGAGATTCGCCGCTCACCTTGAGCAGATGGATATAGAGATAACCTGCGAACGTATTACCGGAGTGTATAATATCGGCAAGTATTTTATGCTCCTTGCAGGGCAGAAGGAATATAAGGCGGACGCTGTCATTCTGGCGACGGGCGCACAGACCGTAAACGAAATAAAGGGCGAGCGTGAGCTTCTCGGCAAGGGCGTAAGCTATTGCGCCACCTGTGACGGAAATTTCTATAAAGGGAAAACGATAGCCGTTATCAGCGATAACAAGGAGAGCGAAGAAGAAGTGGATTTTCTGGCGGAGCTTGCAGAGAAGGTTTATTTCTGTCCGTCATATAAGACGAATTATTCGAGAGAAAATGTTATCAGATTACCCGGCTTTGTCAAAAGCGTAAACGGAGAGCGTCACGCAGACGGGATAACGCTTTCCGACGGCAGTATAATTGCCGTTGACGGAGTGTTCTTTCTGAAGCAGACGGTTTCGGCGGATGTACTGCTTGACGGGCTTGAGATGAATAACGGCAGTGTTGCGGTAAATCGTGATATGTCAACAAGCGTAAAAGGGTGCTTTGCCTGCGGAGATTGCACAGGCAGACCGTATCAGATAGCTAAGGCTATCGGAGAGGGGAATGTTGCACTTCACAGTGCGGTGGCATATCTGGCGGAAAACAAGGGTAAAAAAGAATAATAAAAACAGCAGCAACGGTACGGTGATTAGTAGCGTTGCTGCTGTTTGTTATTACTGCTGTGCTTCAAGGTTTGCTTTCAGTTTGTCGGAATATTCACGGATGACCTTGCGGTCCGACTCGTTTACAATCTTATAAGTCGTCCTTGAATAGAAATGGCTGTCGGTATCCCATATAACAGGAACGATGCCAAGCTCGGTCAGCTTTCCGAGTACAATCGACAGGCACTCGGAGGAATCGGTGTGAGTTGCGTCCTTTGCCATATTGCTTGCGGTATAGGTTGATGTCGTTTCTCCCATAAATACGGGGATGTCATTATCCAGAAAAGCCTTTTTCAGCTCGGCACACTGGCTGTCGATATATTTAAGCCATTCCTCGCCGCCTATTTTATTCGCCCAGTACATAGAGTTGTCGACATAGTGGACAGACACCATAAGCCTGTCATTTACCATATCCTCAGGCATTTGAAATCTCGAAGAAGTCGTTTTATCTATGTTTGTCCAGTAGCCCGAAACGATAAGCACACGCTGTGCGTTATATCTGCCTGTGCCTCTTACCGCATCGACAAACGCCTGATTGAGCGTGTTGGTCATCTTGTAAGCATTGGTTTCGGACTGTTCCTTGAGATTACCGCTTGAATCAAACTGATTGCCGCCGAGATATTCGTTATAGCCCTCGAAAACGAGTGTGTAGGGATAATCCGCAAAATACTCGGCTATCTGCGTCCACAGATGAGTGAATATCTCCTTGCACTTGTCAAGGTCGTTTCTTCTTATGATAAATTCGTCGAAGTGGTGGATATTTATAACGGAATATACGCCTGCCTTTTCGCAGTAATCAACAATCTCCTTAACTCTTTTAAGGTATTCCTTGTTTATCGTATATGTACCGTCATTTTCCATCATATTTCCCCAGAACACAGGAATACGAACTGTGTTGAAGCCTTCCGCCTTCATACCGTCTATTATTTCCTGCGTTGTCACATCCGCTCCCCAGCAGGTTTCATAGTCCTGCGGTTCGTTTCCGCCGACAACGGGAATCCATTCATACGTTATCTTTTCGCAATCGGTTGCTTCGTATGCTTCCATCGTGTTGCCAAGACTTATGCCAAGCCCCATTTTTTCAGCCATTTCGGTTGCTGTGATTATCTCATAGCGTGATGAAGTATCACTGCTTTCGTTATCCGAAATACCGCTCTGAGCGTCCGACACCGGCTGACTTTCCGTTCCCGATGTGACATTTCCGGCACAGCCTGTCAGTATAAGTGCCATTACCGTAAGTATTGCCGTTAATCTCTTCTTCATAAGAATACCTCTTTAGCAAAAAGAGCCGTTACATAAATCTATGCAACGGCTCCCAAGTGTTTATGGTTTATTTTGCGTAATCTATAGCTCTGCTTTCTCTTATCAGATGTACTTTTATCTGACCGGGATATTCCATCTCGTTTTCGATACGCTGAGAAATTTCTCTTGCAAGAACTATCATCTTATCATCGTCAACCTGTTCGGGCTTTATCATGATTCTTACTTCACGGCCTGCCTGAATAGCGAATGACTTTTCAACACCGTTGTAAGAGCTGCATATCTCTTCGAGCTTCTGCAGACGCTTGATGTAGTTTTCGTAGTTTTCGCTTCTTGCGGCGGGACGTGCGGCGCTTATTGCGTCGGCTGCCTGTACAAGAGCGGCAATAACAGAGTGTATCTCAACATCGCCGTGGTGAGCCTCGATAGCGTGGATAACTTTGGGGCTTTCCTTATACTTACGGCAGACATCGACACCTATCTGAACGTGTGAGCCTTCAATCTCGTGGTTAAGAGCCTTGCCTATATCGTGCAGAAGACCGGCACGTCTTGCAAGAGTTGCGTCAACGCCAAGCTCGCTTGCCATAATTCCTGCGAGGTGAGCGACCTCTATTGAGTGGTTAAGTACGTTCTGACGGTAAGAGGTACGGTAGTAAAGGCGACCGATAAGCCTTACAAGCTCGTGGTGCAGACCGTTTACGTTGGTTTCCATAACGGCACGCTCGCCCTCCTGCTTGATTTTAAGCTCGACCTCACGTCTTGCCTTTTCTACTGTTTCTTCGATTCTTGTAGGATGGATACGTCCGTCCTGAATGAGCTTTTCAAGCGCTATTCTTGCTATCTCACGTCTTACATGGTCATGGCAGGAAAGCGTTATAGCCTCGGGGGTATCGTCAATGATAAGGTCAACGCCTGTGAGCTGTTCAAGCGCACGGATGTTTCTGCCCTCACGGCCGATTATTCTGCCCTTCATTTCGTCATTGGGCAGGGGCACTACGGATACTGCCACTTCCGATACGGTATCGGCGGCAAGTCTTGAAATAGCAAGGGAGATATACTGTCTTGCCTTTTCGTCGCATTCGTCCTTAAGACGCTGTTCGTAAGCTGTAATCTTGACTGCCTTTTCGTGCGAAAGCTCGCTGTCAAGCATACTCAGCAGGTGTTCCTTCGCCTGATCTAAAGTAAAGCCGGATATTTTTTCGAGAATATCCATCTGGCTTTTCTTGATGGATTCGGCTTCAGCCAGCTTTTCTTCAGCCTTCTTGTTCTTGTTCTGGAGCTGTTCTTCAAGACGCTCGATCTTATCGTTCTTCTTGTCGAGGTTCTCCTCTTTCTGCTGAAGTCTTCTTTCAGAGCGTGTTACCTCTGCTCTGCGTTCCTTGAGTTCTCTTTCGGTTTCGCTTTTGAGTTTCTGAATTTCTTTTTCGTTGTTTTCTTTGAGCTTAAAGATCTCGTCTTTAGCCTCAACCAGTGCGGTTTTCTTTGTTGCCTGAGCTTTTTCGTTAGCCTCGGATACTATCCTGCTTGCTTCCTTCTCGGCAGATTCTATCTGCGCTTCTGCCGTCTTTTTTCTATGCTCGATACCCATTTTGTACATAACAAAACCGAATATCGCCGCTCCGACTACGAATGCCGCCGCACAGAGTGTAACTGCAAGCCACACTTCCATGGGTTAGCGTTCCTCCTTTTCTGAATTGCCGTGTCACGCCGCCGCAAAACTGCATAAGCACCTGCACGGCTGATTTTACATTTCAACATTTAATTGTATATATGTAAAATAAGCGGATCGTCCTGTCTTTTATTGGTGAAAATTTGCAAGACAGCCGACTTTCCTGAGTTATAATAGATATTTACTCGATATTAATTTTACGGCATTTTCAACAAATTGTCAAGGGCTTTTTATAAAAAAACACTAAATTATTTTGGAAAATAGTGAAAATCTATTGACAACATTTTACCGCTATGATATAATAATCAAACTGTGAAATCGCTATTACCGTTATGCAGTGCGGTTTTACAACACATTTTAATAAGCCGATGTGATGGAATTGGCAGACGTGACGGACTCAAAATCCGTTGGTAGCAATACCGTGCGGGTTCGACCCCCGCCATCGGCACCAAAAATAATACCCCGCTCAACAAGCGGGGTATTATTTTTGGTGCGGTGGGAGGGAGAACCCGCAACTTGCGGGTCGTGCAGGGATGCACGATAGCGGTCGCACAAAGTCGCTGCACGATGCAGCGACCCAAACGACCGCAATTCGACACCCCGCTACACTTTCGCCCGCTCAACAAGCGGGGTATTATTTTTGGTGCGGCGGGAGGGAGAACCCGCAACTTGCGGGTAAGGCATGGATGCCTTATAAAATGAACGCCCAAAGTTTCGCAAGGATGCGAAACCAACAGAGCGTTCATAAACGTGCAAAGGATGCACGATGGCGGTCGCACAAAGTCGTTATGCAAGGATGCATAAAGACAGCCACACAGAGCCGTTGCACGATGCAACGGCACAAATGGCTGTCGATGCACAGATGTGGCAACCCAAACGGCTGACGAGGCACGATGCGAAACCAACAGAGCGTTCATAAAAAGGCAAGTGTGGTAGTGCTTTTCGAAGGATTGTCTTACTTTTGAGAGGGCTGATACGGGCGAGGGTTTATGTGACGATCCCTCAGTCTTGCGACAGATAGGGCAAGAGAGGATATTAAATATACTTGAATCGCAGGGCAAGACAATTTATGATAAGAAGTAGCCTTGTCGCAATCCAGCTCCCTTTGGCAAGGGAGCCAAGTGCGGCGGTGCGTGGCGTGGGATAGTGCGGTTTTGGAAGGGTTGGTGCGGGGCGAGGGCTGATGGAGTGGCATCCCCTCCGGCAGTTGCCCGAATTTTTGTGGGCGACAGCACCTCACCTTTGACAAGAAACGGGCAAGGATGCCTTATAAAATGAACGCTCAGAGGATTTAAGCAAGGATGCTTACAAGCAACAACTTATACAATTTTTCATCCAACGTGTTGACAAATTACAACAATATATTGCAAAATCCGTTTAAATTTGTTATACTATACCAAAAGACTAAAAGACCGAGAGAGCCGAAGGACCGATAACATCATAAGTAATCGGCTGTCGGTTTAAGGGGAGGGCATACATGAGCGTGAAATACATACTGTATAATCCTTTATCTTGCAATGGAAAAGGAACAGAGCTTGCGAAAAAGCTGACGGAAATATATAAGGACGATGAACTGAAATATTGCAATATGACGCAGATAAGCGGGTACGGCACATTTTTTGACAGTATTTCGTCCGAAAGCGATATTGTGTTGTGCGGCGGTGACGGTACGCTTAACCGTTTTATAAACGACAGCGACGGGTATCCTTATGAGAATCCGCTGTATTATTACGGTACTGGAAGCGGAAATGATTTTTTGCGTGACCTCGGCAAGGAGCAGGGCTGTGAGCCTGTAAGGATAAACGAATATGTCAGAAATCTGCCTATTGTAACGGTAAACGGCAAAAGCTCACGGTTTATCAATGCCATAGGCTACGGTATTGACGGATATTGCTGTGAAAAGGGCGACGAGCTGAGAGAAAAATCCGACAAGCCGATAAATTATACATCTATTGCGGTTAAAGGTCTGCTGTTTCATTTCAGGCCGGCGAATGCGGTTATAAACGTTGACGGCAGGGAGTACAGCTATAAGAAGGTATGGCTTGCACCGACAATGAACGGCAGGTTTTACGGCGGCGGTATGATGACCGCTCCGCAACAGGACAGAAACAATCCCGAGGGGAAGCTGTCGGTTGTTGTGATGCACGGCAGTGGAAAGCTGAAAACGCTTATGGTGTTTCCTTCAATCTTCAAGGGGGAGCATATCAGCCATACCGAGATGGTAGAGGTACTGACCGGAAAGGAAATCACAGTGCGGTTTGATTCGCCTGCCGCATTGCAGATAGACGGTGAAACGGTAAAGAATGTCAGCGAATATTCGGTGAAGGCATATGACAGGGAGAACGGCGACCGGCGGTATACAGACGGAGAAAAGAAAAAAGAAAGCGAAACGGTTTGAATAAGTGTATAGGCAGGAGATGTCGGGTGGGACGTTTTATGATTTAATAGAATATATCCGCAGAGCCTGCATATGTCGGGGCTAAAACGGCAAACAAAAAACCGCTTGATTTTGACAATCAAGCGGTTTTTAACTGGTCTGAGTGACAGGATTTGAACCTGCGGCCTCTACCACCCCAAGGTAGCGCGCTACCAATCTGCGCCACACCCAGATAACAGTAAACATTATACACGGTTTTCGGGTATTTGTCAAGGGCTTTTTTAAAAAAATACGAAAAATTTTCGGCAGAGCTGTTCAAATGGCTTTGTTGTGCGAAATGACTGGTTGTGGTCGATGTTGCCGTAGGGTGAAGCGGAGCGGTTGTGGTCGATGTGGCTGTAGGGTGAGGCGGAGTGGCTGTGGTCGATGTTGCCGTAGGGTGAAGCAGAGCGGTTATGGTCGATGTGACCGTAGGGTGAAGCAGGGCGGCTGTGGTCAATGTGGCCGTAGGGTGAAGCGGAGCGGCTGTGGTCGATGCGACCGTAGGGTGAAGCAGAACGGCTGAATGATATACGGAAAGGTAAGTTTTGAGAAAAAATGACGTTTGCTATTGCGAACACGGACAATTTATGATACAATATAAAATGTGTCGGTATGTGCAGATGAAGCGCTGTATGCGTCAAAGATACAGGCGGCAGATACAGATGACACAGGAAAGTAAAAAATCCGATGAAAAGGACGGTTATTTATAATGACAAATTATGAAACTTACGAAAGCCCTTTCTGTACGAGATATGCAAGTGAGGAAATGCAGTTTACATTCTCCGCACAGAAGAAGTTTTCGACATTCCGCAGATTGTGGGTAGCGCTTGCTAGAGCGGAAATGAAGCTAGGACTTGAGCAGGTAACACAGGAAAAGGTTGACGAGCTTGAGGCGCATATTGATGATATTGATTTTGCTTATGCGGCTGAGGAGGAGAAGAAGCTCCGCCACGATGTTATGGCGCACGTCCATACATACGGAAAGTGCTGTCCTAAAGCTGAGGGTATAATCCATTTAGGCGCTACAAGCTGTTATGTAGGCGACAACACCGATGTTATCGTAATGCGTGACGCTATGAAGATAGTACACAGAAAGCTCGTGAACGTTCTTTCGAACTTCGCTTCTTTTGCGGATAAATATAAGGATATGCCCTGTCTTGCATATACACATTTACAGCCTGCACAGCTGACTACCGTAGGCAAGCGTGCTACGCTGTGGATGAACGAGCTTCTGATGGACCTTGAGGATCTTGAGTATCAGATGGGTAATCTGAAGCTGCTCGGTCAGAAGGGTACTACAGGCACACAGGCGAGCTTTATGGAACTGTTCCACGGAGATGAGAAAAAGATAGAAAAGCTGGAGCAGATGATAGCAGAGGAAATGGGATTCAAGCAGTGCGTACCCGTAAGCGGTCAGACCTATTCAAGAAAGGTTGACAGCAGAATAGTAAACGTACTGGGCGGTATTGCACAGAGCTGTTCAAAGTTCTCGAACGATCTGCGTATTCTTGCAAACTTCAAGGAGATGGAAGAACCTTTCGAGAAGAATCAGATCGGTTCTTCGGCTATGCCTTATAAGAGAAATCCGATGAGAGCGGAGAGAATAACCTCGCTTTCAAGATATGTTATGATAGATACTCTTAATCCTGCGTTTACGGCAGGCACGCAGTGGTTTGAGAGAACGCTCGACGACAGTGCAAACAAGCGTATCGCAGTAGCGGAGGCATTCCTTGCAACAGACGCTATACTGAACATTATGCTGAATATCACAAACGGACTGGTCGTATATCCTAAGGTCATCCGTGCAAGAGTAATGAAGGAGCTTCCTTTCATGGCAACGGAAAACATTATGATGGACGCAGTTATGAAGGGCGGAAACAGACAGGAGCTTCACGAGAAGATAAGACAGCACAGCATTGCCGCAGGTAAGGTCATCAAGGAGGAGGGCGGAGAAAACGACCTTGTTGACAGAATCTCCGCAGACCCCGACTTTATGACTACAAAGGAAGAAATTGAGGCAAAGCTCATCCCCGAAAATTACACGGGCAGAAGCGCAAGCCAGGTGACAGCATTCCTTGACAGGTGCATAAAGCCTGTCCTTGAAAAGAACAAGGACGTTCTCGGAGAAAAGGCTGAGCTTTCCGTATAATGAACGGATTGTGAAAATTGCAAAAATTCTTTACTATTTCTTGACTAATCGAAATCATTATAGTATAATACTGTAATGTATAAATTAACAGGATGTGCTGAGGCACAGAAACGGAGTGAAACATTTGAAAAGAGTGGCAAAGCCTGTGTTCTTTATAGTGCTGGCGGTTATACTGGCATTTACAGGCATAGTATTTTTCGGTGTTCATACCCAGTACGGCGATTTCACGACCACTATTATAAGAGGTGTAAGTGATATTCGTTGGGGTATTGATATCAGAGGCGGTGTTGACGTTACATTTACGTCACCGGCAGACTACGATGCGACCAATGAAGAGGTCGATGCAGCAAAGTCGATCGTTGAAACAAGACTTGTTGCAAACAACATAACAGACTATGAGGTTTATGTTGATTATAACAGCGATAAGATAATCGTGCGTTTCCCGTGGCAGGCTGAGGATGACAGCTTTGATCCGGAAGCGGCTGTAAAGGAGCTTGGCGCTACCGCACTGCTCACCTTCAGAGAAGGCTCGGAAAAATCGCTTTCCGACGGTCAGACATACGAGGATCTGCCCCTTATCATTTCCGGCTCGGACGTTGAAAAGGCTTCTGCCGTATATCAGCTCAAGAGCGGAAACAGCAAGGAATATGAGTATATGGTATCCTTAAAGCTGAAGGACAGCGGCAAGGAGAAGTTTGCAGAGGCTACAAAGAAACTCGCATCATCAAAGGGATACATCTCGACATATATGGATGACAAGTGCATTTCAACAGCTACCGTAAAAGAGGAAATCAGCGGCGGTGAGGCTACAATCAGCGGTAACTTTACGGCTGATGAGGCTAAGGCGCTTGCAGACCAGATAAACGGCGGTGCGTTACCGTTCAAGCTGGAAACATCAAGCTTCAGCACTATCTCGCCCACACTCGGTACGGGTGCCCGTGACGCTATGGCAATAGCCGGCGTTATCGCATTTGCACTTATAATGATATTCATGATATCACTGTACAGACTTCCCGGTGTTGTAGCCGTTATCGGTCTTATCGGACAGGTAGCAGGTACGTTCTGTGCTATAACAGGCTTCTTCCCGTTCTCAAACAGCTTTACGCTGACAATACCCGGTATCGCAGGTATCATTCTTGCGGTAGGTATGGGCGTTGACGCTAACGTTATCACGGGTGAGCGTATAAAGGAAGAAATAAACAGCGGCAAGACGATAGATACAGCGATAGCTACAGGTTATAAGAGAGCGTTCAGTGCGGTATTTGACGGTAATATCACAATGATTATCGTTGCTATCATACTTATGGGTGCTTTCGGTACTCCCGACAGCCTTGCGTCTACTATACTGAAGCCCGTATTCTTCATGTTCGGCGCTTCAACAGAGGGTACTATCTACTCATTCGGCTATACTCTGATGGTCGGCGTTATACTGAACTTCCTGTTCGGCATACTTGCGACAAGACTTATGACAATGTCGCTTTCCAGATTCAAGATATTCAGAAATCCCGCACTTTACGGCGGAAAATCTGCAAAGAAGCGTGCCGCTGAAAAGGCTGCCGCAACGGAAGGCGGTGCTTCAAAATGAATAACAAAAAAGTATTTGATTTTATAGGATACAGAAAGATACTCTTTCTGATACCGATTGTCATTGCTGTAATTACGGTTATCTTCAACTGCATATTCGGCGTTGAAATGGCTATTGAGTTCAAGGGCGGTACGATGCTGACCTACAGCTATACCGGCGAAATTGACACAAATGCGGTAAAGAAGACGGTCGAGGGCGAAAACTATGGTGCTGTTACTGTAACTACAGGTTCTTCGATGAACAGCTCGCTTGAAGTCATTGAAATTTCATTCTCGTCTTCAGAGGGACTTACAGCAGATAAGCAGACAGCTTTATCGGATAAGCTCCAGCAGACCTTCAAGGATAACAGCCTTACGCTTGTAAACAGCCAGGATGTCAACCCCACATCAGGTACGGAGTTCTTCCTTAAGTGCCTTGTTGCAGTATTGTTCTCGTTTATACTGCTCGTTATCTATATTGCGTTCAGATTCAAGAAAATCGGCGGCCTTTCGGCAGGTGTGTTTGCACTGGTAGCCCTTGTTCACGACTGCTTCATGGTTTATGCGGTGTTTGTGTTCTGCCGTTTCCCTATCGACGCAAACTTTATGGCGGTTGTTCTTACCGTACTCGGTAACTCTATCAACAATACAATCGTTGTATATGACCGTATCAGAGAGAACCGTAACCTTTACGGCAACTCGCTTTCACTCAAGGAACTTGTTAATATGAGTATCACTCAGTCGATAACACGTTCTGTAAACACAACTGTTACCACAGCCTTTGCCGTACTCGCAATCTGCGTTGTATGCGCAATCTGCGGCGTAACCTCGATAATGACATTTGCTATTCCTATGATGGCAGGTCTTATCTGCGGTACCTATTCTTCACTGTGCATCTCGGGTCCCCTGTGGGTACTCTGGCAGGAGAAGCACGGCAAGAATTATACAAATGCAGGAAACGGCGAAAGCAAGAAGGATACAAAGAATCTTGCTTCAAAGGGTACGGTAGACACAAAGAAGCTCATGGTATAATCACCTGCGGCTGATAATTCAATCAAAAATAAAAGCCGCATAGCACATAAAGTCTTTGCGGCTTTTGAATTTAGACAGATATTCATAAAAACCAAATGGGAGAGATTTTTAAAAATCCCGGAGGATATTTTGAAAAGAGATATTACTAAAAAAATCACAACACATATCGGTAAACTAATACGCAGTCCGAAGCTGTTGCTGACGCTGATAATTCCGCCGATAGCGGTAATTGTCATAGGACTTGCGGTATTTGCGGGCAGCGGGCTTTATCCGTTCGGAGATAAAACGCTCGCATGGTGCGATATGCACCAACAGGTGCTTCCTTTATTGCTCGACTTCAAGGACATACTTGAGGGCAAGGGGGATTTCTTCTTCAATTGGCAGAATGCCGGCGGAATGAATTTCCTCGGTGTGTTCCTGTTCTTTATATCAAGCCCGTTTTCGCTTCTTGTTGCATTTGTCGACAAAGCGGACATGATGATGTTCATGAACATTATGACGCTTATGAAAATGGCTGTCTGTGCGATAACCGCAAATGCGTACTTCCGCACCTGCCATAAAAAGCTGGATGTGACATATTCGGCGCTTTTCAGCGTTATGTATGCGTTCAGCGGTTATTCGATGCTGTTCTATCAGAACACGGTATGGCTCGATGTAATGTACTTCTTCCCGCTACTGCTGATAGCGTTCAATTCGCTCGTAAAGCGTAAACGCACAGGCGGTCTTATATTCTGTCTTGTCGGAATGCTGGTGCTGAATTATTATCTCAGCTATATGGTGGTATTGTTCACGATACTGTATTTCGGCGTTTACATTTTTCTCAACAGAAAAAAGGGCAGTACAAAGGGCATTGCGCCGAGGTTTATTATTGGCTGCGGTATAGCGGCGCTGATTTCCGCTGTTGTATGGCTTCCGAGCTTTGTACAGTATCTTTCATCCGCAAGGGGAGCGAACATACTCAAGGGTCTGTTTGATTCTGCGGTATTTGCAGGAATATATACAAATCTGCCGCTTATTTTCTGTACGGGATTTTCCGTTGCGGCTTTCATTGTGTATTTTCTGCGAAGAAAGAGCAAGAACAGCAGATTCTATGCACTGCTTTCGTTTCTTACGCTTCTGCCTGTAGTTTTCGAGCCGATAAACAAGATGTGGCACACTGGCGACTATATGGCATTCCCTATGCGGTACGGCTATATGACCACGCTTATGATGCTGACCTTTGCGGCGGTGAAGCTGTCGCATACAAAGCCGGACGATTATGCGCAAAAGAATAAAAAGCCTTATCTTATCGGAATAACTGCCGCCGGCGTTATCTATTTCGGTTTTACGATATGGTACTACTGTAACTGCAGATACGACCTGGATTCGTATGTTTCGACACTGTGGGGAAGCTCGGAGTCGTTCGTACTGCTTTTGATTATCTTCTGCGGATTTACGGCACTGTATGTTCTGACTATGGCTTTCGGCGTTTTCAAGAAGCTCACTTTCAAATCGGTTTGTTCTGTACTGGCTGTAATTGTTGTAGCCGAGAGCGTTTTCAACGCAAACGTGTATATAGGCGCATCGGCATATACACCTGTCAAGTACAACAATGCGATAGAGCTTGAAGGAAAAATCCCCGAGGACGAGGATTTTTACAGGGTGAAGCTGATGCAGTGGCCGAAGAAATATTTTGACGCAAATCTTATAGGCGGACTGGGCTATCCCACCATCGCACATTATACCTCGCTTACATCTGAGGATTATATGTTTGCGATGAAGCGGCTCGGCTATTCGTCCTACTGGATGGAGGTCACAGGCAACGGAGGCACGGCTCTTACCGACGCCGTTATGAATATAAAATATTATATAGAGAAATTCAGTGCAAGAGAGCCTGTGATTTATCGTGACAAGAACTATTCGATCTATGAGAGCGAATACTATCTTCCGCTCGGAATAGTGACCGACAGCGATCTGTCACAATGTACGGAGCTTCCTAAGGCGGAACGCATAGTTATACAGGAATATCTTGCAAAGAATCTGCTTGACACCGGCAACGAGCTTCTGTTCACCGAGTATGAGCATACCGGAGAAAAGAATATACGGTATGCACATCGTGACGGGATATATTATTTCACGCCCAAGAGCAATACACGCATCGCAACGCTCAGCTACAAGCTGGATATAGGAGAAAAGCAGGCGTTGTATTTCGATTGCTTTGATCTTGTGACAAGAAATATCAACGAGCATATCAACGGTTCGTTTGCAATATATGTAAACGGCATCAAGCAGGATCTGTCGTTCCCTAATAAAGACAGCAACGGACTTTTATATCTCGGTACTTTCGAAAATGAGAAGGTAAGTATAGATATTGATGTAAACGAAAGCACTTATTGCTCAAGCTACGGTGTTTACGGGCTGTCGTTAGATAAGCTGGAGAAAGCTATCAATAAAACAAAAACCGCCGGCCTTAAGGTTGACGGAGGAAATATAAGCGGAACGGCAGACAACGCAAAGAGCGGTCAGTGGCTGTTTTTGTCGGTGCCGTATGACAGCGGATTTTCTGCGACGATAAACGGCAAGTCTGCTGAGATATACCGTTCTATGTCGGGCTTTATGGCGGTAAAGCTGGAGGAAGGCAAAAATGATATAACCTTCAGTTTCTGCCCTAAAGGACTTAAACCGGGTATTGTGCTGAGCGTTGCAGGCTTTGCGGCACTGGCGCTGTACATTATATTCCGCAAAAAGATAACGGCAATTGCCGATAAGGCAGAAGGTCTGTGCAGGGTCGGCGTTTATGCATTGCTTGTTGCGGTGCTGGCGGCGGTGTATGTATTACCACTAATCATATCAATAATAGGGAACATTTGTTCTCTGGCGGGCTGATTTTCAGAAAGGAAGTAATGAAAATGGATATTGGCGTATCAACGGCTTGTCTGTACCCTCTTGAAACAGAAAAGGCTCTTTATGAGCTTGCCGAGCGGGGTGTAAAAAATGTTGAGATATTCGTAAATTCGATAGATGAGCTTGAAGGGCAGGTGCTTGTTGAGCTAAGAAGGATCATCGGTGAATACGGGATGAACGTATTATCCATGCATCCGTTTTCTTCGCCTATGGAAACACTGTTCCTATTCGGCGATTATCCACGCAGAACCGAATATCTGATAGATATTTACAAGAGGTATTTTGAGGTTATGGCGGAGATCGGCGCGGATGTGTTTGTCCTGCACGGAGCTATCCTAAGCTCAAAGGTGCCTGATGAAAGGTACATGGAACGTTATCTGCGTCTGTTCCGCCTTGCAAAAGAATTCGGTGTTACGGTGGCACAGGAAAACATCTGCTACTGCAAGAGCAGCAGTGTAAGATTTATCGAGGATATGATCGGACAGCTCGGCGACGAGGTCAGATTTGTTGTAGATCTCAAACAGGCGAGAAGGAGCAATGTAGATCCGTTCAGGCTTCTTGATATAATAGGTGACAAGGTCGTACATCTTCATGTAAGCGACGGCGACGCAGGCTGCGATTGCCTGCCGATAGGAAAGGGCAGCTTTAACTTCAACCGTCTTTTCAGCGAGCTTGAAAAAATAAATTACGATAAAGCAATGATAGTAGAGCTTTACCGTGAGAATTACAGCAGCTATGACGAGCTTGCTGCGTGTGCGAATAATATGAAAAAGATATACGATAAGTATAAGATGGGGCTTTGATTACAGAAAACGCTTGAAAAAGCTGCGAAAGTGTGTTAAAATACATAAATACAGCAATATGGAAAAGAAAACCGTGAGGATCAGAGCGAAAGCGAGGAAAACAGATGAAATGCCCGGAATGCGGATATGAGGACAGCAAGGTAATAGACAGCCGCCCTGCGGAAAATAAGATTCGCAGAAGACGTGAATGTCTGTCGTGCAAGTGCCGTTTTACGACCTATGAAATGGTGGAAACAATACCGCTTATGGTTGTGAAAAAGGATAATACCATTGAACCTTTTGACCGTGACAAGCTGATAAACAGGCTTGCGAGAGCTACAGTAAAACGTCCGGTACAGATCGAAGACCTTGAAAAAATGGTTGAGGATATTGTACAGGAGCTGAAGAACCAGTTCAGACGTGAGGTATCGTCGGACGAGATCGGTGAGCTGGTACTGCGAAGGCTGAAGGATATAGATAAGGTGGCGTATATCAGATTTGCTTCGGTATATCGTGACTTTAATGATATTGACAGCTTTGTCAGAATAATTTCCGAGCTGAACGAGGAAAAATAGGATTTTTATCGGTGCCGTCCTTAAAGGGCGGCATTGTTTTTTGCATTACGGAAAGAACACACGGGTTTTCAACATATAGCAATGCGGTTGTTGATAACTAAATGTTGATAGCAGAAAACTGTATATTGTGGTTGTTTACATTTTGCACAATCGGAGAACATAACGGTTTAAAACCATTTGTGCAAAATTAAAATGAAAAAGCTGTTGACAAAGCTCGAAAAGCGTGATATAATAGACAAGCACTCAAACGAGAGGGCACAAAAACAGAGGGTACTTGAGAAAGCCTGAAACCGCTTGAACAGCGAGAAAGAGGGC
>ENA-UOIW01000683-UOIW01000683.1-human-gut-metagenome-genome-assembly--contig:-P58-NODE-683-length-24709-cov-6.009491_pt1 | contig 24709 bp, 20 predicted proteins | sample MGYA00242334_ERZ723881 | MGnify/ENA metagenome assembly ERZ723881 | reverse complement strand
AGAATGCACTTCGTGGGAGAGGAGGAGCAGCGGAATGACTGAGTTCCCGGCTTTAGCCGGGAGCGAAGGATATGCAGCTTGCGACGACGACGACGGGGAGTTTTTTGATTCAAAGCTGCCGCTTCATGTCTTACATCTGGTCGAAGCGCATGAAGATGGCGGCGCACTGGGCGCGGGTGGCGGTGCCCTGAGGTACCAGGGTGGTGTCCGTCATGCCGGTGATGATACCCTCGTCTATCGCCCAGCGCATGGCGGTCTCCGCCCAGTCGCTGACGCTCTCGGCGTCGGTGTACGCGCTCAGGCTGACCGTGCTCTCGGGCTCGCCGGCGTAGCGCCACAGCATGGTGACCATCTGCTCGCGGGTAACGAGGCCGTTCGGGTCGGTGCCGTCGCTGACGCCCTCGGCCATCGCCCAGTCGCGGGCCTGCTCAGCCCAGTTCGTTCCGGTTATCGTCGCGCCGTCGATGCGGCCGAGGACTGCCCAGAACATCGCGCGGGTCATCGTGCCGTCGGGGTTGAAGGTCGTGGCGCTGTCGCCCTCCATCATGCCGTTGGTGTAGACGTAGGCCACCGCGTCGTAGAACCACTGGCCGGCGCTCACGTCGGTGAAGGGCAGCGCGTCGCTGTCGGTGAAGGTCACGCGCACGGTCACGTCGCCGGCGGGCATCTTGAAGGTGTAGGTCGTGGCGTTCACGCGCACGACGTCCACGCGGCCGTCGGGACCGGTGACGGTGACGCTCGCCACGCTGTAGCCGCTGTCGGGCGTCGCGGTGATGGTGATGGTGCTGCCCGCGCTGGCGTTGCTCAGGCTGGTGTCGACAGAGCCGTTCGCCGTGTCGGCTATCTCGATGTCATAGGTGTCCGGGATGTTGATGGTGCTCCAGACGGCGGTGAAGGTCATGTCGCTGTTGACGGTGACGACGTCGCCGGCCTTGTGCAGCTCGCCGCTATTGTCGCGCCAGCCGCGGAACTCGTAGCCGGAGCGGGTGGGAGCCGGGAGGGTGATCTCATCTCCGCTCGCTACTACACGCACAGGCAGATCATCGGTGTAGTCGCCCTTGAACTCGACTGTGAAAGTCGCATTTTCAGCGAGGTTGTTAGTAAAGGGCACGTCAGGCTGGATGTTCACATCAACAGGGGTCTTGTTGCCGGCGTTGGGCTCGCCGATGATTATATCATTTGTGCCGTGGTTGTCCTCAAAAGTGCAGCCGGTAACGGTGACGCCGGTAAGAGAGGCAGAGTCAGTGCTGTAGTTGCCGTCATCACGAGCCTTTACGTGCAGAGCTGTGCCGTTGTTAGCACCGTTGCCTTCAAAGGTGCAGCCGTCGAAGACGATGTTCTCATAGCTGCCGTACTTGAGATTGATGTCAACGCCGCACATCCAAGAGGTGAAGTTGCTATCAACCTTTGTAGCGTCTGCCCCGTTGTTCAGTATTTGGCAATCCGTGAACTCGGAGTCAGTCAGCTTCTCAAAGTAGGCGCCCTTGATCGCGCAGTTTTGAATAACGAGGTTGTCAGCGTCAACGCTTACCGGATTTGTATTGGTGGTGCTGCCGCCAAAGTACAAACCGTAGGAAAATCCATCAATGGTGACGTTGGTCAGGGTCAGGTCTGCTACGCCGTAACCTCTGTTATACGTGCCAATGCCCATCCACGGGCCGGAGTTATCATCATTTCCTTCGCTATAAGATCCGCTGTACTCAGTACCTTCCAGCGTGAGGTTCTGAACCGTAAAGCTTTCAAGGTCGGCCTGGATATAGAACGCCGCTCCATCGGCAGTGACCGTGTGATTCCCGCCTTCGATGGTTATGTTCTCCCTGATAGCTACAGAGCTTTCCAGAGTGCAGTGATCTATTATCTCTACCGTGTCGCCGTCATCGGCGGCGGCGATGGCATTAGCTAGAGTGTCGTACCCGACGCCGTTAACAGTTGCTACCATTTCTTTTTTATCGTCGGTTACAACTTCACCATTTTCGACTTTCAGTGCAGCGCCCTTGGGAAGATAGCCAGCGATGGTGCTCTCATCCACATTATCCTCATACTGTCCGCCAGTAATCTTTATGTCCTGGACGCTATCGTCGCCGATATTATAGCCATACACAGAATAGCTGTTCTCGCTCTTAATAGTGCCGCCGTAGATATTTACAGAAATCGGGCGAGCACCACTACCGCTTGTATAATTTCCTTCAACAAATACAGCTATGCCAGTGGCTTTAAGCTCACCACTACCATTGTATGGAGGATCCGGTATCTCGCCCACAGCGGATGCCGAAATATAGGAATCACCGCTTACATATACTTCTCCGCCTTTAACATACACGCCATTGTTTTGTCCAATAATATTTGAATCTTCTATTATAAGGGTTCCTGTTATTGGCGGGAAATATATGGCAGTGCCAGCACTGACAGTGGAGTTCTTAACTATTAGGTTATTGTTGGTATTGAGGCCTTGTACACCCAAGCCCTGATCTGTAACATCAAGTTCAACACCGTCAAGTGTTACAGTCACGTTATCGCACATGACATCGGCTACTTTATCGTCATCAGTGTCAAGGGCATACACGTAAATTCCATATGCATTTGTCCCAGGGCCATAAAGTTTGCCATTCTCTATGGTCAAGTCTACGTCTGGTGACTTAACCATGATAACATCGTAGTCATTACTAGAGGTATAGGTATGTCCATCCAGGTCTAAGACATACTCACCTCTTTCATCAAAAGTTACCGCGCCGCCAGTAGCATCTCTAAGCAGCGTGATTGTTCCGCCGCCAGCGTTCTCTGCTGCATCAATTGCTTCTTGCAGCGTGCTGCATTCTCTTCCACCAAAAGAAGCTACAGCATCATCCGCCATCGCCGTCACTGTTCCTAGTGCCAGTACCAAGCATACAGCTAACAACACTGTAAGCAAATGCTTTTTCATACCTATTCTCCTTTACAATAAGTTGAATACGCCAGGACACATCACTTCATCACAGATGAAGTGAAAGTGGCATGCCACTTTTTTCGATGTACACCGACAATATTATCATTTTGTCTTGGTCAAGTCAACGGAAATAGCAGTTTTTCCTAAATTGTAACACTTCCGCAACATACGAAGCCCGGGGACTGCCGTCCCCGGGCTTTGCTCAGTCTTCATAGATCATTCCCTTGCTGCGCAGCAAAGTGTTTATTGCCAGGCTCAGCACCCACACAGCGATAAGCGACATTATGGCCGCGAACCACCAGGCTTCCCCGGCGCTGAAATGTACGACCAGCGTCTCGCCCAGGCAGAGCGCCGTGACCACGGCAAACAGCTCCGTGTAAAACACAAGCTTCCCCTTGAAGCGCAGCAGCTCCGGGTCGCGCTCCTGACCCGACAGCGCCGTGAACGCCTGTATCAGACCGATTGCTTGCAGCGACAGGCTGACCGCATAAAACGCCAGCCGGAAATACACGCGGTAATCGAAGTTCAGCCTCGTGCCGCCCAGCACGAACATCAGCAGCAGACCCAGCACAGAGACAACGGCCGCGGCAATATTGACGCACAGGCAGCGGGTGCGGGTGCGCACCAGCAGCCACTGCCGGCGCTTTTCGCCCAGCGGGGTGGTTCCATCTGCGGCGGCGTCGGGGCGGCGTTCGCCGCGGAGGAGCTCGTCGCAGGTGACGCCGAATATCTCCGCTATCACCGGTATGAGCGCCAAGTCCGGCGCGCCGTCGCCCACCTCCCAGCGCGAGACGGTCTTGTCTGACACGTGCAGCAGCTCCGCCAGGTCTTTCTGCGTCATCCCGTTCGCCTTCCGCAGCGCCGCGATAAACGCGCCTATGCTTTTCCTGTCCATGGGCAGCCCCCTTTCTGAGCACATTCTAGCCCTGTTGAGGGCGCAATGTCCACCTGAGAGAGCGGGAATCACTCTCGGAATGTGAGAATCAGCCGCCTTCCGCGCACTTTTCCAGCGCTTCGGCGAACTTTTGCTCAAAACGCGCCGCGGCCTCACGGCTGACGCGCTTCCAGGGCGCGAGCATGTCGAAGGCGTGCCAGCAGCCCGGGTAGACGTCGCACTCGGCGTGTACGCCCGCGGCCTTCAGTTGGTTTACATAATTCAGCGTCTCGCAGTAAAACGGCTCTATGTCCCCCACGAAGGTGTAGCAGGGCGGCAGGTTTACATAATTATCTTGCCTTGCCGGCGCGGCATAGGGTAGGACGCTGTCCGTGCCGTACTTTTCGCGCAGATACAGCTTCCACGCGGCGTGGTTGCGGCGCGTGTTCCAGACGTGCGCGTGGTTGTTGCGGCTGGAGGGCGTGTCGCGGTCGTCGAGCATGGGATAGAGCGGGAACTTATATTTTATGTCAACTTCTCCCCTGTCCCTTGCGAGCATACACAGCGCGGCGCACAGACCTCCGCCCGCGCTCTCGCCCCCGACGATGATCCGCTCCGGGTCGTAGCCCAGCATCCAGGCGTTGGCCTTGAACCACAGCAGCGCGGCGTAGCAGTCCTCTATCGCCGCCGGGTACGGCGCTTGCCACGACAGCGTATAGGCCGGGGCGCAGACGGTGACGCCGAACTTCTCGACCAGCGCCCTGGCTCGGGTTATGTAAACCATTTCCGCCATGCCCGTAGCGAAGCCGCCGCCGTGTATCCAAAACACGCCCGCTGTCATATCGGACGCGCGGGCGTGCTTGGTCGGACGCAGGACAAGCAGCTTTATCCTGCGTCCGTTGCTGTTAACATAATGTTTCTCGGTTTTCATCAGAAGAAACTCATCTGGCTCTCTTCGGGCAGGGAGTTCAGCGCGCCGACGCTCTTGAGCTGTTCGATGTGCGCCTGGCTGAGCTTGGGGCAGGCCATGGACAGCTCCTCGATGGATATGAACTCGCGTCCGCCCTCGCGCGCGGCTGCCAGGTCGCGCGCCGCGGCCTCGCCCAGGCCGGACAGCGACACGAACGGCGGCCGAAGCTGCCTGTCGCCGACCACGAGGAATTTGCTCTCGTCGCTCTCGTACAGGTCTATCGGCGCGAAATCGAAGCCGCGCATATAGAACTCGTACACGGCCTCGAGCGTGGTGCGCAGATCCTGCTCCTTGGCCGTGGCGTCGGCCTTGGAGTCTATTTCGTTTATCTTGCGCCGCACGAAGTCCACGCCCTGGATCATGATAGCGGCGTCGAAGGCGTCCTTCTGGCTGCGGCGGTAGAAGTACGCGCTGTAGTATTGCAGCGGGTAGTGGACTTTGAAGAAGGCTATGCGGAAGCCCATCATGACGTAGGCCACGGCGTGGGCTTTCGGGAACAGGTATTTTATCTTGCGGCAGGACTCTATGTACCAGTCCGGGACGCCGTGGTCGCGCATCTCCTGCTCCGCGCCGTCGGGCAGGCCGCGGCCTTTACGGACGGCCTCCATGATCTTGAAGCTGCGCTTCGGCTCCATGCCCCGGGAGATCAGATAGAGCATGATGTCGTCGCGGCAGCCGATGGTGTCCTTGACCGTGGCCGTGCCGGAGAGAATGAGATCCTTGGCGTTGCCCAGCCACACGTCGGTGCCGTGGGAGTAGCCGGAAAGGCGCACCAGGGTGTCGAACTGCTCGGGCTTTGTGTCCACCAGCATCTGGCGGGTGAAGCCCGTGCCGAACTCGGGTATGCCTATGGTGCCGGTCTTGCCGATGATGGGGTCGTCGTCGGGCAGACCCAGCGGCTCGGGCGTGCGGAAGATACGCCGCGTCTCCGGGTCGTCCAGCGGTATCTTGCGCACGTCGACGCCGGTCATGTCCTGGAGCATCTTGAGCATGGTCGGGTCATCGTGACCCAGCTCATCGAGCTTGAGGAGGTTGTCCTCCATGCTGTGATATTCAAAGTGGGTGGTGATGATGCCGCTGCCCGGGTCGTCGGCAGGGTGCTGCACGGGGCAGAAGTCCTCGACCTCCATGTCCTGCGGGATGACGACCAGACCTCCCGGGTGCTGACCCGTCGTGCGCTTTACGCCGACAAGTCCCGATGCCAGGCGGCTCTCCTCGGCCTTGGAGACGTGCATGCCGCGCTCCTCCAGGTACTTGAGCACGTAGCCGTAGGCGGTCTTTTCCGCCAGCGTGCCGATGGTGCCGGCGCGGAACACGTGGTCGGAGCCGAATAGTTCCTCGGTGTACTTGTGCGCCTTGGCCTGGTACTCGCCGGAGAAGTTGAGGTCGATATCCGGCACCTTGTCGCCGCCGAAGCCCAGGAAGGTCTCGAACGGGATGTCGAAGCCCTCCTTGCGCATCTTGGCGCCGCAGACCGGGCAGTCAGCGTCGGGCATGTCTGCGCCGCAGCCGTAGTCCTTGCCGGACTCGAAGTCCGTGTGGTGGCAGCTCGGGCAGACGTAGTGCGGCGGCAGAGAGTTGACCTCCGTGATGCCGGACATGTACGCCACGATGCTGGAGCCGACGCTGCCTCGGCTGCCGACCAGGTAGCCGTGGGCGTTGGAGTCCGCGACCAGCTTCTGCGCGGACATGTATATGACGTCGTAGTGGCGCGAGAGTATGTCGTGCAGCTCGGTCTCGACGCGCTCGGTGACTATCTCGGGCGGGTTCTCGCCGTATATCTCGTGCATCTTGCCGTAGACCAGGTCTTTCAGCTGGCCGTCGGAGTTCTCTATCTTGGGCGGGAACAGGCCGTCGGGCAGGAGCTTTATCTCCTCGCACATATCCGCTATCTTGTTCGGGTTGCCGATGACCGCCTCGTAGCACTCGCGCTTGCCGAGGTAGGAAAACTCCTCGAGCATCTCGTCGGTCGTGCGGAAGTAGAGCGGGTTCGGCCGGTCGGCGTCCGAGAACTTCTTGGCCGCGAGCAGTATGCGGCGGTAGATCTCGTCGCGCGGGTCGAGGAAGTGCACGTCGCCGGTGGCGACGACGGGCTTCTCCAGCTCGTGCGCCAGGCGCGCCACACGCCGGTTCAAGTCGCGCAGACCCTCGTCGTCGCGCACCGTGCCGTTCTCGACCAGGAAGCGGTTGTTGGCGATGGGCATGATCTCGAAGTAGTCGTAGAAGCCGGCGATGCGCTTTAGCTCCTGGGCGTTCGTGCCCCTGAGCACGGCGTCGAAGACCTCGCCCGCCTCGCAGGCGGAGCCTATCAGCAGCCCCTCGCGGTGCTGCATCAGCAGGCTCTTGGGTATGATGGGGTTGCGCGAATAGTGCTTCAAATAGCTCGCGGAGATGAGCTTATAGAGGTTCTTCAAGCCCACCTTGTTGCGCACCAGCAGAGATATGTGCCTCACGCGCTTGCTGCCCGAGCCGGAGAGCTTGCTCATGACGTCGTTCACGTCGCTGAGCTTTTCCGCGCCCTGGTTGTGCAGCATGGGTATGAACTTCTCCATCATCCGCGCGACGACCTCGGCGTCGTCAAACGCGCGGTGGTGGTTGAACTCCGGCAGGCCGAGGTGCTTGCTGACTATGTCCAGCTTGTGCCGCCGCAGCTCCGGCAGCAGTCGCTGAGCCAGTATCAGGGTGTCGACCACCACGGGGTCGAACCCTATGCCGCTGCGCTCGCAGGCGGCGGCCATGAAGCCGGTGTCGAAGGTCGCGTTGTGCGCGATTATCGGCCGGCCTCCGGCGAAGTCCAAAAACGCGCGCATGGCCTCCGCCTCGTCGGGGGCGTCCGCCACGTCGCTGTCCTTTATGCCCGTCAGCTCCGTGATGTTCGCCGGGATGTGCATGTGCGGGTTCACGAAGGTGCTGAAGGTGTCTATCACCCTCCCGCCGGAGAACAGCACCGCGCCTATCTCCGTCAGGCGATCCGTGGCGGCGGAGAGACCTGTGGTCTCCACGTCGAAGGCGATGAACTCCCCTGTCAGCGGGGCGTCGCTGTCGCCGCGCACGGCCGTGCCGGTGTCGACGTCGTTTACATAATACCCCTCGAGGCCGTAGATTATCTTTACGCCGTACTTCTTGCCGGCCTTGCTCATCTCGGGGTAGGCCTGCGCGGTGCCGTGGTCGGTGACGGCGACCGCCTTCATGCCCCATGCGGCGGCGCGCTCGACCACCTTTGCGGGGTCGGGCAGGGCGTCGAGGGTGGAGTAGCGCGTGTGCAGATGCAGCTCCACGCGCTTGTCGCCCTCGGCGGTGTCGGGGCGGATATCCATGCCGGACGTGACGATGGTCACGGGGTCTATTATCATGTCGCCGTAGAACTTGTCAAAGTCCACCTTGCCGCGCACTATAACGCACATTCCGGGCTTGACCTTGCCGGTGATGGAGGCGTCCTCGCCGCGCGCGATGAACTTGTTGACGTGCACCGAGCCGGTGTAGTCGGTCATGTCAAAGCTGAGTATATTGGCGCCGCGCTTTTGTAACTCGCGGTTGTCGACGGCGAAGATGACGCCCTTGACCGTGACGTATCCGCTCTCGAGCGTGACGGTGGACATGTCCACGGGCACGTCCGACTTGCGCAGGGCGCGGCCGTAGAGCAGCTTGCCGTCCTTTGCCCCCTCGCTCTTGGCCTGCTTCTGCGGCTGGAGCTTGGGGCACTCGGCGTTGAGCGTGACCTTGAGCAGGCCGAACTGGGCGCGCAGGCTGCTCTCTATGGCGCCTATCTCCGCCGGGGCGGCCGTCGCGGCGAAGCGCGCGTCCACGGTCATGCTGCGCTCGTCCTCGTCTACGACGACGCTCTCCACCTCGGCCTTGTCCAGGCCGCCGGCGCTCTCGCGCAGCGGCTCGCAGCCGGGGAATATCGTCAGGAAGGCTATCATCCGGACACCTCGCTCTCAATGAGCTCCATCAGCGCGCCGCACAGCTCGCTCTCCGGCACCTTGCGGATTATCTCGCCCTTTTTGAACAGCAGTCCGCAGCCCCTGCCGCCCGCTATGCCGTAGTCGGCCTCTCGCGCCTCGCCGGGGCCGTTCACCACGCAGCCCATCACCGCCACGGTGATGTCGGCGTTTACACCGGCGAGCCTGTCCTCCACCTCGTGGGCGAGAGCGATGAGGTCTATCTCCGTGCGGCCGCAGGTGGGGCAGCTCACAAAGCGCACCCCGGCCTTCCTCAGCCCGGCGGCCTTGAGTATGGCGATGCCTGCCTTTACCTCCTCCACCGGGTCGGCGGTCAGCGATACGCGGATGGTGTCGCCTATGCCCTCCATCAGCAGCGTGCCTATGCCCACGGCGGAGCTGACCGTGCCCTGGTACGCCGTGCCCGTCTCGGTGACGCCCAGGTGCAGCGGATAGGGCAGCACCTCGGCGGCCAGGCGGTAGGCCTCCACCGTCAGCGGCACGCTGCTGCTCTTGAGCGAGAGGCAGATGTCGTCAAAGCCGCAGTCGTTCAGCAGCCGTATGTGCCCTTTAGCGCTCTCCACCAGCGCCTCGGCGGTGGGATGGCCGTACTTCTCCAGCAGCGGCTTCTCCAGGCTGCCGCCGTTCACGCCTATGCGTATCGGAATGTTATGTAAACTGCACTCCCGAGCCACGGCGGCCACCTTGTCCTTGCCGCCGATGTTGCCGGGGTTTATGCGAATCTTGTCTATCCCGCGCGCCGCCGCCTCCAGAGCCAGGCGGTAGTCGAAGTGTATGTCCGCCACCAGCGGAACGTCCACGCGCTCTTTTATGTCGGAAATTGCCCTTGCAGCGGCCATATCCGGCACCGCAAGGCGCACAATGTCGCAGCCAGCGGCGCGCAGGCGCTTTATCTGTGCGACCACGGCGTCCACATCGCTGGTGCGCACGTTGCACATGGACTGAACCGAAACGGCAGCGCCCCCACCTATGGGGACGCCGCCTGCAACTATCTTCTTGGTATTCTCTCTTGTATTCATTTTCTCAGCCTCAAAATGTTATGTCAAGTGATGAGCCGTGAAATATCGTTGAACATGACCACCGCCATGAAACCCAGCAGCAGCACCATGCCGGCCGCGTGGACGTAGCCCTCATAGCGCGAGGGGATGCGCCTGCGGGTGATGAGGTGGATGACGCCGTTGAGCAGCACGAAGAATATCCGTCCGCCGTCGAGCGCGGGGATGGGCAGCATGTTCATCACGGCGAGGTTCACCGCGATGAAGGCCACGAGGTAGCCCACGTCCATCAGCGCTATGCCGACGCCCTCGTTCTGCGCCGTCTCGCTGCCGACGTCGTTTATCATGTCGACTATGCCGACCACTCCGGCCATGTCGTCCAGGCCGACCAGGCCGGTGACCAGGTCGCTGAGCGCGAGCCAGACCTGGCGGATAAAGTCTATCGTCGTGTACCAGGAGTATTTCAGCGTGTTGCCGAAGGTCGCCGGCGCGACCTCGAACTGTATGCCGTAGAGCACCTGTCCGTCGGCCTGCTCGTAGGGCTCGAGCTTGAAGTCGTCGAGATGCACCTTCTCGCCGTCGCGTATGACCACCACGTCGTAGTTCGTGTCCGCGCTGCGGGAGAGGTAGAGCGAGAAGTTGCCCGAGAAGTATATGCGGTGCCCGTCTATCGAGTATATCTCGTCGCCGGCCTGGAGGCCGTTTTCGCCCTCGTAGGGGTTGTTCTCCGTGAATCCGGCGATGACGGGCGAGTTGAAGCCGGCGGCCTGGGAGAAGATTATGAGCACGAGCGCCAGGCCGAGCAGGAAGTTCATAAAGCTTCCCGCGCAGAGGATGACTACCCGCTTCCACGCGCGCTGCTTGGTGAAGCAGCGCGGGTCGTCCGTCTCCTCGTCCTCGCCCTCCATGGCGCAGTAGCCGCCGATGGGCAGGCACCTGAGGGCGTACAGCGTCTCGCCCTTCTGGCGCTTGAAGATGGCAGGTCCCATGCCTATGGAAAACTCGTTTACCTTGACGCCCAGGCTCTTGGCCGCGATGAAGTGGCCGAACTCGTGTATGCCGACGAGGATGCCGAAGGCGATGATCGCTATGACTATGAACATCAGGAATAACGCTCCTTGACAAGAGTGCGCGCCTCGCCGTCCGAGGAGAGTATGTCCTCCAGCGACGGCTCCGCAATGAAGCCTATGCGGCCGAGGGCGTATTGAACACTCTCGTAGATTTCATTATACCCCAATTTCCCTGACAAAAACATCCCCACAGCCACCTCGTTGGCGGCGGACATGACGGCCGGGGCGTTGCCGCCGCGGCGCGCGCAGTCCATGGCCAGCGCGAGGCATGGCATCCTCTCCAGGTCCGGCTTCATGAAGTGCAGCCCGGACATGGCGGTCAAGTCCAGCCTCCCGCTCTCGCTCTCGCAGCGCTCCGGCCAGGTGAGCGCATACTGGATGGGCAGGCTCATGTCCGGCACGCCTAGCTGGGCTATGACCGTGCCGTCCACAAGCTCCACCGCCGAGTGCACCACGCTCTCGGGGTGGATGAGCACCTCGATGTCGTCGGGCGTGACTCCAAATAGGTGCATGGCCTCGATAAACTCCAGACCCTTGTTCATCATCGTGGCGCTGTCCACGCTTATCTTCGCACCCATGGACCAGTTGGGGTGCTTCACGGCGCGCTCCGGCGTCACGTCCTTCGTCCGCTCTCGCGTCCAGCCCCTGAACGGGCCGCCGGAGCCGGTGAGCAGTATCTTCCGCAGCTCGCCGCGCCGGCCGTTGAGGCACTGGAAGATGGCGCTGTGCTCGCTGTCCACGGGGACTATCTCCGCGCCGGTCTCCCGGGCACGCGCCATGACTATGCTCCCGGCGCAGACCAGCGTCTCCTTGTTGGCCAGCGCGATGCGCCGCTTTGCGCCGATGGCGTCCAGCGTGGGACGCAGACCCACGGCGCCGGAGACGGCGGTGACGACGCAGTCCGTGTTCTCCCAGACCGCGGCGGCGCGCAAGCCCTCCTCGCCGGGGGCGCCGACGGTTATGCCGCTACCCGAGAGCGCCTCGCGCAGCTTCGCCGAGGCGGCCTCGTCAAAGGCGGCGACGTACTCGGGCTTGAGCCTCGCGGCCTGCTCGAGCAGCAGATCCACGTTGCGGTTGGTGGTCATCGCGCTCACACGTATGCCCAGATGCTCGCACACGGCGACGCTCTGGCGGCCTATGCTGCCGGTGGAGCCGAGTATTGCGGTGGATTTGACCATAGTTCGGCCTCGCTTTTCACGCCATGACGGCGGTAATTATCAGGTAGTAAGCCGGGGAGACGAACAGCACGCTGTCAAACCTGTCCAGCACGCCGCCGTGCCCGGGAAATATCGTCCCGTAGTCCTTGATGCCGTACTCGCGCTTTATGACGGAGAAGCTCAGATCACCGATCTGGCCGAACAGGCTGCCGACCAGGCCGAGGACGATTATGAGCGCCCAGCCGAGATCCAGCGTGACGGTGGCTTTCACGATAAGGTGGTAGACTATCATGCCCGCAACGCTGCCGATAAATCCGCCGACGCAGCCCTCTACGGTCTTGTTGGGGCTGACATGCGGGCACAGCTTGTGCCTGCCCAGCGCGCGGCCCATGAAGTACGCGCCCGTGTCGCTCATGAATGCGCCCACCAGTGGCGCGAGAGCGAGCGCCGCGCTGGCGTCGCGCAGCAGCGCAAGGCTGGCGAAGCCAGCCGGGAGCAGCGTGGCGGAAAGGATGCCGGCCGCGAGCGTGGCGAAGCCGAGCTGCTTCTCCTTGCCGTGGGTGAAGATCGCGGTAAGGAAGCCGTACAGCACCACGGCGAAGATGCCGGCGAGTATCCATATGACCGGGATGTCCAGCTGGCGCACGCCCAGCGCGCCGGTCATCGCGGCGGCCAGAACGGGCATGGCGGGCAGCAGCTCCCACTCCTCGTCGCCCACGGCGTGCATCAGCTCATAGCTCGCCACGGCGGCCAGAGCCGCGCACATGGCCAGCGTGGCCCAGCTGGGGGCGGCAAGGAGTATGAGCAGCAGCACGGGTATGCCCACGGCGGCGAAGATGATCCTCGTTTTCATTTCTTGATTCCCCCAAAGCGCCTGTCGCGGCGCTGATACTCGGCTATCGCCGCGTCTATGTCCCCGCTGGTGAAGTCCGGCCAGAGCACGTCGGTGAATATAAGCTCGCTGTACGCGCTCTCCCACATGAGGAAGTTGGAAAGCCTCATCTCCCCGCCGGGGCGGATGATCAGATCCGGGTCGGGGATGCCGGCGGAGAACATGTAATTTGAAAACGACTCCTCGGTGAGGGTCGCAGCCTTGCCGGCCTTGTAGTCCTCGGCGAAGCGCAGCGCCGCGCGGACTATCTCGTCCCTGCCGCCGTAGTTGAGGCAGACGTTGGCCTGGAAGCCCTCGTAGTGCGTCGAGATGTCGGCCGTCTCGTCTATCAGGTCGCGCAGGTTCTTGGGCAATATCTCGGGGTCGCCGAGTATCTTGAGGCGGATGTGGTCGCGCTCCATCGTGTCCACGGCCTCGCGCAGGTACTTGCCCAGCAGACCCATGATCGTGTCCACCTCCTCGCGCGGGCGCTTCCAGTTCTCGGTGGAGAACGCGTACACGGTGAGGTAGTCTATGCCTATGTCCTTGCAGTAGGTCGCAATGCGGCGGAAGGTCTCCGCGCCCGCGGCGTGGCCGGCGGTGCGCGGCAGTCCCCGCCGCTTTGCCCAGCGGCCGTTGCCGTCCAGTATTATCGCAATGTGGCGGGGGAGGAGTTTCGCCCCATCCCCCGCCGTGTTGTCAGACTTGAAGATCGCCATCAGATCTCGAATAGCTCCTTCTCCTTCTTGTCCGCTATCTTGTCGATCTCCTTTATCCAGTCGTCGGTTATCTTCTGGAAGTCCTTTTCCGCTATCTTGACGTCGTCCTCGGTCATGTCGCCGTTCTTCTTCTGCGCCTTGAAGCTGTCCATGGCGTCGCGGCGGATGTTGCGGATGGCGACCTTGGCCTCCTCGGCGTACTTCTTCACCTGCTTGGCCAGCTCGCGGCGGCGCTCCTCGGTGAGCTGGGGGAACACCAGTCGGATGCAGGTGCCGTCGTTCTGCGGGTTGATGCCCAGCTCGCTGGCCATGATGGCCTTCTCGATGCCCTTGAGCGTGCTCTTGTCCCACGGGGTTATGAGCAGGCTGCGCGGGTCGGGCGTGGAGATGCTGGCGACCTGCTGAATGGGGGTGGGCGTGCCGTAGTAGTCCACGGTTATCTGGTCGAGCACCGCGGCGTTGGCCCTGCCCGCGCGGACGCTGGCGAGGTTTACGCTGAGGTTCTCAGAGGTCTTGCGCATCTTTGTTTCAAATTCTTCGTATCCGGTGGCCATTTTCATTCCTCCTATTTTGTAACTACCGTGCCTATTTTCTCGCCCAGCACGGCGCGGACAATATTTTCGGGGTCTTTCAGCTCAAACACTATGACGGGGATGGAGTTGTCCATCGAAAGGCTGGTGGCGGTCGTGTCCATCACGGCCAGGTGCTGAGCGAGCACCTCGTCATAGGTTATCGCGTCGTACTTCACGGCGTGGTCGTCGACCCTGGGGTCGGCGCTGTACACGCCGTCGATGTTCTTGGCCAGCAGTATCGCGTCCGCCTCTATCTCGGCGGCGCGCAGCACGGCAGCGGTGTCCGTCGAGAAGTAGGGGTTGCCGGTGCCCGCTCCGAACAGCACCACGCGCCCCTTGGAGAGATGGCGCATCGCACGCAGGCGGATATACGGCTCGGCTATGGCGCGCATCTCGATGGCGGTCTGGACGCGCACGTCTATGCCGTGCTGCTCCATCACGTCTGCCACGGCCAGGCAGTTCATCACCGTGGCCAGCATGCCCATATGGTCGGCGCGGGTGCGCTCAATCTTGCCGGAGCCGTCCTTGACGCCGCGCCAGAAGTTGCCGCCGCCGATGACGATCCCTACCTCCACGCCCAGCTCGAGGCACTTCTTGACCGCCTCGCACACGCTGGAGATAACGCCGAAGTCCAGCCCGGATTTTTTTTCACCCGCCAGAGCCTCGCCGCTGATCTTTATGAGCACGCGCTTGTACACCGGTTTTTTCTCGTCCATACTCGTCCCCCTCGGTCAAGTCTCCGACGCGTATTGTAATACACCCGGAGCCGGAATAAAAGCCGGATATTGTAAACTTTCAGTCCGGCCTCAATAGCTTCGTCTCATTATAGCAAACTTCACGCGCCTTGTAAATCGCTTATCAAAATTCTCCACGCTTTCGCGCCCGGCCGATGCGACAGCATCCGCGCCCGGACGGGTGTATGCTTGTATCCGTGGACACGATATACGTTGACAGCCTGTTTGCACTGAATCTTGCCGCCGACTACCTGATGCTGCTCTGCAGCGCGCGCATCTCCGGCGCGGTCATACGCCGCGGCCGGCTGTTCATCGCCGCGGTGGTGGGCGCGGCCTACGCGGTGGCCTGCGTGCTGCCAAAGTGGGGGATGCTCACCTCGCCGATAGCCAAAATTGCCCTCGGAGTGGGGATGTGCCTCATCGCCTACGGCTCCGAGCGGCGCTTCTGGCGCTGCTGCGGCTGCTTCTTCGCGGTGTCGGCGCTGTTCGGCGGGGCGGTGTGGGCGTCGGGGATGCTCGCCGGCACTGACGGGGCGTACTCGCCGTACGTACCGGTTTCCGGCCGCGTGCTGGTGCTGAGCTTCGCCATATGCTACGCGGCGGTGTCGCTGCTCTTCCGGCGGACGCTGGCAAAGCGCTCACAGCGCACAGTCCCGCTCACGGTGAGGCTGGGCGACAAGGCGCTCACGCTGCGCGCGCTCATCGACACGGGCAACACGCTCTCCGACCCCGCTTCGGGCAGGGCGGTGATAGTGGCGGACGCGCTTTCACTCTCTCCCCTGCTGGGCTTCACGCCGGACTTGAGCGACGTCTCCGCGCTCGTAGAGGCGCTCAGCCGCGTGCCGGGGCTGGAGCGGCGCGTGTCGCTGGTGCCCTACCGCTCGGTGGGCGTGAGCGGCGGTCTGCTCGCGGCGTTCAGGCCGGACGCGCTGGAGCTGGACGGCAAGAGCTCCTCGGCGCTGCTCGCCCTCGGCGAGGTTCGCGGAGACGACTACGAGGCCATCGCGCCCGAGACTACTTTCTAGGAGGTACAATATGCTCATTTCCCTCTCAGCCATACGCAAGGCGCTCGAGCGGCTGCTGCACGCGGAGGCCATACACTACATAGGCGGCAGCGACACCCTGCCTCCGCCCCTGCCCCGCAGCGAGGAGGCCGAGGCCATCGCCGCCCTGGACGCGGGCGACGCGCAGGCGAAGGCGCTGCTCATCGAGCACAACCTGCGCCTGGTGGTCTACATCGCGCGCCGGTTTGAAAACACCGGTGTGAACATCGAAGACCTCATCTCCATAGGCACGATAGGGCTTATCAAGGCCATAAACACCTTCAACAGCGGCAAGGCCATAAAGCTGGCGACCTACGCCTCGCGCTGCATCGAAAACGAGATACTCATGTACCTGCGCAAGAACAACGCCGTGCGCGGCGAGATAAGCATAGACGAGCCGCTCAACACCGACTACGACGGCAACGAGCTGCTGCTGAGCGACATCCTCGGCACGGACGCCGACGAGGTCATCCGCCCGCTGGAGGACGACGCCGACCGCGAGATGCTGCGCATCGCCATCGACACCCTGCCCGAGCGGGAGAAGCAGATAATCCTCCTGCGCTACGGCTTCATCGGCGGCACGGAGTACACGCAAAAGGAGGTCGCCTCCCTGCTGGGCATATCCCAGAGCTACATCTCCCGCCTGGAAAAGCGCATCATCGAGAGGCTGCACAGCGAGATGCTGAAGCTGGCGCAGTAGCGCCGCTGTTGATAACTGCGCGCCGAAAACTGCCCGGCCCCGGGAAAACGCCCTCAGCTGGCCGTCCTCCCGGGGTCGGGCAATTGTTGAATACTGTGTTGAAAATGTGGAAAAGCCGCTGAAAAGCGCCGCGCGTTATGTCAGAATATCAGCCATACTGTCGACGCCGCGGCCAGCAGCGCCGACGTGGCGAGCAGCCACGGCAGCGCCCGGCGCAGCCTCCGCCTCAGGCTCGGCCGCTGCCTGTCCGGCGGAGCCGTCTCCGCCCCGGCGGCCTCCAGCGCCTGACGCAAAAGCTCGGTCTCCGTCACGGCGCAGTCTCCGCGCACGATGAATATCGCCTGCTCGAACGCGCCGCCGTCCGGCTGCGGGACTATCACCACGCGCCGGGCGGTCCCGCGTACCGTGCCCCGGCGGCTTATCTTCGGCGCGCTCATGCCCTGGCGTCCACGCGCACGGCGAGCACGGTCATGTCGTCGCCCTCGCCGGACTCCTCGCAGGCGCGCCGGAGCACCAGCCTGGCCAGAGCCTTCATGTCCTCGTCCTCGCAGTCGGCCAGCAGGGCGCGCAGCCAGCCGTCGTCTGCGCCTGATACCACGCCGTCGGAGGCTATGACGGCCACGTTCCCCGGCCTGAGGTGCATACGCACCGTGTCGGGAGCCGCTCCGTCCCCGGCCAGCATACCCGCGGCCAGGCTCTCGCAGTCTATGCGCCGGACGCTCTTGCCCGCGCGGACGTAGCTCGGCGCGGCGCCGTACTTGTAGAAGCTGGTCTCGCCCGTGAATAGGTCCACGTGCATCAGGTCCACCGTGGCGTAGCCCCACTCGTCGCCGTTGCGCAGCAGCATGACGCTGTTGAGTATCTTCATCGCTACGGCAGGGTCGACTCCGCCGCGAAGGAAGCGCTCGAGTATCCCCACGGCCTCGCAGCTCTCGGCGGCGGCCTCCGCGCCGGTGCCCATGCCGTCGGAGAGTATGACGCACAGCCCGCCGGCGTCAGTCTTGAAATAGGTGCCGCGGTCGCCGCTTACGCTCTCGCCGGGCTTTTTCAGCGCCGCTATGCCAACGCTGGCGCACAGCGGCTCGGCCTCCAGCAGCACCAGCCGCCCTTCCGCGCTGTCGCAGGGGGTGCAGAGCCTCACGCCCAGCACGGCGCTGAGCCTGTCCAGCCAGGCCGGGTCGCGCGTTATCGCGCCCAGCCGCCCGGACTCTATCACCGCGCGCAGCCGCCCGCCGGAGTCGCGGAACACCGCCGCGTCCGCCTCCACGTCCATCGTGCGCAGATAGCGCATCAGCCGCCGCTCGGCCAGCGGGTCCGCCCCGTTCAGGCTGCCCAGCTCGCGCGATACCTGCGCGAGTATCTCGGCGAAGTCGTGGTACTGCCCCCAGGCCGCCGCGCGGCCTTCGCGCAGCCGCTCGCGGTACTGCGCGCGGTAGGCGATGGCGCGCAGCTCGCCGTTCACCGCCGCGACGAACGCGCCCAGGTTCACGCAGCGCTCGCGGAACCACTCGGGTATGTCCTCGGCCTCCAGCCGGCCGCGCTCGTTCATGGCGGCGGTGGCGCCGTTGAGCGCGTCGAGCGTCTCCATGTACCCTCCGCCCCAGCACTCGCCGCGCTTGGCGCAGCGCACACAGGCGGCGGAGGCCGCGCGGTCGAACACTCTGGCCACGTCGTTGTCGTTCACGTACTCGCAGCCGCGCTGCGCAACGGTGCAGACGTCCAGATACGCGCGGGCTATGCCCTCCACGCGCCGCGAGGCGTATTTGCGCAGTCCGCTCTCCCCCACCCCGGGGCTGAGCGGGGCGATGAGCGAGCCCGCCCAGGCCAGCGCCTGCGGCGGTATCAGCATGAAGATCACGCTGGCCGCAAAGGCCTCGAACAGCGGGGCTAAGTTCGCGCCCTCCGCGCCGGAAAGATACGCCGCCAGGGCGTCCGCCACGACGAACACGGCCAGGAAGGCCAGGCGTCCGAAGCGCGAGAACACGCCGGAGCACAGCGCGGCAAAGGCCCAGGCGCAGGTGTACATCCCCGCAGTCCCCGCCGCCGCGTCCATCGCCAGGCCGAAGGCCGTCCCCGCCGCCGCCCCGGCGAAGGCTCCGCCCTTGAGCGCCGCCGTCAGCACCAGCAGCAGCGCCAGCACGCGCCCCAGGCTGACCGTCTGCATGAACTCTATGCGCGCAAGGCTCATCAGCGCGCAGGCGGCGAGTATCGCCACCGCGGCGCCGTGGCGCTTTTCGGCCAGCTCCGTGGCCGGACGCGCGGAGCTGAGCGCCTCGCGGAAGAAGTACGTCCCCCCTGCGCACAGCGCCGCCTCGGCCGCAAGCCCGGGCAGCTCCGTGAGCAGCTCCAGCCCCGAGGCCGCGCAGTTGAGCGCGCCGGTGGCCGCCATGACGACAAGCGCGCAGACGGGCGCGACCCAGGGCGAGCGCGCCCACCTGGCGTCCTGCACTATGAACAGCAGCGTGAACGCCACCACGCACGCCGCCGCATAGCGTATGCCCCACTCCAGCGAGCCGGTCACCAGGTATCCCAGGCACGCGCCCGCCAGCGCGCCCGCGCCGCGCAGTCCCCTCGGCGAGGCCGCGACCGCCGCCACGCCGAAGGGCGCCATCGCCCCCAGCATCCGCCCCGCCGCAAGCAGGAACCCCGCCAAAAAGTGCACCATCGCCGCGCTCGCACCGCCCAGTGCCGATGCGCGCGCCGCCGCCGAGCCGTCTCTTACCGCCATTGCAATTGCCTCCGTAACAAAGTTTACATAAATTATAGCTTTCATGTTTATGAAAACCATGTCGCTCGGCGCTGTAATTTACGCAGACTTTACGGGGAATCCGCACACTCCTGTGTTCAAAACCTGTTGGCAAGTATTTTGTTCGCTTTTTCCGGCATTTTTGCCCTTTCGGCGCCCAAATGCACAAAACTCCCCGGCAGCGCTGCTGCCGGGGAGCCGTGCTTATTCAACTATGGCCTCGCCTATCTTGTAGACGTCTCCGGCGCCGACCGTGAGTATCACGTCGCCGGGGCGCGCGGTGGCGCGCAGGCTGTTTTCTATCTCCTCAAAGCTGTCGAGGAACATGCTGCCGGGTATGTGCTGGGCGAGGTCGGCGGAGGATATTTTCAGCGTGTTCGTCTCACGTGCCGCGTAGATTTCGGCGAGGTAACACACATCCGGCCTGCAAAGCTGATCCACAAAATCCTCGAACAGCGCCGCGGTGCGGGTGTAGGTGTGGGGCTGGAAAACGAGTATCGTCCGCTTGTAGCCCAGCGGCTCCACCGCGTCGAGCAGCGCCTTCAGCTCGCCCGGGTGGTGGGCGTAGTCGTCGTAGACATCCGCGCCGTTGTACTTGCCCTTGAACTCAAAGCGCCTGCCCGCGCCGTTGAAGCCCGCGAGGCCGTACTTGACGGCGTTGGGCCGCACGCCCAGGCAGATGCACGCGGCCGTGGCGGCCAGGGCGTTCTTGACGTTGTGTATGCCCGGCACGTGCAGCGTCACGTCGGTGAAGAAGCGGCCGTGGCAGTAGATGTCAAACTCGCTGGCCGCGCCCACGCGGCGGATATTGCGCGCGTAGACGTCCGCCTTGTCGGTCAGGCCGAAGGTGAACAGCTCGCGCCCCAGGGGGGCGAGCGTCTCCATAGTGTTGCGGTCGTCGAGGTTTGCGACTATGCGCCCGTGCGGCGGCACCTTGGCCGCGAACTTGCGGAAGCTGTCCTCCACGTCCGCCAGGTCGGTGAAGTAGTCCAGGTGGTCGGCCTCTATGTCGAGTATGACGGCTATGGTCGGGTGGAAGGCGAGGAAGCTGTCGTGATACTCGCAGCTCTCGAGGATGATGGTGTCGCCCCCGCCCACGCGGTGACCCGCGTGCAGCAGCGGCAGAGTGCCGCCTATCATCACGGTCGGGTCGCGCTCGGCCGCCATGAGTATGTGCGTGCACATGCTGGTGGTGGTCGTCTTGCCGTGGGTGCCGGCGATGCACAGCGCGTTCTCATAGTCGCACATGATGGCGCCCCAGGCCTCCGCCCGCTCGAACACGGGGATGCCTCGGGCTCGCGCCTCCACGATCTCGCTGTTGTCGTCTCTGACGGCGGCGGTGCGCACCACGAACTGTATGTCGGGCGCGACGTTCATGGCGCTGTGGCCGATCTTGACATCTATGCCCAGGGAGCGCAGATGCTCGGTCTTCTCGCTCTCGGCCATGTCGGAGCCGTCGATGACCAGCCCCATGCCCGCGAGAACCTCGGCCAGCGGCGCCATGCTGACTCCGCCGACGCCTATCAAATGCCCGCGCATACCGGGCTTTAAGTAATCCTGAAAATCTGCCATAAATAGCTCCTGTCCGTTGGGTTCAACTGACGCCTTGAAAATAAGGCCGTCAAAGATTATAATACATTATGCGCCGTAAGACAAGCTCTAAAACGAGGTGAACACGATTCAACCGCCAAAATATGTAATCCACATCCTCAATACGCTGGAGCGCTCCGGGTACGAAGCCCGCCTGGTCGGCGGCTGCGTGCGCGACACGCTGCTGCATCGCCGCCCCAACGACTGGGACGTGGCCACCGCCGCGGCTCCCGAGGCCGTCACAGAGCTGTTTGAGCGCACCGTGCCCACGGGTATCCGCCACGGCACCGTCACCGTATTGTATGGCGGCTCTGCCTGCGAGGTCACAACCTACCGCGTCGAGGGCGCTTACAGCGACCACCGCCGCCCGGACTCAGTGCGCTTCACCTCCCGGCTGGAGGAGGACTTGTCCCGGCGCGACTTCACCATAAACGCGATGGCGATGGACGCCTCGCTCGCCATAACAGACCCCTTCGGCGGGCGGGAGGATTTGTCCCGCCGCCTTATCCGCTGCGTCGGCGACGCGCGCGAGCGCTTTACGGAGGACTCGCTGCGCATGCTGCGCGCCGTGCGCTTCGCCGCCCAGCTGGACTTCGCGCTGGACTCCGCCGCGCTCGAGGCCATCGCCGGGTGCGCGCCGCTGTGCTCCGCCCTCTCGCCGGAGCGCGTGGCCGCCGAGCTGCGCGCGGTGCTCGCCTCGCGAGACCCGGACATGGTCTGGCTCATGGCTGACCTGGGACTGCTGAACGCCTGGCTGACGCCGCGCGAGGGCGAGCGCACGCATCTGGGCGCGCTCCCGCGCTGCGTGCGCCTTGCGCACTTCTGCAGCGATTTGAGCCGCTGCGGAAGTATTACGTCAACCGGCACCTTCCTGCGCTCCCTGCGCATGGACTCGCGCAGCGTGAAAACCTGCTCCGCTGCGGCGGAGATCCTCGCCTCCGGCTCGCGCGACTACAAGCGGCTGCTGCGCGACTACGGCGAGGACGCCGTCCTGGCCGCGTACCCCAAAAGCCGCCGTCTGAGGGCGGTTTTGCGCTCCGGCGAGTGCTGGTCGTTCGCTTCCCTTGCCATCACCGGCGGCGACCTTGCCGCGCTGGGCTATGCCGGGCGCGAGCTGGGCGAGGAGCTGCGCCGGCTGCTTGAGCACGTCATAGACTGCCCGGAGGACAACCGGCCTGAAATATTATGTAAACTAGCATCAGAGAGGATTGAAGGATATGACCGAGCTTGAAAAGCTCCGCGAAGACTGCCTGAACTGCCGCGGCTGCGAGCTGTGCCAGACCCGCACCAACGTGGTCTTCGGCGTCGGCTCCGGCGACGCGAAGCTGATGTTCATCGGCGAGGGACCCGGCGAGAACGAGGACTTGCAGGGCGAGCCCTTTGTCGGCCGCGCCGGCAAGCTGCTCGACGACATGCTGGAGCTGATAGATCTCGACCGCACGAAGGTGTACATCGCGAACATGGTGAAGTGCCGCCCGCCGCACAACCGCGACCCGCTGCCCGCCGAGCAGGCCGCGTGCTCCCACTGGCTGAACCGCCAGCTGGAGCTTATCGACCCCGCGATAATCGTCTGCCTGGGGCGCATAGCGGCCATGCGCTTCATCCGACCCGACTTCAAGATAACGCGCGAGCACGGGCAGTGGTTTGAAAAGGACGGCCGCCAGGTCATGGCCATCTACCACCCCGCCGCGCTGCTGCGCGACCCGCGCAAGCGCCCGGAGACCTTTGACGACCTCAAGGCCATCCAGGCCGCGTACAGGGCGCTGTAAGGCTCCGAAAACACTCGAAAGGAAACCATCCTATGCTTCAATTTCACCGCGTCACGATAGGCGACAAGCCCTTTGTGGACGCGTTTACCGCCGCGGAAAACTCCCGCAGCGCGGACTTCAACTTCGGCAACATCTACCTCTGGGACAGCGCGTACCGGCAGTTCCTCGCCGGAGTGGACGGCAGACTGCTGACCAAGCTCAAGTACGAGGACTTGCCCTTCTTCGCCTTCCCCATCGGCACGGGCGACATCCGCCCGGCGATAGAGGCCATCGAGGAGTTCTGCGCGCACGACGGCTGCCACCTCCGGCTGCGCGGCGTCACGGACGAGCACCGCGACCTGCTGGAGGACGCCTATCCCGGTCTTTTCACTTTCACCGAGGACAGGGACAACTTCGACTACATCTACCTCGCCGAGAAGCTGGCCACGTTCTCGGGCAAAAAGCTCCACGGCAAGCGCAACTTCTGCAACCGCTTCGAGAAGGAGCACAGCTGGGAGTTCAAGCCCCTGACGCACGAGCTGTTCCCCGTGTGCATGGAGATGCTGGGCTTCTGGCAGCGGGAGTTCGACGTCCCGCCCGACGGGCTGGAGGACGAGCACGGCGCCATCATCCGCGCCTTCATGCGCTGGGACGCGCTGGGGCTGGAGGGCGGAGTGCTGTTTGCCGAAGGCCGGTGCGTGGGCTTCACCGTGGGCGAGAAGATAAGCTCCGACACCTTTGACGTGCACTTTGAAAAGGCCTACGCCTCCATGCCCGGAGCGTACCCCATGGTCTGCCGCGAGTTCGCAAAGCAGATCCTCACCAACCACCCGGAGATCGTCTACCTCAACCGCGAGGACGACATGGGGCACGAGAATCTGCGCAGCGCAAAGCTCGAGTACCATCCGGAGTTCCTGCTGCGCAAGTACACAGCCCAGGTGACCAGCCGTGAGCGGGTATGAGCTTCGCGCCGCCGTGAGCGGCGACTTCCCCGCCCTCGCAGCTCTCTGGGAGCTGGTGTTCGGCGACGGGGCGGATTTTACGGACGAGTTCTTCCGCACGATGTGGACGCCCGGCTGCTGCCGCGTGGCGGAGCTGGACGGCGAGCTTGCGGCCATGGGCTTTTGCCTGAGCGGCGCGACGGCGCTCGGCCGCCGCTGCGGCTACATCTATGCCATGGCCACGCACCCGGAGCACCGCGGCCACGGCCTGGCCGCCGCGATAGGCCGCGCGCTGGTGGCCGACGCCTTTGAGCGCGGCGAGGACATAGTGGCCACCCTCCCCGCCGAGGAGAGCCTGAACGCCTGGTACGCCACGCGCCTCGGTATGCGCGGCGTGTTCAAAAAGGGCGGCGACGGCGTGCTCTTTCCCGACAACTGGCAGCGCTTTGCGCGCTTTTGCGGCGCTCACGACCCCTCGACCCCGGATGTGCTGCTGGCCACAGCCCGCGATGGCGTGGCGCTGGAGCCGTTCATGGGTCTCGGCTGGGAAATAACGCTGGACTGATAAAAAGCACCCTGTGCACTGGTGAACTGAACCAGTGCACAGGGTGTTTTATTTACGCGTTTCCCGTTTCCTCTTTGTTCGCCTTGCGCTTTCTAAGCGCGAGGGCGGTGGTCAGCGGGCGCTTCTCGCTCTTGGTCTCGAAGTAGGCCACCACGGAGAAGACCACTGCGCCGATGAAGTTGACGAACAGGTCGGCCATCGTGTCGTAGATGCCTATGTCCAGGTATCCGCCCAGACCCAGCGCATAGGTCTCGCCGTTTTCAAGCTGGAGTATCACGTCCTGGATGCCGCTGATGACGACGGGCGTATTGCTCAGCGTGGGGTCGAGGTCGACCGTGGAGATCTGCGAGAGTATCGTGTCCTTCTGCATGTCCAGCAGCAGCCAGCGGTCGGCGGCGAACTCAAAGAACTCCCACAGCACGCCCATGGTCATGGAGAAGCAGAAGGCCACTATCGCCAGATACGCCGGCGAGAGCTGGAACTTCACCTTTTCGTTGCGGTTGAGCAGGTCCACAAGCGAGAAGCCCAC
>ENA-UOIW01000678-UOIW01000678.1-human-gut-metagenome-genome-assembly--contig:-P58-NODE-678-length-24902-cov-8.162394_pt1 | contig 24902 bp, 16 predicted proteins | sample MGYA00242334_ERZ723881 | MGnify/ENA metagenome assembly ERZ723881 | reverse complement strand
GGTTGGGGGACATCTTCTTTGTTTCAGCACTGACGCATCAGGCGGATGTAGAATTCTACGGCCTTGGCGACGGTTTCCAGACGGATGCGCTCGTTGTTGCCGTGGATGGTGGAACGCTCTTCGGCGGTCAAGTCCATAGCGGAGAAGCGGTAGACGTGGTTGCTCAGGTCACGGTAATGCCGGGAGTCGGAGCATTGCACCATCAGGTATGGGGAGACGATGCAGCCCGGCCATGTATTCGCCACGGCAGAGGCGACCTTCTCCCATGCGTCGCAGCCGGTTTCGGAGACGGGACTTGGCTCGAAGGATTCCAGAGACGTGATCTCCACGGCGGGGTCGTTGACGGCCTTTTCCAGATACGCCAGCGCGGAAGCGACGCTGTCGGCGGGATTCAGGCGGATGTTGGACACCATTTTTGCTTCGGGAGGAATTACGTTCCGGGCGGAACTGCCCTCCATCTGAGTAAAGGCCACGGTGGTGCGCACCAGCGCGTTCATTTCGCCGCCGCTCTTTTTGCCGAGAGTGTCAATGATCCAGCCGAAGCACCACATGTTGGCGAAAATCACCCGGTACAATGGCGTTGAATATCGTCCCAGCGTGTCGAACATCTGGGCAGCGGGGCCGTCGATGTGGGCCTTGAAGGGGTGATCTTCCACCCGCTTGCAGGCCGCCGCCAGAACCCCCACCGGGGTATGGGGCTTGGGTGCGGAAGCGTGGCCGCCGGCGGAGACGGTGCGGTACTGGGCGTTCAGCATACCTTTTTCCGCAATGCCGATGAGACCGCAGGGCTGCTTTACGCCGGGAAACACATTCTCCACCACGGCGCCGCCCTCGTCCACCACAATGGCGGGGTGGATGCCGTGCTCGGTGAAATACGCCACAATGTTGACTGCGCCCTGACCGTTGATCTCCTCGCCGCCGGAGAAGGCAAAATAAATGTCCTTTTCCGGCTGGAAGCCCTGACCGATGAGGTAATTGGCGGCGGAAAGAACGCCGTTGAAGGTGACCTTGGTGTCCAGCGTGCCGCGGCCCCAGAGAATGCCGTCCTCGATGACCCCGGCGAAGGGAGGCTTGTCCCACTTTTCCTCGTTGACAGGCACCACGTCATAGTGCGCCATCATAACGGCAGGGTCGCCTTCCTGCTTGCCCGGCCACCGCAGCAGCAGCGCCCGGTCGGGAAGCTGCTGGAAGGTGCAGGTGCCGAACACGTTGGGGTAAAGTGTCGGCAGCAGAGAGATCAGCTTCTGGAACTCCCCCTCGTCCTCCAGAGAATGGCCGTTGTAGGACACGGTCTTGCAGCGAACCAGCTGGGCGAGGGAATCCACGGCGGCGTCCCGGTCAAAGGCGATTTCTTCCTTGGTGACTTCGGGCTGGGGCTTGGGACGGAAGCGGATGGTGCGGATGGCGACCACGGCGATGAATGCAACCAGAACGGCGAGAATCAGATATCCGATCATGTTTACAGAACTCCTCTCTTATAAAGCAGCCGGGAAACGGCGATGGTGAACAGCACGCTCACAGGCACCATAATGCCCACGGTACCGGCGTTCAGGGCGGGGACGAAAATGAACAGAACCAGCATCAGCACCACCGGCGCGACGGCGATCTTCCAGTTCCGGCTGACGAAGGCTACGCCCAGTCCGCCGAACAGGGCGGGCAGCATCTGGGCAAAGGCCGGTTCCAGCACCGGCGCTTCCAGAACGGGGGTCAGGGGAACAATCAGAATGACGCCGATGATGATAATGACGGTGGTGACGATGGAGGAGGTGGCGATGGCGATGGTGGAGATGACCTCGCCCTCCTCGGAGTTGGCGCTGACGTTGTTCTGCTCCAGAGCGTTGATGGCGCAGGGAAGCTTCAGGTTGGAGATGTTGCCGGTGACAAAGCTGAGGTAGGAGCCGCCCGCGCCCAGCATGGGAACGAAGGTAATTGTCTCAATGACGCCCACCGCCCAATACATGGGCGCGGTGGCGATCAGACCCACCACCAGCGCGCCCCAGTCGGGGGCGGCGCCAAACAGGGCGGCCACCGTCAGGGGGAAGGCCAGCAGCAAAATCATCACGGAAATGTTCCAGATGGTGCCGCTGCGGTGAACGGAGTCGATGTAGCTAAGCTGCTTTTTCATATCGGCACCTCCTTAACCCAGCCACGCGGTGAGGGGAATGGCGGAAGCCATGCCCAGCACCAGAGAAATGGGCAGCGCGTAATCGTTGACCCAGCTCCACTTGAATTTTTTCATGAGCAGCCCGCAGATAACCATGATCGCGGCGGACACCGCCATGACGCATACCGGCACAAGCCCGGAGGTGGCGGCGTAATCCCCCGGCGTCCACAGGCGGGAGAAATCGCAGAACACATAGCCCAGAAATGCGGAGATCATGCCGATAAACATGGCATTCTGGAAAATATCCGCCCATTTGGCGTCCCGGTTTTCCAGAACGGTCATGCCCCGCAGCAGCTTCTTGCCGATGACAGGCACCAGCCAGATGCCCACCATGATGGACAGGGTCATCACCAGCGCGATGTTGACGTATTGCTGGGCGGTCAGGGAGCTGATTTTGCCAAGCTCTAAGCCCATGGCGCTGACGGCGTTGGATGCCGCGATGGCCTCATAGCTCAATGAGCCGACTACGCTAAGCCGCAGCCAGGGCAGGGGAATACCCAGACTTTTGCTTAGGGTGATGACGCTGATGACGATGGACACGGCCGGGGCGATGGTGAACAGCGCGGCGGTTTTGATGGTTTTTCTGATCTTGGCCTGATCCATGCCGATTTCCTTACTGCGGCGCAGAGCCTTAATAAGGAAGAAAACCGACTGAGCCAGAACCACGGCAATCAGAATTCCGGCAAGCAGGTAAAGCACCGGATGGTTGACGCTGAATTCCATGGAAACACCTCCGAAAAAATAGATGCGTTCATTATAGCACGGCGCCGTTCCCGAAACAAGAAGCAATCCCGCGAAAGAGAAGATTTTCCCGCGAAATGGCCTTGCTATTTCCCGTCGGATAGGGTAAAATGGTGGAAAGTTTTTGGGAAAGAGGCAACGGAAATGACAAAAGCGGCGTTTGATAACGATAAATACCTGCAAATGCAGTCCGCCCACATCCGGGAGCGCATTGCCCAGTTCGGCGGCAAGCTGTATCTGGAATTCGGCGGCAAGCTCTATGACGACAACCATGCTTTCCGCGTCCTGCCGGGCTTCCAGCCGGACAGCAAGCTGCGGATGCTGCTGCAGCTGAAGGAGCAGGTGGAGATGGTCATTGCCATCAACGCCGACGATATCGAAAAGAATAAGGTTCGGGGCGATCTTGGCATCACCTATGACCGGGACGTCATTCGCCTGATCGACATTTTCCGGGGCTTCGGCCTGTACGTTTCCAGCGTGGTGCTGACCCGCTTCCATGAACAGGCGCTGGCGAAGGCGTTCCAGTCCCGCTTGGAAGGGCTGGGCATCCGGGTCTATCACCATTTTGAGATTCCGGGCTACCCCTCCGACACCGGCTACATCGTCAGCCCCGACGGCTTCGGGAAAAATGACTACATTGAGACGACCCGGTCGCTGGTGGTGGTCACGGCCCCCGGCCCCGGCAGCGGAAAGCTGGCGACCTGCCTGAGCCAGCTGTATCACGAGCATATCCGGGGCAACACGGCGGGCTACGCCAAATTCGAGACTTTCCCCATCTGGAACGTGCCGCTGAACCACCCGGTGAACCTTGCCTACGAGGCCGCCACGGCGGACTTGAACGACGTGAACATGATCGACCCCTTCCATCTGGAAGCCTACGGGGTCACCACCGTCAACTACAACCGGGACGTGGAAGCGTTCCCCGTGCTGGTGGCGATTTTTGAGAAGATTCTGGGGCATTGCCCCTACAAATCCCCCACGGATATGGGCGTGAATATGGTGGGCAACTGCATCGTGGATGACGAAGCTGTCCGGTTCGCCTCCCGACAGGAGATCATCCGCAGATACTACGTGGCCATGTGCGAGCAGAAGCAGGGCAAAGGCAGCGACGAAACGGTGCGCAAGTTGGAGCTGCTGATGAAAAAGGCCGGTGTGACCCCGGCGGAGCGGAAGGTGGTTGCCCCCGCCCTGCAGCGGGCGGAGCAGACCGGCGCGCCTGCCGCCGCCATGGAACTGCCCGACGGTACCATCGTCACCGGCAAGACCTCCGACCTTCTGGGTGCGTCCTCGGCGCTGCTGCTGAACGCGCTGAAAAAGCTGGCGGGTATGCGGGACAGCTTGCACCTGATTTCCCCGGTGGTGCTTGACCCCATCCAGCACCTGAAGGTTGACCACTTAGGCAACCGCAATCCCCGTCTCCACACCGACGAGACGCTGATCGCCCTGTCCATCTGCGCCGCCACCAACCCCATGGCGGAACTGGCCATGGAGCAGCTGGACAAGCTGCGGGGCTGCGAGGTACATTCCTCGGTGATCTTGTCCCCAGTGGACGAAAAGACCTTCAAGCGTCTGGGCGTCAACCTGACCTGCGAGCCGAGATATAAGGGATAAATAAAAATGCAGAATGCCGAAACAACGGCATTCTGCATTTTTTGTGGGATAAAGATTAGGCTCTCTGCTCGCAGTAGATGCACCTGTGGATGTCCGCGGCCTTGTCGGTGCAGCGGAACAGCTGGGGCAGCTCCTGCTCGGTCTGGGTGATGCACTTGGGGTTGCGGCAGACACGGTCGTATTCCAAACCGGTCGTGTCGATGGCTTCTTTTGCGGGATTCCGGGCGGCTTCGTCCAGAAGCTTCAGGATCAGCGCCATGCGCATGTACTTGCCGTTCAGCGCCTGACGGAAATAGGCGGCTCTCGGGTCGTCGTCCACCTTGACGCTGATCTCATTGACACGGGGCAGGGGGTGCAGGACGCACATTTTTCCTTTCGCAAGTTTCATTTTCTCGGCATCGAGGACGTAGCTGTCCTTGAGCCGCTCGTATTCCCATGGGTCGTCGAAGCGCTCCCGCTGGATGCGGGTCATGTACAGCACGTCGAGCTTGGGCATGGCTTCCTCCAGAGAGGACACTTCCGTGTAGGGGATTCCCTGATTTTCAAAAACATTATACCGAATAAAACCGGGGATTTTCAATTCTTCCGGGGAAATCAGAACAAATTGAATGCCTTTGTAGCGGCTCATGGCTTCGATCAGGGAGTGGACAGTCCGGCCGTATTTCAGGTCGCCGCACAGACCGATGGTGAGGTTATCCAGCCGCCCCATTTCCCGGGAAATGGTCAGCAGGTCGGCAAGGGTCTGGGTGGGGTGATTGTGGCCGCCGTCTCCGGCGTTGATGACGGGGATAGAGGCCGCCTGACTTGCCACGTAGGGCGCACCCTCCTTGGGGTGGCGCATGGCGATGATGTCGGCGTAGCAGCTGACGATTTTGGCGGTATCCGCCACGCTTTCGCCCTTGGAGGCGGAGGAAGAGCTGGCCTCGCTGAAGCCGATGACGCTGCCGCCCAGCTCCAGCATCGCGGCCTCAAAGCTCAGGCGGGTGCGGGTGGAGGGCTCGAAGAACAGCGTCGCCAGCTTCTTGTGGGCGCATCTGTCCCAGTAGTTTTCCGGGTGGGCAATGATGTCCTTGGCGGTGGCGATCAGCCCATCCAACTCGTCTACGCCTAAATCCAGAATGCTGTTCAGACTTCTCATGCGTTCGCTCCATTCACGGCAAGATAATTTCTGATCCGCGCCACATTTTCGGCGTTGGCGGGATTTTCTTCCAGATAGGCGATGATGTCATACACATCCACCACGGAGTAGACGGGGAAGCCGAATTCCTCCTCCACTTCCTCCATGGCCAGCTTTTCGCCCTTGCCCCGCTCCTTGCGGTCAACCATGATGAAGGTGGCGGCGACCTTGACGCCCTCCAGACGGCTTAAGATAGCCATGCTTTCCCGGATGGCAGTCCCGGCGGTGATGACGTCCTCTACGATGACCACGTCCTCACCGGCCTTGGGGACGTAGCCCACGAACACGCCGCCCTCGCCGTGATCCTTGGCTTCCTTGCGGTTGAAGAAGAAGGGAACGTCCAGCCCGTCCCGACTCAGGGCAACGGCGGCGGACACGGCGATGGAAATGCCCTTGTAGGCGGGGCCGTAGAGGACGGCCTTCCGCTGCCCCAGCTTTTCCCGGTAGGCGCGGGCGTAGAATTCGCCCAGAGTCGCAATTTCCTTACCGGTTTTGATCTCCCCGGCGTTGATGAAATAGGGGATTTTCCGGCCGGATTTGGCGGTGAAATCGCCGAATTTCAGCACACCGGCCTTCTCCAGAAACTGAATGAATTCTCTTTTGTAGCTTTCCAAAATGCTTCCTCCTTATTTCAGTCGCAGAATTCCGCCACGCAGCGTTCATAAGCGGCCACGGGGTCGGCGGCGGCCGTGATGGGACGGCCGACCACGATGTAGTCCGAGCCGATGGCCTTGGCGGCGGCGGGGGTCATCACCCGCTTCTGGTCGCCCACATCGCCGTCGGCGAAGCGGACGCCGGGGGTCACGGTGAGAAAGCGCTGACCGCAGCGCTCATGCACCTTCCCCGCTTCCAGAGGAGAGCAGACCACGCCGTCCAGACCCGCGTTTTTCGCGGTCTCGGCGTAGTGCATGACCACTTCGTCAATGGGTTCATGAATGAGCAGGTCGGACTCCATGGCTGCCTGATCGGTGGAGGTCAGCTGGGTCACGGCGATCAGCAGGGGACGGGTGCCGTCCTCCCGGGTCAGACCTTCCAGCGCGGCCTTCATCATGGCGGTGGTACCGGCGGCGTGGAGGTTGGTGATGTCCACGTCCAGATTCCGCAGGACGGACATGGCCTTTTTTACGGTGTTGGGAATGTCGTGGAGCTTTAAGTCCAGAAAAATCTTGTGCCCCCGGGCTTTGATCTCCCGGACGATGGCGGGGCCTTCCGCGTAGTACAGCTCCATGCCGATCTTTACGAAGGGCTTGCGGCCGGTGAATTTGTCAAGAAAAGCGAAGGTCGCCTCGGCGGATGAAAAATCGCAGGCTACAATGACGTCCTTACCCATTTACTTTGCACCTCCAATAATGTCTTTCAGGTTCTCAATTTTGTATTTTTCCATGACGGCGGGAAGCTCCCGGATGATGTCCCGGCAGGCGTAGGGATTTACAAGATTGGCCGCGCCCACCTCCACGGCGGTGGCGCCTGCCAGCATCATTTCCACCACATCTTCGGCGCTGCTGACGCCGCCCATGCCCACCACGGGAATTTTCACCGCGCCCGCGACCTGATAGACCATGCGCAGCGCCACCGGGAAGATGGCAGGGCCGGAAAAGCCGCCCATTTTGTTGGCGATGATGGGCCTGCGGGTGCGCAGATCAATGCGCATACCAAGCAGAGTGTTAATCAGGCTGATGCCGTCCGCCCCCGCGTCCTCACAGGCTCTGGCGATGGAGGCGATATTGGTGACGTTGGGGGAAAGCTTGATGATGACGGGCTTTTTCGTGACCTTTTTCACCGCTGCCGTCACCTCTGCGGCGGCTTCCGGGCAGGTGCCGAAGCTCATGCCGCCGCCGTGAACGTTGGGGCAGCTGACGTTGACTTCCAGCCAGCCCACCTGTTCCTCCTCATCCAGCTTTTCGCAGGTATAGGCGTAATCCGCCACGGAAAAGCCGGAGACGTTGGCCATGACGGGCTTGTGAAAGCACTGTTTCAGCTTCGGGAGTTCTTCGGATATGACTTTGTCCACGCCGGGATTTTGCAGCCCCACGGCGTTGATCATGCCGCCGGTACACTCGGCGATGCGGGGCGTGGGATTTCCAAAACGGGGTTCTTTTGTGGTTCCCTTGAAGGAGAAGGTGCCGAGGCAGTTGATGTCATACAGCTCGGCAAATTCGTAGCCGTAACCAAAGGTGCCGGAGGCGGGGATGACCGGGTTGTCCAGCTCGATGCCGCAGAGGTTCACGCTCAGGCTTCCCATAGAATTTCCTCCTTCCGCATGACGGGGCCGTCCTTGCAGATGCGTTTGTATCCCGTGAGGGTCTTGCAGGAGCAGCCCATGCAGGCGCCGAAACCGCAGCCCATCCGTTCCTCGAAGCTCATCTGGCCGGAGGTGCGGGTGGCTTTATACACCGCCTTGAGCATCGGCTCCGGGCCGCAGGTGTAGAAATAGGAATAATTAAGATCGTTCAGGGGCGTGGTGGCGAAGCCCTTGACGCCATAGCTTCCGTCGGCGGTGGCGACGATCACCCGGCAGCCCAGCGCCCGGAATTCGGCTTCATAGAACACTTCCGATTGGGTGTTGAAGCCCAGAATCACCGTTACCTGCTTGCCCATGGCAAGCAGCCGTTTTGCAAGGTGGTACAGCGGCGGGACGCCCACGCCGCCGCCCAGTAAGACGGGGCTGTTTCCGGCGGTGGCGAGGTCGTAGCCGTTGCCAAGGCCGGTCAGGATGTCCAGCTTCTCTCCGGGAACCATCCGGGAGAGAATTTCCGTACCCTTGCCCACCACCTTGTAGACGATGGTGAGGGTGCTGCCGTCATAGTCGCACACGGAAATGGGACGGCGGAGGAACTTCCCTGTGATTTGAATGTTGACAAACTGCCCCGGGGCGGTAATGGCGGAGGTGTCGCCGGAAAGCACCATTTTGTAGACGCAGTCCGTCAGGGGGGTATTGGAAAGAATCGTGAAAATGCTCTGTTTCATGGTCGCTCCTTCCGGGAATTTTTGGCGTTGCCTGCTCAGGCGTCAATCGTAGAAATCGTCAGCGTGGTTTCTTCCAGCACATCCAGCAGAACCCGGATGGTGTCCAGCGCGGTAAACAGCGTCACGTTATGCTCCGTGGCGATCCGGCGGATTTTTATGCCGTCCCGGCCGCTGGAGCCGGGGTCGCGGGTGTTGATGACGTAGGCAATGTGTCCCTGACGCAGCGCGTTGGGGATTTCGTCGCTGCCGTCGCTGATCTTGCCCAGAACGTGGGTGCGGATGCCGTTTTCCTTCAGGAAGGTGGCAGTTCCGGCAGTGGCCTCGATGTTGAAGCCCAGACGGTAGAACCGGCGGATCAGGGGCAGCGCTTCCTCCTTGTCCCGGTCGGCGATGGTGGCAAGCACGGTGCCGTAGTTCTGCAGCTTCATGCCGGAGGCCTGTAGCGCCTTGTACAGGGCGCGGGTCATGGTGCGGTCATAGCCGATGGCCTCGCCGGTGGACTTCATTTCGGGCGTCAGATAGGCGTCCAGACCGCGAATTTTGTTGAAGGAGAACACCGGCGCTTTGACGTACCAGCGCTCCTTTTCGGCGGGGTAGATGTCGAAGAAGCCCTGCTCCTTCAGGCTCAGACCCAGAATCACGTCGGTGGCGATGTCCGCCAGGCTGTAGCCCGTGGCCTTGCTCAGGAAGGGAACCGTGCGGGAGGAACGGGGGTTGACCTCGATGACGGACACGTTGTCCTCGGGGTCTACGATGAACTGCACATTGAACAGGCCGACAATGCCGATGCCCAGACCCAGCTTTTTGGCGTATTGCAGAATGATGCCCTTGACCTTGTCAGAGATGGAGAAGGAGGGGTAGACGGAGATGGAGTCGCCGGAGTGAACGCCGGTGCGCTCCACCAGTTCCATGATGCCGGGGACGAACACGTCCCGGCCGTCGCAGATGGCGTCGATCTCCACTTCACGGCCCTGAATGTATTTGTCCACCAGAACGGGCTTGTCCTCGTCGATCTCCACGGCGCTTTTCAGGTAATGGCGCAGCTGGGTCTCGTTTGCCACGATCTGCATGGCGCGGCCGCCCAGCACGAAGCTGGGACGTACCAGCACGGGGTAGCCGATCTCATTCGCCGCCGCGAGACCGTCCTCGATTTTGGTGACGGCCTTTCCCTTGGGCTGGGGGATGTCCAGCTCTTTCAGGAGCTTTTCAAAGGCGTCCCGGTTTTCGGCTCTGTCGATGGCCTCGCAGCCGGTGCCGATGATCTTCACGCCCCGGTCATGGAGGGGCTGGGCAAGGTTGATGGCGGTCTGACCGCCCAGAGACGCGATCACGCCGTCGGGCTTTTCAAAATCGATGATGTTCATGACATCCTCGGGAGTCAAAGGCTCAAAATACAGCTTGTCGGCGGTGGTGTAGTCGGTGGAGACGGTCTCCGGGTTATTGTTGATGATGATGGCCTCGTAGCCCGCCTTCTTGATGGTCATGACGGCGTGGACGGTGGAGTAGTCAAACTCCACGCCCTGACCGATGCGGATGGGGCCTGCGCCCAGTACCACGATCTTCTTTTTGTTCGTCAGCCGGGAGACGTTCCCGCCGGTGTAGGAGGAGTAGAAATAGGGGATATACGCGCCGGTGTGGCAGGTGTCCACCATACGGAAGGCCGGGAACATACCGTGTTCTCTGCGGAAATCGGACACGTCCGTCTCGGAGCATTTCCAGAGCCTGCTCACATATTTATCGCTGAAGCCCATCTTCTTCGCATCCAGAAGGGCTTCCGGCTCTTCCACATGGAGCTTCAGGTATTCCTCCATATCCACAATGCGCTTGATGGCGTTCAGGAAGTAGACGTCAATGGCGGTGATCTCATGAATCTGCTCCACGGTGACGCCCCGGTAGATGATTTCCGCGATGGCAAAAATGTTGTCGGAGCGGAACACGCTGATATAGTCCAGCAGCTCCTCCGTGGTCATGTCGTCGAATTTGTGATGGTAGATGTGGTTCGCGCCTACCTCCAGAGAGCGGATGCCCTTCAGGAGGGATTCCTCCAGATTGGAGCCGATGCCCATGACCTCGCCGGTGGCCATCATCTGGGTGCCCAGAATGTTGATGGCGGAGGTGAACTTGTCGAAGGGGAACCGGGGCAGCTTGGTGATGACGTAGTCCAGCTTCGGCTCAAAGGCGGCGTTGGTGTTGGCGATTTTGATGTCCTCCAGCGCCATGCCCACGGCGATTTTCGCGGTGACCCGGGCAATGGGGTAGCCGGAGGCCTTGGAGGCCAGCGCGGAGGAACGGGAGACACGGGGGTTGACCTCAATGAGATAGTATTTGGAGGAATTGGGGTCGAGGGCAAACTGGACGTTGCAGCCGCCCTCCACCTTCAGCGCCCGGATGATCTTGATGGCGGAGTCGTTGAGCATCTTCATGTCGTGGTCGCTGAGGGTCATGATGGGGGCAACCACCATGCTGTCACCGGTGTGGACGCCCACGGGGTCGATGTTCTCCATGCCGCAGATGGTGATGGCGTGGTCACCCGAATCCCGCATGACCTCGAATTCGATCTCCTTGTAGCCCTTGACGGACTTTTCCACCAGAACCTGATGGACAGGGGAGAGGGCGAAGGCGTTGAGACCAATCTCCACCAGCTCGTCTTCATTGTAAGCAAAGCCGCCGCCGGTGCCGCCGAGAGTAAAGGCGGGACGAAGCACCACAGGATAGCCGATGCGCTTGGCGGCCTCCTTGGCCTCCTCCAGGGAGTAGGAAATTTCGGAGGGGATGACCGGCTCGCCGATGGACTGGCACAGCTCCTTGAAAAGCTCACGATCTTCGGCACGCTCGATGGACTCGCTGGAGGTGCCCAGCAGCCTGACCCGGCATTCCCGCAAAATGCCCTTCTTTTCCAGCTGCATGGCCAGATTCAGACCTGTCTGACCGCCGATGCCGGGGATGATGGCGTCGGGACGCTCGTAGCGGATGATCTTGGCGATATATTCCAGCGTCAGCGGCTCCATGTAGACCTTGTCGGCGATGATGGTGTCGGTCATGATGGTGGCGGGGTTGGAGTTGCACAGCACCACCTCGTAGCCCTCTTCTTTCAGGGCAAGACAGGCCTGCGTCCCGGCGTAGTCAAACTCAGCAGCCTGACCGATGACGATGGGGCCGGAGCCAATGATGAGAATTTTCTTGATGTCGGTTCTTTTTGCCATGGTGTTTCTCCTCTCGTTATTTGGCGGTATGGGTTTCCGGAGCGGCGTATACCAGCTTTCCGTCACAGATGGTGGCGATGCACTTTCCATTGACCTGCCAGCCCGCGAAGGGCGTGGCTCTGCCCTTGGAAAGAAAGTCCTTCGGGTCGATGGCGTATGCGGCGTTCAAGTCCCAGATGCTGTAGTCTGTCCCCAGAGGAAGACCGAAGCGTCTGCGGGGATTGACGCACAAAAGCTCCAATAGTTTGTTCAGGCTTAGAATGCCCGGTTTTACCAGACAGGTATACAAAATCGGGAAAGCGGTTTCAATGCCCACAATGCCGAAGGCGCTTTTTTCCAGCCCTCGGGATTTTTCCTCGGCGGAGTGGGGGGCGTGGTCGGTGGCGATCATGTCGATGGTGCCGTCCAGAATTCCCTGAATCAGGGCCTCCCGGTCTTCCTTTCCTCGCAGGGGCGGGTTCATTTTGAAACGGCCGTCCTCCTGCAGGTCGCTGTCGTCCATCACCAGATAGTGGGGGCCGGTCTCGCAGGTCACGTCCAGTCCCTCGGCCTTGGCCTTGCGGATGAGCGCCACGCTTTCCTTCGCGGAGACGTGACAAACGTGGTAGGCGCAGCCGGTTTCTTTTACCAGCTGCAAGTCCCGGGCAATTTGCCCCCATTCGCTTTCGGAGCAGATGCCCCGATGGCCATGGGCTTTGGCATAATCACCGTCGTGGATGTACCCGCCCCGCAAGAGCGAGTTGACCTCGCAGTGGGCGACAATGGGCTTTCCAAGGGCTTTTGCACGAAGCATGGCCTGACGCATCAGGTCGTCACTCTGCACGCCCCGGCCGTCGTCGGAAAACCCCACTACGTCGGGCGCCATGCCCTCCAGGTCGGAAAGCGCTTCGCCCTGTTCGCCGATTGTGATGGCACCGTAGGGGTAGACGTGGATGCAGGCGGTTTCCTCAATGAGACGGCGCTGAATCCCAAGATTCTCCACACTGTCCGGCACCGGGTTCAGGTTGGGCATGGTGCAGACCGCGGTATAGCCGCCCCGGGCGGCTGCCCGGCTGCCTGTGGCGATGGTCTCCTTATAAGAAAAACCCGGCTCTCTGAAATGCACATGCACGTCACAAAAGCCGGGAAAAATAACATATTCAGAAGAATCGAACCCGGAAAGACCGGGGGCGGAAAAGGAGGAACAAACCCCTTCGGAAAATACGGACCCCAAAGAAGCAGCGTAAACCTTGGCTTTCGTCATATCTGTCATGCTGATCTCCTTTCTTAAAAAAAGTCCTGCCAAAAGCGGCAAGACGGGCGGGATGAGCCGCTGAACTTATCCGTTAAATTATAGCATGGGCAGGAGTGGTTGTCAATTGGGAAAAATGGACATGGATACACCCGAAAACGGCGGGGCTTTTGGGCATAGGGGCGCGATTGAACTGCCCCCTTGTCTCTTTCTGGGAGAGGCGGTTGAGCGAAGCGAAGACGGAGAGGGAAAACAGGGAAAAAGCCCTCTCAGTCACCTTCGGTGACAGCTCTCCCAGAGGGAGAGCCAAGGGGTGTACCCTGTTTTATTTTTCTTCGCCTTCCGGGAGGACTCCCGACTCCTTAAGCCTGTCCAGCGCCGTCCGGTAGCCGCCGCCATATACGAGGCACCGGTTGACCCGGCTGATGGTAGCCGAGCTGGCACCGGTGGATTCCGAGACTTCGATATAGTTTTCGCCGCTGTCCAGCAGGCAGGCGACCCGGAACCGCTGGGACATGGCCTGCAATTCCTTGATGGTGGCCACGTCCTCAAAAAACAGGCGGCAGTCCTCCACCGTCCGCAGGGACAGAATGGCCTCGAAAAACAGATCTTCACCGGGATGTCGAACGATATCCATAACACGGAGTCCTTTCTTCTGGGGTGCTTTCCTATACTTTACCACTTTACCATATTGAATACAAGTCCCTTTTGGAGTTTTTCGCAGGAAAAAGGGGGGAAGAAGGGGCAGTTTTTGTGGGTTCCTCTGAAAAAGACAAATGTCCCTGTATGAGATACTTTTTTCCACGCCAAATGCTTGACTTGTGCCTCCTGCGGTGCTAGAATTGGGAAATAAAATTTCAGAGAGGTGTTTACAATGGAAAGAAAAAATATTGACTGGGGCAATCTGGGATTTGGCTACGTCCAGACCGACATGCGCTATGTCTCCAATTTCCGAAACGGCCAGTGGGACGACGGCTGTCTGACCGATCAGGCCACCATTACCATGAGTGAGTGCGCCTGCGTTCTGCAATACGCCCAGACCTGCTTTGAGGGGCTGAAAGCCTACACCACCGAGGATGGACGCATCGTCTGCTTCCGCCCCGACCTGAACGCCCAGCGGATGGCCAGCTCCTGCCGCCGCCTGAAAATGCCCGTGTTCCCCGAGGACAGGTTCGTGCAGGCCGTAGTGGAGACCGTCCGCGCAAACTCCCAGTGGGTGCCGCCATACGGCTCCGGCGCGACGCTGTACGTCCGTCCGTTCATGTTCGGCAGCGACGCCATCATCGGCGTCAAGCCAGCGACGGAGTATCAGTTCCGGGTGTTCGTCACCCCCGTTGGCCCCTATTTCAAGGGCGGCATCAAGCCCCTGAAGCTGCGCATCTCCGATCTTGACCGGGCGGCGCCCAAGGGCACCGGCGACGTCAAGGCGGGCTTAAACTACGCCATGAGCCTTTACAACATTGTGGATGCCCACGAGAAGGGCTTTGACGAGAACGTCTACGTGGACTCCGCCACCCGCACCCACATTGAGGAGACCGGCGGCGCCAACGTGATTTTCGTCACCAAGGACGGCAAGCTGGTCACCCCCAAGTCCGACACCATTCTCCCCTCCATCACCCGGCGCAGCCTGCTGCAGGTGGCGAAGGACTATCTCGGCATGGAGGTGGAGGAGCGCCCCGTGGAGTTGGCAGAGATCGGCGAATTTGCCGAGTGCGGCCTGTGCGGCACGGCGGCGGTCATCTCCCCTGTGGGCACCATTGTGGATCACGGCAAGGAAATTCACTACGTGGGTATGGGCCCCACCATCCAGAAGCTTTACGATACCCTTACTGGCATCCAGATGGGTCGTCTGGAAGCCCCCAAAGGCTGGATCCAGATCATCGAGTAATGTACAATGTTCAAAAAAGGCAAGCCGTTTTTCGGCTTGCCTTTTTTGCACGGAATTACGCGAGAATAGGCTTCAAAGCGTCGGCGAGAACCTTTTCCTGTGCTTCGGCTTCCGCCAGATCCTTGCCCAGAGTGGTGAAATAGGTCTTGATCTTCGGCTCGGTGCCGGAGGGGCGGACGATGACCGTCGCGCCGCCTTCCAGATTGTACACCAGCACATTGGCGGCGGGCAGGCCGGTCTGAGCGGTGTTCTGGTAGTCGGTGATCTTGGTCACCTTGTAGCCGCCAATCTCTACAGGGGGCTTCTCCCGCAGGGAGGCCATGATACCGGCCATCTTGTCCATGCCGGACAGACCGGGGAACTCAAAGGAGTTCACCTTGTTCAGATACCGGCCGTATTTTGCGTAAATGGCTTCCAGCCGCGCCTTGATGGACGAGCCGATGGAACGGTAGTAGGCCGCCATTTCACAGATCAGCATGGAGCCGATAATGGCGTCCTTGTCCCGGACATAAGGGCCTGCAAGGTAGCCGTAGGATTCCTCGAAGCCCAGAACGAAGCGGTCCACCTCACCGGCGGCCTCCAGCTTGGCGATCTGGTCGCCGATCCACTTGAAGCCGGTGAGAACGTTGCGCATTTCCACGCCGTAATCCGCGGCCACGATGTCCGCGAGGGGGGTGGAGACCAGAGACTTTACCGCCACGGGGCGCTTGGGCATGGTGCCTTTTTCAATGCGGCCCTGACAGATGTAGTCCAGCAGCAGCACGCCCACCTCGTTGCCGGAGACCAGCTCGTAGGAGCCGTCGGGGCAGCGGATGGCAATGCCAACTCGGTCGGCGTCGGGGTCGGTGGCCAGCATCAGATCGGCGCCGGTCTTCTCGGCCAGCTCCAGACCAAGCCGCAGAGCCTCGAAAATCTCCGGGTTGGGATAGGGGCAGGTGGGGAAGTTGCCGTCGGGGTACTGCTGCTCGGGGACAATGGTGATGTCGTCAATGCCGATGTCATGAAGCACCCGGGTGACCGGCACCAGACCGGAGCCGTTCAGGGGGGAGTACACCAGCTTCAGTCCGGCGGTTTTGCAGATGCCGGGGCGGACGGCGCAGGCTTCAATGGCGCTGTACAGCGCCTCCTTGCAGTCCTCGCCCACGTATTCGATCAGACCCTGGGCGATGCCGTCTTCAAAGGACATCATCTCCGCGCCGGTGAGGATATCGGTTTTCTGAATCTCCGCGTACACCACGGCGGCGGCATCGTCTGTCATCTGGCAGCCGTCGGGGCCGTAGGCTTTGTAGCCGTTGTATTTGGCGGGGTTGTGGGAGGCGGTGATCATGATACCGGCATTCGCCTTGTAGTACCGGGTGGCAAAGGACAGGGCGGGAACGGGCATCAGCGCGTCGTAGATCCGCACCCGAATGCCGTTGGCAGCCAGAACGCAGGCGGCGTTTCTGGCAAATACGTCGGAATTGATGCGGCTGTCATAGGAAATGGCGACCAGCTGGCTGCCGCCCTGGGTCTTGACCCAGTTCGCAAGCCCCTGCGTGGCCTGCCGGACAACGTAAATATTCATCCGGTTGCTGCCCGCGCCCAGAATGCCCCGCAGACCGGCGGTGCCGAATTTCAGCGCCACAGCAAAGCGCTCCTTGATCTCATTGTCCTGTCCCTCGATTTTCCTCAGCTCATCGGTGAGGGCGGGGTCTTCCAGATCAGCGCTCAGCCAGCGCTTATAATCATCTATGTACATCGTTATCACCTTTTCTTCATATAAATGCACGTATAATATAGTTCATCAGGCAGAAAAAGTCAATGCCGGAGTGGGGGCAGCCGCGTTATGGGGGCAAAAAATGGGAGGCGACGGAAATCCGTCGCCTCCCTTGCGTATTTTAGAAATGTTTTCTCTTGCGGTCGTAGACGCTTACAGCAGCCGCGCCGCAGAAGGAGAACAGCAGTACGCTGCCAAGAACCATGACGATCTCGCTGTCGCCGGTCTTAGGGATATTGTCCTTGCCGTTCTTCACGGACTTCCACTGAGCGACATAGGTGACATCCTTGGTCACGGTGTCAGTGACCTTGGGGGACCAACCGGTGAAGGTGTAGCCCTTACGGGTGGGCTTGCCATCGAACTTGGGGGTATCGGTTCCGGCCTCAAGATCGCTGTAAACCTGATCCTTGAACGCCTTGCCCTTCACGCCGTCGGTGTAGGTAACGGTGTAGAGCTTCTCCCACTTGGCGGTGTAGGTCACGTTCTTGGTCACGGTCTCGGCGACTTCGGGTTCCCAACCGACGAACTTGTAGCCCTCACGAGTGGGATCCTTCGTGCCGAAGGCGGGGGTGCTGGTGCCGTAGGGGATGTCTTTGTAGACGACATCCGCGAAGACTTCCTCGCCCTTCACACCGTCGGTGTAGGTAACGGTGAGAAGCTCGCACTTGACGTTGAAGGTGACGCTGGTCTCTGCAGCCGTCCACTTCTCACCATTCCAGGTCAGCTCGATGGTCTTGCTGTCACGGTCATCAAGAGTGTGGGGGCCAACATTCTCTTCTGCGTTGTACTTGGCAACGTAATCCTTTGCGTTTACGGTGAGGATGCAGGTGTACGCAGTTCCCTTGCGCTCGGGGTCGGAGACGTTGTAAGTGTCTTCGATGAGCGTGTAGGACTTGCCGTTGTGCGCAGTGGTGGTCGTGCAGTCCACCTTCGCGTTGATGCCCAGCCCCTTCAGTTCATCGTAGGTGGGCTTTTCGGGGGGGCACTCGACGTGAAAGGTGATGGGCAGTTCGGTCTTCGCGACCCACTTTTCGCCATTCCACTTCAGCTCGACGGCCTTCTCAGCCTGCTCGCCGACGATCAGCGCATGGGTCTTGCCCATATCGGAGCTGTACTTCTCGATGATCTTGGCTGCCTTGACAGTGATGGTGCAGGTATAGCCCTCGGAGGCGGTACCGGTGACGTCGCTGACGGTGTACTCACCCTGCGTCGGCTTGTAATCCTTGCCCCAGTGGTTGACGTTCTGGTTATCGCAGACGATCTTTACGCCTCTGCCGATCGCACCCTCAATGTCCTTCTTGCTGGGCTGCTCGGGGGGGCACAGGGTATGGAAGGTGACAGGCAGTTCGGTCTCAGCGACCCACTTTTCGCCATTCCACTTCAGTTCAATGGTCTTTTCGGCGGGTTCACCGGCAATCAGCGTATGAACCGCGTCGCTCATATCAGAGCTGTACTTCTCGATGAACTTGGCTGCCTTGACGGTAACGGTGCAGGTGTAGCCATCGGCGGCGGTGCCCATGACATCGCTGACGGTGTACTCGCCAAGCGTTACCTTGTATGCCTTCGCACCGTGTTTGACGTTCTGGTTATCGCAGACAACCGCCACGCCTCTGCCAATCGCGCCCTCGATGGCCTTCTTATCGGGCTGGACAGGCTTCCACTGAGCGGTATAAGTGGCATTATCGGTCACGGTCTCGGCGACCTCGGGGTTCCAGCCGTCGAACACAAAGCCCTTACGGGTGGGAGTGCCCTCGAAAGCGGGGGTGGCATCCTCGTACTTTGCCGTATAAACCTGATCCGCGAATGCCTCATCGTTCACGCCGTCGGTGTAGGTCACGGTGTAGGTGTTCTTTTCCCAAACGGCGTACAGATTCGTCCAGCCGTTCACGGTCTGGCCGGTTACGTCGCCGTTCTGACCCTCACGGCTCCAGAACTTGAAGGTGTAGCCGGTGCGGGTCGGGGTGGGAGCGTCCGCGGTGGGAAGGGTCGAACCAAAGGGCGCAGTGGTGCTGTACAGCCGACCTTCGGTCTTGCTGTGGTCATTCTGGAAGTCTCTCAAGGCTTCCTTACTCTGGAAGTAAACGACCTGGTACTTGTCATAGACCATGCACTTCAAATTCGTCCACCCGTTGACGGTTTTCTCCTTCAGACCGGCAGGGGGATTTGCGGGGTTCGCCTTGTAGTCATTCCACGCGCCGTCGTCGTACCAGCCGTAGAACTCGTAGTTCCCGGTGTAATAGTCGGTAATGTCGATCGTGGACAGGTCAATGACATGACCCTTCGGCTGGCTTTCGAGCGCGACGTCCTTATAAGCCTTCGAGGTGTCGCCGTTGCGATAAATCACAAGATGGACGGGGAACAGCTCTTCTTCGCACTCGACAGGGAAGGTAATGGGGGTATCGACAGCCCACTGACCCTCTACGTACTTCAGCGTAAGAGTCTTGGTGTTGTCACCGGTCAGGGTGTGCTTGCCATAGTCCATGTTGTACCGCGCCACATATTTGTCAGCAGTGACGGTAATGTCGCAGGTGTAGCCGTCAGTTTCGTTGCCGGCAACATCGCCGATGGTGTATGTTCCACCTCTCAGCGAGAAGTGTACGGCGGCGTGCGTCTCGGGCTTCGTGGTGCAGGTCACATCCACGGGCGCTTTCAGATTGGACAGATCTTCAGCACCGGGCCTTGCGGGCGGAACAATCTCCGTCACGCACGCGACGTCGAAAACAACGGGGGCGCCGCTCTCAACAGTCCAGCCATTATCCGTGTATTTCAGGGTAACGGTCGCGTTGACGCCCTTGGGATCATGGGCAGCGCCGGTATCGGTGTCGAACTGCTCCACATACTTCTGAGAGTTGATGGTGACCGTGCAGGTGTAGCCGTTCTCGGCGTCGCCTTCGACCTCACCGGTGTTGTAGGAGCCAGCGATCAGCGCGTAGCTCTTGCTATTGGGGACATGAGTGGCTGCCTCGTTGGTGCAGTTGACGGTGATATTATCGATCAGACCGCTGAGGTCGCCCTCACCGGGAGCGGTGGGCTTATCGGGCGTGGGGGGAGCTTTCTCTTCCCACACGGCATACAGGGTCTTCGTGACAGAGCCGCCGTTATAACCGGAGACGGTCTGAGACACGAGACAGGTGCCGCCCGGCTGACGGGTCGCGCTGCCGCCCTTGGTGTCGCTCCAGCCCTTGAAGACATAGCCCTCGCGGGTGGGAACGGTGTTCGGAATGTTGAATGTATGGCTCTTGGTATACTTGTCGTTCGTGCCCCAGGTCTGGTCAGCCGGGGCACCGGTGCCGCCGTTGGCGTCATACTTCAGCGTGAAGTTCCACAGATAGGTGGTGCTGCTTCCGCCGTCGGGGTTATACCAATCGACGTAGTATGTCATCGTGCCAGTGCCGGAATTGGTGGACCATTGTACGGTCACGCCGGGCTGCTGGTTGGTGGTGCCGGGGAAATACCAGTTTCCGTAAACGCCCGTGACCTTGCCGAACTTGCTGGCATCGACAAACTTTGTAAGCTGGGGAATCTTATAGTCAGCACTCTGAATCTGACCCGGCTTACCAGCACCGGCGGTATCCGTACCGACAGTGTAATTCGCACCGGTGGACGGAACGAACACGCGAACGGTGATCGTAACGGGTTTGGTTCCCTGAACGACCGGATGATCGCCGCTCATGTCCGCCTGAGGCTGGACGGCAGCATCCTTGCCGTCGTTTTCGCCGTCTGCAGGAGCCTTGACTTCTTCCTGCTTCGGTTCCTGTTTGCCTTCCTCCACCACTACGGGCTTCGGCTCCGTAGTGTCTTCTGCAAACGCAGTCGTGGGCAGAAGTGTGAAGACCATGAACAGTGCCAGAAACAGACTGAAAATTCTGCGCAAACCATGGTTTTTCATCTTGAAATACTCTCCTTTCATTTGGCGATCCATGCCGGAGGCACAGACTGTCTGCACGGTAATGCCATCATTACCTTTATGCCTGAATTATACGCAATATCACGCCAAAAGTCGATGGAAAAACACGTCGATTTTCTGCAATTAGGCAAAAAAACAGGGCCGTCTCCATGAGACAGCCCTGTTATATGCGGGAATGGAATGACGGTCACTTTTTTCGGGCGACGACAACGAAGCGGCCGTCCTCCACATGGTAGGCGCAGGTCACCAGCGTGATGAGCTTGTCACCGTAGGCCGCGGTGACGCCGGTGTCGTAGAGCGCCTTGGAGCGGAAATTCGAGATGGCGTTGTTGAAGTCCGCTTCGTCCGCCGCGTCGATGAACTGATAGAACTTGAAGCAGTTCTCGTAGGTGTAATAGACCCGGTCATAGAAGGCCGCAAGCACCTCGTACTCGCCCTCCTCGTAGAGGGTGTCGAAGTGAATGGTGGGGTGCGCCTGCCAGTAGGATTTGCTCTCATACTTGGGCAGGGAGCGGAACATGCTGCCGTCCAGCATGTTGTGGCCGTAGATCAGCAGGTTGTCGCTGTCGGCGGAGCAGTTGGCGTCGATGAAGGGAATGCCGCCGAAGCTGTACTCCCGCTTAAAATTCGTGTGCAGATATTTTTCCGGATCGGTGGGGGTGTGCATCACCGGGTAGTCGATGACGGTGCCGTCGATGCGCAGCCAGCCAAACAGATCGTGGTTCTGCTCATACAGGGGGGCATACTTCGCCAGCATCACCGGCTCCGTCGGCTCAGGCTCCGTGGGGACGGTGGTTTCCGTGGTCGGCCCGGTGGACCGGGTCTCCTGCGGCGTGGTCTCCACGGGGGCAGCGGTGGCCGTGGCGTTTTCCTCCACCATTTCGGAGAGCTTGCGGAAATCACTGCGGGCTTTGCCCATATGGATCAGGATGGCAGCCACCGCGATCAGCGCAACGCAGAACACTGCCACGAGGATGATGAAAAGGGGATTGGGGCCTCTTCTCCGTCTGCGCTGCCCGGCGTCATTGCGGCGGGGCGGGACGGGGGTGCGGGGTGTCTGGAATTTGCCTTGCCTGTTTGCCATGTTTCTTTCCTCTCAATGTGGGATGCTCCGGAAGGGCATCCGCCGGAAAAGGGCGGCGACGGAATCTCCGCCACCGCCCTCGTTCAACAGTTTACGTTGTTTTCTTAACCCTGTCTTCTCTTGCGGTCGTAGACGCAGACAGCAGCCGCGCCGCAGAAGGAGAACATCAGAACGCTGCCCAGAATCATGGCGATCTCACCGCTGCCGGTCTTGGGAACGTTGTCCTTGCCGGAGTTGGACTTCCACTGGGCCTTGTAGGTGACATCTCCGGTCACGGTGTCGGTGACCTTGGGAGACCAGCCAGTGAAGGTGTAGCCGGTGCGCTTGGGAGTGCCGCCGGTGAACTTGGGCGTGTCGGAGCCGTAGGCCAGATCCTTGTGAACTTCATCCTTGAAGATCACCTTGTTCTTCACGCCGTCGGTGTAGATAACGGTGTAAAGCGTACACTTGACCTTGAAGGTGACACTGTCCTTTTCGGCAGTCCACTTCTGGCCATTCCAAGTGAGCACGATGTCCTTGGTGGCATCGTCATCCAGCTCATGCTTGCCTACGCGATACATAGTGCCGCTATACTCATCGACATACTTCCCTGCCTTGACGGTGAGGATGCAGGTGTATACATCGTTCTTGAGTTCGACCTTGCTGACCTCATAGGAGTCCTTCATCAGAAGCAAGGTCGCGTCCTTATGTTCGCCAGTGGTGCCGCAGTCCACGATCACGGAGATCTTCGGGAGCTGTTCAAAGGTGGGGGCTGTGGGCGGGACGATCTCGGTCTCGCACTTGACCTCGAAGGTGACATCGTCCGGTCTGCTCCAGTCCTTGGCCTCACTGTCCCACGTCAGAGTAACGGTCTTGCTCGCATCGTTTTCGTGGACGAGGGTGTGCTCCTCACCCTTGGCGTTGCTGTATGTAGCAACATATCCGGCTGCCTCGATGGTGATGGTGCAGGTGTAGCCGTCCTTGGCATTGCTCTCAACTTCACCGATCGCATACTTGCCTTCGTGCAAAGGGTAGATCGCGGTGCCGTGAACGTCTTTCTTCGTTGTGCAGATCACTTTTATGAAGCTGCCCAGATCAGCGGGGACGGGCTTTTCGGGCGGAACGATCTCGGTCACGCACGCAACATTGAAGGAAACGGGGGTGGCGCGCTTCACAGCCCATGCCTTATCCTTGTATTCCAGCACAACGGTGGCTTCGCCGTCCTTGGGGGTGTGAGCCGAGCCGGTATCGGTATCGAACTGATTTACGTACTTCTCGGACTTGATGGTAACGGTGTAGGTGTAGCCATTCTCGGCGTCGCCTTCGACACCGCTGGTGGTGTAGGAATCGGCGATCAGGGCGTAGCCCTTGCTCTTGGGGTCATGAGTGGCCGCGTCGTTGGTGCAGTTGATGGTGATGCTGCCGATCAGCTTGCTAAGCTCGTCGTGGTTGGGAGCAACGGGTTTTGTGCCGCAGCGAACCGTGAAATTGACATGAGGATAAGCAGTATCAATGGACGGCGCGATCCACTTGCCATCGACATAACTCAGCGTGATTTTCTTGGTAGCCGCAGGAGGGGTATGCGTTGCCTTCTTATCCTGGTCGAACTGCGGCACATAACTTTCCGAGCTGATGGTAACATCGCAGATATATGTACCAACGCTGGATTGACGAGGTGCGCTGATTTCTTTGATAGCATCCTCGATCAGGTCGAAATCCTTACTCCCGTGATTAACGTCTGTATTGTCACATACGATCGTTACCTTGATATTTGCGCCGAGGACATCGTCCTTCGTGGCCTGCTCAGGCACGGAGGGAGCGGTGTCGCACACAACGTTGAAAATAATGGGGAGGGGAGTCTTAGGAGACCAGGTCATCGTGCTGCTGTCGTATTCCAGAGTGATGACCTTCGGAGTGTGATCGGCGGTGGAGAGCGTATGCCCAGTATATTTCGTATTGTAGTCCTCCACATACGGCTGTGCGTTCACGGTAATATCACACGTGGGAATGTCACCGCTGCTATTAACGTCGCCGACGGTGAAGGAACCATCCTTGAGGGGGTATGCAGCAGCGGGGTGGACACCAGAACCGGCGGCGCCGCAGAAAATTTTCACTACCTCATTGCCCAGCAGAGTCTTGACGTCTTCAGCCGTGGGCTTGGTGGGCTTGTCAGGCTGGGGAGGCGTGGGCAGGTCTTTGCCGCCACTTATATGGACATATGTGGAGGTGCCGCCAGCTGTGTTAAAAGAAAGACCAAACGTGACAGTGCCTGTCGCTGCCGACATATCCTTGTTGTAGATCCATGCATTCTGCGGGAGGTCTGCTTCGTAATTGTCAATTTTCAATTTGACATACAGCTGCCAGCCGGTTTCATTACTCCCTACAAAATGCGCAGTCGCGGAGCAGTCTTTTGGATTGTCGCTGCCGACATCGCTCCTGTTTATGTATTTGAAAAACTTAAATGAGCCTACGTCATGCGTTCCTTTTGTGGGGTTATAAAACGGTGCGCTGTAGCTGGAAATATTCAGCGTAAGCGGCACACTGCTATTGGCATAAGCAGCTACGCCGCCATTCCCGTCCTGCGGTTCCGCAATATCCTCCGCGAACGCAGCCGTCGGCAGAAGGGCGCAGACCATCATCACGGCCAACAGCAGGCTGAAAATTCTGCGCAAACTAGCGTTGTTCATAATAAAATACTCTCCTTTCATTTCAGGTCCGCGCCAGAGGCACAGACCACTTGTTACAGTAACGCCTCCATTACCTTTCTGGTAGAATTATAGTAGAACCTGCGCATAAAGTCAATGAAAAATGCTGCCGATTTTTGGAGAAGTTACAGAATCTTAAGAAATAAATCGAGGCGGTTAAGGCGGCACTTTTACCGGAAATCCTGCCAAAACGGGGGGCGTCTTCTATATGCATTATATTGTAAATTCCCTCCGCCAGTGTTATAATTCAGCGAGCAAACTCTACGGAAAGAAGCGGACACCATTATGAGAAAGAAAGCATTTCAGGCGGCGTTTCCCTACACCATCCCGGTTTTTGCCGGGTTCTGGTTCCTGACGCTGGCTTACGGAATTTACATGAACGCCAACGGATTTTCCTTCGTGTATCCCATGCTCATGAGTAAGCAAACAGCTTTTCCTGCAGTCCGTTCCGGATCAGCAGATTCCGAAAACGGCCGAGAGTATCCCCGT